>Ga0299912_10000372_pt1 | contig 39386 bp, 29 predicted proteins | sample RVTome_2_FD_207667 | JGI IMG/M metagenome (GOLD analysis project Ga0299912, IMG submission 207667) | Soil microbial communities from uranium-contaminated site in the Upper Colorado River Basin, Wyoming, United States - RVT95D214 (version 2) ... | reverse complement strand
AATATCATTGCTGGAATCGTTAATTTCAAAAACGGATTCTCTACAATTTAAAAAATAATTCCTTCTCCCAAGTCTCGGGCTTTTTTTCTTCGTCCTTAAAATCTACTTTCGCAGCAGGTCTAATTTTATTTTGAGGGTATCCCAGAAATTTTATTCCCCATCAGGAACATATGAATCTGTAGAGATAGATGAAGATCAGGCAGGCGAACATTTTGGTCTCATTCTAAAAAAGCCAGAAGGATATACGGGCGGTCCTGTAGCCGTAGAAACCCTTGATTCAGGTTTTGTTAAATCTTGTGTATCAGCAAAAGATGAAATGAAGACTTTTGTTGATACGAATTTGAACTTTCCACTCGGATATCCATTCGTAGAAAGTAAAAAATAAGCTAAAAATCTTCCACAAATGTGCGCTCAGTTCTGTTAAGGCAGGTCTGAGCGCATTTCAGTTAAGGTCATTTTTTAAACGATTTTTCCCTTGCCTCTTACGAACACCCTGTCGTATCCCCACAGGTATCGCATTTGAGGCACGTTCCGTTGCGAACAAGCGTGAAGTTCCCACATCCACCACAAGCATCTCCTGCATATCCTTTCAGGCGCGCTTGAAAACGACGTTCTTCCACTTCTGTAATAATGGTTGCCGACCCCATGATAGGCTTTGTGGATTCGGTCCCTGTTGCTTCATGAAGCATGTACGCATCTTGGTCTCGGTTGGCTGGCGGCATAACGAATAGATTATTTCGGACGTACCCGTTACTCGTCAAGCTATTGACGATTTCCCCTTTTTCCTTGTTTTTATTAACTAAGGCCCCCTTTTCCGCCTCAACTCGACCAATGGTATCAGGACGCAAATCCATAGGCTCAGCATGGACAAGATCGGTTCGACCCAAATAGGAAATTGCCAGTTCTCGGAAAATATAATCAAGGATCGAGGTCGCCATTTTAATGGTATCGTTCCCTGATACAGGCCCAGAAGGTTCAAATCGTGTAAACACAAAGGCATCCACAAATTCTTCCAAAGGAACGCCGTATTGTAACCCGATTGAAATCGCCATGGCAAAGTTGTGCATCAAGCTCCGGAAGGAGGCCCCTTCCTTATGCATATCGATGAAAATTTCGCCGATGCTGCCATCATCATATTCGCCCGTGCGCAAGTAAACCTTATGCCCACCAATAGCAGCCTTTTGGGTATACCCTTTGCGGCGATTAGGGAGCTTTTGGCGCTGAGCACGATGAATAAACCGCTCAACAATCTTCTCCACGACCTTTTCAGCAACGACCTTTGCTTTTTCAGTCGCTGGCATTTCATAAAGGGTTTCCGCAACCTCATCTCCTAACAGGGAGGCATTCAACGGTTGGGAAAGCTTTGACCCGTCTCGATAAAGGGCGTTGGCCTTAAGGCCAAGCCGCCAGGAGAGAAGGTAGGCTTCTTTGCATTCTTCAATGGTTGCCGGATTGGGCATATTAATGGTTTTAGAAATGGCGCCTGACGTGAAGGGCTGGACGGCTGCCATCATCCGGATATGACTTTCAGCAGAGAGATAGCGTTTTCCTGTACGGCCACAAGGGTTCGCGCAGTCAAAGACGGCCAAGTGTTCTTTCTTAAGATGGGGAGCGCCTTCAACGGTCATCGTTCCACAACAATAAGCATTGGCAGCTTCTATATCCTCTGACTTAAACCCTAAATGGGTGAGGAGATCAAAGCGGACGTCATTCAGCTGGGCATCCGTTAATTTAAGCGCCTTCCTGCAAAAATCATTGCCGAGAGTCCACCGGTTAAAGACAAACCTAATATCAAAAGCGGCTTTTAAATTTTCATTCAAAAGGTCAATTTCTCGATCCGTAAATCCTTTCGCTCGTAAAGCCTTAAAGCTAATACCAGGGGCGTCTTCTAGTGTTTCCCGCCCCACTGCATATTGGGTAATGTCTTCAATTTGTTTGTCCGTATATCCCAAAACGTGAAGGGCTTGCGGAACAAGACGATTGATAATTTTAAAATAGCCTCCACCTGCTAGCTTTTTGAACTTCACGATTGCAAAATCAGGTTCAATGCCGGTTGTATCACAATCCATCACTAAGCCGATCGTCCCAGTAGGGGCAATACAGGTGGTTTGGGCGTTACGGTACCCATGCTTTTGTCCCAGCTCGAGAGCCCGATCCCAGGCATGCTGGCTGGCCTTCAAAAGGGTAGGGCAAGGGCAGTCTTTTCCTTCCAAGGGAACAGGAGAAATTTCAAGCTCCTCATACCCTTTCTTTTCCCCATAAGCTGCCCTGCGATGGTTGCGCATCACGCGCAACATGTCTTTTTCATTAAGTTTGTAGTGTTTAAAAGCCCCTAGCTGGGCTGCTATTTCGGCGGATGTAGCATAGGAAACACCTGTCATTAACGCAGCCAGTGCTCCTGCGATGGCGCGTCCTTCCTTGCTGTCATAGGGAATGCCAGAGGCCATTAAAAGCCCTCCAACGTTAGCATACCCTAACCCTAAGGTGCGGAATTCATAAGAAAGAATTGCAATTTCTTTGGATGGGAACTGAGCCATCATCACAGAGATTTCAAGGGCCATAGTCCATAAACGAACGGCATGCTCAAAGGCGGCAACGTCAAAATGAAGCTCTCCTGCCTTTGTTTTTTTGCCATGATGATTCATAAACGCAACCAAATTGAGGGAAGCCAGGTTGCAAGCCGTGTCATCTAAGAACATGTATTCAGAACAAGGATTTGAGCCTCGAATCCGTCCACTTTGAGGACACGTATGCCATTCGTTAATGGTGGTGTCATATTGAAGCCCTGGATCAGCTGACGCCCAAGCGGCATAGCCAATTTGATCCCATAAGTCCCGTGCCCGCACGGCCTTATAAATACTTCCATCTGTCCTTCGTAAAAGATCCCACTCTTTATCTTCCATCACCGCATGAAGAAACTTGTTGGTGACGCGAACAGAGTTATTGGAATTTTGTCCTGAAACCGTTCGATAGGCTTCCGAATCCCAATCCGTATCGTATTCTGGAAAATCAATGTGGGTATATCCCTGACGGGCAAATTGAATGATGCGTTGGCAATAGTTCTCAGGAATCGTTGCCGCACGCGCTTCTTTTATGGCTTTATAAAGCGCAGGGTTTTCCTGAGGAATAAATCGTTCATCGCCTTGCCCTTCCTGACAAGCTGCGAGAATCGCGGTAAGGTGCCGTTTCGTTATTTTAGATCCGACCACAAGGTCTAAAACCTTCTGTTCTTCAACCACCTTCCAATTGATATATTCTTCGATATCCGGGTGGTCTACATCAATCACGACCATCTTAGCCGCACGACGCGTTGTGCCGCCTGATTTAATCGCACCCGCAGCCCGGTCCCCAATTTTTAAAAAACTCATCATACCGGAGGACCGACCGCCACCGGAGAGGGTTTCTCCTGATCCTCTTAAGTTTGAAAAGTTTGATCCTGTGCCAGACCCATACTTGAAAAGGCGCGCTTCCCGCACCCACAAGTCCATAATCCCGCCTTCATTGACCAAGTCATCTTTGACGCTCAAGATAAAGCAAGCATGCGGTTGAGGATGCTCGTAAGAGGATGTGGAGGTTTTAAGCTCACCCGTTTTATAGTCCACATAATAATGTCCTTGCGCCGGCCCATTAATGCCATAGGCCCAGTAAAGTCCCGTATTAAACCATTGGGGAGAATTGGGGGCGCTCATCTGGGCACAGAGCATATACCGCATTTCATCATAGTAAGCCTGGGCATCAGATTCCGTATCAAAATACCCTCCCTTCCAGCCCCAGTAGGTCCAGCATCCTGCCATGCGATCAAAGACCTGCTTGGCCGTCATTTCGCTTTCGTAGCGTTCTTTTTCGGGAGTGGGGGATAAGGCTTTAAGATCTGCTTCTTTCCGCCAAAGCCATTCGGGAACACCCTCTTCTTTGACGGGCTTTAATGCGCGAGGAACGCCAGCTTTGCGAAAGTATTTCTGGGCAAGAACATCACACGCGACTTGAGACCAAACAGCAGGTACGTCAATCCCCTCAAGATGAAAGACGATCGATCCATCCGGGTTCCGGATTTCACTATTCGTTTTGCGGAATTCAAAAGCGCTATAAGGATCTTTTCCTTCTTTGGTAAAATGGCGCGTAATTTTCATCGAGGGACCCTCTTCTCGCGTAAGGTTTGTTGTGTGAACTTCTCCGGGTTATGCCACGGTATTTTTATATATTTTGGGAGGGTGAACCACAAGATGTTGTGTCTCAACCCGGATACAACCACTATATGTTGTTATGGACAAAAGTCAATTTGATTTTTCGTTGGATAACTTAATTATTGGAGAGAGAAGATAGATTCTTTTCGCAAAGCATATTGTTTATCAGAAAAAAGACATTCAGCATTTAGTCAGGCAGCGCCTGACCAATTTATTACGTGGACGAATTTCAGCCAGTATGTGGACGAATTTCAGCCAGTATGTGGACGAATTTCAGCCAGTATGTGGACGAATTTCAGCCAGCGTGTGGACGAATTTCGGCCATAAGATGAACATTTTTAATGATAAGCTAATTTTATGGTTATTCTGCAGCCTTCATGGGAAGAATGGACATGTTGCCCCTGGAATGCCATAGTATGCGATTAACAAATGGAGCAACCATGCTGTGGATAAAGTTTCTCACTTGGTTTAAGGGAGAACTTGTTGGCAAAGATTCGTTTGGGAACCTATATTATAGGGAAAGGGGCCCTGAAAGCCTTAAGGAACGACGGTGGGTCATTTATAAAGGTCTGCCTGAAGCCTCAAAGGTTCCTGCGGAATGGCATGGATGGCTGCATCATATGATGAAAAGGCCTCCTCATATTGAGGCCATACAAAGGTGGCCTTGGGAAAAAAACCATCTTCCCAATCTTTCAGGAACGCCCTATGCTTACCGTCCCCCCGGGCATTTTTTTGCTGGTGGGGAACGAAGCCCAGCAACGGGGGACTATGAAGCCTGGAACCCCCATGAGGTGAAGAATGAAAACCAATCTACTTGAAGTTGTCATGGGAGCAGTCGTTCTTATTGTCTGCGCCTTTTTTGTTATTTTTGCTTATTCAACCAGCCAATGGCAGCCTACCCAAGGCTATGAAGTTCTTGCCAAATTTGACCGTATCGATGGGCTCATGCGCGGGAGCGATGTGCGTATGAGTGGCGTAAAGGTCGGAACCATTAAGGATATTCATCTTGATCCCGATACTTACCTTGCTGTTGTTCATATTTCTCTTTCACCAAATGTCACCCTTCCCAAAGATAGCGCGGCTGAAATCGTCAGCGATGGTCTTTTAGGTGGGAAGTTTTTGGCGCTTGTTCCTGGCGGTGAGGATGCCCTCATTCCGGCAGGGGGAGAAATATTGCATACCCAAGCAGCCGTAAACTTAGAATCCCTCATTGGGAAATTTATTTTTAGCGCCCAAGAAAAGAAAGATGAAAAGCCAGATGAAAAGCCAGATGAAAAGCCAGCTGAAGAAGGGTCTACTGTGAAGGTTAACAGTGATAAGAAAAATAGTAATCAGTAATCAGCGATCAGTGATTAGAAACTTTCGCGTTCATGTCGTTAAAAAACACAAGGCGTTTTTTCTGATTGCTGAATTCTGTTTTCTGATTACTTTCTTTACGTCTCCCCTTTATGGGCAAAGATTTGAGGCACTTCTCAATGATCTTTCTGGATCTCAAGCCGATCAATTGGAAAGTGAATTGGCAGACCGAGAGAAACCAGAAAGTAAACAGCCCCTTCCTCCCTCTTCAATAGAAATCACATCTCCGCCTGAAGATGAGGCATTTGCGCCGGAAAAGAATATTGTTACCAATAGCGTAACTCTCCAAGGCCTAGACAAGCAAACAGCCCGGGTTTTCATCATTGATGCAGCCGTGGGCCAACCCATTGAATTTGGAACTTTAAAAATCGTTGTACAACATTGTGAAAAGTCTCCTCTCGAAGACCGTCAAGAATCAATGGCTTTTGTCACAATTACCGAGGAAAAACCCAGTTGTGCTTCACAGCTTCTTTTCTCAGGATGGATGTTTGCTTCAAGCCCAGCCTTATCCGCTCTTGATCACCCTATCTATGATGTGTGGATCAAGGAGTGTAAGGATTTAAAGAAATAAAAAAACGGTGCGGGCTATTTTAAACCCGCACCGTTTTTTAGGCCTTACCAAACGTCGAGTGAAGAATGGCAAGCTGAAAGAACGATCGTTGTTAGTCCCAATAGGGCTAAGAGCACTAAATTTTTCATTTTTCCCTCCATGTTAAAAGTTCTTTTCCGGAACTTTTTTTCTAATGGTAAGGAATTTTAGTTAAAAAACCCTAAATTCTTGATAATTTCACGCCGCTTCTTTTTGAATCTTTAAGGCAAGCCACTTTTCAAGCCAGTGAATATCATAGTCTCCTTTGACCACATCAGCCGCTTCTGCAAGCTCTCGGTGGAGGGGTAAAAGGGTATTGACGCCTGTGATGACATACTCATGGAGGGCTCGGCGGACGCGCCTGATACATTCTTCCCGGGTATCCCCATGAACGATGAGCTTTGCAATCAAGCTATCGTAATGGGGGGGGATTTGATACCCCTGATATAGGGGACTATCCACACGGACGCCAAAGCCGCCAGGCGGAAGGTAATCTTGGATTTTCCCAGGCGATGGAATAAAACTTTCCGGATCTTCCGCATTGATGCGGCACTCGATTGCATGCCCTTTAAAGCGCACATCCTCCTGGCGGAAGCTGAGGGGAAGGCCTGCTGCAACACGAATTTGCTCGCGGACTAAATCAATGCCTGTGATCATTTCTGTGATGGGGTGCTCAACTTGGAGGCGGGTGTTCATTTCAATAAAGTAAAACTCGCCATCTTCATATAAAAATTCGACCGTTCCCACACCGCGATATCCCAGCTTTTTCATGGCGTTGGCGACTACGCTCCCAAGCTTTTCTCGGGTTTCTGCGGAAATTGCGGGGGAAGGTGCTTCCTCCCACACCTTTTGATGGCGTCGTTGAAGAGAACAATCTCGCTCTCCTAAGTGAGCAACGTTTCCGTGGGTATCAGCGATAACTTGAACTTCGATATGACGGGGACGCCCCAAATATTTTTCCATATAGACTTCATCATTACCAAAGCAAGCCTTGGCTTCCGTGCGGGCAAGACGCAAGGCCTCTTTAATATCGGCAGAGCTTTGGGCAACCTTCATGCCTTTTCCGCCCCCACCTGCAGCAGCTTTAATCAGCACAGGATACCCAATTCGCTCGGCAAGGGCGCTGATATCTCCCTCAGGATCCAAAGCACCTTCCGAGCCAGGAACCACAGGAATTCCCAATTCAAGGGCTGTTTTTTTGGCCGTAATCTTATCGCCCATAAGGCGAATATGCTCTGGAGTAGGTCCAATAAATGCCATACCATGCTCTTCCACCATTTCAGCAAACGCGGCATTCTCTGAGAGAAAACCAACGCCTGGGTGAATGGCATCGGCGCCACACACGTCAGCAGCCGAAAGAATGGCTTGCATATTCAAATAACTTTCGCGAGAAGGGGCTGGTCCAATACAGACGCTATCATCCGCGAGCCGCACGTGCATGGCGTCGCTATCGGCAGAGGAATGAACAGCCACCACACGAATATCCATCTCACGGCAGGCCCTTAAAATACGAAGGGCAACCTCACCGCGATTGGCAATTAGAATTTTTTGAAACATGGCACAATCCTTTGTTATGCGAGAATGATGAGGGGTTCTCCAAACTCAACCGGTTGTGTATCTTGAATACAGATTTCTTTGACTTTACCATCCCGGGGCGCCCGGATGGGATTCATAACCTTCATGGCTTCAACTATTAATAAAGTATCCCCTTTTTTAACAGAGTCGCCCACTTTCACAAAGTGAGCAGCACCAGGTTCTGTCGATAAATAAGCCGTTCCCACCATAGGTGAGGCGATGGTCTCTCCCTGAGAGGCGGGAGCTTCAACAGGAGCCGAGGTTTCAGTTTGAGAAGCTTGCGTTGAGGAACTGGGAGAGGCAGAAGGTGTTGATGGTGGTGGAGGAGCATAATGAGAAAATGTCGCAGGCAGACTGGCTCGAACAACACGAATACGTTGGGTTCCAACTTGGTATTCAATTTCCGTAAGCCCTGTTTCTTCGAGAAGTTTCGCAAGCCCCCGAACTGACTCGCCATCAACAACAAATTTTTCAGGCATTTATATCCCTTTTATTGAATAATTACTTATAGTAATAGCTTTTACTTATATTCTCGTCTTTAAAATTCCGTAGCCAACTTGTATACCCCACTCTTGATCTTCTGGCAAGTCGTCTCAGTAAACATGCACAGAAAGTAATAGGAACTCTTGCTTCACACCTTTTTTTCCATTACCATTATTCCTAACTGAAGGTGCTCTAACGAGTGAAAAGGGAACACAATATCGCTTTGATTTTATTGCGAAAAATGTGGCTGCTCCCGCAACTGTTGACTGGTCGGTAACACCCTTTGAAAAACTTTTTTTAACGCCAGACGAAGACTTTCATCAGGTTGACGAGGATGCCTTTACCTACGCCTATGATCTTCCAAAGCGATTGAGGGTTCATGTCTACGAAGATGAGGATATCTTTGACCATAGAAGATAATTCTGCCATCTAGCCTTCTTCCAATTCTCGTGTATAAGAAGGGGAAGAGGTGACCATGTTCATTCATTTGCGGGTTCATACAGCCTATTCTTTGTTGGAAGGGGCCATTCCTGTTAAAAAACTGATCGCGCTTGCCCAAAAATATCAGATGCCAGCAGTTGCGATGACGGACACGGGCAACCTTTTTGGAGCGCTTGAATTTTCGCTGGCTGCAAAGGATGCCGGCATTCAACCAATTATTGGTTGTCAGGTCCAAATCACCTCCACCCATTCGGATCGAAAGAATGAGACCGATCCCCTCATCCTCCTCGCCCAAAATCAAAAGGGATATCAGAATCTCCTTAAAATTGTCTCCCATACCTATATCAATGGTAAGGGCCAAGATACGCCTCAAATTGACTTTGATACGCTAAAATCATGGTCAGAAGGGCTGATTGCCCTTACGGGGAGCTTCCAAGGCGGGCTTGGAAAACGTCTCGCCCGTGGCCTTGATGGGACAGACTACTTGAAAACCCTTCACGCCCTTTTTCAGGATCGGCTTTATATAGAGCTTTCCCGACAAGGGGTGATGACTTCTGAAGAGGAGCGCATCGAAGAATCCCTTATTGAATTAGCGTATACAAACAACCTACCTCTCGTGGCCACCAATGAGGCTTTTTTCCCTGATCCTTCCCTTTACGAGGCCCATGATGCCCTGTTGTGTATCGCAGGAGGAACCTATGTCAATGAGGTGGATCGAAGGCGCCTAACGCCAGAGCACTGCTTTAAGACCTCAGAGGAAATGGAAGCTCTTTTTGCTGATCTTCCGGAAGCAATTGCAAACACCCGAGCCATTGCTCAAAGGTGCAACTTTCTTCTCACCCCCATCAGTCCTATTTTGCCTTCTTTTCCCTGCCAGGATGAGGTGGAGGAGCTGCGCACGCAAGCCCAATTGGGACTTAAAGAGCGACTTCAACGCTATGTTTTTACCCCTGAGATGAATGAGCGAACCAAAACTGAGCTGCATGAAAAATATTTTAAGCAACTCGCCTATGAGCTCAAGATCATCGAAGAGATGAAATTCTCAGGATATTTTTTAATCGTTGCTGACTTTATCAAATGGGCGAAAGCACAAAACATTCCTGTAGGCCCTGGACGTGGGTCCGGCGCGGGATCCGTTGTGGCTTGGTCCTTAACCATTACAGACCTTGATCCCTTGCGTTTTGGTCTGGTGTTTGAGCGCTTCTTAAACCCTGAGCGCGTCAGCATGCCTGACTTTGATATCGACTTTTGCCAAGATCGCCGGGATGAGGTCATCCGCTATGTGCGTGATAAGTACGGTGTCGATCGGGTTGCTCATATTATCACCTTTGGAAAGCTTCAAGCGCGCGCTGTCCTGCGCGACGTTGGGCGTGTCCTCCAAATGCCCTATGGCCAGGTCGATCGAATTTGCAAACTCATCCCTAACAATCCTGCCCATCCGGTCACCATTGAAGAAGCTTTGGAGGTGGAACCTCAACTCAAGCAAATGATTGAGCAAGAGAGCGAAGTGAAACACTTGATCGATATCGGCCAACAGCTTGAAGGGCTCTATCGCCATGCGTCCACCCATGCGGCGGGCGTCGTCATCGGTGATCGGCCTTTGGATGAACTTGTCCCCCTTTATCATGACTCCCGCTCTGCCTTACCTGCAACTCAATTCAATATGAAATATGTCGAAAGTGCAGGCCTGGTGAAGTTCGACTTTTTGGGACTTAAAACACTTACGGTTATCCAGCAAACAATAGAGTATTTGAAAGAGGCGGGAGGCGAGTTGGATATTCTGGGGATTCCCCTCGATGATCCAAAAACCTTTGAGCTTTTAAGGCGTGCGGAAACGATCGGCCTTTTCCAGCTTGAAAGTGGAGGCATGACGGATGTTATCCGCAAACTTAAGCCGGAACGGTTTGAAGAACTCATTGCCCTGAATGCCCTTTATCGGCCTGGCCCTATGGATAATATTCCCCGTTATATTGCGTGCCGTCATGGGGAAGAAGAAGTTGCTTACCTTTACCCTGAACTTGAACCCATTTTAAATGAAACTTATGGGGTTATTGTTTACCAGGAACATGTCCTTCAAATTGCCCGAGATCTCGCCGGCTATACCCTTGGGGCCGCTGATGTTTTACGGCGCGCCATGGGTAAAAAAATTAAGTCTGAGATGGATGCGCAGCGGAAGAGGTTTATTGATGGTATTTTAAATCGGATTGGGGGCGACCCAATAACAGCCAAAATTCTTTTTGATCAGATTGAAAAATTCGCAAGCTACGCCTTTCCCAAGGCCCATGCGGCTGCCTATGCATTGATCACCTATCAAACAGCCTATCTCAAGACCCACCATCCTGTGGAATATATGGCAGCTCTCATGACACATGAGCTTCATAATACGGATAAGCTGACCTTTTTTGCCCGTGAGGTCAAACGACTGGGCATTGAGCTATTGCCACCGGATGTTAATTGTTCCCATGCGGGGTTTAAAGTCGAAGACGGGGCCATTCGCTATGCCCTCGCAGCTCTAAAGAATGTAGGTGCGGCAGCTATGGACGCTCTTGTGACTGAAAGGGTAAAAAAGGACCATTATAAGGATATCTTCGATTTTGTTGAAAGGGTTGACGGACGCGTTATTAATAAAAGACAAATGGAAAACCTAATCACGTCAGGTGCCTTTGATAGCCTTTCCTCCAGCAGGCGACAACTGATGGAAAATCTTGAGCTATTGCTGCGTTATGGGAATGAAGACAAACGCCCCCAAAGCCTTTTTGGAGCGGAAGTCACGCGCCCCAAACTAACCAACATTGAAGAGTGGCCACCCCTTGAAAAACTCCGTTATGAGTTTTCTGCGGTCGGATTCTACCTGACCTCTCACCCTTTGGATGCTTATGGATCCTCGTTAGAGAACATAGGCATTCTTCCCGCATCGGAAATTCTTTCGCATGTCAAGGAAGGCCGAGAGAACCAAACCTACCGCTTGGCAGGGATTGTGATTACCAAGCAAGAAAGGGCGGCGAAAAGTGGACAGCGATACGCCTTTGTCCAACTTTCAGACCCCACAGGTGTTTTTGAAGTCACTGTTTTCTCCGAACTTTTAAGCCAATATAGAGACATGTTCGAGCCTGGTGCAGCCCTGCTCGTCACCCTTTCTGCACAACTTTCAGAAGGTACATTGCGACTAACCTGTCAAGGCATTGAAAGTTTGGAAAAGGCTGCGGATGGGGGCACCTTGCTCCTGACACTTCAATCTGAGGATCAGGTTTTTACCTTAGGTAAGCTTCTTGAAAAGGTTGGACCTGGAAAGACAAAAATTCAAGTGAGGGTCAAAGTTTCTGACGCTTTTGTGACGCTTGCCCTTCCTCAGGCTTTTGTTTTAACGCCTGATCTGAGGGCTTCTTTGGGGGAGTTTCAGAGGGTAGCTTAACGGGCCCCAAACGTCCAATCAAGGCCGATATATCCTGTGAGCGTGTTTTGTCCTGCAATGCTATGTCCTGTACTGAAAAGAAGAGCGAAATTCTCTGTAAAATTATAATTTCCCCCAAAGGTAAAAATTAAGGCTGAACGAATAGTCTGACTTATCGTTCCTTGGGCATAAAGTTCACCGCCTAAGGTAAAGCGCTTGCCGAAATCTTTTTGGAGGAGAAGTCCCCCAAAACCATAATCATGCGTGTGACTTGCCTGGCTAAAGGTATAACCACCTCCTCCAGAAAGTTTCCAGGAATTCCAGCTTTTGAGAAACCAAAAAGGAATGGCTTCTGTGGGGCCACCCAATCCTAATCCCAGTTCTTTGAAACCTGAAGGAAGCGTGACTTTGGGATAGAAGGCCACTTGTGGCATCGATTCGGTTTCCTGGATAAATCGGTACTTAAATCCCGTCTCTATGTCTCCATAGCCATAAGCATTTGATCCATGACGGGGTAAGTTTAGATCAACAGGTGTAATCAAGTGACCTTGGAAATCCGTCAAAATTCCAACGTTCGCCTCAAGTGCTGGCGTTTCAAAAATGGTTCCTGACCTTATTTTCGTCACATCGGAAAAAGGAATGAGTTCAACATGCTCAACCTTTGTTGTTACTGGGTCTTCCGTAATGAATTGACCCGCATAGGTCGTTTGAACACCCAATATTGCTATGAAAAGAAAAAAGAGTAAGAAGAGTCTGTTCGTCTTCATGGATGGCGCTCCTTTCAGATAAAGCTTTCTGGAACAACTGATGATTGTTTGAAGTTAATTTATCACTGAAAGATTTGAACGACTAGTGGATATAAAAATACTGGCCTTTCGCTGGCGCTCCCTAAACACACCATACCCATTCTATATTTATTATCCATCATACCATTTTTAGAGGTCAAGAAATTTTAATTTCTTAATTGCCCATTTGATGAAATTTCTTGGTATTCCCTTTCCATTTCTGGCATACTTAGAAAAAATGAGAGGTTAAACGCGCCTCCATCAAAAAAACAAGGGGGCGTGGCCACAAATGGGACTCGATTATTCGATTGGCCTTATTATCTGTATGTTTCTTTTAGGATATTTGGTATTTTTTTTAATAGATATCTCATCTTCATAGGATAGAGAGACAAGAATGACTTTAACAGGCTGGCTTCAAATCGTTTTCTTATTTCTTCTCCTCACGGTCCTCACGAAACCTGTGGGCCTCTATCTTTATTCCATTTACGAAAAACCAATCCCCTTTAAATTTTTGTGTCGCATTGAAAAAAAGATTTTCCAATTTTGTGGTATCAACGAAGAAGGACAAAATTGGAAAAGCTATATCTTTTCCCTTATTCTCTTTAACGTAGTTGGCATTATCGTCGTTTTTCTTATTCAAACCACGCAATACCTCTTTCCCCTAAATCCTCAACATTTACCCGCTGTCCCGTGGGATCTTGCCCTCAATACGGCCGTAAGCTTTACAACCAATACGAATTGGCAAGCTTATAGCGGTGAAACAACCATGAGTTATTTTACTCAAATGATGGGTCTCTCTTGGCAGAACTTTATATCGGCGGGAACCGGAATAGCGGCTTTTCTGGCTCTGGCGCGGGGTCTCACCCATCATGGAACCTCTGATAAAGACAATGAAGTTGGAAATTTCTGGGTCGATTTAATCCGATCAACTTTCTATGTTTTCCTTCCCGCCTGTTTTATTCTTGCCCTGATTTATGTTTCTCAAGGCGTTATTCAAAATTTTTCCCCAACTCTTACCCTCACAACCCTTGAAGGAGCACAGCAGTCAATTGCCATGGGGCCAGTGGCCTCCCAAGAAGCGATTAAGATTTTGGGAACGAATGGGGGAGGTTTTTTCAGTGCGAACTCCGCTCATCCCTTTGAAAATCCAACCCCTTTGACGAATTTCATACAAATACTCACACTTCTCTTAATTCCTGCGGGTCTGACTTATACCTATGGAAAAATGGCAAAAAGCGCGCAACATGGGTGGTCCGTCTTTTTAGCCATGATCATGATGGCCATCCTAGGGGCATTCCTCATTTATTATTTTGAATCTCAACCCAATCCTCAGTTCAGCCACTTGCCCCTCGCGCACGACCATGGAAATTTTGAAGGGAAGGAAGTGCGGTTTGGAATATCAGGTTCTTCCTTATTTGCAAATGCAGCTACGAACACATCGGGAGGTCCATCCAATTCGATGTATGACAGTTATACCCCATTGGGAGGAATGATCCTTCTTATCAATATGTTGCTAGGCGAAGTCGTTTTTGGCGGTGTTGGGGTTGGGTTGTTTGGCATGATTATGTTTGTGATCATCAGTGTGTTTATTGCAGGTCTTATGGTGGGACGGACGCCCGAATATCTTGGGAAAAAAATTGAAGGGAAGGAGGTTCGTTTTGCTATTCTTTATGTGGCCCTTTATCCCCTTCTCATTTTAATGGGAGCTTCCTGGTCGCTCCTTACGCCTTATGGACTGTCATCGATACAAAACGCCGGGCCTCATGGGTTAAGCGAAGTTTTGTATGCTTATGCAAGTGCTTCCCAAAACAACGGTTCGGCTTTCGCGGGACTCAATGCTAACACACTTTGGTACAATTTAACTCTTGCGCTTGCCATGTTCATCGGTCGTTTTCTGTCGATTTATCTGGGACTTGCAATTGCAGGATCAATGGTCAATAAAAAAATATTAATGGCAAGTTCAGGAACTTTCCCCACTCAAGGTATTCTTTTTATTGGATTATTAATTGGCGTGATCCTTATTGTTGGCGCTTTAACTTTTTTCCCCGTCTTGGCCCTTGGCCCATTTGCGGAAGAACTTTTCTCGCTTCAGGGGAGAACTTTCTAATGTCAAAAACGTCACTTCATATTCACTCTATCTATAGCAAAGGTCTCATCATAGAGATGCTGGGGATGACCTTTAAGCGTTTGAATCCCCTGTATTTAGAAAAGAATCCAGTCATGTTTGTTGTCTTTATTGGCGGGACCTTAACAACTCTCATTTTTATAAGAGATCTTCTCTATAGTTCAGCCTTTCATGATCCTCTCTGGTTTACAGCGTCCATTTCGTTTTGGTTATGGTTTACCTTGTTGTTTGCAAATGGAGCAGAAGCCATTGCTGAAGGGAAAGGGAAGGCTCATGCCTCAAGTTTAAAAGCCCTTGCTCAAGAAATTATGGCCCGGCGTATTTTAGAAAATGGAGCCGAGGAAATGGTGCCTGCAAGTGAACTTCGACGAGACGATCTCGTTAAAGTTCTGGCGGGCGAATTCATTCCCTCTGATGGAGAAATCATTGATGGAATTGCTGCGATTGATGAATCCACCATAACAGGCGAATCAGCTCCTGTAATTCGAGAAAGTGATAGTGATCGCTCTTCCGTCACGGCTGGAACAAGGGTCATTTCGAACGCGCTTCTGATTCGCATCATTTCAAATCCTGGTGAGAGCTTTTTGGATCAGATGATTCATTTGGTACAGGCGGCCAAACGGCAAAAAACGCCCAATGAAATTGCCCTCGAAGTCCTTTTAGTAGGCTTAACCTTGATTTTTTTAATCGTGTGCTCAACCCTGGTTCCTTTCGGCCTTTATTCTCACAGCAAGATTTCCTTAACGGTTATTATCGCCCTTCTTGTTTGTCTTATCCCCACAACGATTGGCGGGCTTGTGTCAGCCATTGGAATTTCAGGGATTGAGCGAGCATTAAAGAAAAATATTTTAGCCATGAGCGGAAAAGCTGTGGAAACAGCAGGAGATATTGACGTTTTGCTTTTGGACAAAACGGGCACAATCACCCTTGGGAATCGTATGCCCGTTGAACTTATTCCTTTCAATGGGACCCATATGAAAGACTTAGCCAGAGCGGTACAATTATCAAGTTTTGCGGATCGTACGCCTGAAGGAAAGTCCATCGTTGAGTTCATTCAAAAAAATTATGGCGACCTCGTTAAGGATACAGATGTTGCTCACCTTACATTTATCCCCTTTAGTGCAGAAACACGTATGAGTGGATGCGATGATAAAACCTTTTCCATTCGGAAAGGGTCATGCGATGCGATACAACGTTTCGTCGAAAAAAAAGGCGGGAAAATTCCCGTTCGTTTTTTCAAAGTTCTCGAAGAAATAGGGCTCAAAGGCGGGACGCCTTTAGCTGTTGCTGAAAATAAAAAAATACTTGGTATTGTTCATCTGAAAGATATCATTAAACCCGGTATGCGCGAACGGTTCCTGCGCTTACGGGCAATGGGCGTCAAAACAATCATGATTACAGGGGACAATCCTTTTACAGCTCGCACAATTGCAGAAGAAGTCAGTGTTGATACGTTTTTAGCAGAAGCAACACCCGAAAAAAAATTAAATCTTATTAAGGAAGAACAGGCAAAGGGATACCTTGTTGCTATGACGGGAGATGGTACAAACGATGCGCCAGCTCTTGCTCAGGCTGACTTAGGGATTGCAATGAATTCAGGAACACAAGCCGCAAAAGAAGCCGCCAATATGGTTGATTTAGATAGCAACCCAACTAAAATCATAGAAGTCATTGAAATTGGGAAACAACTTTTAATGACACGGGGATGCTTGACGACGTTTTCAATTGCAAATGATGTTGCAAAATATTTTGCAATTATTCCTGCCATATTTCTGTTGAGCATCCCTGAACTTAATATCTTAAATATTATGCACCTTGCTTCACCCTATAGCGCCGTTCTTTCGGCCGTTATTTTTAATGCCCTCATTATCGTAGCCCTGATCCCTCTTGCGCTGAAGGGGGTTAAATATCGCCCTCTTGGGGCTAAAGTCCTTTTGAGACGCTCCCTCCTTATCTATGGCGCGGGGGGAATATTTGTACCTTTTATCGGAATCAAATTCATCGACATGCTTTTAGTTAATTTGGGCTTAACGTAAATGAATAAAGACATCCTTATCGCACTTAAAGTTTCTTTTTTTACACTCGTGCTCACAGGACTCATATACCCTTTTCTGGTCACAGGATTTTCACAACTTTTATTCCATAGACACGCAAATGGAAGTCTTATTATGGATGGACAAATGCACGCTATTGGATCAGAGCTTATTGGTCAGAATTTTACAAATCCTGCTTACTTTTTTCCACGACCTTCTGCTGCGGGGAAGGGATATGATGGAACTGCGTCCGGAGGCTCAAACTTAGGCCCCACTTCCAAAGAATTATTGAAGAACGTTCAGACAAGAATTGAAGAGATTACAGACCATAATTCCGAACCGATTCCTATAGATTTGGTAACTGCTTCTGGAAGTGGCCTTGATCCACATATTTCTCCTCAAGGGGCCTATTGGCAAGCTCCTAGAATTGCTTTGCAGCGGGATGTCTCCTTGGAAAGAATCATTTCTATCATTGATGACCTTACCGAACCTCCTCTGTTTAATGTACTTGGAAATGCGCGCGTTAATGTTTTAAAATTAAACATGGCCATCGACCAATATTTTGGCCCTCCAGTGATTTCCCAATGAAAACATCTTCATTTGATCAAGAAGATTTCTATGAATTGCTTCGAAAGGCAACCCGGGGTCGCTTAAAAATTTATACGGGCCCGGTTGCGGGGGTTGGGAAAACATATCGCCTGCTCGAGGAGGCGCATGCACTGAAAGCACAAGGTGCGGATATCGTCCTTGCTTATATTGAAACCCATGGGCGCGAGAAACTGGAGAAGCTCCTTGAGGGCTTGGAAATCATCCCTAGGAAACAATATGAATATAAAGATGTTATTATCGAAGAAATGGACCTAGATGCGGTTTTGAAGCGAAAGCCGCAAATTGCAATCGTAGATGAAGTTGCCCATACGAATGTCCCCCTTTGTCGAAATGCAAAACGTTATCAGGATATTCTCGAGCTTTTGAACACAGGTATTAATGTTATTTGTGCTTTTAATATTCAACATTTGGAAAGTTTGAGTGATGTTATTAAAAAGTTCACGAATGTGACAATTTATGAAACCGTTCCAGATAGCTTTCTAAAACGTGCCGATCAAGTCATCAATGTTGACCTTGGAGTTGAGGATATTCTTGAAAGACTCCAATCGGGCCAAATTTACAGTGGAGAAAAAGTAAACCTTGCATTGAAAAATTTTTTTAAAGAAGAGAACCTTTCAAAATTAAGAGAAATTGCCTTACGGGAAGTCGCTGAATCGATCGAACAGGCCGCGTACTCTACCGCTCGTAAGACTTTAACTCTTAAAGAAGCGATCGTTGCTAGTAATAAAATCATGCTCTGTTTATCGCCCCAGAAATGGAGTCAAAAGATTCTTTTTAAAAAAACATCAAGGCTTGCTGGAAGACTCAACAAAGAATGGTTTGTGGTTTATGCAGAAACCCCTGACGATGAGCCTGAAAAAATTGATCTGGAAAAACAAAGATATTTATTTTCAGATATCCAATTTGCAAAGGATTTAGGCGCGCATATTGTTCATCTTAAAACCAAAGATCGCGTAAAAGCTTGGCTTGATTTTGCTGAAAAGGAAAGCATTTCACAACTTATCATTGGGCGTGTTGAAGAAGGCTTTTGGCAAGACCTGTTTAGGCTTGATATGGTGCATTCTCTTCTCAGAAAATCAAAGAATTTTGATCTTTATATTATGAGTTATCACGGGAGAACAGAAAAGGATCTCTTGTTATGAAAATGAGATCACAAATTGTTCTTGCCCAATTACCAACTGCGATGATCATTTCGTTAATTGTATTTTTCTTTATTTCTATTTTATACTCAATTAAACTGCAATCAGACGATATTTTAATTAATAATTTTAAAAGCATCCTTTCGATGCAAAGTATTAATAAAACTCTTGAAGAACTTAATGAAGTCCCCACCAAAAATCTCCAGTCAGATCTCTCCAAAAGAAAAATTCTCGAAAGTAAGATTGAACAACAATTAGTTATACAAGATAAAAATATTAAAGAACCTGGAGAAAAAGAATTAACAACAACCTTGCATGAAAAATGGGAAGCCTATAAGAAACAAATTCACGCAACCAATACAATTAAGAATAACCCCCAAATTGATCTTCTTTACAAAGAAATCAAGCATGTAACATCTGATATTACGGGCTTAAATCAAGATGGGTTAATTCGCAAAAAAGACAAATTATCTCAATTTATTTCTAATTTTCTCCTTTTTATAATGTTTGGATCGGCGATCAGCTTAATATTTGGATTTTTTATGTCTTGGTTTTTTACAGGTCTTTTCTTGAGTCCCTTGGATAAAATGACTGAAATTTTGAGCCAGGTCGGAAGAGAAGAAAAAACCATCTTTTTACATATCAAAGGCGCAGAGGAGATTGAAAGACTCTGTAATGAATTTAATCTGATGACGAGCCGCCTTCAGGAATATCATCAAGGCTCTCTTGGACAAGTTACGAAAAATTATCAAATCTTAAAGGCTGCCTTGAATGCTATTCCAGACCCCGTTCTTCTTTTAGATTCCCAAACGAATCTTATTTATATCAATAAAGCGGCCTTGCGACTTCTTGGGTTTTCAGGAGCTCTTAGAAAGACACCTTCCCTCTTTCAGGTGGAAGGGGGACTAAGAGAGGCGCTCGTCGAGATTTCAAACAAGGTTTTTATGACAAAGTCCGCATATGTTCCTGAAAAACCAGAAGAAGCAATTCCCATCATACGTAAAGATAATAAAAAAATATTCTTGTTACCCTGGGCTTATCCTATAAGGAAAGTGACCGGAAAGGGTTATAAAGGATTAAAGGGCGTTGCCATTGTCCTGCAAGACCTTATGCGCCAACCCTTGTCCGAAATAAGCAAAGCAGATGTCTATGAAACGCTTGTTCATGAATTCCAATCCCCCCTCACCGAAATTCATATGGCAATACACCTTTGTCTACAAGGGGTAGTAGGCCCCCTTACAGAAAAGCAGCAAGAAATCCTTTTTGCCGCGAGAGATAAATGTGATTACCTTGAAAAACTGTACTATGACTTGTGTCATCTTTCTGAAGTTAATCAAAAGAGCAAAAACCTTGAACAAGAAGCTATCGACCTAAAGGAGGTTGTTTCAAAGCTTATTACATCTTTACACTTAGAAGCATTTCAAAAAGGAATCTTTATCAATTTCGAAGAGCCGCCTTATTTAAGTAAGATCATCGCGAATGCTGATCAACTGAACCTTTTAATTGGAAATCTCCTCCAAAATGCGATTCATTATGCAGATCAAGGAACAATTATAAATATTAATCTTCAAGAGACAAAAAAAGGGGCTGAACTCTTGGTAAATAATAGAGGCCCAGTGATCCTTCCCGAACATCGGAAAAACATTTTTAAAAAGCATTTTACAGTTCCTGGTCAAGCTGAAGAGAGGGCAGGACTTGGGCTTTATATTGCAAGCCAAATCGTCCAATCGATGGGAGGCAAGATTGGGGTCCGAAGTACGGAAAAGCAAGGGACGACCTTTTGGGTTGACCTTCCCATTCCTCCCGAAAAATGACTATATACTCTTTCCTTAATCAATCCTTTACCACTCTTCTTTATACTTAGATGAACCCCGTCAGATGGGGAAATGATTCTAAGCTAAAGGGAGATGAAAATGATCTATAAAAACTGTATTGATGCTTGCTTTGATTGTGTCAAAGCTTGCGATCGTTGTGCTTGTGAAGGATGTAAAACCTCAAAAGAATGCGCTCCCGTGCATGCTTGTACCGCTTCTTGTGCTGAAGTCTGCAACCTTGTTGGACGTCAAACGGCACGAGGCCTTTGCTGCTCCGATCTTTACGAGCTTTGCGCCAAGTATTGTGATGAATGTGCGAAGCAATGTGAAAAATCGGATCACGAACATGCTAAGTCTTGTGCAGCAGCTGCCAAGAAATGTGCCGAGGCTTGCCGCAAATGTCAAACTGATTGTGAAAAGTGCGAGAAAGAAAAGAAAGACTGTTAAAATGTTTCACGTGAAACATTTTTATAAGTAAACATAGAATTAAAACCTTCTGTGAAAGTAAGTATTTTGAACAAAATTACCTCAACCAGATAAAAATAAAAACAAAGTAAAGGAAAGACAAGAAGGAAGATGCGAGTTTATCATACCGAGAGAAGACCCTTCTAAAATGTCTGATTTTACCAAAAAAGCATTCAATAAGATGCCATTCTTTATACAGATGTTCTCTTTCCATTCTTTTTCTTTAATAAAATACTTCATCCGGTAGTTCTCCTTTGTTTCCCATCGGATATTAATCTGTCAATAAAACAGATGACAGATTAATAATTTTGTGCTTATTCAAACACTTAATATCAATTTTTCATTCATGATGGATATATATACTTGATTTTTATAAAATAAACACTATCTAAACAATAATTGTTGTGTTTATGGTGAGGTTTTTATGTATAAAATTATTTCTGTGTCAAAAAATTACCAAGGTTTTCTTTCCCCCTCCGCCACGGCAATTCTAGGATCGTTGATGCTCATAACCACGCCTTCCCTAGGTGTAAAAACCCCGATGTTAGAAGTTATTGGTTTTACAGCAGCTCACAAGGCTGGGATTGATGGTAAAGGTCAGCATGGGATTGTCAGTGATGAGAAGATGTTTTTAAATCATCCTGCCTTTAAGGGCGCAAATATTCAGGAGATTTATATTTTTCCAAACCTTGAAAAAGAAAGTAATCATGGAACCATTGATCTTGGAGAAATTATCGCTCAACCCTCTGTAAATTCTGATAGTTATGGCGCTGCTTATGGCGCAAAGATAAGCGTTTCCGCGTATAACGACTCTGCAAATTATGCTATTCCTAACGCATTTGAAAATTATAAAGAACAAGTGCGTGCGTGGATTAAGACAGATGCTCGGGTTATTAATGCTTCTTATACACCAGGATTTTTAATTGACTTAGCGAAGGATGCTGAAGGGCAAACTCTTCTCGATGAGCTTTTGATCAAAGGAGATCGCCTAATTGTAAATTCTGCAGGGAATCTCAAGGAACTCCATGGTGTTGGTAATTTCAGAAAAATGGATAGAGGCAAAAAGACAAGTGGTCATAAAGCCGTAAGTGAAAATTATACGGATCTCTTTATAAACAAAGCTTTTCAAAAATATATGGATCACGTTGTTTATGTTGGCAATCTGACCCATAGAACAGACCCCGAAGATTCCTTTGATGAAATACCACAAGAGGGCCATGACCTTGAATTGGTTCGCATGAGCATCAAAAACAAATGGAGTACCCGTTTTACGGATCCTGGTGTTTTAACGCTCGCTACTAAAGAGATGGGATTCAGTTTTGCGGCTTTAGCAAAAGTTGTAAGAGAGATAGAGGAGACCATAAAGGCGGAACCATCACCAACTGCTTCTCCCCAACCTTTAACAGTCGATCACTATGTAGATGAGCAATTTTACGCTCGAAAAGGTGCTGTTGAAGAAGGAGTTCGTGCAATCTTTGCTCAACGTGAGGAAGCTCCAGTGTATCTTGTGGGATTACGGCAATACTCTCTCTTAATGAGTCCTGTGTAACATTATTAATGTTTTGATTATCAATGAGAATTTCACCTTTATTTTGTTCAAAATACCTAAGGAGAATGTTAATTAATGAGGACTTTCCTGCACCTGAATGCCCAACTAAACCAACCTTTTCGCCTGGCTCAATTGAAAGGTTAAGGTCCTTAAAAACAAACTCTTTGGGCGTGTACCCAAAACAAACATTTTTGAATTCAATTTTTGAGTTTTTAACAATAAGGGGCTGTGCATTTTTTTTATCTAAATTCTGTTGCGGAATGTTTAAGATCGTAAGTGCACTTTTTAAATCACCCATCGCTCGCGAAAAATCTTGCAATGAAATTGTTGCATGCCAAATATCCTCGGCAACAACGAGGGCAATTCCAAAGACAAAAGCAAAGTCTCCTATGGAAATGACTCCCTTCATTCTTAAATTGATCATGAAGAAAAGCATGAAAGTAAACATTATCAAGTAAAGAAACCCACCAACGAGTTGAATTTTAAAATTATATTTATAGACGCGAATCTGCTTAGGGATAAAATCACCCGAAATTTTATCATCCAGATTTTTAATTTCCCTTTCCCTCGCGGAAAATGAGAAAAGAGAAATAATGTTTGTAATTTTATCTGAAATTTGCCCGATAAGGACGTGTCGACTCTCTGTCTCTTCAAAGGAAAGTTTGTTTAATTTTACTGAAAGCTTATACATTATGGGTGCATATACAGCGCTCCAGGCAAAAACGAATAATCCAAGATACAAATTGATTATTGATAGTGCACAAAAATTTACGATGATTTTGAATAGCTTACTAAAAAGGCCATGATGCATTTCAGCCCAAAACTTATCATAACCGTCTAATAATCCTTTTATCTTGCTACTAATGGCACCTGTAAAATTATTTTGAAAAAATACATAAGAGTGGTGTTGAACGTAATCATATGATTTCAATAAGATTGAACGCCTTACATAGGGTTCTGCTTTCCATTCTGCTATGTTACTTATTCTCCACACTAGATCTAAGATTAAGTGCGATACAAGAAACAGAACAATTGGGATTAAGATTTTTTGATAGGTTAAGTGCTCCTGAGTTGCCATCACATCAAGGAATAACTTTATGGCATAGTTATAAGCAAAGGGATAAAAGCTACTTATAATAGGAGCTGACAACATTACAAGATAAAGCCATTTATAAGGTTTTATCTGATACCAAAAAAATGAAATGATAGATTTATTCTTCATAGGTGAGCTTTTGAGTTTGAATCTGCTGAGAGGTCATCGTTTCTAAGTGCCCTTAGTTGCTTTCGTATGTCAATGTGGATACTTACCACCTGACATACATTTAAAACCAATGAAAACACAGCCCCTATGAGTCCTCTCGATGACAACCTCGGGAAAAATTGTCAGTTTGAGGCCTTTGTATCTCCAGCGTTTACTCATGCTATAGAAAAGGTTAGATTTGATCCGATAACGTATTTCACCATGGGGAAATGATAATGACAAGAGTACTCCGTTTTTTGATGTTGGGGATCCTTTTCATAGGGTTGACCTCGTGCAGTCACAAACCTGTACCAGAAACGGTAGCGCCTCCTCGCACTTCAACTCCTCTCCCTGAAGTAAAACCTCTTCCTACGCCAAAGCCAACACCCCCTCAACCCCAAACCCATAAAGTTGGTCTTTTGCTTCCCTTAACGGGACCTCATGCGAATTTAGGAAACGCGATGTCCGAAGCTGCAGAAATGGCACTTTTCGAAACAGCTACTTCATCCGTCATCCTTTTGCCACAAGACACGGCTCAAGGAGCTCATCAAGCCGCCCTAAAGGCTCTTGATGAAGGGGCAGAACTTTTATTGGGGCCTATCTTTGCAACTGAAGTTGAAGCGATTAAACCTTTGCTCAACGCTCGAAATGTAAGCCTTGTTTGCTTTTCAACGGACCAAACTGTTGCTGGCAATGGAACTTATATTTTAGGATTTTTACCCTCCCAACAAATTGAACGCATCGTTCATTTTGCAAAAGAAAAAGGTCTTTCAAAGATGGCCGCTTTTACGCCCGATAATCAATATGGCCACCACATAGATCAAACCTTAAACCATCTTAACTCGCGGGGAACGATTCAACTACTCGGCATCACCCATTATACAAAAGGGGATATTTTAGAGGGAAACCCCGGGAACACACGCATTTTAGAAGAGCTCACATCCTATAAAGCCAAAGGAGTGGAGGCGCTCATCATCCCCGAGGGAGGAGAGAATCTAACCCACCTTGCTCTCCTTATCGGTCCTCAAAAATCCTTAAAAATTTTAGGAAGCGGTCAGTGGGATACCCCTGAAACTATTCAGAAGGCCTCTGGGTTTGAAGGCGCGCTTTTTGCGACAACCGATCCTCAAGAACGGCAAAACTTTGAAGCTCGTTTTCAACAAATCTATGGGCATACCCCACCCCGGATCGCAACCCTTGCTTACGACGCCACAGCCCTTGCGATTGCCTTGGTTGACAAGGGATACAGCCCAAAAAGCATCACCTTTTCTCAAGGTTTTTCAGGTCTAGATGGGCTTTTCCGTTTAACCCCCCAAGGATTGAATGAAAGAGGGCTTGCGGTTCTTGAAGTCAGCCCTTCAGGTTTCAAGATCGTGAGTCCTGCGGCACAGACTTTTTAAGCAGAAAAGCGATGAGGCTATTTAACCGAAGACGTCCATCAAAGGTGGGAATAAGATGGGTCGTTGTTCTTTTTAAGAGCCCTTCTTTTTCGAGAAGGTCGAGCGAATGAGAGCTATAGGCTTCTTCTACAGTCAAACCTGTTTCCTCTGAAAGGCGCTCGATTTCAAGACCTGTCGTAAGCCTGAGCCCCATGAGTGTGAGCTCATGAAGTCTTTCAAGGGCGGAAAGGGGTTGAGAGGCTTGAAGACCATGTCCATTTGCTTCTACAGCCTCAAGCCATGTTTCCGGAACTTTATAGCGATACGTTGTCCATTTTATCTTCCCTTGAGTTATACGTCCATGAGCGCCAGGTCCAATCCCAATGTAATCTTCAAAATTCCAATAAAGAAGATTGTGACGACATTCCTGACCGTGCGCCGCATAATTCGAAACCTCATAAGGGGGAAGGCCAGCTTTCCTCATAATCTCTTCTGTCGTTTCATAAAGAAGCGCTGCCTGATCTTCTTCAGGAATCATCTTTTCACCCCGCTCAAAACGGGTTGCAAAAACCGTCTGAGGCTCGATTGTTAGCTGATACAAGGAAAGATGATCCTTTGCATAGCCCAGTGCCTCAGAAAGCTCCGTCTTCCAAGATGCTAAGGTTTGCTCAGGGCGGGCATAAATCAAATCAAAAGAAAACCGCGGAAAGTAGGTCGCCGCAATCTCCAAAGCCTGAAGTGCTTCTTTTGCCGAATGCCGCCGCCCCAAAAAGGAGAGGGCTTTATCATCTAAGGATTGAACCCCTAAGGACAGGCGATTGATACCGGCCGCTGAAAAAGCTTTAAACCGATCTGCTTCAACGGTGCTGGGGTTTGCCTCAAGGGTTACTTCAAGGGTATCTGCTGTGGGAAAAAGGGACTTCGCTTTTTCAAGGAGAGATGCAACTGTATCCGGTTCCATAAGGGATGGGGTTCCCCCCCCTAAAAAAATGCTGACAAGATTTCTGCCCTCTTGCTCTTGAGCAGTGCTTTCCAACTCCCTTAAAAGGGCCGCCTTCCATCGTTTATGATCCACCTTCTCCCGAACGTGACTATTAAAATCACAATAAGGGCACTTGGATAAACAAAAGGGCCAATGAATATAGAGACCAAGAGATTTCATGCCAATTATACTTATGGACGATAATAAGAGTATAACTCAATGGAATAGTTGCCTAAAGAGAAGAATCTATTTTTTTCCTGGGCATTGCGAAACACTTTCCATTCTTGCAGTAGAATTTTTTTATTTAAATCATCCGTATCTTTAAGCTGGTTTAGTTTATCCTCAAAACCTTCCTCACACAGAGTATTCTCAAATAGTCCCTTACGCGTTTCAATTTCACTAAACCCGAAATCTCTCTGCAATGAAAGTTCTAGGCCTCTTTCTTTTATTTTTTGCAGATTTTCCACATCTTCTAACCTTTTTGCTTCTTCAAATTTTGGTTTGAGTTGCGCAATTTCTTGTTCAATTTGCTGCTTCTCTATTTGAGCCTGTGGACTAAGTCCTCTTTCCGCATCACGTTTAATGCTAATAGCACCTTTTAAGGAGCGACTTATTTCCAATAAGGTTGAATTAATCCAATCTCTACAGCTCCATATACTTGTCACTGCCATATTATTACAACTTTTTTCTGTAAACAATGTTGATTTTGATTTATTATTTTCTAATATTTGTTCACAATTTTTGAAATATTCTGATGCATTAAATGGGTATGAAGGCGCTTGTTTGATTTCTTGAAAAATATTTAAATGAGGTTCAATCATACCTTTTGAAAGACCAATAATTTTATCATCAAGAACCCATGCACCCCCACTATCTCCGTGATAAACTAGACCACTTAATCTTGGCAACGGTTTATATAAGGTTACATAGTACTTACCTAAAGTAACCGTATAATGATAGACAGGTTCTTTATCATTCTGTACGCGGCTCCATTCTTGCAATATTTTTTGTTTATCTAAATCATCCGTATCTTTAAGCTGGTTTAGTTTATCCTCAAAATCATCTTTACAAACTATGGTCTGAGATAACCTCTCGCGTGTCTCGACTTCAGAAAGCTCGGAATCTCTCCGCACTGAAAGTTCCCAGCCTCTTTCTTTGATTTTTTGCAGAGTTTCCACATCTCCTGACCTTTTTGCTTCTTCAAATTTTGGTTTGAGTTGCGCAATTTCTTGTTCAATTTGCTGCTTCTCTATTTGAGCCTGTGGACTAAGTCCAGTTTCCGCATTACGACTAATTCTAATCTCCCCATGTTGAGAGTGAAAGACACTATTCATGTACGAGTCGTTATTCGAAGCATAACTTATAACTGTTCTCATACCTCTTCGTAATGAGGAAGACATTCCTTCTTCAATGACTGTACTCGTGTCGCATCTCCCAAAAATAGAAGTGCATCCAAATGCATTTACTTCTTTTCCTTTCACCCGCTCATTATTAATTGATAAATTTAATTTAAGTGGAAGAAAACGTTGTATATCCATGGCAGTTTCTAACAAGATAAAACCAATATCCTGACCGACTTTTTCATTCTTATAATTGGAAGGAAAGTATAATTCTTGAACGGGAACTGAGTAAGACTTATTCAGCTCATCCATAAATCTGACCATACAGGTTTTAGCATCTGTACCATCGATAACATGAGCGCAAGTCACCATCAGTCTACCCTTTAATGACTCAATTCCCACATCGATCAAATTGGCTGTTCCAAAGCCTTTGCTTGTGGCAACAGCAGCGACTCCCTTTTGATGCTGCCCCAATTGATAATATTCCTCCAGAGGAACATCTTCTTGACCAAATATTGCATGGGCTATGTTTATGTTTAGACAGAACATAACTAAAAATAAAACTATTTTATAACGATACATATAATCACCTGTTACATATAATTTAAACGTATTTACTTTTCTTATATAAGTATTATTTATTATATATCAAGCCGCTTGCGCCAACGTTCGAAGACTGCGATTCATCACTGTCATCATCGCAAAATCGACAGTGGAAGCATTCATCAGGTCGAGGAGAATCAATTCGACGGCAGGCGCATGAATCACATCTTTGGCAAGGGTACCGTCTTCCTCAAAAAGATGGTTTAAAGACTTTCCACTGGTTAAGATCTTATTTGTGATCAATCTTTGGTTTATATAAAATTCTTCAATAAAGGCATTCGTAGCCCCTCGTTGCCAATGGGTTTCTCCAGAAAGTCCAAGAACCGTTTTCCGAAGCCATTCAAATCCCAATTGTTGGCCAATGGCAAAGTAAATCCGCGCAACCAATTTGACATCCACTTTTGTATCTTTGCTCAATGTAACGATGTCGGGCGCAGAAACAAGAGGCCCTAGAACAAGCATCCGTTCTGCTAAGGAGGGTGAAAGCCCCGAGTGTTCATATTCTTGGCATTTTTCCTTAAAGGCATGGTATTGTTGGGGAGCGAAGAAAGTCGGCAGATCGTCGCGTAAAATTTCAAACTCTGGCTTAAAGAAATCAATTGTTCCTTCGATATCTTTATGATCCCGGCTAAATCTTAAAAACCAATCCGTAAATCGCTTCACATTTTCATAAATACTGAGCATGAGTTCTGTTTGGAAGGTTGTGGGTAAGGCTTCCATGCTCTCAAGATCGCGCCAAAGGGAAACGAGATCCAAAAGCTCTCGGACAATCATATATACCCTTGCAACGTCAGCTCCTTCAACCCCTGCTTGACGTTTCATCTCGTGAACGAAAGTAATGCCCATACGATTGACAATGCTATTGGTAAAAAGCGTTGCCGTGATCTCACGTCTTAAGGGGTGGGTTTTAATTTCCTCTTCATAAGTCTGCTGAAGCCGTTCAGGAAAATAACTAAAAAGTCTGGGTTGTAAAATGCCTAAATCAGGAATATCGGATTGAATAAGTTGATGATTTAAAGAGATTTTTGCATAGGCTAATAAAATGGCAAGTTCTGGACGCGTGAGACCTTGTTTATCTGCCATACGGCGAACAATTTCAGTCTCATCAGGAAGGTATTCGAGGGCTCGATTTAAAAGCCCTTCGCTTTCTAAATCCCGCATCAAACGAGCTTGCTCATCCAAAAGACTGAACCCTTGGCTACGCCCCAAGCTAATCACTTGGTTTTGCCAGAAGTTATCTCTGATAACTAAACGCGCAACATCATCAGTCATTTGTTCAAGAAGCTGATTTCGTTTTTCAAGATTTAATTCATCCTTAGCCACCGCCTGGCCTAAAAGGATCTTAATATTGACCTCATGGTCAGAACAATCGACGCCTGCTGAGTTATCAATGGCATCCGTATTTATATGCCCTCCATTTCTCGCATACTCAATCCGTCCAAGTTGCGTCACGCCTAAATTGGCGCCTTCAACCATAACTTTCGCCCGAACGTCAGCGCCATCAATACGAACTGCATCATTCGTACGGTCCCCAACCTCAATATTGGTTTCTGCCTTAGCTTTGATAAAGGTCCCAATACCGCCAAACCATAAGAGTTCCACGGGTGCTTTTAAAATATATCGAATCAAGTCTGACGGTGTCAGGTGATCTTCTCGAATCCCAAACAGGGTCTTCACTTCTGGGGTAATTTCGATGGATTTAACTTTTCGTTCAAAAACGCCGCCCCCTTGAGAAATCAGTTCAGGATTATAATCTGTCCAGGAAGAATTCGGCAGATTGAAAAGCCGCTTTCGCTCTTGGAAACTTATTGCAAGGTCGGGAGAAGGATCAATAAAAATATGTAAGTGATTGAAGGCTGCTACCAACTTTAAATGATGGGAAAGGAGCATACCGTTTCCAAAGACATCTCCCGACATGTCCCCAATCCCAACAACAGAAATTTCTTCCCGATTTGCGTCAATCCCCATTTCTCGGAAGTGACGTTTAACAGATTCCCAGGCTCCCCGTGCCGTAATACCCATTTTTTTGTGGTCATAGCCCGTGGAACCACCAGAGGCAAAGGCATCTCCTAGCCAAAAATCGTATTCGGCTGAAATTTGATTCGCGAAGTCAGAAAAAGTGGACGTTCCTTTATCAGCAGCTACAACCAAATAGGGATCGTCCTCATCGCGATACACAACATCTTGAGGGTGAATAATATCTTCCCCCTTGATATTATCTGTAAGGTCTAAAAGACCACACATCATGATTTTGTAACAGGCAACGACTTCTTCCATCAAAGCGTCGCGATCACCTTTCGGGGGGGGCCGTTTCATAACAAAGCCGCCTTTTGAACCAACCGGAATAATCACGGCATTCTTTACCATTTGTGCCTTCATAAGGCCTAAAACTTCTGTTCGGAAATCTTCTTTGCGATCCGACCACCGAATTCCCCCGCGAGCGACCTTTCCACCCCGAAGGTGAACGGCTTTAACACGTGTGGAGTAAACATAAATTTCATACATTGGTCGAGGCAATGGCATTTCATCAATGGCCGCACAATCAATTTTAAAAGAGACATAAGGTTTTGGTTTATTGTCTTTAAATTGATAATAGTTTGTTCGTAACGTGGCGCTGATTGCATTTACAAATTTGCTGAGAATCCGATCCTCGTCCAAACTATCAACGTTTATCATCAGTGTTTTTATTCTGTTTAATATCTCTTCCCGAGCTCGTTCACGATCTTCCTTGCAATCAGGAGCGAATTGGCTACTAAAAAGTTGGAGCATCAAGTGACAAATATGGGGATATTTTGCAAGGGTCTCCTCCATATAAGCCTGACTAAAGGTGACTTGAAGCTGGCGGAGGTACTTTGCATAGGCTCGAATAAGTTGGCATTCTCGCCAATCAAGATTGGTACGAATAATGAGACGATTAAACCCATCATTCTCCACATCCTCGCGCCAAATCCGACTAAACCCTTCCAAAAAGTGATCCTTGATGCGATCATATTCTACAGGATCCCCTTCTCGCGTTTGCATCTCAAAATCATGAATCCAAACTTTGTGTTTGTTTGAAAGGGTAATGATAAATGGAATTTCGCTTAGAACCTTAAAGTTCATATTCTCTAAAACCGGCAGAATTTCAGATAAGGAAACGGATCCGTCAAGAGAATAAATCTTGAATTTCAGTTTGCTTTTATCTTTCTCGTCTTGACTTAAATGAGATCGAAGACGTGATTTCGCAAAAGCTTGTTCAATCTCAAAGATATCTGTAACAGCTTCATCTGCTGTAAATCGTTCTTGGTAACCTTTACTAAACCCTGCTCCATAATGTTCGAATAGTCCTTGCCCCTTCTCATCACCTGCAACCATCAAAAGAGCTTGGTACAAATGATCACGCCAGGTCAAGGAGGCTTCGACAAGTTGGTCTTCGATGGCCTTTAGATCATAAGCTAGGCCCTTCTTATGGAGGAGTCTTAGCATGAAATGAATACGGGCAAAGGCCAAGTCTCCCAATTGGGTTTGCCAATTGGTAATCGTTCCCTTTAAATCTTGTTCAAGAATTTCCCCAATTTTTTGCCGGAGTTCACTGCCATATCGTTCACGAGGGACATACACAATACAAGAGACAAATCGTTCAAACTTATCAGGGCGAATAAAAAGGGTTAAACGCTGGCGATTTTGAAGCTGGAGAATGGCCATACATGTTTCGAAAAGCCAGTCCTCAGAGGCCTGGAAAAGCTCATCTCTAGGGAAAGATTCCAGAATATGGACCAACGTTTTTCCATCATGCCATTCTTCAGCAAATCCAGAACGTTCTAAGATACGGGAAACTTTTCGCCGCAAAAGGGGAATATCACGTGCACTTCGATTATAAGCAACAGATGTAAAGAGACCGATAAACTGATAAATCCCAGTGACCTTCCCCTCCTTATTAAATCGCTTAATGGTGATGGAATCCATGGGATCTCTGCGGTGGACAAGAGCAATTTGGGTCGTTTTCGTAATCATCAAAGGCTCAGGGTCAACGATAAACAGACGATTAGCGGGCGTAAATTCAACGCCTTCAAATATATGGGTTATTTCTTGTTTTAAGGGATTCCTTAAAATTCCAAGCCCTCCTTCAGGGATAAGGCTTCGCTTAATGGTTGATTGATCGGGAACAAGGGAATACTCACAAAATCCAAGAAAAGTAAAATGATTGTCTTCAATCCAATCGAGAAAAGAAATGTTTTCCTCTAACTCTTCCTGAGGAATAGGAGGCGCGTTCTCCTTCAAACTTTTGATAATCGCTTGAAGATGCTTTCGCATTGGCATCCAGTCTTCAACGGAAGCTCTCACATCCTCCAAAGCACGAGCCACTTCTTCTTCAAGGGCTTTAAGTCTTTCTGGGGAGGAATATTCTAAAATTTCACAATGAATAAAGGATTCATACTTTCCATTTTCTTCTTGAGACCGTTGAAAAACGTTTTTAAGTGTACCTTTTTCATCACGTTCTACTTGCATCACGGGATGAATGATCAGATTGATTGAACACCCTAAACTATTAATCGCCCCTGCAACCGAATCGACAAGGAAGGGCATATTGTCATTAACAATTTCAACAATCGTTTGAGGGATGAGATTCCCTCCTTTGACTTCCTTTTTTTCAACAAAGCTGCGAATTTTGGGTTGCCCAGGTGTGCGCTCAAGGCTAAAGCTCCACATCCCATAAATGGCGGCAACTAAGGTTTTAAGAGCGTTCTCCTCCAAATCTTCAAAAGGGACATTGGCATAATATGTTTTGGCAAAAGTTTGTACAGATGCCGCAAGCTTAGGCGGAACTTGCTGCTTAATTTTATTAGCAATTTTTTCCAGAATTTCTTGCTTACGTTCTTCTTGGCCGCGTTCATTTTCAGACATTAAGCTTCTCTCTTACTCGCCTCTTCATAGTATGCCACATCAGAGTTCAGAAATCAGTATTCAGTTAACAGAAATTTTTTTGAATGTCGCTCCAAAAGTATATTTTTTCTGAACCAAAGATGATCATACACTGAGATAGAATTCTGCTGATATTAAGGCCTAACCTCAAAAGAAGGAGAAAAAAGAGATTTTTATTCTGACAACTGAACACCGAAACTGGAGCGGGCGAAGGGATTTGAACCCTCGACCCCAACCTTGGCAAGGTTGTGCTCTACCCCTGAGCTACGCCCGCATGTTTAAACCGATGGTCATCATAACGAGGATCACCTCTTTTTCAAGTGAAAAAATAATTCTTTGGATGGACCCATTTGGATATTCATTTGGATACGTATTAAACATTAACCCGTCAGCGCTTTTCTGATAGACTCCAATAGGGTTTCACGTGAAACAATGGGAATAATATTTATATTGTCTCCCTACACCAACACATGATGGCAGAACATCCAAGAATCATGTTTGTTCATTATAGGAAGAGGCCCAGCGCTTGAATTGGCAAAAGCATTAAGGGAAGTTTTCGAGCAGACAAATCTTTCTTCAATCATTAACCAATCACGAGATAATTACACATGCGCTCTGACGATCAGAGGATCAAGGAAAGGGCAATTGTCCACATGGTACAGCCTATGAAAAAGTCTAGAATTTTCCAAGAAAGAGGCTTTTGAAAGAGGGGTGCTAAATAACGAGCGCCATAACCCAACCCAAAGAACCAAATAAAAGAAGCGAGCACGGCCCCTAAGCCAAAAAAAAGTCGCTCTGAGCGCGGGAATTGGGCCCCAATGCTCCCCAAAAGGATCACCGTATCTAAATAAACATGGGGATTTAAAAGGCTCAATGCTAGGGTTGTAACAAGGGTCATTTTTAAATCAGGGCGCTTAGGACTTGTAGCAAGTTTAAGGAATTCGGATTTGAAAACAGCTCGAAAAGATCGAAACCCATAATAAAATAAAAAGGCAGCTCCTCCCCATCGCGCAATCGTCAACAACGTCAGATTAAACGTTAAAATTGCTCCAAACCCGCCCACGCCTATACTAATCAACAGGATGTCAATGACAGCAGAAACCAAAGCCGTCAGGAAAACATAATTCTTTAAAATTCCTTGCTTCAATATAAAAGCATTTTGCGCCCCAATGGCAATAATAAGTCCGGCGCCTGTTCCACACCCTTCAATAAAGGGCGCTACCCAAAATCCTTCCATGAACTCCCTACCTTTTCGTATTCAAGACGCTGACAATAAACCATTTTCCCAAAAAGGATCAATGCGTTCTTGAAGACCTCATCTTTACCCCTCCGCATTTACACTGCATTCATGTATACTACAAAATATCCTCAGGGAGTCGTCATGCCTATTTATTTAATCCTCGGCTGTGAAATTGCTTTTTTTTCGTTTTTGATTGGCACTTATATGCATTCGTTTACATTCGGACTAGCAATTCTCGGTGTAAGCAGCATCATCATCTATGCTCTTTTTCAAAGTCTCTATAATTTGCGCCCCTTTGTGTGGGGTGCTACCCTTTTAGCGGGTCTTACGACCCTTCTCTGGGCTTCCTACATCGATAGGTGGCTTGGCACGAACTTTATCGCTATTCTTTTCAGCATCTTAAGCGGAAGTTTATGTTATGTCTTAAATGACCGCTTCTTAAAGAAATATCAGCTATGAGGAAGCATCCTAAGGAGGATCTTATCCTTTACAATAAAATGATGATAAAAGCCGCCCAGGATATGAAGCCCAACAACAACATATAGAATATAAGAAATCCATATGTGGGCTGTTAAAAACGTCTCGGCATAAACATTAGGTCCCTCCATCAACGCAGGGATGGTAAAAAGGTTAAAATAATTGATGGAGTGGCCCCCCAGGGTCGTCATTAAAAAACCCGATAGGGGAAATGAAAACATCAAAAGATAAAGAATCCAAATATTCGTTTTACTGAGAAGGGCATCCCATCGCGGTGCTTTTTTCGAATCTTTTGGGATAGGGTTCCGCTCCCGCCACCACAGGCGAAGGAAAACAAGCAATAAAATGGTAAGGCCCATTTGTTGGTGCCATCCAAAAAGCGCCCATTTTTGATCAGAGTCAGGCATATCGAGCATCACATAAGCAAGGGTGTACTGAAGCATGATCAAGAGAAGTATACCCCAATGAAAAAGTTGGGTTACCCCGCCCCATTCCGTCGATGTATTTGTCCATTTCATGGTGATGCTCTCCCTGCATTTTCGTGGTGCCCGCTGCCAGACTCGAACTGGCACGGCCTTTCGACCGACAGATTTTAAGTCTGCTCTGTCTTCTTGTCAATAAAATCTTTTCTACCCTTCGCATCCCATTTTTTACCTAGCGTTTTCAACATATTTTATATTCTCATAGGTTCTCACTATTTCTCGTTAACCATCATCAAATCGCATCCTTTTGGTGACTTTTTGGTGACTTTTTTCCTAAGCATGATAGAATCAATTCAACTAGAGAGAAGCTGATATGCCAAAACTTACTAAACGATTTGTAGAAGCTATAAAACCAGATACTCAGAAAAAGCTAATTTACTGGGATACGGAACTCAAAGGGTTTGGTGTTATTGCACAGCCAAGCGGGCGGCTAACATATTGTGTCCAATATCGTAATATAAATCGCATAAAAAAGCGCTTAAAAATTGGGGTCCATGGTCAACTTAATACAGAAGAAGCGCGCACCCTCGCCAAGCAATATCTTGGGGAAATTGCTCATGGAGAAGATCCCGCAACAAAAAAGAAAGAAAATAGGGATCTTCCCTTAATAAAAATTCTTGCTCAAGATTATCTGGACCGTTATGCAGCACCCCGAAAACGGTCAAGAAGCATAGAGGAAGATAAGAAGCTCTTAAATAATATTATCTTGCCCACTATAGGAAACCAACAAGTTCGACAAATCTCTCGTAGAACTATAGAAAGCCTTCATCTTAAGTTGGAAAAGACTCCTTACCAGGCTAATAGAGTCCTCGCATTGCTCTCAAAAATGTTTTCCTTAGCCATAGCCTGGAAATGGAGAGACGATAATCCTGTGAAAGGAATAGAACGATACCAAGAGGAAAAAAGAGACCGTTGGCTTAATAGAGAAGAACTGGGTCGATTTTGGAAAGTTTTGGAATGCTACCCCAATCATTTTGCTAGCATTATATTAAAAATTTTATTGTTAACAGGATCTAGAAAGGGTGAAGTCCTAAAAGCAACATGGGATCAATTTGATTTAGAGAGGGGCGTTTGGACTAAACCTGCCCATCTAACCAAACAGAAAAAAAGAGAACATTTACCTCTTTCAGAGCAAGTTCTTAAAATTTTATATAATCTTAAAAAGAATAATAAAAACAATGTATCATATCTTTTCCCTGGCAAAACCGGAGAAAAGCCAATTCGAGATATAAAAGATTTTTGGGAAAAAACGATAAAAGAAGCAAATCTAGAAAATGTGCGTATTCATGACTTACGTCATACCCATGCCTCTCACTTAGTTTCAAGTGGGTTAAGCTTAAGCATCGTAGGAAAGCTCTTAGGCCACACCCAGGCTTCTACAACCCAAAGGTATGCCCACCTAGCCGATGAACCATTAAGGCAAGCAGCTGAACTGTTTGGAAATAAGGTTGAGGAATTCACATTAGATAGTGGCCCAGATAATAACATTGAAAAACAATGAATCTCTAGAATGATCACCTCATTTCTGGTGAGTTAAAGCACACAAGCTCTACTAATTCTACATGCTTAAAAATAGCAAATGTCATTTTCAAGCAACTTATTGTTGACATATGATCTTGCTTAAGATAAACATTTGTTGAATTAACATAAACATCATTATAGTAGAACAGATGAAAAAATTCATAGGACGCAAGGACGAGTTAAAAAGACTTGAGGGTCTCAGGAGATCTAATAAGGCAAGCTTAGTTGTCATTAATGGAAGACGACGGATAGGAAAGAGCCGGCTAGTAGAAGAATACGCAAAGAACAAGGTATTTTTACCTTTTACCGGCTTAGCGCCTATTCAACATCTCAGTGCCCAAGATCAGCGAGATGCTTTTGCCCGCCAGCTAGCAACCCATTTTAAACTTCCGCCCTTAACTTTTGTGGATTGGAGTGATGCTTTTGCCCACCTGATGCTTCACTTAACTGATCACCCTACGGTTATCTTATTTGATGAGATTTCTTGGATGGGGGCTAAAGACCCAACTTTTCTTCCTAAATTAAAGGTTTGGTGGGATTTAAATTTGCAAAAATATCCACACGTCATGCTCATTTTATGTGGCTCTGTCTCAACCTGGATCGAAGAGAATATAATTCAAAGTACAGCCTTTTTTGGTCGGATATCTCTTCATTTGACATTGGGAGAACTTTCCCTTTCTGAATCTACTTTGTTCTTAAAAGAAGAAGGTTTTCATCCATCAGCTTATGATATTTTTAAAGTTCTATCTGTGACGGGCGGTGTCCCGTGGTATTTAGAACAGGTAGACTCTTCCGAAACAGCAGATGCAAACATCAAACGCCTCTGCTTTGATAAGAATGGGCTTTTAGTTAAAGAGTTTGATCTGATTTTTCATGATTTGTTTAGCCGAAGAGGAACAATCTATAAAAAAATTACCCATATTTTAAGTGAAGGAATGAGAGATCTCACTCAAATCCGTAGAGAGGTTAATTATCCTTCCAGTGGAAGCCTTAGCGATCATTTAAAGGCATTAATTATAAGTGGATATGTAACACAGCATTACACTTGGTCTTTGAAGACGGGTAAAATCGGTCGTCAAAGTTTATATCGCCTGAGTGATAATTACATTCGTTTTTATATTAAATACATAGAGCCTAACCTCCCTAAAATCCTTAAAAATACCTATAACGATCTCTCCTTAAATGAGCTGCCCGGCTGGGAAGCAATGATGGGATTTCAAGTTGAAACACTTCTTCTTGCAAATAGGCATATGATTTTAAAGTCCTTAGGCCTTTATCCCCAGGATATAGTTGCAGATAATCCTTACTTTCAAAGAAAGACTGAACGTCAAAGAGGATGCCAAATCGATTATTTGATTCAAACCCATACAAATAGTCTTTTTGTGTGTGAATTTAAGTTTTCGCGGAGAGAGATAAATTCAGAAGTAATTGAATCTGTGCAAAATAAAATTAAAAGATTTTCCGTGTCTCGAGGATTTGGGGTATGCCCTGTCTTGTTTCATTTGGGGGGCGTTTCAGATGCAGTTCATAATAGCAGGTATTTTTATCGGGTGATTGATATCGCTGATTTTCTAGAGGGAAAAGTCCAAAGTTCAGACTAAGAATTGAGCATATTTTTGTCGTTTAAAAACCAGTGAACATCCACGAGCTTTCGCCCGAGATATTTTGTCGGCCTAAGGGCTGAGTATTACTTCGTCCAGGGAGCTAACGCCCATGGTTTTACGCCGCACGTAATAAATTTCAGGGCAATTGGCCCTAAACGAGCCAATATGTCAACAGTGTTTAAACCCATAAGGAGACTTGTCTTTTGGAAATCTCAATCGTTTTTCAGGATAGATTTATCTAAATTACCCTAAAAGCTTAAAAAATCGGCTCAATCTCTAACAACTTTTTCAAATATTTCTTTTAGCTGTGTTTTTTTATTTTACCTTCAAAAGGTTTATATGAGAAAATGCTGTGAGAAATTGAAGCGTGTTCCTTGAGAGAGAAGATGTGTCATTATGAAAGCGTTCCTATATCAGAGTCTCGTCATTAGTATTTTCCTGGCTTTGCCAGCCAATGCGGTGATGGTAAGTCTGCCGAATGAGCAAGAGTTAGAAAAGCGCATTAGTTCCGTTGTCAATGAGCATTTTGTGGAAAAGACAATGCTCACCAAAAAGCTTGCAAATCGCAAAATAGAAGCAATTGGCGTAGCGCTCGCAGTTCATTTAGCCATCTATGACTACATCATGTCTATGAAGAACGAGCGTGAAATAACAGCAATAATAGCAGGAACGATGATACACGAGGGGCAGAGTCTTATAAGATGCATTCTTAAGCACTCTCCAGAGGCAATCCACGATCTCGAACAAAAGGGGCTATTAAAGGAACCGGTTTCCACTGAGGCATCTTGCTGAGACTAATTATCCGCCGTGATCGATTAAAAATGGAATCACTGATCGATTGAAACCGGAACAGGTGATCGTTTTTACCGAAATCTTAATATACAGCTCAGGAAAACTGCGCTCCTGGTTTCTTCCACTTCTCTTCGAGAAAAGTAAGTTCTTTTTTCCGATTAAATGAAGTCCACATATACCCAATCAAAATGAAAATTGGGTGTTAAGACGTTCGAAGTTATCAGTCACGCGACTCTGAATAACATCTTTAATTTCATGAACAGTTTTATCGAAAAAGTATTTTACA
>Ga0299912_10000371_pt1 | contig 39444 bp, 29 predicted proteins | sample RVTome_2_FD_207667 | JGI IMG/M metagenome (GOLD analysis project Ga0299912, IMG submission 207667) | Soil microbial communities from uranium-contaminated site in the Upper Colorado River Basin, Wyoming, United States - RVT95D214 (version 2) ... | reverse complement strand
TGCCCCTACGATCAATCAAGGCGATGAGAATGGCAAAAATCCCTGATCGCATGCAAGCCGCGGTGATGTTCGGTTACAATGACCTGCGGGTAACCGAGATGCCGGTGCCGCGGCCGGGCCCGGACGAGGTCTTGATCCGGGTCCAGGCCTGCGCCATCTGCGGGACCGACCCCAAGATCGTGGCTCACGGCTGGCCGAACAACCCGCCCTTTGGCCAGTATATCCCCGGCCACGAGTATGCAGGAACGATTGTCGCTTTGGGCGAAGGCATCGCGGATTACCAGGTGGGCGACCGGGTGGCGGTCGAGCCGCACAAGGGCTGCGGCCATTGTGAAAACTGCATCCGGGGCCTCTACACCACCTGCCTCAACTACGGGAACCTGGCCGCCGGCCACCGCCACTACGGCTTCACCGTTAACGGCGGCTACGCCGAGTATGCGGTCAACCACGTCAACACGCTCCACCGCATCCCCGAGTCGCTCTCCTTTGACGAGGCCACCTTGATCACCACCGCCGGCACCGCCCAATACGGCATCACCCGGATCGGCGGCGTGCGGGTGGGCGAGACCGTGGTCGTCTCCGGCCCCGGGCCCATCGGGCTGATGGCTGCTCAACTGGTCAAGGCCGAGGGAGCCGGCCGGGTGATCCTGACCGGCACCCGGCCGGAGCGGCTGGACCTGGGCATGGAACTGGGCGCGGCGGATGTAACCATCAACATCAAGAAGCAGGATGTGGTGAAAGAGGTCTTTAGTCTCACGAACGGCGTGGGCGCGGACCTTGTCATCGAATGCGCGGGCACGGCTGAAGCCGCCAAGGACGCGGTCGAGTTCACCCGCAAGAACGGCCGGGTGGCCTTGATCGGGATTTACCAGGGCGACATCCCGATCAACCTGAACAAGGTGGTGCAGTGGAATATGACCCTGGCCGGGGGCAAGGCCGAGGGTGACTGGAGCCTGAGAAGGGTGCTGCCGCTTTTGAAGGACGGCCGGGTCAAAGCCGGCCCGCTGATCACCCACTTGTTCCCGTTGCGAGAAATCAACGAAGGGATCAAAACCTTTGTCGGCCGCGAAGGCGGCGCGATTAAAGTCGTGATCCATCCCGGCAGGTAGGGGCGCGATTCATCGCGCCCGTAGGGGCACGGCATGCGGCTCGACTGCCTTCGACAGGCTCCCTTCGGTCCGAGCACTCAGGGTCGAGGACAGGCCCCGAGCTTGTCGAGGGGAGCTCGCCGAAGTCCGTGCTCCTGCAAGGAATTAAAGAGGAAAATATCATTTTTGCCTGACCGATCGAGTTTTCGAGAAAGGAGAAGTTAAGATGGCAAAGAAATGGCAGTTGCCGCCGAAGGGCGGGCATTTGGACCTGGCCAGCGGGGTGTATTTCCAGAACATGACCATGAAAGAGGCGGCGGCGCGGCTGAAGAAATGCGACCTGATTATCATCCCGGTGGGCTCGACCGAGGCGCACGGGCCGCACGCCTGCTACGGGGAGGATACCTTTTTAGTGACGCGCATGGCCGAGGCGGTGGCCAAGAAGGTGGGCTGCACCGTGGCCCAGCCGATCTGGTATGGCTCGCACCCGTATCACCATATCGGCATGCCGGGCACCATCCCGATTGACGAGGAGACCTTCACCGCCAATCTTTCACAAGTGATGGCGGGTTTCTGGAATGCGGGCTTCCGCAAGCAGATTCTCTTGAACGGCCACGGCCAGGAATACGTGATCCCCACCGCCATCCACCGTTTCACCAAGCGTTTCCAGGTGCCGGGCGTGTTCGTGAACCTGAACTGGTATTATGCCATCCCCCAGTTTTGCAAGGACAAGGCCCACGGCGGCCCGTTTGACACGGCCTTTGTCCACGGCGACGAGGTGGAGACCAGCTTCTCGCTCGCGCTCTTCCCGGAGATGATCAAGATGAAGGACGCGGTGGACACCGAGCCGACCGGGTTTATGCCTCCGGGCCACGTGGACAAGGCGGGGAACCTTTACCAGCTCCCCATCCCCTGGTATGCGCACGCGGGGCTGGGGCCGATCGAGATTGCCCAGTTCCCGGAGGGCTGCGTGGGCAAAGCCAAGCGGGCCAAGGCGAGCAAGGCGATGCCCGGGGTCGAGGCGCTGCTCGATTACCTGGAGAAACTGTTCCATGACATTATGCAGAAGTGGCCGGTGGGCAAGCTGCCGCCGGTCGAAAAAGTGACCCAGCGGTTCACGGATAAGGAATTGCAGGCCTACTTGAAAGGGCCGCTCCAGAAAGGGGGCAAGCACCTCTACTGCATCGCCTGGCCGGCGTATTGATTTGCGATTGCCGGGACCGCGCAGGGGCAGGCTTATACCTGCCCCTATTTTTTGGCCAGTTCTTTCAATTTTGTCTGCGGCTCGCGGTAACGCCGGTAAAGGCGGGTGGGAGTGGTGTAGCTGAAAAATTTATTCAGGAGAGGAATCCGGACCAGCGCGTAGAAGAGATAATAGGTCAACAGGTAGGCGGCGTCGCAATAGACCGCGTAGAGGATCCACTTGAGCCAGGAGTCGCCGAGCTGGGCTAGCCCGGGAACGAACTCGCTCCCCCGGGCCAGTAGGTAAGTCGTGGTCGAGGCCGAGCCCAGCCAGAACAGGAGCGCGGCCCAGGTCCAACTGGCCTCGATGGCTTGTTGCGGGCAATAAGACATGCAGCGCATGCAGCTGGCGCAGTGGTAGCTCCAGAAAGGCCAGGGCTTTTTCCGGCCCCGCAGTCGCACGGCCTGGAGCGAACAGCTGTCCTGGCAGATCCCGCAGCCGTTGCACTGGAAATTAGCGAAGAACAGTTTGGCCAACCCGACCCGGCCCACGCTCAGATATCCGAGCGAAACCGGAAAAAGCAGGACAGCCCAAAGCAGCTCGTAAAGGTTGCTGATAGTGAACCAGCTCCGCCGGCCGGAAAGGATCCGGGTCAGGAACTGCGCCACGCGCGGCTCGGCCCGGGCGATGATGGCTCCCACGCTGGTCGGAGATAAAGCTGGGTGCAGGCTGGTCCAGTTGGACGGCATATCCAGGCTGAGGATTCCCCGGACCGAATAGCCCTTGAGCGCGAGCAGGAGCGCGATGAGGAAGGTGCCGGAGCCGCTGATGCCGGGCGTAAACACCGGTCCCAGCTTTAACCCGGCCCGGGTGGCGATGCAAAAAGCCTGGGCGCCTTGGCCGCGGGGCAGGCGGGCCGCGAACTTGAGCATGTGCCAGGGCGCGATAAAGCCGTGGGTGGGCATCACGATTCCCAGCAAGCTCCCGCTTCCGCTGAGCTTATCCGCTTCCGGCTGGGCTTGCTCGATCCCGACCACGCGAACCCCGGCCCCGGCCGCTTCCGCTCTTTGGCCGGCCCAGACCGCGGCGCGATAGGAATTGCCGGTGCCGCTGGTGAAGTAGATGACGACGTTGTGGAACATCATCCGCGCTCGCGGGCGGAACCGGTGTGGTCTGCAGGGGCTTGGAGCTGCTTCCGGCCCAAGGCGCGGAAAGCGCCGAGATGGATCATGGCCGGCATCAGGAACAGGTCCGCGGCCAGGGCGATCACTAGGGTCGCGGGCATCAGGGTGCCCATGATGCGGGTGGTGAAGTAATCGGAGAGGGCGAAAGGCGCGAAGCCGAGCACCAGGATCACCGAAGTCATGACAATGGCCCGGCCGGAATAATGGAAGGTCTGCTCGACCGCTTCCTGCACTTTGCCCGTCCTATTTAATTCCGCACGATAGCGCATCAGGAAATGGATGGTGTCGTCCACCGCAATCCCGATGGCCACCATGAAGACAATGATCGTGTCGGTGTCAGCCTGGTCCCAGAACCACCCGATATAGCCGGCGATGGCGAGAAGCGGGATTGCATTGGGAACCATGGCCCAGAAGCCGGCGGAGAGCGAGCGGAGCATGAAGGCCATCATGGCCATGATGGCGAGAAAAGAAAAAATCAAGCCCCGTTTCTGACCGGCCCAGACCTTGTCGAACCACTCGCCCAGAAGATAATTCAAGCCCAAGACCTCCACCCGGACGTCGCTTGGCAAAACTTCCTCGGCCCTGGCTCTAACTTTCTCCCCGGCTCGATACGAGGCCAGGACCCCGTCCTCCAGAATGTGCACGGCCAGGCGCAACGTCCGGCGGTCCTCATCCACCATTCGCTCCAGCCCCGCCTCATCCGACATTTCCAGCAGGAACAGGTCCTCGGCCAGGGCCGAGCGGGTGTCGGGCAAGGCACCGGCGCCGGCATCGCCAGCATGGATCTGAGCGTGAAGCGTCTTGATTACGTCCACCAAAGAAACCACCTTATCCACTTCTGGAAGCTGGAGCAGCGACTCCTGATAGGCTGAGATCTTGGCAAATACCGCGGGATCGAGCAGCCCGTCCGGCTCCGGGGTCTCGATGAAGACGTCCAGGTAGTTGGTCCCGGCAAAGTGTTCGGCGAAATATCGCTCATCCTGCATGAGGGGGTTGTCCTCGGCAAAACGCCGGACAAAATCAGTCTCGAAATTAAAGCGGGGGATGCCGGCCAGGGACCACACGATCACCACCGCGAAAACGGCCGCCGTGGCTTTGGGCCAGCGCCGGCCGGTCCGGGCGATGACTCTCAGGGCGCGATCAAGAAGACCCTGGACCCGGGAGGTGGTCCCGATTCGCCAGGGCTTGGGCTGGGGCATCAGGGAAAAAAGGATGGGGGTCAGGGTCAACGCGATCAGGAGCGCCACCGCCACCCCGAAGCCGAGCACAATCCCCAGTTGACGGGAGATGGGAGTGGGCACGAAGGCGATGGCGGCAAATCCCACGAAGGTGGTGAGCGAGGTGTAGAAGCAGGCCAGACCCACCTCCGAGGCGGACTTGAAAATAGCTTGGTCCTTGGATTGACCCTTGCCCAGTTCCAGGAGATAGGAACTGCAGAGATGGATGACGTCGGAGAAAGAAACGATCATGATGAAGACCGGGGCCATGGCCATCAACAAGTTGATATTCTTAAACAGGCCGACGGCGAAGCCCATGGTCCAGATCACCCCGACCAGGGCCACCAGCGCGGTAATGACCACCGGCCACAAGCGGCGGAAGAGAACGAACACGGTAAGCAGCAAAACCCCGCAGACGATGGGAAAGAGGCGCGCGATGTTGAACCGGGTCTGGTTGATGATCTCGGCCAGCACCGCGATCATGCCGGTGCGGTGCAGCCGGCCGCGCTCGAACCCGGCCTGCTCAAAAGTCGCCATGACCTGTTCGATCAGCGCCGGATAGATTTCGGTGCTGCGAAGGGGATCGGGTTTCAGCTCGATGATCACGCTCCCCTGCCGGCCGTCCCGCGAGACCAGGAGGCCGCCGGCCCAGGGATCGGCGCGGAGCTCGGTCAAGAGCTCGGGGGCGCGGGCCGGGTCGCGCCGGGCTTGGTCCGCATAGGTCTCCCAGGAAAGCGCGCCCTGGTTGACTTTTAGGTCAGGCACTTCCAGCAAGCTGGACACCCGGCGGACCTCGGCCAGTCGCCCCAGTTCTTGGACCGCGTTTTCCAGCCGGGCCAGGCTCGGCCGGGAAAGCAGGCGATCGTCTTCAAAGGCGATGACGATGATCTCGTCGTTGCTGAACTGTTTAACCCGGGCCAGGTAGTCGGCGTATTTGGGGGTCTCGCCCAGGAAGTTGGTCATCGAGGTGGCGATCACCCCTTGGGAGATGATGAAACCGGATCCGATGGTGATTAAAACCATCAGACCCAAGATCCAGAACCGGAACCGGAGCGCCCAGCGGATGTAGCGTTCCACTTTCTAATTTCCCTCCGATGATTCTGCCGTCGCGGCCGGTCAAATCATCCTAGCATAAGCCGATGCCGCCGGCATTCTTGATCCGATCCGGCCGGCTCTGCTATGATGCGACCAACTGAAGCAATACTCTAGAACAAGGACCCGAAGAATGAAACCCTGGCTGATTCAATGGATAGTAGCAGCGGGCCTGGCTATGCCCGGGCTGGCCCTGGCACAGGATGGCTCTTTTCCGGTTGTCACCGAGGAGTCGCTTTTGCAGGAAATGACCGACCTCTCGCGCCTGGCGCGACAGGCGCCGGCCGGGACCCGACTCATCCAGTTCTCGAGCTATGACCGCAAGTCCCGGATCGAGGACGGGGAGAAAATTGACTGGTTCGCCAACCGCGATATTGGCAATTACCTTTGCAAAGAACAAAGCCCGCGAGGGACCGAATGGGTGATGGCGGAAGTGGAAGGCCCGGGCGCGATCGTGCGGATGTGGTCGGCCAACGCCGGCAAGCGCATTTGGCGGGTTTATCTGGACGGCGGGGAACCGCCGGTGATCGAGGCCAAAGGCAAAGACCTCCTCGACGGCCTGAAAGGCGGCCTGCCCTCCGTCTTTTCGGACAAGCGCAACTTCGGCTACAACCTTTACCTCCCCATCCCTTTCCAAAACGGCTGCAAAGTCACCGTCGCCTTCCCCGACGGCAAGGACCGCGAGAAGGCGCCGCTCATGTATTACCACGTGGATGTCCGCACGTTCTCTACAGGAACCCTGGTCGAGACCTTTTCCTGGGAAAAGTTGCCGACGATCATAGATAAAGCAGAGGAAACTTCTTCCCAGCTTCTAATTCCCAAGACAGCTTTTCCAGAAATACAACTTATTAGCGAGATATTGAACTGCCAAGAACTCAAGCCTGGGGAATCTTTTAACCTGGACTTATCAGGATCCAGAGCCATCTATGAGTTAACCATTGCTGTTAAGACCGACTCTGATAAAAATTTTGAAGATGTAATCGGCCAGACCCTGCTTGAAATCAACTTTGATGAGGCCGATAAGCCGCCGGTGCGAAGTCCGCTTGGAGAATTTTTCGGGTCGGCGCCGGGGATAGTGCCCTATAATTCACTCCCTCTCGCGGTGGAAAAAATTGAGAACAGCGTTAAGCTCACCAGCCGCTGGGTCATGCCCTTCAGAAAAAGCGCTCAAATCACTATCATTAATCAATCCGGGGAAACTGCAGATTTTAAAGTGAGAGCCACCCACGCCGATTGGGATTGGGGCGAAGACTCTCTCTACTTCCACGCCGGCTACCGCAGTTGGGAGCGCATTTCCACTCGTCCCGAATCCGACCTCACCCTGCTCTCCGCCACCGGTCCGGGCCGCTACGTGGGCACCGAGCTCAACGTCCGCAACCACCTCGAGCATTACTGGTGGGGCGAGGGCGACGAGAAGGTTTACGTGGACGGCGAGAGTTTCCCTTCCATCTTCGGCACCGGCACCGAGGACTATTTCGGCTATGCCTGGTGCGTGCAATACTTCCGCTTTGCCCATGCTTATCACGGCGTGCCCAAGCCCTCGCGGGTCTGGCTGGTGATCCCTCAGATGTCCACCCTCTTCATCCCCAAGGCCTGGGTCCCGGTTTCAAAACTGATGCCCGGCTATGACACCACCTCCCAATACCGCTGGCAAATCCTGGACGACATCCCCTTCGAGAAATCCATCCAGTTCGACCTGGAACTCCTCCACCACCAGAAGACCGTAGTGGACATGGAATCGGTCAGTTATTGGTATGCCGCGCCCGGCGCGACCGACGATGGGCCGGCGTTCGATTTGCAAAACCGGGAAATCTGGTAGAATGGTTCACGGTTGACAGACAGGAATGTCTGTCCCACACCCTGATACCTTGACACCTTGACACCCTGAAACCCTGTCCCCTGCCTCCTTTGGGGAAAGGAAAGGAACTTTGGACATCGGCAAAGCGCTTCGATTCAGTTGGCACCTGGACGGCAAGATCGCCGGCTCGGCCCGGCCCGGCCGTTACGGCAACCTGGGCGCGGACTTGTCCTTCCTGCGCGAGCAGGGCATCCGCCACATCCTCAACCTGACCGAGCAGGCTCTGGAGGTCCCGGACTCGCACCTGGCTCATTTTCAATTTCACCACGTGCCGTTGCTGGACGGACACGCGCCCTCGGATGAGGACATGGAGGCGATCCGAGCCAAGGTGCGGGAGGCTTTTGCCCGGAAGGAAGCGATCCTGATCCATTGCCAGGGCGGAGTCGGCCGCACCGCCACCGTGATCGGCGCGCTGCTCATGGAGTTCCTGGACCTGAGCATGGAAGAATCTTTGCACAACCTCCGCCAGGCCGGCCGCCTCACCGAGAGCATGGAGCAGTGGGAGTTCCTGTGCAAGTGGTCGCAGAAGTGATAGCCTGAACTCTTCCTAAGGAATCGATTGCCGGGCCTCTGCTCACTCCAATTCCAATTAGGAAGATCGCCCTGCGAATGAAGCGTCTCCTTGCCATTCCGCTCGTTGTGCTCGCCTTTCTTGCCATCGCGCTGGGTTGGAGGATTGGCCTCCGCCTCTACCCCCGCGCGCAAAAACCCCTACCGCAGCAAGCTTACCTCTGGCAAAGGGCCTGGAACGATAATGTCCGTCAGGCGGTTCAGGCCGCGACGCCTAAGCTTTCCGGGATGGTGGTCCTGGCCGCAGAAGTTTCATGGCAGAATCATCAATCGACTATTGTCCGCATCCCGATAGACTACGAAGCGCTGCGCTCGGCCGGTATCCCGGTCGGCTTGGCGCTCCGCATCGGCGCGTATGCGGGGCCGTTCGATAAAGAGGGAGAGCCCCTGGCCATGTTAACCGACCTGGCCGCGTCGCTCATCGCGGAGGCCCGGGAAGCGCAACTCGATGTCCAGGAACTTCAACTCGACTTCGACTGCGCCGAGTCCAAGCTTTCAGGCTACCGCTGGTGGATGGAAGCCATCCGCTCAAAGGTCGCGCCGGTGCCGGTGACCATCACGGTCTTGCCCAGTTGGCTTCACCAAAGGGAGTTTCAAGATCTGATCGAGGCCGCGGGTGGCTACGTGCTCCAGGTCCACTGGTTCTCCCCGCCCAAGAATTCGGATACATCATTGACCTTGTGCGATCCAAGCGTTACTTGGAAGTGGGTCAAAGAAGCGGCGCGCTTCGGTAAGCCCTTTCGGCTGGCGCTCCCGACCTACAGCTATCTCGTGGCTTTCGACCGACAGGGAAAATATATCGGTTTTTCCGCAGAGGGCCCGGCCCTGGCCTGGCCGCACGGGGCCGAGGTCCGCAGGGTGGAGTCGGACCCGGGTCAGATGGCCGCCCTGGTCCGCAAGCTGGCCGCGGACCGGCCGGAGGAATTGACGGGCATTATCTGGTATCGGCTGCCCACACCCTCGGACCGGCTGAACTGGCCCTGGCCGACCCTGGCCGCGGTCATGGACGGTCGGCCGCCGCGCGAGCTACTCCGGGCCGAGACGCGAAGCATTGAGCCCGGCCTGGTGGATATTGACTTGGTCAACAAGGGTGAGACCGAGGCTTTGACTCCAGTTGAGGTTCTGGTAAGCTGGCAAAACGCCCGGCTCTTAGCGGGCGACGCCCTAAGCGGGTTTCGGCTGATCGAGCGAGGGCCGAGCCGGGTCGCCTTGCGCGGTATCCCCGGCTCGACCGTTGCCCGAATCGGTCCGGACCAGAGACAGCCAATCGGCTGGCTACGTTTTGACCGAGAGACGGAGGTGGAATTGCATGTCTCACCGCTCAGCCCTTAAGCTCTGCCTGGCCGGAGCCGCCGTGGCCGCGATGCTGATTTCGCATCTTTCCTATGCGTGTGCGCCGCCGTTGCCGGTGGACCTGAAATTGGAAGGCGTGGACGATGTCGTGGCCGCGCCCCGGGCCCGATTTCGAGAGGAGATTGACCAGATCACCTCCCTGGTCACTCCCAAATTCCGGCTAGGGGAGTCTAAATGGAGCCCCCCGGAGGTCCTTAACACCGATCAGGCCGACATCAAAGAGCTGGGGGAAGCGCTGAAGAAAATGGCCGTTCCCGAGGACCAGCAAAAGGAACTCCTGGCCAAGCAGAAAGTCTTGCGCGAGGCCTTGAACCGCTACCAGTCCGCCCTAAGGGAGTGGAACCAGCAACATCAGGAAGGCCAGCCGGCGCCGCAGCTCGGGCCTCTGGACGTTCCGGATAATCTGCCGCCCGAGTTCTCCCTGTACTTTCAGGGCGCGATCGCCTTTTACCGGGGCGAGGCGGAAAAAGCCCGCGAGGCCTGGGAAAAGCTCTTGAAACTGCCCGAGGAAAAGCGCCATTACCGGTCCACCTGGGCGGCGTATATGCTCGGTCGCTCATGGATGGGCAGGGACCCAATCAAGGCGCAGGAGTGGTATCAGAAAGTGCAATCACTGGCCGAATCCGGCTACGCGGACTCGCTGGGCCTCCGCGTAGCCAGCTACGGTGAGCAAGCCCGGGCCGCGCTGGATCGCGGCCAGTTCAACGAGGCCATGAAACTTTACCTGACCCAGTATGCCGCGTTCGAGTGGCGGGCGGCCCGCTCGCTGCAGATCACCGTGCGGCTGATTTTCAACGCGGGACCCGAGGCCATCCGCAAGGCCGCGGCCGATCCGATTTCGCGCCAGGTGATCAACGCCTGCATTCTCTCGGATTGTTGCTGCGGTCCCAACTGGACGATTGTCGAAGACGAGATCAAGGCCTGGCTGGAAGCGGCGGAGAGCGTGGCGATCAAGGACATACCCGGCGCGGACCGCCTGGCCTGGGTGACTTACAACCGCGGCCAATTCGACCTGGCCCAGCGCTGGATTGACCGGGCGCCGGCCGATGCGATTATCGCCCGTTACCTGCAAGCCAAACTTTTCACCAGGGCAGGAAAGCTGGAAGAGGCCGCGCAAATCCTCTCCGGACTGATGACGAAGAACTCGCCTCAAAACAGCCTGGAGGACAGCCGGCCCGACTACGAAGAGAATGTCTACTATATCGTGCCGGTCCAGAGAGTTGGAGAACCGGACCGGATCCGGGGAGAACTGGGTATCCTCCAATTCAACCTCAAACATTACCCCGAAGCGTTGGATGCGCTCCTCCAAGGGGCGTATTGGCCGGAGGCGATGACGGTCGCCCAGGAGAACTTTAGCACCGACGAGCTCAAGGCCTATGTGGACAGCCACGGGCCCGGGGATGGGATGATATCACGCCTTTTGGCCCAACGCCTGACCCGAAAAGGTTATTGGAAAGACGCCCGGCTTTACTATCCGGCGGAATTGCAGAAGGCACTCGATGACTATATTGCAGCCATCCGCACCGGCGCCAATTCCAAGCTTCCGGCGGCGGAGCGGGCCGAGTCTTTCTGGAAAGCATTCGAGATCGCGCGCCAACAAGGTGAGGAGTTGTTCGGCAACGGCAATCCACCCGGGTCGGACACCGGCCCGCCGGCCGAGCACGTCGAAGACCGCCGCTACTGGCGCTACCTCGCGGCCGACCATGCCTGGGCCGCGGTCCAGCTCATGCCCGACCAGTCGGACAAAACCGCGGCCCGGCTCTGCGACGCCGGCTCCTGGCTCAAATACAAGGACCCCGCTGCCGCTGACCGCTATTACAAAGCCCTGGTCAAGCGCTGTTCCCAAACCGAGTTGGGAAAAGAGGCGGATGAAAAGAAATGGTTTCCGGAGTACGCCACGAGTGAAGAGGGCGAATATGAGGAGTAGGCCGAGCCTCCTTCGCTTTTGGGGAGAGGCGGTTGGATTGGCTCAATAAGTCTGCTACCGTAAATCCTAACTCTAACCAAGGAGCGCTACTAAAATGAGCGAACAACTGAGCTGGGAGGAACTGGCCGCTTTCCGGGAGATGGCCGCCTCGTTTGCCAAAAAAACCATCGCGCCGATGCTGGCCCATGAATCTCCGGACGGTAATTTGGAAATGCTCCCGGCCATCCTCCAACAAGGCCAAGAGGCCGGCCTGCTCACCTCGCCCTTGCCCGGCGCCGCGGGACGCGAGACCGGCATCTGGGGCAGCCAGACCCTGACCCACGGACCCGCGGTCTCGGCCATGCTCCTGGAAGAACTGGCCGTGGTTTGCGGCGGGGCGGCCATGTGCTTCCACGCCCAGGGCATGGGGACCTTGCCCTTGCTCCGGTCGGAGAATCCGCCGAGCGCGCCGGAGAATGTCGCCGCGGCTTTTTCCGAAGCCTTCGGCATTCCGGGCCTCTTCACCCTGCGCGAGCCGCTTCAGGCGGCGCCGGCGGCGGTCGAGACCGTGGCCCGCGAGGCGGGGGACGGCTTCGAGCTCTCGGGTGAAAAGACCTTTGTTTACAGCGCCGGCCGGCCCGAAGCCTATCTCGTCTTCGCCCGGTCCGCCGCCAACGGCGACTGGACCTGCTTCCTGGTCCCGGCCGATGCCAAGGGCCTGCAAGCCCGTAACGCCGGCGCCCGCGCCGGTCTGCGCGCGGCCGGTCTCGAGCACCTGCGCTTCGACCGGGTCAAGCTCGACCGCAGCCTTCTGCTCCGCTTCCAGGTCCCGAACCGCGAGGCGGTGCTCGAGCAGCTTCGCTTCAGCCTGATCGGACTCTCGGCCATCGCCGCCGGCATCGCCCGCGGGGCCCTGGCCTCGGCCCGGCAGTATGCCGGCGAGCGCTACCAGGGCGGGGACTTGATCATCGCCCACCCGGCCATGCAAACCCTGCTGGCCGAATCCGACGCCCGCATCGCCGCCTGCCAGGCCGGCCTGGCTCGCGCCGTCCAGGCCGAAGGCCGCGCCGAAGCCCGGTTCCGGGAGGCGGTCCGGGCCAAGCTCATCATCATGCCCGCCGCGGCCGGCGCGGTCACCGACTGCCTCCAGATCTTCGGCGGATACGGTTACATGGAGGACTACCGCATGGAAAAGCGGCTGCGCGATGTCTCGGTGCTGAAGAGCGCGGGCGGAGCGCCCCGGGAGTTGCGGGCGATCCTCGCCCAGATGATCCAGGAGGGATAAAATGCTCCCCACCCATATGAAGCAAGCCAGCCAGAACCTGTCCTTGATCGGCCGGCGCCTGGTGGCCGAGCGGGAAGGCGACCTCTGGCAGGAAGAGACGGAGACCCTGCCTTGGCCCCTGGCCCGGCAACGCCGGCTCTACAAGAACTTTGCCGACCAGTTCATCCGGCCGCGTGCGCTCGAGGTGGACAAACACCTGGCCGAGTTCGATCCCTGGCCGCTCTGGCACGAGGCCGCCCGCCGGGGCTTCCAGACCGAGTTTTTACCCTGGCCCTTTGGCACGGCCAAGCTGCTCAACCTCGCTTCCATGCCCTCGCCCCTGTTTGCGACCGCGCTCAAGGCCGAGGAATTCTGCGCCGCCTGCGGCGGGATGGCGCTCATGCTCTTGGCCCACGACCTGGGCATGGCGCCGCTCCTGCTCTCCGGCACCTGGACCGGCTTCAACTGGCTCCGCCGGATCTACTCCCGCATCCGCGCGGGCGAGAACATTGCCGCGGCTTTTGCCATCACCGAGCCGGGCGCCGGCTCGGACGTGGAAGAGACCGAGGGAGCGGCCCGGGCGCGGATCCTGAGCCGGGCGAAAAAGGCCCCGGGCGGATACCTCCTGAACGGCCGCAAGTGCTTCATCAGCGACGGCGGGATCGCGTCCTATATCACCTTCTTCGCCGCCCTGGAGAACGAGGGGGTCGAGAGCTGGACCTGTTTTTTGGTCGAATCGTCCATGAAAGGCTTTTCCCGGGGCCGGCGGGAAAAGAAGATGGGGCAGAAGGCCGGCGACGCGACCGAGCTGATCTTGGAAGACGTCTTGGTCCCGGAGGACCACCGGATCGGACCGGAGCGGAGCGGCTGGGCGCTGAACCGCAACACCCTCAACTACTCCCGGCCGGCGGTAGGCGCGATCGCGGTGGGGATCGCCCGCGGCGCGCTCGAGCGCTGCCTCGAGTTCTGCCGCGCCACCCGGCTGGGCAACAAGCGCCTGGCCGATTACCAGGACGTGCAGATCGAGCTGGCGGAGATGACCATCCAGTTGACCGCGGCCCGGGCCCTGGTCTGGCATTGCGGCCGCTACCGGCTGCCCTTCCAGGGGATCAGCGCCGCGGCCAAGTGCTTTGCCGGGGACACGGCTTTTGCCATCTGCCACAAGGCCATGGAGCTGATGGGCGACCACGGCTACCTGCACGGCCACGGGGTGGAAAAAGCCATGCGCGACTCTCGCCTCAACCAGATCTACGAAGGCACCAACCAGATCAACCGCCTGGCCCTGATTGAGGACGCCTGGGAGACGGACTTCGCCCGGCCCTAGCGCGCCCCGCCGCTGAAGCCGGCCGCCGTCCCTGCCTTTTCTATTCAGTAATGAAAACTAAAGCTCTGACCCCAGCTTCGGATTTATCACGCAAAGGCCAATTTGCCGTCTGCGGACTATGTGATGGTGCGCCCAGGGCAAAAAAGGCCGCCCGGAGGTTTTCCGGGCGGCCCAGCTCATTTTTAAGGAGCCGAAAGGCTAGTTATCCTGGAACAAGGTCCCCGCGACCCAATCATCCTGGTTGAGAGCACTGCGAGTATTGCCTCCGCTGACGCTGGAAGAGTAGCCGCTGGCGGTGTTGCCAATCCCGCCGCTCACGCTGGAACGACTCCCGCTGGCGGTGTTGATTGCCCCGCCGCTCACGCTGGAATAATTGCCGCTGGCGGTGTTGCTTTCCCCGCCGCTGACGCTGGATACCAAGCCGGTGGCTTCGTTATCATAACCTCCGCTGATACTGGAACCTTCGTTGCTGGCGGTGTTGTATCCTCCCCCGCTGACGCTGGAAAGCCTGCCGCTGGCCGTGTTGCCAGCCCCCGCGCTGACGCTGGCAAATTATCCGGAGATGTCGTTACCATAACCTGCCACCAAGCCGCCGTATGAAGAATAACTATGGTAAGGCCCCACGATCAAATTATGCGAGCCGGTGCGGGTATCGCCCGAGTTCTCGTTGTAGCCCACGATCAGGTTGCCCCGGTAGTTGGTGGAGTCGGTCTGGCCAAGGCCGTTTCGCACATGGACATTGACCCCGGTGAAGAAGAAGTCGGTTCCGGAAACGCTGACATTGGCCAGCTTGCTCTCCAGCGGCGTCACCCGGTTGGAGAGAGAGGTGTCGGCCGTCGCCCGGGCCGTCGCTTCATTGGTGATGGCGGTGGTGTTGGCCGTGATATTGTTGGTGTTGTTGGAAATGCCGGTCGAGTTGTTTGCGATGTTGGCGGTATTGGTGCCAATCGCTGTGGTATTAGCCGCGATGTTCCCGGTGTTGGTGGAGATGCCGGCAACATTAATGCCAATGTCCGTCGCGTTCGCGGAGATGTTATTCTCATTCGAGGTCACCCGGGCTTCCAGCGCGGTCAGGTCGGTGTCGCTTTTCTCGGCCAGGTCGGCCACTTGGGCCTGGAGATCGGCAATCAACTGCGCCTGGTCCGCCACCTGGGCCTGAAGCGCCTGGATCAGTTGTTCCGGGGTGGCCGGTCCCACCTGCATCACCGGGGCTTGATTCCCTCCACCCGAGCCGCCGCCCCCGGAAGATTCACAGGTCTGGCCCATCAGGAAAAAGATCGAGCCCAATACTAACCCGAAAACCGCCTTTGATTTCATTTTGCTACCTCCCTGATAAATAAAGATATCAAGTCTCCAAGGACACAGACCATTGCCAGCCGGCTATCGTGGGGCTCACCCTACCCGACCATCCTCGCCCAGTTAAGCCTTTTTTCGCCTGGCCGGGAAAAAACTCCCCAGGGGGATCTTTATTTTCCGCGGGCGAGCTTTTGTCCCAGTTTTCTGGCTTTGGCGAGGGCAGCGGGGTTGTTTTTAACCTCGCCTTTTTTATAGGCCTGGACCAGGAGCTCGCCGGCCCATTTTACGCCCAGGTAATCCATGGCCTCGCGCATCATGCCGCGGAGGTGTGGAGCCGCGGCCGCGGGCTTGTCCTCGGAGGCGGTGATAAGGACAGCTTGCTTGCCCTGGACCCGGCCCAGGAGGGGCGGGTGGCAGAAGGGGAACATGCGGTCGAGGGCGAGTTTAAGCTGGGCCGAGGGGCCCCACCAATACACCGGGGAGGCAAAGACCCAGACCTTGGCGGCCAGGAGCGCGGGCAAAAGCCGGTCCATGTCGTCCCGCTGCTTGCACCTCCCGGTCTTGGCGCAGGCGTAGCAGGCCTGGCAGCCGCGGATGCGGAGGCGGTTCAGAGTGTATTTTTCCACCTCCGCGCCCCGGGACTCTGCGCCGGCCAGGAGCGCGTCCAACAAAAGGTCCGAATTCCCGCCCTTTCGCGGGCTGCCCGCCAGACCAATGATTCTCATCTCCGCCTCCTTGGGATTGGGATTGGGGTCAGTGCTAAACTTTAAATTTAATTGCTCTTCGCTTACCAGCACTTCACCAAATAAGCGGACCATGCTCCCCGATCATCGGCTCCATCTCTCCGGTTTTAGGCGCTCCCTTGGTAAGCGCTCAGCAGCTTAATTAATGGAGCTCAGAAATCAGAAGGGCCCCAGAGAGCACGGCGGATCGGACCCGTCAATCCTGATTCCTTTCCGGAAATGAGGTGCATCTTCCTGAGACCGTCAGAAAGAAGATTCCCCTCCTCTGATCTGAACCATCGTCCGTTTCGGCTTCCCCACCCCGCCGTTTGGCTCCTTGCCCTTAAGTTTAAAGTTTAGCACTGACCCCCAGCTCAAAACCGGGCGCGGATGCCGAAGAACCAGGGAAACCCGTAGCCGGTGTTCTTGCCCAAAACGGTGTAGCCGAAGCCGCCATAGGCGTCAAACTCCCGGTTGAACTGGATCAGGACCGAGGGTTTCGCCAGCAAGAGCTGGGAATCGTTGCCCAGCTTGTCGTGGTCGAGAACATCCTGGGCCAAGGAGGTGTATTCCACGCCGGCCCGGAGCACCAGCCAGTCCAGAACCTGGTAGAGGCCGGCAGCCTGGAGAAAGAAGCCGTCACCCGGGTCCAGGTTCGCGGTCCCGCTGAACAGAAGGACGTCCTGCGCCACCTCGCCCTGCAAGCGGAACCAATATTCTCCCCGACCCTCCAGGGCCCAGTTCTTGCGGAACAACTTGGCGGCCAGGCCCGGATAAAGATCCCAGCCCGGATCGCCCGTGATCCAATCGGTCTGAACCAGCTCGGTATTGATGATGTCATGGCTGTGGTCGTGCAGCCCGGTCGGATAGGAAACCCGGAACAAGGCCGCGGTCTCCAGCAGCTCGGGCCGATGCAGGAAGCGCAAGCCGACCTCGCCCGCCACGTCGCCGAAGCCGGAGCCTTCGGCCTCGTGGATGTGTCCGGTCAGGTAAGGCAAGTCGAGCGCCAATTGCAGAGAATCCAGGATGCCGTATTTGAGCTGCACCCCGATTTGGGTGAGCTGGTAAGTTCCGGGCGCGTCCACCAAATCACCGTGGTTGTCCCAGACCGATTGGGCGGAGAAGGAAAAAACCTCTGCGTCCATTTCCATCAGGCCCCGGGTCATGAGCAGGGGGCGATCCACTTCCCGCGCCGGGTAATCCTGGGCGAGAGCGGAGAAGGCCCCCCCGAGGCCCAGGGCCATGCAAAGGACCAAGCTGAGCGGCCGCATCCGACTAACTATTTCTTGAGGGCCGCTTCGATCTGGGCCTTAACCACGTCCGGGCTGGGATTCTGGACGTAGTAGCCGTTGATGAAGAGGGTGGGAGTGCTGTTAATCTCGTATTGCTCGGCTTCCTTGGCGTCTTTGTCCACCTGGTCCTTGTAGGCATGATCCTGCATGGCGGCCTTGAATTTGTTCATGTCCAGGCCGATCTCGGCCGCGTATTTTTCCAGGCTGGCCTGGTCCAGGGCGGCGCGGTTTTTGAAGATGACATCGTGCATCTGCCAGAACTTGCCCTGGGCTGCGGCCGCGAACGCGGCTTCCGCCGCGCCTTGAGCATGGGGATGGATGCTGTTGAGAGGGCGGTGCTTGAAGTAGAGCTTGACGTCGTTGGGATATTCCTTGAGGATCTCTTCCAGGCTGTTGGCCATCCGCTGGCAATAGGGGCACTGGAAGTCGGAGAACTCGACGATGGTCACTTTGGCCTCCGGGTTGCCGCGCGGGACATGGTTGCTGAGATCAAAATTGTATTGCTCCCCCTCCTTGGGACCCCGGCGCTGTTGTTGACGACCCTTGGTGAGATCATCCAAGGTCTTCTTGGCGCCGGCCGCGGCGTCGTAAATCTCGTTCAAGCGGACGTCCAGGCTCTTGCCGTCCGCCAAGACCACTTGCACTGGCTGGCCGCTCTTCTTATAAGCCCCGCCGGTCAGTTGGCCGATAAAGAAGCCGGCGAGGAAGAGGACAATGGCGCCAATAATCATGGTGGTTTTGCTTTCCATCGAATTACTCCTTTCCTGAATCTGGGCGTCATTCTATCAAGTCATTTGGCTTTGTCAAGAAAATCAGGCCGGCTCAGGGAAGTTTGGGGCATGCCCAACCTTCAGCGAAGCGGCTCGGCGACCGCGATCGGATAGCTTCCCCATCTGCGGGCGGCCCGGACCATGGCCAGGTAATTTTCCGGCTTGCAGCCCGGGTGGATGGAGTTGGAAGAGGAGAGGATGTAGCCGCCGCCGGGTGCGGCCCGGGCAATGGTCTCTTGGACCGCGGCCTCCACCTCGGCCTCGCTCCCGAAGGGGAGCAGGAAGGCGCAGTCAATGTTGCCGAGCACGCAGGCCCGGCCGGCCAGGTAGCGCTTGGTCTCGGCGATATCCATGCACTGGGGCTGGATCGGGTGGATGCCGTCGAAGCCGGCGTCGAGCAGATGCGGCAGCAGCGCGGTGAGTTTGCCGTCGGAGTGTTTCACGATCTTCTTGCCCAGCCGGTGCGCCGCGGCGCAGATTTCCGCGTGATAGGGCTGAATGAATTCGCCGTAATGCTTCGGGCTCATCAGCGGGCCCGGGTTATGGGCCAGGTCGCCCTCCAGGATGACGAAGTCCGCGCCCAGGTCCAAGCCCCGGGTGATGTTCGCGATGCAGAAGTCGGTGGCCAGCCGCGCTAAAGCATGGGCCAGGTCCGGGTCCAGCAAATAGTCCATCAGGTATTGCTGGATACTCCCGCGCAGGCCCCAGGCGATCTTGAAAGTGGCCGGCGCATGCCAGGCGATGGCCACGTCCGGCAGGGCCTGGCGCAGGACGCGGAGCATGGTGTAATCGCCTTCCGCCGGCTCGCGCATCCGGTAGCGGGAAAGGTCCGAGGGTTCATGGATCGGACCGTCCACCGGGTAAGGCTCGCCCACGTTGCCCCCGATGTGATAGACAATCCCGAAGGCGTCGCGCACGTGGTCGCGGTCCAGGCGCTCGCGCGGCGCGGTGCTGACCGCGGTGGTCCCGTCCAGGTCCAGACCCTTGATGAAAGCGATCAACCCTCCCAGCAAGCGGAAGACTTCCTCCGGCGTCATGTCCAGGATGAACTTGGGCTCCGGCAGATTCGCCGGGTCCACAAAGTGCCGGGCAATGCCCACGATCGAAGGCTCGTTGTAGGCCATTTCCCAGACCGGCACCCGGTCAGGCTCCTTCAGGTTCAAGGCCGTGAGCACCCGCTCTTTGCCCGTCATGGTCCCCTCCCTTGCTCAGCCCGGCGCGTGCCGGTAAGGATCACGCCGGGGCAGGTATTGAAGTAGCCCGCGACCCGCGCCTGGACCTGGGTGAGAGTGTCGGTCAGGCGAAAAAGCTTCATGCCGGGAAGCTCATTTCTTCTTTTTCCCCTTGCGGCCTTCCAGCACCGCGGCCATGGTCTTGGCGCTGAGCTTGCCCTCGATCAAATCCTTGCGCCGCAGGTATTGGGTGCGCAGGTGCTCGACCAATCCGTCCAGCCGGCGCATCAACCGCCGGGGCTTGCGCTTGATCCCCTTGGCTTGCAGGTAAGCCACCACCAGGGGCATGACGATGGTGGAGTCGGCATAGCAGACCACCGCGTGGGAGAGCATGTCCGGGTCAATCTTGTTCCAGGTAATGGCTTCCGCCGGGGTGGCGCCGGAAAGCCCGCCGGTATCGGGGCGGGCGTCGGTGACCTGGGCAAAGTAGTCGTGGCCGGTGATCTGGAAACCCAGGATCTCCTGGAGCTGGGGCTCGGTCTGGAGCAGGAAGTTCTTGGGCGCGCCTCCACCCCAGATCACCACTGCGGACCGGCCCACCTCGGTCTTGGCATGATAGACAATGGCGCAGGATTGGTTGACGTCTTTGGCCGGGTCGAGCAGGATATCGTGGCCCACCAGGTTGAGGGCCGCGATGTTCAGACCCAGGGCGCTGTCGCCGGGCGAGGCCACGAAGATCGGCACTTCGGCCCGGGCCGCGGCCGCGACAAAGCTTGTGCGGCAAAGCCGGTCCGGGTCCTCGGCGCGGTCGAGCAGGATTTTGCCCAGGCGAAAGTGGAGCTCGGCCGTGCTCATCCGGGCGGAGAAGTCCTTTTCGGCCAGGGTCTGGTAAAGGTAGCGGTCGGTCTTGAGCAAAGTGGAAAACTCCAGGAAGACGTCATAGACCCGGACGACCTGGTGCTTGAGCAGCTCGCGGTCGTTGGCAAAGGGGCTGCCCTGGAACAAGGGGAGTCCCAGGGCAAAGTGGAGGTCGTGATAGACATTGGCGCCGGTGGTGACGATCCAGTCCAGGTAATGGTTGTGGATCAGGGGGATGAGACAGCTTTGCCCTAGCCCGGCCGGGGTCAGCGCGCCGGAAAAGCTCATGCCCATCACCACCTGGGGCTTGAGCGCCTCGCGGGCCAGCAGGTGGCAGATCTCGCGCAAGCGAGCGGCGTTGAACGCCTGAAAGTAACGGTCAATCAAGTCGGCGACGCCCACGCGCGCCGGGATCGGTCCTTTCCCGATCACTTCCAGTTTCTTCATCCCCACTCCTTCAGCTTCCTATCCAGCCTCTTTCAATCCAAAATCGAAAATCCAAAATCTAAAATCCAATTATCCCTCGGACGGGGGATTGGCATTGCCCAGCTTGATCCCGTGGCTTTTGATCTTGCGGTGGAGGCTGGTGCGTTCCAGGCCGATCGCCTCCGCGGTCCGGGAAACGTTGTATTCGTTCTCAATCAGCTTCTTGACGATGAATTCCTTTTCAAAGGCGGAGCGGGCCTCTTTCAGGTTGGCGCGGTCAAAGGCCGACTCGCCGGACTTGAGCCCGCTGAGCCCGATGGCCGGGGGCAGGTCGGAAAGAGTGATCTCCGGCCCGCGGGAGAGGATGACCATGCGCTCGAGGATGTTGCGCAGCTCGCGGACGTTGCCCGGCCAGGGATATTGCATCAGCGCCGAGAGGACTTTCTTGTTCAGCTTTTTGGGCTTGATCCCGCTGCGCGCGCAGAACTCCCCGAGAAAGTGCTCGACAAAAAGCGGAATGTCCTCCCGCCGCTCGCGGAGCGGGCGCAGGGACAAGGGGATCACGTTGAGCCGGTAGTAGAGGTCTTCGCGGAAGCGGCCGGCCTGGATCTCCGCCTCCAGATTCTTGTTGGTGGCGGTGATCACCCGCACGTCCACCCGGATCGAATCGGTGCCGCCCACCCGCACCAACTGCTGCTCCTGGAGCACCCGCAGCACCTTGGACTGGGTCTTCAGGCTCATGTCCCCGATCTCGTCCAGGAACAGGGTGCCGGCGTGGGCCGCCTCGAACTTGCCGATCTTGCGGCCGGCGGCGCCGGTGAAGGCCCCTTTCTCGTGGCCGAACAACTCGCTCTCGATCAACTCCTCGGGAATGGCCGCGCAGTTGACGTCCGCGAAAGGACTGTCCTTGCGCCGGCTCTGGCGATGGATGGTGCGGGCGACCACTTCCTTGCCGGTGCCGTTCTCCCCGGCGATCAGCACCCAGCCCTCGGTGGGCGCCACCTTCTCGATGGCGGCTAAAAGCTCCTGGATGGCCTTGCTCTTGCCGATCAGCTCCGGCTCGGGCAGCACCCGCTTCTTCAGGCGAAAGTATTCCTGGGTGAGCTGGGAGAGGTCGAGGGCGTGGCGGATGGCGAGGATCACCTTGTCCAGGCTCAGCGGCTTCTCGATGAAGTCAAAGGCGCCGAGCTTGGTGGCCTTGACCGCGGTCTCCACCGTGCCGTGGCCGGAGATCATGATCACCGGCAGTTCGGGATAGCGTTCCTTGATCTTGCCCAGGACTTCGATGCCGTCGGGCCCGGGCATCCAGATATCCAGCAGCACCAGGTCCGGGGCCTGTTCGGCCAGCGCCGAGAGCGCACCCGATCCGTCGGCCGCGGTCCGCACCTGGAAGCCTTCATCCCGAAGCGCGCTGCCCAGGGTGGCGCGGATATACTCCTCGTCGTCCACGATCAACAGGCTCTTGCCGGAAAAGCTGAGTGCCATGATTCCTTACCCGGAGCGAACCTCCTCGCGCTGGGCGCGCTCGCGCACGGCCCGGGCCGAGACCGTGATCGGAAGCTCGATGATCATCTTGGTCCCTTGCGGGAAGTGGGGAGCGACCCGGATGTAGCCGTAGTGGTCGGTGATGATGCGGCGGACAATGGCCAGCCCCAGGCCGGTCCCCCGCGACTTGGTGGAATAATACGGCTCGAAGATCCGCTCCCGGTCTTCGGACTGGATGCCGCGGCCGCTGTCGCGCACCTCCACCCGCACCAACTCCAAGTGCTCATTATACAGGCTTTCCACTTCGATCCGGCCCGAGCCGGAAATGCTGTCCACCGCGTTGTCCAGCAGGTTGATGATCGCCCGCTTCATCTGGTCCCGGTCAAAATCAAAAACCGGAATCCGCTTTTCCTCGATCAGCTCAAAGGCGAGATGCCGATGCGCCTCCCGGTAGAGCGCCACCGCCTCAGAGAGCACCGCGTTCAGGTCATTGGGCGCGGGGTTGGCGGTGGGCAGGCGCGCGAAATTGGAGAACTCGTTGACCAGCTCTTTCAACTCCTCCACCTGGGTGATGATGGTCCGGGTGGCCTCGGAGAGCAGCTCCCGGTCGCTGTCCGGCAAGGTCTCGGCGTAGTGCCGCTGCAGCCGCTGGGCCGAGAGCTGGATGGGCGTGAGCGGGTTCTTGATCTCGTGCGCGATCCGGCGGGCCACTTCCCGCCAGGCCAGGGCCCGCTGCACCCGGGCGATCTCGCTCATGTCGTCCAGCACCGCCACCAGCCCCTGGTCGGAAGAGTCGTCGCCCACCAGGCGGGTGGCGGTCACCCGCAGCACCCGGTTCTGATCCGGGTTGGCCACGTTCACCTGGCGCTCGACCGACTGGCGGTCGCCCCGGCCCAGGGTGTCGCGCAGCTCGTGCAGAAAAGCGGCCAGGGGATCGGGCAACACCTGGTCGGCCGGCCGGCCCAGCACTTCTTCCCGCTTCAGCCCCAGCATGGCCTCGGCCGCGGGGTTCAAGGTGGACAAGCGGCCGAGCGGGTCCACCGAAAAAACCCCGGCCGCCACCCGGGCCAGCACGGTCTCCATGTAGCGCCGGCGCTGATCCAGTTCCAGGTTGGTGCGGCTCAAGTTTTCGTGGGCATGGTCCAGCTCGGAGCGGGAGCGGCTCAGGTCTTCGGTCATGGTGTTGAAATGTTGGACCAGGGTGCCGATCTCGTCCTCGGCCTGGACGTCAATCCGGTAGTCGAGGTTGCCCGAGGCCACTTCCCGGGTGCCTTCGGCCAGCAACTGGATGGGCACGGTCACGCCCTTGGCCAGGTAAAACCCGAACCACACCGCCAGGAAGATCACCACCAGGGTGATCAGGATCAGCAGGGTGAAGTGCTGGCGCTTGATCGGACTCTGCTCCATTTTGAGCTGCTGGTATTGCTCGAGCGCAGCCAAATTCTGGCGGAGCTGGCGGGCCAGACCTTGCTCCATGTATTTGCCGGCGGCCACCGCTCCCACCACCTGGTGCGGACTTCCGGCCGAGGGGATGGGAGCCAGGCCCCAGAGCAACTCCGCGGAACCGGCCGGCTCGGTGAAGTAACCCTCCTGGCTGGAGAGCACTTTTTCGCGCGCCTCGGCTGGAAGCTTGACCGCCGCCTTGATCTGCAAGTCCGGCTGGGCCACCCAGGCCACCACCTCGCCCCGGCCGTCCAGCACCTGGATCATGCCCAGCCCATACTCCGCGGCTTTGGCGGACAAGAACTGGGTCAAAGCTTCTTCCTGCTGAGCCTGGAGCAGGTGTTGCTCGGTGATGGTGCGGGCGATCTGTCGAGCAAAATGCAGGGCCCGCTCCCCATTATCCGCATACACGCTCCCGATGATGCCGCGGGAGGTATCGAAGACGGTTTGCACCTGGGGATCAAACCAGCGCGTGATCGAGGCGTTGAGGAAGAAGGTGGACAAACCGAAGAGGATGGCGGTCGGGCCCAGGGTCAAACCGAGGAAAGCCGCGACCAGCCGGGTGCGCAGGTGCGATCCCATGATCCCCCGCCGGCGCTCGAACAAGAGCTTGACCACGTTGCGCACCACCAGGAAAAGAAGCACCAGCGCCAGAAAAACCATGAGGGTCTGAAAAGTGAAGAAGATCAGGCTGGTGCCCAGGTTGAAGGGCGGGCTTTCCTCGGCAATCTTGCTGAACCGGAATTGTAAATAGAAGACGAGTCCGAAGACCAGAGTGAAGACCACGATCAGGATCGCCTCGCGCCGCCTCCGGGCCAGGTCCCGGCGGATATCCTCTTGAATCTGAGCGCGTCTGTCGGTTTTAGGGGTCATGACGGATGAGCGGTCTGGCTGATAGTCATGCTAACACTTGTCCGGGACAATGGCAATCTTGTTCACAGTGCTCAGTGCACGGTGCACAGTTAAGAATCATGAGGAATCCAGACAGTGCACTGTTTACTGTGCACTGTGCACTCTTTAGGCTTGAGGCTGAAGAAATGTCCCTGACTCGAGGAAGGGGACAAAAGGTCAAGACGCGGAACGGATGTCTACGCTTTTCGCCTCGGGCTGCTTTTTGGGAAGGATCACTTCCAGGATGCCGTTCTGGTAATGGGCCGAGATCTTCTCGCGCTCCACCTGGGCCGGCAAATGAAACCGGCGCTGGAAGGGTCCGATCAGGATTTCGCTTTGTAAATAGGTAGTTCCCTGCACGCGAGACCGCTTCCGCTCTCCCCGCAGGATCAAGGTCCGGTCTTCCACCACCAGGTCCAGGGAAGCCTCGTTCATGCCCGGAATCTCGATGTGCAGGTAAATCGCGGCCTCGTCCTCGCTGACGTCCGCGGCCGGATGCCAGTAACCTAGACCCTCCGGCCCGGGCCGGGGTCTGCCGCCCTCCAGGTCAAACAGCCGGGACATCTGGTCGTGCAGGGTGATTAAATCGCGAAAGGGATCCCACTTCCGGACCATTCGGACCCTCCCTCACCACGCTCCGAACGCTCCTTAGCATACCGTAAGGCTTAAAAAAGTCAAGTGTATTCCCTTCCTTACCCACCCCCATTTTCTACAAAGAGCGCCTGGCATGGGCAGATTGTAGGGACGCATTGCGCCCGGCCGCTATAGTGCGCGATCAATCGCGCCCCTACCCCACGCCGCGCGGCCTTTCTCCAAAAACTGGGGGTGGGCAAGAATGTCCTTTGTAAAAGCACAAAACAAGACCATTCCTGGTCTTGAGACGAATGCCGCCGGCAATTAGAACTTATTGACGGTCAGACCCCGCTGATATTCGATCAGGGGGATCTTCATCCCTTTGGCATGGTAGCGCTGATAAATCTTGCAGATGTGGTATTGGTCACTCAGGCACTTTCCCGAGAGCTCGTCCAAACTTAATACCAGCGAGCCTTCCACCGCGTTGCACATCTTGAATTGCCGGCCGGTCAGGTAAAGACAACTCATCTTGGCCTCCTTAATTGTCCTCAAAGGGTAAAATTAAGGTGTATTACCGGCGCCTCCAGAACTTTATACTCTAGAAAATCGTTCGGGATTCCAATCCCGTTGGCTATCTTTTTCAGATTAATTCAGTTACTTTAATGAGCCCTTTCCCCCCTTTTCGCCGATAATCCCGGGAGTTAAATGCTCCCTAAGAATCTTTACAATAATATAATAAGTCACTCGATTAAAGTCAAGCGAAAAATGCGGCCGAAGAGAAAAAAGTTATCCACAGGTTCTCTGAAATCTTTCGTTTAGGTCTGGAAACAAAAAAAGTAAAGCTTGCGGGCCGGCGCCCTGGGTGGAGGAAGCGAACCCCCTCAGGAAATACCGGAAATGGCCTTGATGACGGTGACTTTCTTTTTCCCCGGGATCCTCACTTTTGGGGCTTTCCGCCCAGCTTCTGCCTGGCTGCTTCCAGCTTCTGCTTGGCGAAGGCCTCTTGCTTGGAGTTCTGAGATTCCTTGACCACCATCTCGTAAAGCCGCACCGCCTCCTGGTATTGGCCCAGCCGCTCCAGGATGGTGGCCGCCTGGTATTTGGCCGTGGTGGACCAGATCGCCTGCTCCGGATACAAATAACTGACTTTCATAAACTCGGTAATGGCCCGGTGATCGTCGCCCTGGGCTTGATAACACTCCCCGATCCAATACTGGGCCTCCGCCAAAACCGCCCGGTCCTCCTCTTGCTCCAACGCCTGCTCAAACGCGGTGATGGCCAGGTCATATTCCTCCGCCAGCTTGAGCGCGATCCCCACCTGCAGCCGCTCGGCGAGGAACGACGAGTAGCCCGCATAGTTGGTGACCAGCCGGGAAAAGTTCTGCACCATCTCCTGGGTGTGGCCGAGCTTGCCCTGGCAAACCCCGGTCATGAACAGGATGCGCGCGATCCGCTCCGGGCCGCCCTGGCTCAAGTCCAGGCCTTTGAGCCGGGCCAGGGCCAGGTCACAGCGCGATTGCCGCCAAAGCTCTTCCCCCAGGTACAAGTTGATCTCGTCCGCAAAGGGCGTGGCCGGGTCCTCATCCAGGATCTTCTCCAGATCCTTCAAGCCCTCCTCCCGCTGGTCTTGGTAAATTTTCAACGCGGCCTGGCGGAAGGCCGCTTCTTCCACCGAAGCCTCCTCCACCGCCACCAGCAAGAGCGCCCGCGCCCAGCGATTAAGCTCCGCTTCATCCCTGGTATTAGCCGCGGCCCGGACCCGGGCCAGGAGCTCCGCTTCGGAAAAGCTCACTGGCGCGGAACCCAAGGCGGACTCCACCCGTTCCACGTAACCCTGGTAATCCTCGTTTTGCAGCGCCACCGCCAAGAGCCGGCCCCGCGTGTCCACCAGCGCATCCGGGCAAGTTTGCTTGAGCTCCTGATAGGTCTGGCGCGCGCCGGCATAATCGCCCAGGGCTTCGAGGTTGCGGCCCATCTGCCAGCGCACCCCCGCGGCAAAGTCCGCCTCATCGGTGACAATCGCTTGCAGCGTCGCGTTCGCGCCGGCAAAGTCATGGGCCTCGGCCTGGAGCCGGGCCAGCCAGAACCGGGCCAGGTTGGCCGAGGACTCCTCCGGGCCCGCGGCCAACTCCTGCCACACCGAATTCGCCTCCTCCAGCCGGCCCAGGCGATAAAGGCCAAAGCCCTGGTGCCAGCGATAGTCCAGGTGCCGGGAGGTCTGGCCCTGGCCGGCCAGCTCCGCGTAAATGGCCAGCCCCTTCTCGTAGTCGCCCTTGCGAAAATAGAGCTCGGCCTGGCGCACCAGCGCCTGTTCCTCCGCCGAGGCCAGTTGCGGCAAAAGTTTCTTCTGCGCCTCGCTCGCTTCCAGGGCCGAGTCCACCAGCCCCTGCTTGCGATACGATTCCGCCAGCAGCCCATACCCCCGGATCAGGATTTCCGGGTCGGCGCCGGCAGGGGTGGCCTTGCGCAAGACCTCGATGGCGCCGGCATCATCGCCTTGCTGCGCCTTGATCTCGCCCAGCCGCAGCCAGGCCTCGGGCACCGAGGGCCCGGCCGGATGCCTGGCCAGGTAATTCTTATAGTCTTTCTCGGCCGCGGCCGGCTCGCCCCGGCGAAAGCGGGTTTCCGCCAGCAGGAAATCGGCCCGGTCGGCGAGGCTGGCCGGAGCGCCGGGACTGATCGCTTGCAGCAAGGTTTCAGCCGGGGCGAGCTGGTTGCTCTGGAACAGGAACTCCGCGATCTCCAGCCGGCGCGCGTCATCCACCCGGCCCGGGTCCGCCTGGCTCCAGCCCTCCAGCAGCCGCGCCGCCTCCGCGGCTTTATCCTCTTCTACATAAACCCGGGCCAGCAGCCGGAAAGACAAGGCCCGCAGTTCCGGGTCGGCCTGGCCCTGGGTCAGTCCTTTCAAGATTTTTTCGGCGTCGGCATATTCCCCCAGCAAAAAATGGTCCCGGGCGCTCTCAAAGGCCTGACTCGCCTGCTCCACCGCCTGGGCCGGGCCTTGCTCGCGCAAATAGGCCGCCGCTGCCTTGAAATCGTCCCGCTCGCCATAGGCCCGGGCAATGGCCTGATGCGCCGCCGCGGCCAGGGGGTGCCGGGGATTGGCTTTGAGGAATTCCTGAAAAGCCGGGATCGCCTCTTCCGGCCGGCCCGCCTCGACCAGGAGCTGGGCCCGGCGGAACATCACCAAGCCGGCAGTGTCCGGATCGGAAGAAACCAGCGTCGCTTCCGCCTTCTTGAGTGCGGCATCGGCCTCATCCAGCCGGCCCAGGCGGAAAAGGCATTCGCCGGTCTTATACCAAATCAGGGGCTCTAGGTCCGGGGGCGGCGAGCCGGCCTGCTGGTAAAAACCCAAGGCGCGCGCGTAGGCGCCCAGGGCCAGGTTGCGGTTGCCCTGGCGATAGGCGATCTGGGCCAGCCGGCGCTTGGCCCGGTCGGCGTCAGAGAATTTGGGATAGCTCGCCAGCAACTGCCGGAAAGCGCTCAGGCTCCGCTCGTCCTGGTGGAGGAGGTAAGCGCACTCGCCCGTGTAAAACAGGATCTGATCGCGGAAGGCCTTGGCGGCTGGCAGTTCATCGGTAAAAACCGCCAGGGCCGTGGCATAGTCCCGGATCAAGTAGAGCGAGCGGCCCAGCAAAAACCCGGCCTCCTCCCGGTCCGCGCCCTGGGGAAACTCTTGCAAGTAGCGGCGGAACTGGCCGGCCGCGTTCTCATACAGCCCGTCCTGAAACAGCCCCTTGCCCAGCTTTAACAGGTCCTGGTCAGGGGAAGTTGGCACAATTTGCGCCGCCGGGGCCGGCTGAGCAGGCGTAGTGGCGGCAGGAGCGCCGGGCTTGGCCGTCTTCGCTGCAGCCGCCGGTGCGGACTGAGACTTTCCAGCCGCGGCCAGCATCCAAACCGCCAATGCTGCCCAAATCAATCTTCGCATTCCAGCGTCCTTTCGGTTCATGATCTTGCAGTCAATCATAGCAAATAGAGCGGCAATTAGGAAGGCGAATCAGGCAAGAAACCGAGCCGGCCGGCCGAGGGCAGCGCAAAGACAAATTGTGAATTGTCAGGACCTGACCTAATGCTGTTCAGTTAAGAAAGGATTTTCACGCCAAGACGCAAAGGCGCAAAAATTTTAAACGATTGGCGGCTTAAAATCCTTTGCGACTAAGCCGGCTGACTTGAGCCGCAGAAGAGGATGAGTTCCCAAGGCGCCAAGCCTCTTGGCTTTGTCAGTCTTTGCAACTTTGCGGCTTTGCGCGAGAATTCCTCCTTCTGAGATCTCCCTTAAGTGAACAGCATTAGGACCTGACCCCAATCACATGATTGACAGGGCCTCCCTCGGGCGCTATGGTTTAATAAGAAGAAGCGGTTCCACTTGGCGCGCGGAAGCGGGCTTTGTTTTTGCTGGCGCATCGCCCTTCTTTCTTCTTTCTCATTATTCAAGGAGGAAAGAACGTGAAGGTAACCCTGATTTTCCCCGGCCGCAGCCTCGAAACGGCAAAGGCCACGGGCTCGGTCATGCCGTTGTCCCTGACTTTGTTGGCTGCCCTCACCCCGCCGGAACACGAGGTTTCCCTGGTGGACATGTTCGCGGGCGATCCGGTGGATTATGACTCTGCGGCCGAGGTGGTGGGCATTACCGTTCGGACCCCGCTCGCGGTGAAGGCCTATGAAATCGCCGACCAATATCGGAAGCAAGGGAAAAAGGTGATTTTAGGGGGGCCGCACCTCTTCACTTTTCCCGAAGAGGCCAAGAGCCATGCCACCGCGGTCGCGATCGGCGAAGGCGAAGCACTCTGGCCGATGATCCTGCAGGATGCAGCGAAGAACCGGCTCAAGGATTTTTATGTGTGCGGGCCGTATGCCATGGAGAGATTGAACGGGACAATCTATCATGAGAAAGAGAGACCGACCCTGGTCAACCTTCCGATGATGCGGCGGGACCTGCTTCCCCGAGCACGCTATTTGATGGATTCCATCTTCACCACGCGCGGCTGCCCCAACCACTGCCGGTTTTGTCCGGTCACCGACATCTTCGGCGCCAAGATCCGGCACCGGCCGATCGAGGAGGTGGTCGCGGAAGTGGCGACCCTGGGCAAACGCTATTTCAACGTGGATGACAGCGTGTTCGGCCATCCCCAGATCGTGGACCGGCCGCAAGAGAACCGCTATTATCTTGATCTTTACCGGGAACTGGCCCAACTGCGTCCGCGCCGGCTGTGGGCGGGTGCCGGCGGCTTGTCCGCCGTGGATTACAAGGACGGCCGCAAAATCCTGGAACTGGCTGCGGCCAGCGGTCTGTGCAGCATCGCCGCCGGCCTGGAGTCCATCTCGGCCAAAGGGCAGAATCAATCCGGGGCCTGGCGCAAGCTCCACTATACTTCCCCGGACGCCTTTGATCTCCAAAAAATGAAGGCCAACATCCGGCTGATCCAGAGCCTGGGCATTGAAATTTTCGGCTTTTTCATCGTCGGCTGGGACGAGGATACTCCGGAAACCTACCGCCGGACCCTGGATTTTTGCAACGAGTGCAACATTGTTCCGTTCATTTTTAACCTCAATCCCATGCCCGGCAGTCAGATCTATCAGGAGTATTTGGAGCAAGGACGGATCTTGACGGATCATCCCTGGGACCATTACGGGGGCGGCTACATTGTTTACAAGCATCCCACCATGTCGGCGGAAACAATGGTGGATCTCGATGCCGAGGTCATGGGGGAGGGTTATCGCATGACCCGGATTCTCAAGCGGACCCTGCAAGCCTTGCGACATCGTTTTTCCATGGATTATGCCTTGGCCTCCTTTTTCACTCAACTCGCGCTGAAAAAAGCCTACCGTCAACTCTATGCTCAGGCCCAGAGACCCGATTGAAATTTTCAATCAAAGTGAAATCCAAAATCTTTTCGTGGATCAATCCTTTCTTCCTCTTCATTGGCGTTTATCCGCGTCCATCGGCGGTTTCCAATTCTTCTTTAGTTGCGGCTCGCCGCGCTGGAAAATCTGTGGTTTCTTTCTGAAAAATGTGAGAGACGGTCAGTCCCGGTCAAGGTTGACATCGTGGAAAAATCGGCTATGATTCGCTTATTTCCGAGTTTCAAGAACGGGAAGGAGGTTGGCACATGGCCATCAAAATCGGGATCAACGGGTTCGGTCGGATCGGGCGCTGCTTTTTCCGGATTGTCCAGGGCAGCAAGGATATCGAGATAGTTGGCATCAACGACCTGGTGCCGGCGGAGACCCTGGCCCATCTGCTGAAGTACGACTCGGTGCACGGCCGTTACGAAAAAGAAGTAAAGGCCGAGGGCGACAGCCTGGTGGCGGCCGGCAAGAAGGTCAAGGTCACCTCGATCAAAGACCCGGCCCAGTTGCCCTGGAAGGACCTGGGCGTGCAGATCGCCATCGAGGCCACCGGGCTGTTCACCAAGCGGGACGATGCCAAGAAGCATCTGGACGCCGGCGCCAAGAAGGTCATCATCACCGCCCCGGCCAAGGAGGTGGACCTGACCGTGGTCATGGGCGTGAACCACAAAGCCTACGACCAGAACAAACACCACATCCTGTCCAACGCCTCCTGCACCACCAACTGCCTGGCCCCGGTGGCCAAAGTCCTCCACGACCAGTTCGGCATCGAGAAGGGCCTGATGACCACCATCCACTCCTACACCAACGACCAGCGCATCCTCGACCTGCCGCACAAGGACCTGCGCCGGGCCCGGGCCGCGGCGCTCTCCATGATCCCCACCACCACCGGCGCGGCCAAGGCCGTGGGCGAGGTGCTGCCGGAGCTGAAGGGCAAGCTTAACGGCCTGGCCATCCGGGTGCCCACGCCCAACGTGTCTTTGGTGGACCTGACCGTCCTGTTGAAGAAAGAAGTCACCGTCGAGCAAGTGAACGCGGCCGTCAAAGCCGCGGCGGAAGGCGAGCTCAAGGGCATCCTGGCTTATATCGAGGAAGAGCTGGTCTCGATTGACTTCAACCACAGCTCCACCTCTTCCAACTTCGACGCCAAGAGCACCTACGTGATCGAGAAGAACCTGGTCAAGGTGCTCTCCTGGTACGACAACGAGTGGGGCTTCAGCAACCGCCTGGCCGACCTCTGCCGCATCCTGCTCTAAGCCTGGGACCGGCGGCGGAGTCAAGAAGGAGGCGGCCGCGTGGCCATCAAAGCGATTAACGAGCTCCTGATCTCCGGCAAGCGGGTCTTTATCCGGGTGGACTTCAACGTGCCCAAGGACAAGAAGACCGGCGAGATCAGCGACGATACCCGCATCCGCGAAGCCCTGCCCACCATCCGCTTTGCCCTGGAGCAGGAAGCCAAGGTCATCCTGGCCAGCCATTTCGGCCGGCCCAAGGGCAAGCCGGTCCCGGAGATGTCGCTCTTGCCGGTCGCGCAGCGGCTCTCCGAGCTTCTGGGCCAGGACGTGATTTTTCCCGACGACTGCATCGGCGACGGCGTGCGCAAGTGCGTGCAGGACCTGGCCCCGGGCGGGGTGATCCTGCTCGAGAACCTGCGCTTCCATCCCGAGGAAGAGGCAAACGATCCGGGCTTCGCGCAAAAGCTCGCCCAGCTCTGCGAGGTCTATATCAACGACGCCTTCGGCACCGCGCACCGGGCGCACGCCAGCACGGCCGGCATGGCGGAGTTCGTCAAGGAAAAGGGCGTGGGCTTTCTCATGCAGAAAGAGATCAACTACCTGAGCAAGCTGATCGAGGACCCGGAACGGCCCTTCCTCGCCATCCTCGGCGGGGCCAAGATCTCGGACAAGATCGGGGTGGTCGAGAACCTGCTCAGCAAGGTGGACGGCATCCTCATCTGCGGGGGCATGGCCTACACCTTCCTCAAGGCCCAAAAGATCGAGGTGGGCAAGTCGCTGCTCGAAGACGACAAGATCCCCACCGCCAAGAAGCTCCTGGACCGCGCCAAGACCAAGAAGATCCCCCTGCTCCTGCCGGAAGACCACGTGGTGGCCCCGGCCCTGGAAAAAGGGGTCAAGAGCCAGGTGAAGGGACTGAAAAAAATCCCGGCCGACCAGATGGCTCTGGACATCGGTCCGGCCACCATTGCCAAATTTGTCGCCAAGATCAAGAAGGCCAAAACGATTTTCTGGAACGGACCGGCCGGCGCCTTCGAGATCGAGCCTTTCAACCAGGGCACTATTGCCATCGCCCGGGCGGTGGCTGAATCCGGCGCCCTGAGCGTGATCGGCGGCGGCGACTCGGTGGCCGCGGTGCACCAGGCCGGCGTGGCCGACAAGATCACCCATATCTCCACCGGCGGCGGCGCCTCGCTGGAATTTATCGAGGGCAAAAAACTGCCCGGGATCTCGGCATTGGAGGTAGCGTAATGCGGAAACCCTTTATCGCCGGCAACTGGAAAATGAATTTGACGACGCGCGAGGCGGTCACCCTGGCCAAGAAGCTGGTGGAGAGCCTGGCCGGGGTCACCCAGGTGGAGATCGGGATCGCGCCGGTTTATACTGTGCTCCCCGCGGTGGCCGCGGTGGTCCGGGGCAGCAACGTCCAGCTTTTGGCCCAGAACCTGTTCTGGGTGGACAGCGGCGCCTACACCGGCGAGGTCTCCGGGCCCATGCTCAAGGACGCGGGCTGCTCCCACGTGATCGTGGGCCACAGCGAGCGCCGCCAGCATTTCGGCGAGACCGACGAGAGCGTGAACAAGAAACTCAAGGCCGCTTTCGCCTCCGGGCTGGTCCCCATCTTTTGCGTGGGCGAGACGCTCGCCGAGCGCGAGCAGGGCCGGACTTTTGCCGTGGTCGAGCGCCAGGTCAAAGGCGGCCTCCAGGACATCCCGGCCACTGACGCGGCCAAGATCGTGGTCGCCTACGAGCCGATCTGGGCCATCGGCACCGGCAAGACCGCCACCCCGGCCCAGGCCCAGGAAGTGCACGCCCAGATCCGCAGCCTGCTCGCCCGGCTTTACGGCCAGGAACTGGCGGATCAGGTCCGCATCCAATACGGCGGCAGTGTCAAGGCCGATAATATCGCCGAGCTGATGCAACAGCCTGACCTGGACGGCGCTTTAGTCGGCGGGGCCAGCCTCAAGGCCGATTCGTTCACCGCCATCGTCCGCTTCCAGGGCTGAAGGGAGCGCCGGGCTGGACTTGCCGCCGCGACTGTGATAAAATTTTTCTATTCTTTTAACGAGGGAAGAAAGTGATCACAGCAATTTATTCGCTTCACCTTCTCGTGAGCATGGCGCTGATCGTGATCGTGCTCTTGCAGACCGGCAAGGGCGCGGATATGGGCGCGGCCTTTGGCGGGGCCAGCCAGACCGTGTTCGGCAGCACCGGCCGCAAGACCTTCCTCACCCGCCTCACCGCCGGCGCCGCGGTGGTGTTCATGATCACCTGCTTGTTCCTGGCCTGGTATTCCTCCCAGGGCGTGAGCAAGGGCGTGATGAAGGACTTTTCCGAATCGCCCGCGGCCCCCGGCGCCCCGGCCGGCGCCGCCGCGCCCGCGCCTCTGCCGGGAACCGAAGCCGCACCGGCTCCCGCAACGGGTGAAGCGACGCCCGCGCCTTCCCAAGGCCAGGCCGCTCCGGCGCCAGCGCCGACTCCGGCCCCCCCGGAAAGCCCGCCGGCACCGGCTCCCCCAAGCACTCCTCCGGCTCCTTAGCCGGTTATCTGCGAGGATGGTGGAACTGGAAGACACGCAAGGTTGAGGGCCTTGTGGGCGAAAGCCTATGGGGGTTCAAGTCCCCCTCCTCGCACCAGCTATCCCTTTCTAAAGTGCACAGTGCACAGTGCACAGTCCAATTGCCCGTGAACGTGAACGTTGCCGTGAACGTATCCGAAGAAGGATCATCCACAGATTTCGACGATTAAAAAGATGGGAGCTATCCACGAAAAAACACGAAGGGACACGAAGGTTCAAAAACAGTTTTTTCTGCCCTGTTTACCGCCGACTATCTACTGCCTACTCTCCGGTCATCCGCAGATTTTGCAGATTTTCAGAAAAGATAGAAGCTTATCAATCAGGCAGGGGGACAGACATTCCGCCTTCGCGGAGGACGTAGCGCTCCGGCGGAGTCTCTCCTGTCTGTCAACCTTTAAAAATTATCCATGCAAAAATGTAAAGTTTCAAGTGAAGCTCTGACCTAATGGTGTTCAGTTAAGAGGTTTCACGCAAAGGCGCAAAGACGCCAAGAGTTTCAAACTCCTGGACTTTGCGAGCTTTGCGTCTTGGCGGGAGAATTCTTTTCTTTCCGGTTCTCGCTTAAGTGAACAGCATTAAGCTCTGACCCCAATCCTAAGTAGCGATCTGACCGCTAGTTTTAAGCAAGTTCCTCGCTTTATCTCAGTTAAATCCTTCCAATTTAATGATGATATTCATATAATTCAATTTGACATAAGAACGACTAATCTTGACATGTATAGATTTATCATCTAGCTGAATTTTAAAGAACTGACAATGATCAAGAAAAAAGTTCATCGCATTCTTTGCCATCAAATAACCAGCATTCATAGTTAGCACTTTTGCTATTATGTTGAAAATATCAGTAACGTTACATGACTTTATGCGATTACCATCTTTTCTCAAAGTTATGAGCTTACTTTCATAATCAATTTCATAGTCTTTGTGGGCTATCGAGTTTCTCAAGAGTAGTATATCTGGGTCAAAAAGAAAGTCTAGCAGAGTCACAAGACCCTTTTGATTTTTAACTTTCTCTTTTATATAGCCTATTGATTTTCCCTTGAGGTCTGGTATTCTATACAACATACCTAGCTCAAGTAAAATATTTTTATAGACTGATTCAATAACTGGAACTGAGATAAGCTCAATAGTTTTAATTGTCCTCTCAAATTCTAAGCTAATGCAATTGGAAAGAATGTTACTGGTTACCAATGACATTGTTTCTGCTATATTATGAATTTCTTCGAAACTAAACTTATTCGCCTTTATAACATCTTCGAGCCTTGTTAGCAAAGCAAGAAAAAAGTTTATGGCATATTTTGTTCCTATGACCTGTTTTGCATAGGTTTGTTTCATTTGCAAAATAGTAATAAAGTATGATTTAAATGCACTACCATCAGCAAGCTTTTTTAGTTGATGGAACGGTATATTAAGGGGATGCTCTTTTTGATATTGAGCTATCTCTCTATCAAAGGAATCGGAATATATTTGATAATTGGATCTCAAATTAAAGTAATCCCAAAGCCATTTATCATCTAGACTAATTGTTTTTAACCTTTCCACCAGATCAGGAGGGTAAGAAAGCTTGAGAAATTCTTCATATTTTATCTTGGGATCATCATTCATTCCCTTGCTGTCCTTCCACAATCTTTATCTCTTCCTCGGTTAAACCATAAAGTTCATATACTAAACTGTCTATTTCCCGGCCCGTCGCTTCAATCAGGCTTTGATACTGCTGGCGGTCGGCCGTGCTTTTAGCCGAATGGAGTCTTTGATTAAGATCAATCATGTTCTCGACCAAATTCACCATCCGATCGTGTCGAGCTTTGTCAGCAGGTTTGGCAAAATTGATTCTTCGGATGGGCAGTTTTGAAATGCTGTTCCAGAAGTATTCTCGGATGCCGCCGCTTTTCAATTTACCAATGAATTTAAATCGAAAGGTTAAAAGACGAGAATTGAGCAGCCCCAGGAGGTAATGAATGTTTTCAGGCTGTTCGTTATCAAAAAGGACGGTAGTATCAGTCAGGCCCAGGTAATTGCACTGGTCGTCAAGGGCGAAACGATTGTATGTAGCGAGATAGGGGCAATAAAGCTTTTTTCTTGATAAATATTCCTTATGCAAAGGCCAGGTATATTTCCACCATTCGCAATCGCCGCGTTGATAAGCGGCTCTCTCTTTGAGCTCCTTTTCATGAGATTTCAGATGATTCCTGATCTTGGCCGGCAAATTCTCAAATTTCTGAAAATCCTCAAGATAAAGAAGAAATTCTCCACTGTCCTGAATATGATAACGTAGAATATCCGAGTTGCGGGCCCGAATAAAGAATTGTCCAGGTTTCAGCCCCCATTTCAAAACACTATCATCCAGCTTACCAAAAACATCATTTCGGCCGGTCTCCATGCCTTTTCCGAGGAAAAGTATGCCCTCCAGAGGGACGCCTGCGGCATCAATTTTCTGAAGAATTTTCTTGATATGATCTTCAGCAAATGACCAAGTCTTGGCTCCAAATTCTTTCTGATTGACGCCTATTTTCTTGAAAAAATATCCATCATCCCTTTGGATAAAAAGATCATTAGGAGTAAACTCATTTGTTAAAAGCTGATAGATTGATGCTTTCGGGAGCTTTTCGCTTTTGCTCAAAAAAACTATTGAGGTGGTTATTCCAACTTTCTTGAAAACATAATAATTCTGGAAGTCAACAATCTCTCTGATGCTGGCATTTTGAGATAGCCATGAACGCAACTTGTCTGCTTTATAAGCTTCAAGAAATGCTCTCGACACAATAAAGCCAACCTCTCCTTTGCTCAAACTTACGGCCTTGGCGAGGAAGTAGAAGAGCAAATCGGTTTTATCATTATAAACTTCAGGATAAGATGATTTGATCAAGCCTAATCTCACATCGCCTTTTCCCCAAGTGTCATCAATGTTAAGATAAGGCGGATTTCCAATGATGGAATCAAAGCCTCCGGCTTTCATGGCTTCAGGAAATTGTTGCTTCCAGTTGAAGGGTCTTATGCCCTCTATTTTGGAATCCTTGGCGAATAATTTGAAGTCATCATAACTAATCAAGCTATTCCCGCACTTGATATTTGCGCTCAACTCCGGCAGAGCCGGTTCATTGAAAATCTTCAATTGGGTAGCGATAGTTTCCTTAGTTTCTCCTTCCAGCGCTTTGATATAAAGGCTCATCATGGTGATTTCCACGGCTTGCGGGTCAATATCAACCCCGAAGATATGCCGGGTCAAGATTCGCTTTTTTTCGGAAGTAGTAAGTCGTAAATCCTGGTCATCTCCGATCGCCGCTTCCGGGTATTTCTTGGGGTTATGTTGCTTATACCAATCCAGGTAATGATCCAGCAGGTATTGGTAGGCGCAAAGCAGGAAGGAGCCGGAGCCGCAGGCCATGTCCAGGACGCGGAAGTCTTTTAGTTGATTCGGGCTTTTGCCCTCGATTATTTTCCCGACCGTGTTCTTCACGATATAGTCCACGATGAACTTGGGCGTGTAATAAACTCCCCCGGCCTTGCGCACCTCGGGCTTATCCTCGACCACGGCGCGGGTCGGGGTAACCCGGATGGTCTTGCCCAGGTAGCGCTCATAGATCGAGCCGAGCATTTCCACCGGGATTTGCGCGAAATTATAGGTATCCTCGCAAAGCGCGGCGATGATTTTGGCGATCAGCTCGTCCTGAAATTCAACCGCCGGCGGCTCGGAATCAAGCAGGGAATTGGGCTTGAAGACCTCGCCGTTGAGCTCCTCATTGATTTTCTCGAATAAAGGCTTGAGCAAGGCGCGGAGCGAACGGTTTTCGGTCCACTGGTCCAGATACCTTTGCAGTTGCCCGGGCGGCAGGACCAGGCGGCATTCGGCGAGGCGGATAAAGATCAGGCGGTCGAGGAAGACCTGGACGGCCTCGTTGAGCGCGGCCACGTCCAGCTCGGGGTTGCGCTTGTAAGCGCTCTTGGCCAACTGTTCCCGCCATCCGGTCAGGTCGGCCAGGAACTCTTCATCCAGGGGGATGCGGCGTTTGCGGGAGGCGGGGTCTTTTTTGAGGAGCTGATCAAGGGAACCGGCCTCGACCTGGTCGCGGCTCAACTTCCAGAGATCGGCCAGAGCCTTATCGGTCAAGTATTGATCGTAACTATAAGCGAAAATTTGACTTCGTTCCGGGCGCTTTTCATCCGGTTTGAGGGAGGCGTCGTAGAGGCGGAATTCCTGGAAGTCGGTCAGGACCGCAAAGGAGACCTCCTGGGCGTTGCGGGCGTAATAGATGGCCTGGAGGATTTGCTTTTTATCCAGATTGACGTGGGGGGCTTTGGCTTCCACGAAAAACCTGGTCTGGCCGTTGAGGCGGAAATTGTAATCCGGCCGGCCCGGAGTATCGCCTTTTTCACGCTCCACCTCGCAGAGTTTCGGGCCGAGCTTCCTTATCTGATCGTCCATATCCCAGCCGAGCGCGGCAAAGAGCGGATCAATCAGTTGGCTGCGGACTTGGGCCTCGGGATAATCTTTGTCAAGGTAAAGCCTTTCATTCGCCTTGAACCTTCTGACCAGCTCTTCTAATTGCTCGCGAAATTCCGCCTGGGTCGTGGACATGCTTCGTTCCCCGTTCACGTGACTTGATGGATCCGATTGAGCTTAATTCTGCCTTCAACCTTAGCAAATTTTGGCAAGCATGTAAAGGCAGGGAAGGATGGGGTCAGGTCTTAATACTGTTCACTTAAGATAAATTGTGGTATAATCTCCCTATTCCATTCGCAAAAGGAGGGAGAGCGATGCCAAGAGAAGTTGCGGAGTTGCCGAAGGGGACGCGGCTCACGGATTACATCAGCCT
>Ga0299912_10000369_pt1 | contig 39524 bp, 37 predicted proteins | sample RVTome_2_FD_207667 | JGI IMG/M metagenome (GOLD analysis project Ga0299912, IMG submission 207667) | Soil microbial communities from uranium-contaminated site in the Upper Colorado River Basin, Wyoming, United States - RVT95D214 (version 2) ... | reverse complement strand
CGTAGGGGCTGCGCGGGTAGAAGGGGGTGGTTTCCTTCTGCGGGGTTTCCTGCACCAGGCCGAAGAGTTCGGAGGTGGACGCCTGGTAGAAGCGGGTTTTACGCTCAAGGCCGAGGATGCGGATGGCCTCCAAAATGCGCAGGGCGCCCAGGGCGTCGGAGTTGGCGGTGTATTCGGGTTCTTCGAAGCTGACGGCGACGTGGCTTTGCGCGGCGAGGTTGTAGATTTCGTCGGGCTGCACCTGCTGGATGATGCGGATGAGGCTGGAGCTGTCGGTGAGGTCGCCGTGGTGCAGGATGAACTTGCGGCCGGTCTCGTGCGGGTCCTGGTACAGGTGGTCGATGCGGTCGGTGTTGAACAGCGAGGTGCGGCGCTTGATGCCGTGGACTTCGTAGCCTTTGCCCAGCAGGAATTCGGCAAGGTAGGCGCCGTCCTGGCCGGTGACGCCGGTGATGAGGGCTTTTTTGGTCATGGTGTAGTCGTTGTAATGGGTGGGCAGTCGAGTTGAACGGGACGGCACATCAGTTGGCAGTGCCGGGATTGCCGATGATGCGCTGCCGGCCGCTGGGCGACATCGCCTTGAGCAGATCGCGCGTGAATGCATCCTGGTTTTGGTAGGCCTTGGCATCGTCGGTCTGAATGCTCGAAATCCGGAACAGCAGGCCATCGGGAATCTTTCCGCTAAGGCCATATTTAAGCTGCTGCAGCTTCCACTTCAGTCCGCTCACGGCGACGGCATCGCCCACGGTCGTCCAGTAGGTAATCGGCTCGATGCGCTGTCCCTGGCCGGCGACCAGACGCTTGACGGGAATGCTGCCCTCGTCTGTGGAAAAGGTGCTGATGGTGGGACTCTTGAGAATCTGAAATCCCTGGGCGGGGTAGCAGATTTCCGGCTTGTGCACTGCCATGTTGTCGGACTGGTCCCCGCCATAGGCGATGGACAGCATGATGCGTTCACCCTTGGGATTGACGTAGGTGCGTGTGAGCGTCTGGTTGTAGATTTTGTTGATGAGCGCTTCCTGCTCGGGGTTGGCGATCAGCGGAGCGATCGTTTCGTCGATTTTCCAGTCGCCGAAGGTTTTGGGGATCAGTGTTTCCAGATCGACTTTGGGTCCAGCGTCCGAAACCTTGGCGGTGGGCTTGAGCGCCAGCGCCATGCCGGCGGCGGCAAACATGCAGAGGCCGATGACGAGGTGCTTGAAGCTGATGAGTTTCATAGGTTGCCCATCCTGATCAAAGTCGATTGCGTACGCATGACATCATGCCTGCGCCCGCGTGCGGTCGTGGAATAAAAACCCCAGCACCCCATCCAGCGCAAACAAAAACAGCAGGCCGATAACGAACAGCATGATGCCGGCAAAGCCATGCAGGAAACCCTGCCCCGCCTCGTCGCCCAGGTGGTAGGTAACCAGGATCAGCACCATGACGCGCACCACGTTGGCAGCGAAGGCGATCGGCAGGATCGCGGCCATGATGATGAGGTTGCGCGCGAGGCTGGTGCGCTGCATCAGGTACAGATACAAGAGGCCCATGGCCGAGAGGCTGAACATGGAGTGAAGGCCGGAGCAGGCGTCGGCCACCATCAGCTGGTATTGCCCGACGGTGAGGATGACGCCGCTGCGCGCGATGGGATAGCCCGCCGCGTACAGCACCTGTTCGGCGATGACCGAAATGTATTGCTTGAGCGGGCCGGTAGCGGCATCGACCACGAAGCCCGGCAGCGGGATCATGAACAGCAGAAAGAACAGCGCGAACCAGAGCGCGCGGGTGGCTTTCGTTCCCAGCGTGACGAGCAGCGCGCCGAGGATGACCGGAATCTGCGAGCCGACTTCGAACAGCAGAATGTCCTGCGAGCGACCCAGGGCGTAAGCCAGCAGGCCGACAACGAGCAGCCCCCAGCCTGCCGTCGTTTCGCCACGCGTGGGTATCAGGGCAGCGGCATCGTTCGTGAAGACGGCACGCTGCTGCCAGATCAGATACAGGGTGACCACCAACACGATGGGGCCATGGGCGTAATCATCGGAATTCCACAGACCATGCGCCATCATCCAGTAGGTGGGGACGTACAGGACCAGCAGGCCGAGCACGATCGGCCACCAGGCTTTCAGCGGCGCCAAGGCGTCGAGCGCGGGGGATCCCGGGGCAAGCGTGTTCATGGCTTCAACCCAGGACGACGGCGCCGACCACCTGCGCGCCGGTGAGAACGATCTTTTCTTTCAGCTCGGTCAGCGCCGCCATGCGGCTGATGTTGCGGCGGGTGGCGATCAGCATGCCGCCGACGCGGGCTGCGATCAGCTGGAAGTCCGAACTGAGCTGCGACGGCGCAGTATCGATCAGGATGATGTCGTAGCTGGTCTCCAGACCGGCCAGCAGTGCGCCCAGGCTGGGACGCGCCAGCAGTTCGACCGGATTGGGAGGCGGCGAGCCGGCAGGCAGCACGTTCAAACTCAGGAACGGTTTGACGGTGCGCACCTGGACCGATGGCACGCGCTCGGCGAGGATGTCGGACAGGCCCATGCCGTTGCCCAGATTGAAAATCACCTGCTGGTGCGGCTGCCGCATGTTGGCGTCGACGAGCAGCACTTTCCGCCCCATTTGCGCGAACAACACGGCGAGGTTGGCAGCAAGGTAGCTCGATCCTTCGTCGGCACGCGTGCTGCCGATCGACAGCGTCTTGCGGCCCTCTTTGAACCAGCGCAGCAGCAGTTCGGAACGCACCGAGCGAAGGGCTTCGGATTCCTTGCTGTAGGGCGCGGTGGCGACGGTGAGTTCGGGGCACAGGCCCGCCTCGGCGGCGGGAATGTAGGGGTATTCGAACTGGAACGACAGTGCCTGCTGAATATCGGCTTCGGTCACCAGGCCAAGCTTTTGCGCGGCTTCGCCAAAGCGCAGGTTCTCGTCCTGCTGCAGTTTGAGCACACGCTCCATGTCCTCCGGCTTGAGCTTACCGGCATCCTGCAGCAGCTTGCCGATGTTGGAATCGGTACGGATGCTGGTGGTCGCCTCGACGATGCTGCTTTGTTCGCTGGCGCTGGAAACTGAATTCATGTGAACCTCGATTGACGCGGTTTGTGATGGCGCTCAGGCCATGGCGGGTCGGTTGCGGCGAAGCAGGCGGCGCAGGATGTCGAGCACGCGGCGGTTTTTCGAAACTTCGGCCAGCACGGGAATTTCCAGTCCGCCGACGATGTCCTGCCCGGAACGCACGCGGCGATCCAGCAGTTCGATCAGGAAGCCCAGGCTCACACCCAGCAGGGTGCCGAAAAACACCGCCAGCAGCAGGTTGAACATCACGCGCGGCTTGGATGCCGCGGTGGGCGCGACGGCCGGGTTCAGCACTGCGATGTCGGTCTGCGTGGACTGCGCTTCCATGCGGCTTTGGCCGTAGCGCTGCAGGGCGGAGTCGTAGATGCGCTGGGCATTTTCCAGATCGCGCGCCAGCAGGGTGGCTTCCTCGCGCTGCTGCTTGAGTGCCAGCACCCTGCCCTTTTGCCGCTCGAACGCGCCGGAGAGTTCGCTAACGCGCTGGCGTGCTGCACCCGCCGTGGCACCCACGCCGCGCGTGGCGGTGTTGAGTTCGGCGGCGAGTTTGGCCTTGTAGCTGCTCACCTCGGCCTGCAAGCGCAGAAAATCGGGGTGGTTGGCGCCGATCCGCTTGGCCATCTCGGCCAGACGGCCTTCGCCTTGCGCGACCTGCGCCTTGAGGCTCTGCACCACCGGGTTGTTGATGACCTCCGGCAGGCTGCCGCTATCGCGTGTGCGCGAACTGGCGTCAAATGCCGCCGACTGCGCGGCCACCATCTGCCCGGCCAGGCTGGCCATGCGGCTGGTTTCGACATCGAGACGCTCTTCGGATTCGACGATGCCATTCTCGCGCTGATAGGCGGTGAGCTTTTGCTGCGCCTGGTCGACTTTCTCGCGCAGCTGGACGATCTGCTCGTCGAACCAGGCAGCTGTCAGCTTGGCAGGCGCCACGCGCAGGTCGAGGTTGGTTTCGATATAGGACTTGGCGAAGGCGTTGGCGACGATCGCGGCAAAGCGCGGGTCGGAACCGCTGAAACCGATGGAAATGATGCTGGATTCGCGCGAGGGTTCGGCACTGATCTTCTGCAGCAGCAGGTCGGCCAGCCACTGCTCGATCGTGCCCTGGCCCTGGGTTGCCTGGGCGAACTGTTCACGGGTGGCCGGATTCTCCGCCAGCTTCAAATCACGCACCACGCGGTTGGCGACCTGGCTGCTGTTGATGATATCGATCTGCGTGGCCATGTAACCGGGGAACATCTGCGACGGCAGCATCTGGCCAGTGATGGAATCCTTGCTCTTGGAATCGATGATCAGCGTGGTGGTGGCCGTGTATTCCTTGGGCAGCAGCAGGCTCACTGTTGCGGTGACGGCGACGGTGAACAGCAGCACGCCGAGGATGACCCCCTTGCGCGCGTTCAGAATCAGCAGGAATTGGGTGAAATTCATTTGGGTGTCCCTTAGAACAGGCTTTCCTTGACGTAGATCACGTCGTCTTTTTTCACCGGGTCGGCCAGCTTGGCCTCCAGTTCCTGCATCCCGCCGTTGGCGTCGCGGCGCAGGATGCGAATGCCTTTCTGGGTGCCGCGCGCGGTGACGCCGCCGCCCAGCGACAGCGCCTGCACCAGGTTCATGTTCTGTTCCAGGCGGAAGGCGCCGGGGCGCTGGACTTCGCCATAGATGTAGAACATCGGCTGGCGCGCCACGTTGATGATGTCGCCGTCCTGAATCAGCTCGTTGCTGGCTTCGCCGCCCGCTTTAAATAGGGCGATCACGTCGATGTCTCGGTATTCGGTCTTGCCGTCGCGTGTGCGCACCAGGGTGACGGTATCGGCAGCGTCGACGATGATGCCGCCGGCGAGCGCCAGCGCATCGGTCACGCGGCTGACTTTTTCCAGTACGTATTTGCCCGGCCGGTTGACCCGGCCCAGCACCGAAATCTGCTGGCCACGGTATTGCACGATATTGAGATTGACGTTGGGGTCGACGATGAAGCCGCCTTTGGCCAGCCGTGTGGAAATCTCTTTTTCGGCGGCGGCGGGGGTCTGCCCTGCTGCCTTCACCGCCCCGATCAGCGGAAAAGTAATGCCGCCGTCCTCTCCCACGCGCGCTTCGGTGGTGAGGTCGGGGTTGCCATACACGGTGATGCGCACCACATCGCCTGTGCCCATGCGGTAATCGTTATCGGCGCTCCACGCCGGCGCTGCGACAAGCAACGCACACCCCATCAACACACTACGCCACAACCTGGTCATGCCTCTCTCCAATTGGCGGCCGCCATCAGGCAAGCCGCATACCAATCCGTCAAAAACCGGCCTGGACCCTAACAAAAACCGAATGAAACCTGTAATCGCTGTCATCAATGCTGGAATCCCGACGTCCTGCCTGCAAGCCGGCATCGATCGTGGCCATGCGCACCGGGGCATAACTCAGCGACAGCGAACCGGTCAGGCTGTCCTCGTCGCGCTGCGGCGTACCGAGCACCACCACGCCGGTATCGCCTTCGAATGAACGGTTCTCGATCGTGGCATTGGCACGCAGGGTGAGCCTGGACGTGGCCAGCCAAGCCCCTCCAAGACTGGTTCCTGTGCTGAGCTGGTAGCTGGCGTTGAAATCGTCCGTATTGCCGATCTCCCGGTAGACCGCCCAGTTGAGTACCGTTTTTCCGCTGGGAAAATAATCCGCCGACAGGCGTCCGTTCAGCCCGGAAAAGTCGCGTTGCGAGAGGGTGTCGTTCTCGCGCTGGACATACCCGATTCTTCCGTGCGCAACCAGTTTGCCGCTCGTGTTCCAGTCGCCCAGCAGGTTGTATTCGGTCTGGCTGTAGGCTTGGTCGACGAAGAGGCTGGGCGAGCGGTTGGGATATTCGCCATCCACGCGGCGCAACTGGCCGCGCAGCGTGCTGCCTTTGGGGGTGGTGTAGCCCAGGGTGGCGGAGACGCTGGCGTCTTCGTAATCGGACGGCGCCTGCTGCAGCGTGCTGTTGGTCGATGTCGACCTCGCTGTGCCCAGCCCCACATGCCAGCGCGGGTGAAACTGCCATTCGGCATCGGCAAACTGGTTTTCGCGGGTCACCTGGTTGTTGATCGGCAGGCTCACGTCGCTGAAGCTGCTTTGCGTCGCACTTTCGGTCGCGCCTACCTGGCCCGACCAGTGGTTGCCCAGCCGCCAGCTCCACTTCAACTGCAAATCCGAACCGCTGTAATCCAGATGGGTATTGCGCGAAAAACGCACCCAATTCTTGCTGGCGCTGGCAATGACGCGCTGGCGGCCCGGCTGCCAGTCCACATTCAGCCCGGCGCTCAGAACCTCAAACTGGTCGGACAGTTTCAACCCGGGGACTTGCTCGCTCTTGGCCAGGCGATACAGATTGCTGTCGTAATTACGCGTATAGGCGACGAAAGGGCGCAAGGTATCGCCCTCCTTTGCCAGCGCGGGCGCAGCCTGCAGCACACTCAGCGCCAGCCCCGCAAGTGAAGCAAGGTAGTTCACCAGAAACTCCACTGGCCCGTGTCCACCACATAGGCGCCAAGTGCACCATTGGTGACGGCATGCGCGACAATAGGCGCCCACAGGCTGCGGGTGCGGATATAGAGCCAGCCATAGGCCAGGCCGGCGATCAGCCCGGCCAGCCATTGCAGGTGTTCGACCGCGAACAACGCGCTGGCGATCAGCAGCGCCTTCAAACCCATACGCGCCGGATGCAGGTTCAGAAAATCGGACTGCTGCACCCAGCGCTGGACGAACGAGCGCCAGAACAGCTCTTCCATGATCGGCACCACCAGCGCGGCACCGGCGATGCGGAAGGCGACCAGCATCCAGTCGATACGGCCCGCTTCGTCCGTCGGGTTGTAGCCTGCGCCCGGCTCGCCGAGCAGCATCCAGCCGGCATCGAGATTGACCCACAGTATCAATACCACGACGCCCACTGCGACCGACAGCAGCAGATGCCTGAGCGGCAGGCCCCAGGTTCGCAGTTCGGTGTAATGCCGCCACAGCAGCGCCAGCGCAAGCGCCACCAGCCCGGCTTTCACCGGGTACAGCCAGCGCACGTCGAAGCCCGGCACCCAATCGGGCAACAGGCCTTCCAGCACAAGCAGGGCGATATACAGCCCGAACGGCAGGGTGCGAACGAATATGGGAGACATAATGGAAAACGGGTGCAACTCCTGGCGCGCCCACCTGATTATTTCAGCCCGGAAAGACCTTTGTTGATTGCGTCGGCGTCGGCGTCGGCGTCGGCAGCGGGCCCGGCCGCAGCAGCGGGCTCTGCAGGCGCAGCGGCAGCCGCCACTTTCTTGCCGGCATCGGCGAATTCACCCGCATACTCGATCTTGGCCGCGGCTCTCAGCGCGTCCAGCTCAGCCTTGGCTGCCTTCTGGCGCACCTGGGTTTGCAGCACGCGCACGATTGCGGGCTTGGCCTGTTCCAGCGTCACCGGCTGTGCCCGCGATCCCACCACCACGATCACCAGCAGACCATCCGGAGAATTCACCACCATGGCCTGGCCGTCGGACATCTGGGCCAGCTTGGGCAGAATCTCCAGCGGCAACTGCTCGGCCGGTTTCACGCCCTGCGCGGCTTTCGCAGGCAGGTTTTCCGCCTTCAGCCATGCGCCAAAATCGTTCAGCGTTTTTGAGGCGCCCATCTGCGCGCGAATGGCGTCGTGTTTGTCTTTCGGCGCCCTGATCGAGATTTCCTGAAGGCGATACACCTTGCGATTGCTGAACAGCTCCGGGTGCTTGTTGAAGTAGTCCGACACTTCGGCATCAGACGGCTCGGCCGGTGTCCCCAGCTTGCGGCTCATGTAGGCCTCGGCCAGAATCTGGCGGCGCGCCGCGTCCAGCGACTGCACCACCGTGGGATCACGGTCCAGCTTGTCTTCCACCGCCTTCTGCACCAGCAGCTCCTGGTCCACCATGTTGCGCACCACCTGCAGCGAAGCCGCCCGGGATTGATCCTTGTCGAGATTGGGAATGCGCTGCAGTGCGTAGTTGATTTGATGCACCGTCAACTCGGTGCCGTTGACCTTGGCCGCCACCTGGCTGGGGCCCTTCTCGCCGGCCGCCGCTCCATCCTTCTTGTTGCCGCAACCGACCATCAGCGCAACGATCAACAACGGCAGATACAGCCTTTTCAAATCTTGCATTTTTGTCTTCCTCTTGACCCGTAGTGGGGAAATTATGTGATGCAATTGTTACAACATCATATTTCCAGGCTTATTGCCGAAAGGATTGCCCAGTTGGGGCTAGAGGAAGCGGGCTGCGGCTCAGGCCGCCCCCCAGTGCCGGATCCTGGAGCCTTGCGACCTGAATCCTGCCTTTCAATACGCGCTCTGGTCGCGCCAGACGACAGCAAGCGTTTTGCTTATGATCATGAGGTCGAACACCAGCGACCAGTTGCGCATGTAATCGATGTCGTACTGGACTCGGGCGCGCATCTTGTCGAGGGTTTCGGTTTCGCCTCGCAAGCCGTTGACCTGGGCCCAGCCTGTAATGCCGGGCTTGACCTTGTGGCGCAGCATGTAGCCCTTGATGAGCTTGCGATACTGCTCGTTGTGGGCGACGGCATGGGGTCGCGGGCCGACGACGCTCATGCGGCCCTGCAGCACGTTGACGAACTGCGGCAGTTCGTCGAGCGAGGTGCGCCGGATGAAGGCGCCGAAGGGGGTGATGCGGACGTCGCAGCGGCTGGCCTGGTTGATGGTGCCACCGTCCTCGCACACAGTCATGGAGCGAAATTTGTAGACGAGGATTTCCTGGCCGTCGAGGCCGTAGCGACGCTGCTTGAAGATGACGGGGCCAGGCGAGGACAGCTTGACGCCGATGGCCAGGATGAGCAGCAGCGGCCAGATCATCAGCAGGATGAGGCTGGCGATGACGACGTCGCTGATGCGCTTGCCGATGCCGCTGACGCCAAGGGTGGGTGATTCGGTAAGGGCGACGACGGGCATGCCGTGGATGTGATCGACGCGTGCCTGGATGAGGTCGGAAACGAAAATATCCGGCACGAAATAGACCGAGACAGTCGTGTCGCGCAGGGCGTCGAGCAGGGCGAGGGTGCGCGGCTGTGCGGCCATGGGCAGGGTGATGTAGACGAGGTCGATCCCGTTGCGGTTGACGTACTCGGGGATCTCGGCCAGTTTTCCGAACAGCTTTTCCGGGTCGATGATTTCGGTGCGCGCAATGTCCCGGTCATCGAAGAAGCCGATGACGTCGACGCCAAGGGCGCGGTCGTTGGCGAAGCGCCCGCGCAATTCGGAGCCAAGATGTCCCGCTCCCACGATGATGGCGCGACGACGCCCGCCTTCCAGCAGCAGCAGGCGCGGCAGTATCTTGCGGACGACGCGGTGCGCCAGCCACATGGCAACGGGCGTGATAAGCATCCAGGCCACAACCAGGTCGGGCGGAAAAAAGTCGAGATAGCCGGTGGAATACACGAACAGCAGGATCAGCCCGGAGAGGAAGAACCAGGGCATGACGACCTCGTTCCAGAAGGCACGCAGCGTGACCTCGGGCCATTTACCAGGGAAAGTCAGGGTAAAAACGATCAGCGCCAGGATGGGATACGGCCCGCGGAAAGGTTCGCCGAAATACAACGTGCAGCCGATCAGCACCAGCACGGCCACAAAGGGGTCGAGCAGGGTTTTGGTCAGCGATACGACGGAAAGCTGCTGTCGGAACAGCCACTGGTTATGGTTTGTCATCAATCCAACGCATCGTTTCGATGCGGGTTTCCTGGGTAGCCCGTGGTCAGGCATGTCATTGATCAATTCCGCCACCCATTCCTGTACGGTCATGGGTGGCGGCTATTGCCGGATGAAAATACCTGAGGAAAGCTACAGGAAGTTGAAACCGGTCCCGGGAATGCTGCCGGCGGGGCGCAAGTGTCGAATCGAGTCGCGCAAATAGAGCTTGCCGTCTACTGCTACGGCACTGGCGCACGGGGGGTGGCAGTCGACGTCCGCGGTCAGGCTGACCGCGGACACCGCATAAGGGGAGTTGACGCTGACCGTGAGTTGAAAAACGGGCGGGCGGGCACGAAGCCGGCGCTGTCGAAGGACTGCGCCGGGAAAAGGCTCACGCCCAGTACTTCGCTTTGTCCGGCAGCACCCACCGTACGCCGCCGCGCGGGTCTTCCTTGTCGCCCCGATAGCGGGGGATCAGATGAATGTGCAAATGCGGCACGCTCTGCCCGCCGGCCTGCCCGTGGTTGATGCCGATGTTGTAGCCGTCCGGCTGGTGGTATTTGTCGATGATGTCCTTGGCATGCGCCAGGGCCTTGAACAGCGCGGCCTGCTCGGCTTCGGTGGCTTCGAACAGGGTGGCGAAGTGGCGGCGCGGGATGACGACGCTGTGGCCGAGCGAGACAGGAAAGCCATCGCGGTAGACGACGGTGAATTCGTCCTCGGCCATGATGCGGTTAGGGTCGAGATGACAAAAGGGACAGGGTTTGTCGGCGGGTGGGGTCATGCGTTGGGTGTGCTCGTGTGGTTTTCGAAATATCGGCGACGGTCCGACAATGCGGGCGTGCGCGTCGTCTTGAAGCGGAGCCCGGACTCGTTCCAGCCGGTGGCGGCGTGTTGCCGCTGCATCTCCTGGAGATCCGGTTTCATATCCTGGAGTTCCGTTTTCATGCTGCGCTTCTCTTTGCAATTTGGACCCAGTTTAACGCATGCGGCGGGCGGGATTTCGGATTGCGGGTGCGTGCCGGCATCCGCCGCGACGATGAATCAGGTCAATTTGCGCAAAAGCGAAAAAGCCCGCAAGGCCGCGGCATAGGGCGCCACATGGCCATCGGGCCACAGGGCGAGGCATTTTGCTGCTTGCCGATATGTCATTGATTAATCGAGTATTATTGGCTGGCTCGCTGTGCCCGTCCCGGCGTTCGATGAATTGCAGCGCATCCGCCCGGGGCAGGATTCGGGTAAGGTGTCACTGCCCGGCATCGACAAGATCAGGGGCATGCCCTGAAGGCACGGAAATTGGGGCATTGCCAGCAGGTGGTTTCTTCAACAATAATCCGAACCGGGCTTTCCCACATTCACCAAGGAGCTTTAAAACATGAACAGAAAAGAACTCGTCGACGCACTGGCCGCCAAAACCGAATCCACCAAGGCGGATGCCGAACGTGCTGTCGGCGCGCTGATCGACATCATCTCGGGCACCCTGAAAAAAGGCGACTCGCTGACCCTGGTCGGCTTTGGCACGTTCGAAGTGCGCAAGCGCGCTGCGCGCACCGGCCGCAACCCCAAGACTGGCGAAGAGCTGAAGATCAAGGCCGCCAAGGTCCCCGCTTTCAAGGCCGGCGCAACGCTGAAGGCCCTGGTGAACGGCACCAAGAAGTAAGTCTGTATCAAGTTTCCCGCAGCAGCGGGAAAACTGCTGGGCACTGCCTGCACGGGCAGTGCCCACGCCCCCCCTCCAGATCATCACCAACACACACCGTCACGATTTCGGGCGCTACACACACGCCTCCAACGATCGTTCGCGCCTCTGCGCCCATGGCGTTGATCCACCCTGAATTGACACAAAAACCGTACGGATTTCTAGGCGCTCGATGCGGCTAGAATGGCGCTTTTCAGCAGGAGCCTCGCATGTCCGAACCCGTCGTGTATGACCGCAATCCCGCCGAACTCGAACTCGAACCCGGTGAATACTGGTGGTGTTCGTGCGGTCGTTCGATGACACAGCCCTTCTGCGATGGCTCGCACGAAGGCACCGGGCTCGAACCGATGCCGTTCGTCGTCAAGGAAAAGACCACGGTGTGGCTGTGCAACTGCAAGCACACCCAGGGCAAGCCGTTCTGCGACGGATCGCACAACGATCTGCCCGACGACATTTTCTGAATCACTCAACCCTGCCATGGCCGACCAGCCCGAAAACGTGCTTGCCTTCTGGTTCGGCCCGCCGGGCAGCGCGGCCGCGATCGCCGGACGGCAACGCACGCTGTGGTTCGGCAAGTCGCCCGCCAACGACCAGGCAGTCGTCGAACGCTTTGCCGCCACGCTGACGGCCGCAGCCGCAGGCCTGCTCGATCACTGGGCCCGCACCCCGCGCGGACGGCTGGCGCTGGTGATCGTGCTCGATCAGTTTCCGCACCACATCCACCGCGACCGGCCGCAGGCCTTCGCCACCGACGCGCAGGCGCTGGTCCTGAGCCTCGCCGCGCTGGCGGCGGGCGAGGACCGGCAGCTGGCGCCGATCGAGCGGGTGTTCCTGTATCTGCCGCTGGAGCATGCCGAGTCGCTCGACCTGCAGGAGCGCTCCGTGTTGCTGTACGAGCAACTGGCGCAGGAAGCACCCGACGACGAACGCGCGCTGTTCGACGGCTTCCTCGATTACGCGCGCAGGCACCGCGACGTAGTCGCGCGCTTCGGCCGCTTTCCGCACCGCAACGCGATCCTGGGACGCCCCTCCACGCCTGACGAAATCGAATTCCTGAAGCAGCCGGGCTCGCGTTTTTAGCAGGCCGCCAATAGAGCGGCGTGCCCCGCTCGCGTTAAAATGGCGGCTTTTGCGCCTTCCGGCCTCTCCATGTCTCGCCAGATCCTCGTCACCTCCGCCCTGCCCTACGCCAACGGCAGCATCCACCTCGGTCATCTGGTCGAATACATCCAGACCGACATCTGGGTGCGCTTCCAGAAGATGCGCGGCCACGACTGCCGCTACCTGTGCGCCGACGACACCCACGGCACCGCGATCATGCTGCGCGCGGAGAAGGAAGGCATCACGCCGGAAGCACTGATCGGCCGGGTGTGGGACGAGCACACGCGCGACTTCGCCGGTTTCCACATCGGCTTCGACCATTACTACTCGACCCATTCGGACGAGAACCGCACGCTCGCCTCGAAAATCTATCTCGCACTGAAAGAGGCGGGGCTGATCGAGGTCAAGACCATCGCCCAGCTGTACGACCCGGTGAAGAACCTGTTCCTGCCGGACCGCTTCATCAAGGGCGAATGCCCCAAGTGCGGCGCGGCGGACCAATACGGCGACAACTGCGAAGTGTGCGGCGCGACCTACAGCCCGACCGAACTGAAGAACCCGGTGTCGGCGGTGTCGGGCGCAACGCCGGTGCACAAGGATTCCGAGCATTACTTCTTCAAGCTCGGCGCCTGCGAGGCCTTCCTGCGCGAGTGGACGAACTCGGGCACGCTGCAAAGCGAGGCGGCCAACAAGATGCAGGAATGGTTCGCCTCCGGCCTCAACAACTGGGACATCAGCCGCGACGCGCCCTACTTCGGTTTCGAGATCCCCGGCGCGCCGGGCAAGTATTTCTATGTGTGGCTGGATGCGCCGGTGGGCTATATGGCGAGCTTCGCCAAGTATGCCAAGGACAAGGGCCTCGACTTCGACGCCTGGTGGGGCGCCGACTCGAAAACCGAACTGGTGCACTTCATCGGCAAGGACATCCTGTATTTCCACGCCCTGTTCTGGCCGGCGATGCTGAAGTACTCCGGCCACCGCCTGCCGACCGCGGTGTACGCGCACGGCTTTCTGACCGTAAACGGGCAGAAGATGTCGAAGTCGCGCGGCACCTTCATCACTGCCGAAAGCTACCTGGCGCAGAAGCTCAATCCCGAGTGGCTGCGCTACTACTACGCGGCCAAGCTCAATGGATCAATGGAGGACATCGATCTGAACCTCGACGACTTCGTCGCGCGGGTGAACTCGGACCTGGTTGGCAAGTTCATCAACATCGCCAGCCGCACCGCCGGCTTCATCCACAAGAACTTCGAAGGCAAGCTCGCCGACGGCGTCGCCAACCTCGAACTCATCGGCGAGTTCCAGGCCGCTGCCGATTCGATCGCCGCACACTACGAGTCGCGCGATTATTCCAGGGCCCTGCGCGAAATCATGGCGCTGGCCGACCGCGCCAACCAGTACGTGGCCGACGAAAAGCCCTGGGAACTGGCGAAGAAGCCCGAAGCGGTCTATCGATTACATGAAGTCTGCACGGTCGCGCTGAACTGCTTCCGCCTGCTGACGCTCTACCTGAAGCCGGTGCTGCCGAAACTGGCGGAACAGGTCGAGGCCTTCCTCAACATCCCGCCGCTGGCCTGGGACGACGCGCAGAGCCTGTTCATCCGTCACCGCATCAACGAGTACAGCCACCTGATGACCCGTATCGACCCCAAATCCATCGAAGCCATGGTAGACGCCAACAAACAAAACCTCGAACCCACGCCCGCCCCAGCACCGGTACGCCACGCCGAAGCGCAGGTCAATGCCGCGCAGCCGGTGGCCGATCTCATCAGCATCGACGACTTCGCCAGGATCGACTTGCGCATCGCGCGCATCGCCCATGCGGAACACGTCGAGGGCGCCGACAAGCTGCTGCGGCTGACGCTCGACCTCGGCGAGCTCGGCACCCGCCAGGTGTTCGCCGGCATCAAGTCGGCCTATGCGCCGGAAGCGCTGGTGGGACGGCTCACCGTGATGGTCGCCAACCTCGCGCCGCGCAAGATGAAGTTCGGCATGAGCGAAGGCATGGTGCTGGCCGCCTCGGGCGACGCACCCGGCCTCTTCATCCTGTCGCCGGACAGCGGCGCGCAGCCTGGCATGAAGGTGAAATAAACCGCCCATGAAGACGCAGCACCTGCACATTCAGGGCCGGGTGCAAGGCGTGTGGTTTCGCGAATCCATGCGCAGCGAGGCTGAACGCCTGGGGGTGACGGGCTGGGTGCGCAATGCGCCCGATGGCTCGGTGGAGGCGGTGGTTCAGGGCCCTGACGCGGCCGTCGACATGCTCATCGCCTGGGCCCACGCCGGTCCGCCGCAGGCACGGGTGGAATGCATCGTCCTCACCGACGCGCAGGGCCATTTCAGCAGTTTCGAGAAGCGGACCGAATAAGCGCGCCGAAATCCGGGCAAAAAAATGCCCGGCTCAGTTAAGAGCCGGGCAGAGTATCCACCAAAGGAGGAGGATTGGAGGAGACAACACGAAGTGCCATTGCGGCGACTTCAGTGTTATTAGAATTCTCTAATATAACGAAATACATGTCAACACTTATTTACGCTTCACCCCAGAACGGGGACGCGACAAGATTCAGTAGATGACGTTGACCGCCTCGGGCTTGAGCCAGTCGCCCAGGGATTCGATCAGCCGGTCGTCCAGCCGTACCCGCCAGTCCTCGCCCAACCGCACGCGGCAGCGCGCATCCTGGTTGTGATAATCCACCCAGACCGGACAGCCGCCCTCCTCCACCTTGTAGGGTGCGAGCAGTTCGCTTAGTTTGCGTCCGCTCGACTGGCCGTTGCATGCCAGCCGCAGGCCGTGGGCGAAGCGGGTGCGCGCCCCGGCCAGGTCGTAGATCCGTTCCGCGGTCACCCGCAGGCCACCCGAATAATCGTCGCGATTGACCTTGCCTTCGATGACCAGCAGGGTGTCGTCCTTCAGCAGTTGGCGGTTCTGCTCGAAGAGTTCGTTGAAGATCACCACCTCGACCTGCGCAGTCGCGTCGTCCAGCAGCAGAATCATCATCTTGCCGCGCCGGGTCATCTGGGTGCGCAGCGAAACGACGATTCCGGCCAGCATCTGGAGTTCGCGGGCGGGCTCCAGGCTGTCGAGCTGTTTCTTGGCAAAACCGGACACCTCCGCCAGATAAGAGGTGAAGGGATGGCCGCTGAAGAAATAGCCCAGCGCGGATTTTTCCTGCAGCAGCTTTTCCTGCTCGGGCCAGGCCGGCACGTCGATCAGGTCTTCGCCGCCGCCGTCCAGGATTTCGCCGAACAGTCCCACCTGGCCGCCGCTCCTGGCCGCGCGGTCGGCGGTTTCCAGCGCCACGCCGACGGAGGCCATCAGGCTGGCACGATGCTCGTTCAGACGATCGAACGCACCCGCCTTCACCAGAGCTTCGAGCACGCGGCGGTTGAGATAGCGCTTGTCGATGCGCCGAGCCAGGTCGAACAGGCCTTTATACGGTCCGTTGGCCTCACGGTCGGCGACGATCGCGCCGATGGCCGCTTCGCCGCTGCCCTTGATTGCGCCCAGGCCATAGCGGATTTCGGTTTTGCTGACCGGCTCGAAGCGGTAGCCCGACAGGTTGATGTCGGGCGGCAGCATGATCAGCCCGTTGGCGCGGCAGTCCTCGTAGAACACGCGCACCTTGTCGGTGTCGGACATTTCCGACGACATCGTCGCCGCCATGAATTCGGCAGGATAGTAGGCCTTGAGCCAGGCGGTGTGATACGCCACCAGCGCGTAGGCCGCCGAGTGCGACTTGTTGAAACCGTATTCGGCGAACTTCTCCATCAGGTCGAACAGGCGTTCGGCGACCTTGGTGTCGGCCCCGCGCTTGGCCGCGCCTTCGAGGAAAATCGTGCGCTGCACGGCCATTTCCTCGGGCTTCTTCTTGCCCATGGCGCGCCGCAGCATGTCGGCACTGCCGAGGCTGTAGCCCGCCAGGATCTGCGCCACCAGCATCACCTGCTCCTGGTAGACGATGATGCCGTAGGTCGACTTCAAAACAGGTTCGAGGTCGGGGTGGAAATACTCCGGCTTCTGCCTGCCCTGCTTGCGCGCGATGAAGTCGTCCACCATGCCGGAACCGAGCGGTCCCGGCCGGTTCAGCGCCATCAGCGCGATGATGTCCTCGAAGCAGTCGCCCTTCAGCTTTTTTTCCAGATCCTTGGCCGAGCGGGATTCGGACTGGAACACCGCGGTCGTATTGCCCTCGGCAAACAGCCGGTACACCGCCGGATCGTCGAGCGGCAGGTCTTCCAGCCGAAAATCGGTGCGATCTTCATGCCGCTGCACGAAGCGCACCGCCTCGGCCAGGATGGTCAGCGTGCGCAGGCCGAGGAAGTCGAACTTGACCAGGCCGATCGCCTCGACGTCGTCCTTGTCGAACTGCGACACCATGGCGTCCGAGTTCTCGGCGCGGTACAGCGGGCAGAAGTCCGTGAGCTTGCCCGGCGCGATCAGCACCCCGCCCGCGTGCATGCCGACGTTGCGGGTGATGCCCTCGAGCTTCTCCGCCAATGGAAGCAACTCGGCGAGTTCTTCCTCGTTCCGTGCCCGCTCGTCGATCTGCGGTTCCTTCTCTCGCGCTTCGGCGAGCGAAATGCCGAGTTCGTTGGGCACCAGCTTGACGAACTTGTCGACGAAGAGATACGGCAGGTCGAGCACGCGGCCGACGTCGCGCAGCACCGCTTTCGCCGCCATGGTGCCGAAGGTGGCGATCTGCGACACCGCCGCGTGGCCGTACTTGTCCTTCACGTACTGGATCACGCGGTCGCGCCCGTCCTGGCAGAAGTCGATGTCGAAGTCGGGCATCGACACCCGCTCGGGATTGAGGAAGCGTTCGAACAGCAGGTCGTAGGCGAGCGGATCGAGGTCGGTGATGCGCAGGCTGTAGGCGACCAGCGAACCTGCGCCGGAGCCGCGCCCCGGCCCCACCGGCACGTTGTTGTTCTTGGCCCAGTTGATGAAGTCGGCCACGATGAGGAAGTAGCCGGGGAAGCCCATCTGGATGATCGTCCCCAACTCGAATTCGAGCCGCTCGGTGTATTCCGGCAGCCTGGAAGCACGCACCGCCTCGTCGGGATAGAGGTGGGCCATGCGTTCATGCAGGCCCTCGAAGGCACGCTGCCGCATGTAGTCGTCGAGGCTCATGCCGTCCGGTGTCGGGAAATCGGGCAGCCGGCTCTTGCCGAGTTCCAGCGTGAGGTTGCAGCGCTTGGCGACTTCCACGCTGTTTTCCAAGGCTTCCGGCAGGTCGGCGAACAGCGCCGCCATCTCGTCGGGCGTCTTGAAATACTGTTCGGCGGTAAACGGCCGCGGACGGCGCGGATCGCCCAGCATCATGCCTTCGGCGATGCACACGCGCGCCTCGTGCGCCTTGAAGTCGTCCGGCGCGAGGAACTGGATCGGATGGGTGGCGACCGCCGGCAGGTTCAGCACCGCGCCGACGTCGAGCAGGCCGTCGATCAGGCGTTCCGCATGCGGCTGGCCATAGCGCTGCAGCTCCAGGTAGTAGCGTCCAGGAAACAGCGCGGCCCAAGCTTCGGCCGCCGCACGCGCAGCATCGGGCTTGTCGTCGAGGATCGCCTGCGCGACGTTGCCGGCGTCGCCGCCCGACAGCGCCAACAGGCCGTCGGTGCTGTCGCGCAGCCAGTCGGGATCGATCTCGGCGCGGCCGCGATGGAGGTTTTCCTGATAGGCACGGGTGAGCAGTTCGCACAGGCGGCGGTAGCCTTCGCGGTGCTGCACCAGCAGCAGCAGGCGCGAGGGCCGATTTCTGTCCGCAGCGTTGGTCACCCATACGTCGCAGCCGAATACCGGCTTGATGCCGGCGCCGCGCGCCGCGCGGTAGAACTTCACCCAGCCGAAGGTGTTGGACAGGTCGGACAACCCAAGCGCCGGCATCGCGATGCCCTTCGCGCGCTTGATCGCCTCGTCCACCCGCACCAGGCCATCGGCGACGGAATACTCGGTGTGCAGGCGAAGATGGACGAAGCGTGGGTCGGTCATGGGAAGACGGCAAAAAAGCAGGCTGTCATTTTACCGCTGCGAACGGGCGAGCCCAAAAACAAAAGGCAGCCGAGGCTGCCTTTTGTCAGAAACAAACGCTGGAATCAATTGGCGCGGCGCTTGAATTCGTTGGTGCGGGTATCGATCTCGATCATGTCGCCGATTTCGACGAACGCGGCCACCGGCAGTTCGAACCCGGTGGGCTTGATGCGCGCAGGCTTCATGACCTTGCCCGAGGTGTCGCCGCGCACGGCGGGCTCGGTGTATTCGACTTCGCGGATGACGGTGGTGGGCATCTCGACCGAGATCGCCTTGCCGTCGTAGAACACCACTTCGACCGGCATGCCGTCGTCGAGGTAGTTCAGCGCGTCGCCGAGGTTTTCGCCCTCGACCTCATACTGGTTGTATTCGCTGTCCATGAACACATACAAGGGATCGGCGAAGTAGGAATAGGTGCATTCCTTGCGGTCGAGATTGACGGTTTCGAACTTGTCGTCAGCGCGGTAAACCGATTCGGTACCGGCGCCGGTGAGCAGGTTCTTCAGTTTCATTTTGACGACGGAGGCATTGCGGCCCGATTTCGAGAATTCGGCCTTTTGCACCACCATCGGGTCTTTGCCGATCATGACGACGTTGCCGGCGCGGAGTTCCTGTGCGATTTTCATGGGTGTGTCCTGCTGCGAGAGCTTCTGAGAGATTTAGAAAACCCGTTATTTTAACTTATTTTCCGCAAAATCCACCAGCTTGTCGGTGAGCCGGCCGGCCAAGCCGAGGCGGCCGCACCAGGCCTCCGCATGCTGCTCGATGGCCGCCTGTTGCGCGCGCCAGGCGGCCCAGCAGGCGGCCATGCCCGCCACGTCCGGCATCCCGTTCCAGTGCCGCCACATCCCGCTCAGCGCGTGCGACGCGGCCTCATTCAGCCCTTCCGTGTAGTGCACCAGCAGCGCGTTCGTCTTGTCCCAGTGCGCCTCGTCGGCCTGCGGGTAGGCCTGCCACACCAGCGGACGCGCTGCCCACTGCGCGCGCACGCAGGAATCCTCGCCGCGCACGAAATTCAGCTTGCATGCCCACAACAAGTGGTCGTAAGTGTCCTGATCCAGAAACGGCAGGACGTGCAGCCGCAAGGCCCCGCGCTGGTGCACATCGCCCGCCTGCAAGCCGGCAACCGACAGCCACGCCGCCAGCTGCGGAACGACCCGGCCCTCGGGTACGAAACAGGTGACGGGATGCGTGTCGGCCACCCAAGCGTCGAGCAGATCGGGCAGCGCCGGATTCTCGTAGGCGAACAGCGACACCCGCAATTCCTCCGCCTGCGGCGCCTCCAGTCCCAGTTCGCGCCAGAACGCCGGCGTCCCGGAACCCAGAAACGCGGCGCGCCGCTCGGCCAGATCGGCCTCGACCAGCAGGCCGCCGGTGTCCGGCGTGTAACCGGGAAAGAAAAAATACCGGGTCAGCGGCAGCCGCGGATGCGGCGACGGCAGGCCGTGGTGTTCGGCCACCCACGGCTCGGCGGAGAGGTATTCGAGATTGATCCAGACCGGCGAAGGCGATTGCACGGCCATCGCAGCCAGATAGGCTTCAGGCAGGGTGCAGCCGAAGGCATCGATCACCACCTGCGCCGGCTCGGTTGCCGCAAACGGCGTTCGCCAGGCGCAGACTGTCACCCCTTCGCAGCGTTGCGCGGCCGCGTCCGGATCGATCGCCGGCCAGATGCGCTGAAACGCATGCAGGTCGTCCACCCACAGCCGCACGGCCAGGTCATGCTCGCGGACCAGTCCGCGCGCCAGCCGCCAGGCGATGCCGATGTCGCCAAAATTGTCGACGACCTTGCAGAAAATATCCCAGGTAGTGCGCATCCCGCGCATCCTACCGCATCAAGCCGGATGGCAGCGTCCCGCAAGGCCACCATGAGGCGCACCGGGACAGGCTCGGGCAATGCGGTTTCCCCTATCGCCCCAGGCTTTGGTTGAAAGGAAACCACAGTCCGGTCGATGCCTTTGTTTTTTCACGCTTTACTCTTGTAAAAACTCATATGCGGGAGTAAAAATGCAAACAGTTTGGTTTCAAGAACCGTGCAGGTTTGGCATTACCGCAGGGCATCACCGGGTAGCGCGCTTGAATTCAGACCGACGGCCAAAAAAAGCATGCCGTCCTGTCATCCGCCGGCGCAATTGTGCTTATCGCGGTTATGTTTTTTGTATTTCGCCAAGGAGGGAGTTTGAATGGCAACAGGTACTGTCAAGTGGTTCAGCGACGCCAAGGGTTTTGGCTTCATCACCCCCGATGACGGCGGCGAGGATGTGTTCGCGCATTTCTCCGCCATCCAGACCAGCGGCTTCAAAACTCTGAAGGAAGGCCAGAAGGTCAGCTTCGAAGTCAGCCAGGGGCCCAAGGGCAAACAGGCTTCCAACATCCAGCCGCAGGGTTGAGTTGTTGCACTGGCAATAAAAAACCCCGCCTCGGCGGGGTTTTTTATTGGCTGCTCGACCGGCTTACATCTTCGCGACCATCGCCTCGGCAAACGCCGAGCACTTCACCTCGGTCGCGCCGTCCATCAAACGCGCGAAGTCGTAGGTCACGGCCTTGGCGGCGATGGCTTTTTCCATGCTGGCGACGATGAGGTCGGCCGCCTCGATCCAGCCCAGGTGGCGCAGCATCATTTCGGCTGACAGGATCAGCGAGCCCGGGTTGACGTAGTCCTTGCCGGCGTACTTGGGCGCGGTGCCGTGGGTGGCTTCGAACATCGCCACGGTGTCGGACAGGTTGGCGCCCGGGGCGATGCCGATGCCGCCGACTTCCGCCGCCAGCGCATCGGAGATGTAGTCGCCGTTCAGATTCAGCGTGGCGATCACGTCGTACTCGTCCGGGCGCAGCAGGATCTGCTGCAGGAAGGCGTCGGCGATCACGTCCTTGATCACGATGCCGTTCGGCAATTCCATCCACGGACCTTCGCCGATGAGCTTGGCGCCGAATTCGCGCGCGGCCAGTTCGTAGCCCCACTTCTTGAAGCCGCCTTCGGTGAACTTCATGATGTTGCCCTTGTGCACCAGGGTCACCGACTCGCGGCCGTTATCGATCGCGTACTGGATGGCTTTTCTGATCAGCCGCTCGGAGCCTTCGACCGAAACCGGCTTGATGCCGATGGCCGAGGTCTCGGGGAAGCGGATTTTCGTCACCCCCATTTCCTGCTGCAGGAAGGCGATGACTTTCTGCACCGCCTCGGAATTCGCTTCCCACTCGACGCCGGCATAGATGTCCTCGGTGTTCTCGCGGAAGATCACCATGTCGACCTTTTCCGGCGCCTTCACCGGGCTGGGCACGCCGGTGAAGTAGCGCACCGGGCGCAGGCACACGTAGAGGTCGAGCGTCTGGCGCAGCGCCACATTGAGCGAGCGGATGCCGCCCGAGGTCGGCGTGGTGAGCGGGCCCTTGATCGAGATCACGTAGTCCTTCACCGCCTGCACGGTCTCCTCCGGCAGCCACTGGTCGCCGCCGTAGACCCTGACCGCCTTCTCGCCGGCAAACACTTCCATCCAGGCGATCTGGCGTCTGCCGGAGTAGGCCTTGGCCACCGCGGCGTCGACCACGCGGCGCATCGCCGGCGTGATGTCGACGCCGGTGCCGTCGCCCTCGATGAAGGGAATGATCGGCGTGTCGGGCACGTTCAGCGAGTTGTCGGCGTTGACGGTGATTTTCTGGCCGTGGGCGGGAATCTGGATGTGCTGATAAGTCATTGGGAAGGCTCGTGTAACGTTAAAATGGGCGTCTTTTCAGAAGTTCGTCTCTAGCGTGGCGCGATTGATCCTGTTCAACAAACCCTACGGCGTGCTGAGCCAGTTCACCCCCGAGGGGCGCTGGCAGGGGCTGCGCGACCACCTCAGCGTGCCCGGCGTGTATGCGGCCGGACGGCTGGACGCTGACAGCGAAGGGTTGCTGATTTTAACCGATGACGGCGCGCTCCAGAGCCGCATCGCCGATCCGAAGCACAAGCTGCCGAAAACCTACTGGGCGCAGGTCGAAGGCGCGCCGACCGACGCCGACCTCGACCCCGTGCGCCGCGGCGTCGATCTCGGCGATTTCGTCACCCGCCCGGCGCAGGCGCGCCTGATCGACGAACCCGCCGGCCTGTGGCCGCGCAACCCGCCGATCCGCTATCGCCAAGCCGTCCCGACCAGCTGGATCGAACTCAAGATTGCCGAAGGCAAGAACCGCCAGGTGCGGCGGATGACGGCCAAGATCGGCTACCCGACGCTGCGCCTGATCCGCGCCGCCGTCGGCGAATGGACGCTGGGCGCCCTGCAGCCCGGGGAATGGAAAGAGATTCATGTCTGAAACCGGAACCTGGCTGCCCCACGTCGTCGCCGCCGCCATCGTCGAACGCGACGGCACATTCCTGCTGGTGGAAGAGCACACCGCCGAAGGCCTGCGCCTCAACCAGCCCGCCGGCCACTGGGAACGCGGCGAGACGCTCATCGAGGCCGTGCGCCGCGAAGCGCTGGAAGAAACCGCGCATCACGTCGAACCGCTGGCGCTGCTGGGCTGCTACAGCACCCACTACCCGCGGCGCGACATCACCTACCTGCGCTTCGCCTATGTCTGCAGCGTCACCGGCTTCGACGCCGGCCGCGCGCTGGATGACGGCATCGTGCGTGCCGTGTGGCTGACGCCCGAGGAACTCGCCGCCCATCCCACCCCGCACCGCAGTCCGCTGGTGATGCGCTGCGTGCAGGATTATCTGGCCGGGCGGCGCTTTCCGCTCGACTTCGTTGCACACCAATGAATACCAATTTCGTCATTGCGAGGCGAAGCCGAAGCAAACCAGACTGCGGTCGTTTGCTTCTGGATTGCTTCGTCACTTCGTTCCTCGCAATGACGGGGAATACACATGACTAAGGTCGTCGTCGGGATGTCTGGCGGCGTCGATTCCGCCGTCGCCGCCTATCTCTTGAAGCAGCAGGGCTACGATGTGCTCGGCGTCTTCATGAAGAACTGGGACGACGACGACAACACCGAACAGTGCACCGCGCGCCAGGACTTTCTCGACGTTCTGGCGGTGGCCGACGTGCTCGGCATCGAAGTCGAGGCGGTCAACTTCGCCGCCGAATACAAGGAACGCGTGTTCAGCTACTTCCTCGCCGAATACCAGGCCGGCCGCACCCCCAACCCCGACGTGCTGTGCAACGCCGAAATCAAGTTCAAGGCCTTCCTCGACGACGCCATCGCGCGCGGCGCCGAGTTCATCGCCACCGGACACTACGTCGGCAAAGGCGTGGACGCCGCCGGCCGCGCCACGCTGCTGCGGGCGGCGGACGCCAACAAGGACCAGAGCTATTTCCTCTACCGCCTAAGCCAGGCGCAGATCCGCCCTGCCCTGTTTCCGCTGGCGCAGCTGCCGAAGCCGGAGGTGCGCGCGCTGGCGCAGAAGATCGGCCTGCCCAACGCCGCCAAGAAGGACAGCACCGGCATCTGCTTCATCGGCGAGCGCAACTTCCGCGAATTTCTCGAGCGCTACCTGCCGCGCGACCCCGGCGACATGAAGACGCCCGAAGGCCGCGTGGTCGGCCGGCACCAGGGCCTGATGTATTACACCCTGGGCCAGCGGCAGGGTCTCGGCATCGGCGGGCAGAAGGACAGCAGCGACGAGCCCTGGTTCGTCGCCGCCAAGGACATGGTAAGCAACACGCTGATCGTAGTGCAGGGGCACGACCATCCGCTGCTCAAGCGTTCCAGCCTCGCCGCCGGCCAGCTCAACTGGATCAGCGGCGTCGCGCCCGATCCCGGCAAGCCCTATACGGCAAAAACCCGTTACCGCCAGACCGACGCGCCCTGCCGCATCACCCGGCTGGAGGACGACACGCTGGAACTCGCGTTCGACGCCCCGCAATGGGCGGTCACGCCCGGCCAGTCCGTGGTTTTATATGAGGGCGAAGTCTGCCTCGGCGGCGGCATCATTACCTGAACCCGCTACAATCCACGCATTCAAGACTTCCATCCCATCATGTCGCACGAAGCCCCCGCACCCGCCGCCAACTTCATCCGCAACATCATCGACGAGCAGAACGCCGCCGGAAAATGGGGCGGCCGCGTCGAGACGCGCTTTCCGCCCGAGCCCAACGGCTACCTGCACCTGGGCCACGCCAAGTCGATCTTCCTCAACTTCGGCCTCGCGCGCGACTACGGCGGCGTGTGCCACCTGCGCTTCGACGACACCAACCCGGAGAAGGAAGAACAGGAATACGTCGACGCTATCACCGAGTCGGTGAAGTGGCTGGGCTTCGACTGGGGCACGCACCTCTACTTCGCGTCGAACTATTTCGACACCATGTATGCCTGCGCCGAGTACCTGATCAGCTCGGGTAACGCTTACGTCGATTCGCTCACCGCCGACGACATGCGCGCCTACCGCGGCACACTGACCGAGCCGGGCAAGGACAGCCCCTACCGCAGCCGCAGCGCGGAGGAAAACCTCGACCTGTTCCGCAAAATGCGTGCCGGCGAATTTCCCGACGGCGCCCACGTGCTGCGCGCGAAGATCGACATGGCCTCGCCCAACATCAACCTGCGCGACCCGGCGATTTATCGAATCAAACGCGCGCATCACCACAACACCGGCGACACCTGGTGCATCTACCCGATGTACACCTACGCCCACCCGATCGAGGACGCGATCGAGCACATCACGCACTCGATCTGCACGCTGGAATTCGAGGACCAGCGCCCGTTCTACGACTGGCTGCTGGACAAGCTGGCCGATGGCGGCTTCTTCACCCGTCCGCTGCCGCAGCAGATCGAGTTCGCCCGTCTCAACCTGACCTACGTCGTGCTATCCAAGCGCAAGCTGATCCAGCTGGTCGATGAAAAACACGTCAGCGGCTGGGACGACCCGCGCCTGCCCACGCTCGTCGGCGCGCGCCGCCGCGGCTACACGGCGGAAGGCTTCAAGCGCTTCACCGATCAGGTTGGCGTGTCGAAGTCAGATGGCTGGATCGACTACAGCGTGTTCGAGGCCTGCCAGCGCGATGTGCTGAATGATTCCGCGCTGCGCCGCGTCGCCGTGCTCGATCCGGTCAAGCTCGTCATCGACAACTATCCCGAAGGCCAGTCGGAAGACTGCTTCGCCCCCAACCACCCGCAGCAGCCCGATCTGGGCAAGCGCGCGGTGCCGTTTTCACGCGAACTGTGGATCGAGCGCGAAGACTTCATGGAAACCCCGTCCAAGGGCTATTTCCGTCTGTTCCCCGGAAATTCGGTGCGCCTGCGCTACGGCTACGTCGTCACCTGCACCGGTTGCGACAAGGACGCCGACGGCACCATCACCGCCGTGCACTGCGACTACCTGCCCGACACCAAGTCCGGCACCCCGGGCGCCGACTCGGTCAAGGTCAAGGGCAACATCCACTGGGTGAGCGCCGCGCACGCGTACGAAGCCGAGGTGCGCTTGTACGACCGCCTGTTCTCCACCGCCCAGCCGGGCGGAGAAAGCGGCGACTTCCTGCGTGATCTGAACCCCGACTCGGTGCGCGTCATCCGCGCGCAACTGGAGCCTGGCCTGAAAGATGCCGCGCCCGAGCAGTCCTTCCAGTTCGAGCGCCACGGCTACTTCATCGCGGATCGCGTCGATACCAAGCCCGGCGCGCCGGTGTTCAACCGCACGATAACGCTGAAGGATTCGTGGGTGAAAACAGGTAATTGATCGGGACGCCTGGAATCGACTGTCGCTGAATAAACGTCGGAGAATCCAGATGAATCACGCGTTATGCAGATAGCACGGGGATGAGGCTTTGTCGAAGCCCTTGGGGCTACAAGCCAGCGCAGGCGCAAAACGCCGGCGTGTCAGGCGTGGGAGCTGCGTCTAGCTGCGGCATCCTCAGAGAGGATGCCTGCGAAAGCGGCTTGTGGCGATTAAATACAAGCAGTAACGGTACAATACAAAAAATAACAATAGTGCGGATCACTTCATCTTAAAGGCTTCTAATGTACATTTGGGAGGAGATGAATGCGTACACCTCATTTCGATCTTGATCTATTACGTACTCTGGTTACCGTCGTTGACCGGGGGGGATTCGTAGCCGCAAGCAAAGCGCTCCATTGTACCCAGTCGGCAGTAAGCCATCAGATCCAGCGACTGGAAGAGCGGGCAAATACACAGCTGTTCGAACGGGCGGGACGGAACAAGCGGCTGACGTCATCTGGCGAGCAACTTGTCAGTTACGCGCGGCGCATCCTGGCGCTTAACGATGAGGCTCATCACGCGATCACCCATAAGTCCACGCCGCTCATTCGCGTTGGATTGCCCGAATATTTCGCCGACGATCTTCTGCCCAATCTTCTAATGGGTTATTCAGAACAATACCCCGCTACCCGCGTAGACGTACGTCTAGCCCGTTCGGGATTTTTGAGGGAAATGGTGGACAGTGGCGATCTCGATTGCGCCCTACTGCTACTTCCTGGTGGAAGCAATGCCAAAGGAGAACTCCTACGTTTGCCGCTGATCTGGTTGGGCAACATACAACCATTGATCTCACCGGGACCGCTACAGCTCGTTACCTTCGACAATCACTGTGCCTTCCGCGCGGTCATGATCGAATCGCTGGAACGAAAAGGTATTTCATGGCGCATAGCTTATACCGCTAACTCACTAGCCGATATGAAAGCAGCGGTGCGCGCCAACCTCGGGGTCACAGCGCTCATGCTCACGGGCAACCATTATGGACTTACGCCGTTTACCGGTTTACCTTCACTGCCGGAAGCCTCGGTGAGCATTCACCACAGCCCCGGCACACCATCAGAGGCAGTCCGCAATTTCATGCGCCTGACGGAGGAGACTTTCTACCGCCAGACGGATGGATGAAAAAGCGTGATGAATTTCATCATGTTATTTCATTAGTCAATCAAGCATAACTTCGCTAATTTGCTCCTCAGGCCAACCCAATGAGGAAATTAGCATGACAACTCAAACCCTAACCTTTGCGCGTCCCGCTATTGCGACCGCGTTTCTCCCTCTGCTGTTCATTCTGATGTGGAGTTCTGGCTATGTGGCCGGAAAAATTGCAGTTCCCTACGCCGGTCCCTTTACGCTCGTTTTCATCCGCTTCTCGGTTGCTGCCGTCATCTTGCTTATCGCGGCAATTGTGTTGCGCGCCTCTTGGCCAAAAAGCTTTCGCGAGTTTTGTCACATTGCCATGGTCGGTGTGCTGATTCAGGCAGTTCAATTCAGCGGCCTCTATAGTGGCATCAGCTTGGGTGTTTCGGCCGGTGTATCGGCACTCATCGTCGGCACCATGCCGGTCTTCACAGCCTTGGGTGCGGGCTGGCTGCTCAAGGAAAAGGTGACGGCGCGCCAATGGATGGGACTGCTTATCGGTCTTGTCGGCGTCATCCTGGTGGTGGCGCACAAATTGCACCTGGGCGAGGCGGGTGTAGAAGGGTACCTCGCCGTGGTACTGGCTCTGTTCGGCATCACGACCGGAACGCTCTATCAAAAGCGCTTTTGCACGACCATGGACATTCGCACCGGCGGATTCATCCAGTTGACGGTCGCGAGCCTCATTACCTTCATTTTCGCACTGCAGTATGAAGACCTTGCGGTTACCTGGAGCACCGAATTCATCCTCTCGTCGGCATGGATGAGCCTAGTCAATTCTATCGGTGCGATCAGCGTGCTGTACATGCTTATCCGACGTGGTGAGGCGAGCCGCGTTGCAAGCCTGTTCTATCTCATTCCTTCAGTCACGGCGCTGATGGCTTTCGTCGTGCTTGGGGAAAAGCTCTCTACGCTTGCTCTGCTGGGCTTCGCTGTAACGGCAACGGGTGTCTGGCTCAGCAACAAACGCTGAGCCAGAGATCATGACTTAGTGTGGAACGCCCTTCCGCACCAAAAAACCAACCATCCACTTAGGAGAAAACTATGCAGACCCAACAGACCTTGAGCCTCAACCAAGCAACCACCGTCATCCCGGCCGCAAGCATGCTGATCAGTGGGCTGGCCGATCCGGAGTTCGATTTCGAGTCCCTGGATTGGCGGCCATACGGAGCCGACCAGCGCCTGGGAGTGGAAATTGTGCGGCTATATGACACACGTTCGATAGACCCGCAGGGACCGGCCGCAGCCTTGCTGCGATATGCGCCAGGCGCACGAGTGGCACGCCACCTTCACTCTGGCTACGAACTCATTTACGTGTTTCGGGGAGAACTCATTGACGATGCAGGCATCCATCCCGCGGGATCACTGGAGGTATGTCCACCCGGTAGCACGCACGCGTTGGCAAGCGAGAGGGGCTGTATTTTCCTGGTGGTTTGGGAAAAGCCAGTGAGCGTGATTTGAGTGGAGTTCGACTATGGCCAATTTCATTACTCCCCGCGAGGCAGCACAGCTCATCGAGCCAGGATGGACCATCACTACCGGTGGTTTTGGTAGTTGCGGCCATCCGGAGGCGATTACTGCGGCGCTGGAGGAACGGTTCGCCGCAGAAAAGAGTCCGCATGGATTGACGTTGCTGTTTTCAGCGGGGCAGGGGGACAAGGGTTCCCGCGGCATCAACCGTCTCGGATCCCCTGGACTTCTTGAACGAGTCATCGGCGGGTATTGGGCACTTGCGCCACGATTGTGTGAGCTTGCACAGTCAGGCGCGGTCGAAGCCTATAACTGGCCACAAGGAATAATCAGCCAATTGTTCCGTGCCATCGCGGCCGGAAGTCCCGGTGTGGTAAGTCGTGTCGGCCTCAATACATTCATCGATCCCCGCCAGCAAGGTGGCCGCCTCAACAGTTCCTGTCGCGAGCAACTGGTGAAGTTAATCCACTTGGACGAAGAGGAATTTCTTCTCTACCCTTCGATGCCGATTCAGTGCGCGGTTATTCGCGGCACTCGCGCTGACGCGAAGGGAAATATTTCGATGGAGAGGGAGGCCAACTTCCAGGATGCTTTGGCTCAAGCTCTGGCCGCTCATAACTCGGGCGGGATCGTCATCGCCCAGGTGGAACGGATATCTTCTGAGCCTATTCATGCGCATCTAGTACGTGTACCGGGCATCGTCGTCGATTATGTAGTGGTAGCCCCCCCAGAACTGCACTGGCAAACCTACGGTGAACCTTTCAATCCGGCTTTCATAGGCGATCAGGGAGAGGGAAACCCTATCCGGCTGCCGGTGGCACCCATGGGACCAAAGAAAATTATCGCCCGCCGAGCGTACCTTGAATTGATGGACATGGAAGCAGGGGCGGTGGTGAACCTGGGGATCGGGATACCGGAAACCATTGCCTCTGTTGCAAACGAAGAACGCAGCTATGGTTTTACGCTGACGGTCGAATCGGGTGCGATCGGTGGCTATCCGGCCGGCGGAATGTCTTTTGGTGCGACCGTCGCTCCCGAGGCAGTAATCGAACAGCCCAGTCTGTTTGATCTATATGACGGGGGCGGCATTGACATTGCCTTTCTTGGCAACGCTCAAACCGACTCTTCAGGAAACGTCAACGTGAGTTCGTTCGGTGGCCGTCTGTGTGGTGTTGGAGGGTTCGTGAACATCTCACAAGCAGCGAAACGAGTTGTTTTCTGTGGAACCTTCACCACTGGTGGATTAATCGTGGAAGTGCGGGAGGGCAAGCTACATATCGCCAACGAAGGAAAAATAGCTAAATTTGTCAATCAGGTCGAGCAACTCAGTTTCAATGCCTCTTTTGATAGAAGACAACCCGAAGAGGTACTTTATGTTACAGAAAGGTGCGTACTCCGCCATATAGATGGTGCACTCACAGTTGTCGAAGTAGCGCCGGGCATTGATCCCGTGAAAGACGTGGTCGAGAAGGCGGATGCGGATATCCGCATCGCCACCGATTTAAAGGAAATGGATTCCCGCATTTTTAACGGGGGGGCCATGAGCCTCCGCCGCGAACCGCATCGGTTCGTACATTATTTTCCACCAACTGTGACTTTGCAGTGAACTCTTGGGGCTCAGCGAGGGTTTGCTGGGTATCAGACGCATTCAACTTTAAGTAGGCTAGGAGGCAGGAAAAAATGGTTAATGTTAAGCACGTTGTTGTTATTGGAGGTGGGTCTATCGGTGTCTCGTTTGTGCACCAACTTGTCGAGGAAGCATCGGAGAGGGAGGAGCAAGCGCTAAGGATTTCCGTGATCGAAAAATCGGGGCGCGCGGGTGGCGGTGAGGCCTATCAGAACGACAGCGACACCAACATCCTCAATACACGCGCCGACACAATGTCCGCAATATGCGGAAAGCCGAATGATTTTCTCGATTGGCTACGCGCACGAGAGGCGGATTGGCGTAGACATTACCCTGATATCGAAATCGAGAAGGGTGCCTATATGCCACGAGGTCTCTTTGGATGCTACCTCGAATCGGTGTTTGCCTCTGCCGAGAAACGGGCGCGGAATGTTGGCGTCACACTCGAATTAGTGGGCGGCGAGGCAGAGGACATTGTTCCGCTTGCTGAAGGATTCGCTGTCATACTGGCGGACGCTCGTCGCATCGAGGCCGATTATGTCATGCTCTGCCCGGGCAACCTACCTTCTAATGCCTTCCCGCACCTCGAAGGCGTGGAAGGTTATTTCAACACCCCCTACCCGCTCGGCCAACTTGCCGCGCATATTGACAAAAACTCTCCCGTCGGGGTGGTGGGTGCTAGCCTGAGCGGCATCGACACGGTGCTCGGGCTGGTGAAACATGGGCATACTGGCAAACTCGTGTGCGTTTCCCGGCGTGGTCGCCTTCCAAGCGTGCGGGGGCAGAACAACCGCCGGTATCATCCGGAAATCATCACTGCCGAGAACGTACGCCTTTTGGCCGAGGCAGCTGGCGGACATCTAACCCTCGAACAGGTGGCAGGTCTAATCGTCAAGGAGATCGAACATGCGGATGATCGGCCGTTCGATTTGGCCGAGGTGCTCAATAATGAGGCCAGTGCATATGATTACCTGCAAGAGGAGATTACCTTGGCTCAAGGCAAAGAGCGCTTGTGGCAGTCGGTGATTTATTCTCTCAATAGCGTAATCGCTACTGTCTGGCACTGTCTCGCCGATGAGGATAAGGCACGTTTTCTGAGCGACTATCGGAGTTTGTGGCTCTCATACCGCGTCTCCTTCCCCGTTAAAAATGCAATTCAGTTGAAAAGGATCATGCGGATCGACCGGCTGTCATTGCTACCCGGACTGCAGAGCATAGAGTACGACTCAAAAGCGAAACAATTCCACATGGAGTTGGTGGATCCCCGTACCGGCTTCTCTTCTTTGGTGCGCACCCGTTATGTAGTCAACGCCACCGGCTACACGAGCGATGTTTCACAGTGCAAGGTCCCCCTGATCCAAAGCCTGGTCGAGCGTGGACTGGCCCGTCCTTCTCCTTTCACCGGTTTTGATGTCGATTTCCACACCGGGACAGTAGTGGGGGATTCGCCGCTGCATGCGGATCGCTTGTATGCGCTCGGCGCGCTAGCGACTGGCACGTGGCTGCTCACGAATGTGTTCGACGTGAACGTAAGGCATGCCCACAATGCCGCGCGGCGCATAATGTCCCAAATCGAAGCACAGCAGGGACACGATCTGGTGGTTGGAAGCCGCAGAGCGATCTTTCAAGGGAGTCTCGCATTGCACTGATGGTGACCGCGTTTCGTAGCACGATTAAGCGCCGCCTTGCCACAAGCTTCTGGCAAGCGGCGATTACTTGGAGAAGAAAGTCCGACAAGCCGCGCGACTCACAGCGAGCGTTCACCCCCGTGGAACGGGTTATTTAAGGCGGGCAGCAAACTTCCCCTCCGCCTTCGCCACTTTCGGCGCCACCACGAACCGGCAGTAGGGCTGCTGGGGGTTCTGCTCAAAGTAACGCTGGTGGTAACCCTCGGCCGGATAGAAGGTCGTCGCCTCGGTGACCTCCGTCACGATGGGAGCGCCGAACTGCTTTGATGTATTCAATTCGGCAATCATCGCCACAGCCTCGGATTTCTGTTCCGGCATGTGCCAGAAGATGGCGGATCGGTACTGGGTGCCGACGTCGTTGCCCTGACGATTGATCTGAGTCGGGTCGTGCAGGGTGAAGAAGACGTACAGCAGCTCACGGTAGGCAATCACGTCCGGATCGAAGCTCACCTGCACCACTTCGGCATGGCCGGTGTCGCCGTTGCAGATGTCCTTGTAGGTGGGGTTCGCCGTGTGGCCGCCCATGTAGCCGGATACCGCGGATTCGACGCCGCGCAGGCGGTTGAACACTGTTTCGATGCACCAGAAACAGCCGCCGGCGAGGGTTGCTACAGCGTGGGCCATGTTGTGTCTCCTCTATTCCGTTTGTGGGTTCATTTGTGAGCCCGCAGGATATGGTGATACCACACACTGATACTGTGCTGCCTGCCTGACTGGACCCCGGCTTCCGCCGGGGTGACGACTGCCCGTGGGGCCTTAGACGACCGGCACGGTGTCCTTGAACGATGCGCGCGTCATCAGCTTGTCGGCGAGTTTCGCGAGGTTGGGGTGGGCGGTGCGCCAGTCGATATCGGGGAAGCGCAGGACTAGATAGCCGAGCGTGCAGCCGCAGGCGACATCGGCCAGCGTCATGTTGTTGCCGAGATACCAGGGCTTTTCGCCCAGCGCTTCCGACATGGCCTCCAGCCCCCGGAACAGGGTCTTTTCCTGCAGCGTCAGCCAGTCGCGGCTCTGCTGTTCGGGCACGCGCTTCTTTTCCAGAAACAGGGCCACCGCGGCATCGGTCACGCCATCGGCCAGCGCCTCGACGCCGCGCACCATCATGCGGGTCTTCGGCTCGCTCGGGATCAGGTGCGCCACCGGGCTGACATGGTCGAGGTATTCGACGATGACGCGCGAATCGAACACGGAAACGCCATCTTCCAGCACCAGCACCGGCACCTTGCCGAGCGGGTTGATGCTGGCAACGGGGCTGTCGGGCAGCCACGGATTTTCGACCTGGAGATGGAACGGAATTTTCTTTTCCGCCAGCACGACACGGACCTTGCGGCCGTAGGGGCTGGTGAGCGTGGTGACAAGTTTCATACGGGTTCCCTGAAGGTCTTCTTGATTAGGACGGGTTGCGAGCGCCGCCATTATCGCCTGCCGCCAGTGCGGCTCCAACCCGTTCGCGCACCACGGGGATGACTTCGGCCTCGAACCAGGGATGTCGCTTGAACCATAGTCGATTGCGCGGGCTGGGATGCGGCAGCGGAAGGAAATCCGGGGCGTAATCGCGCCAGGCCGCCACCGTGTCGGCCAGCGTGCGGCCGCGCCGTTTGCCCAGGTAATACGCCTGGGCATAGGCGCCGATCAGCAGGGTGAGCCGGATGTCGGGCATCGCCGCGCGCAGCTGCGGATGCCACAGCGGCGCGCATTCCGGGCGCGGCGGCAGGTCGCTTCCGTTCACCGTGCCGGGATAGCACAGGGCGGTGGGGACGATGGCGATGCGCGAGACGTCGTAGAACTCGTCGCGCGTCATGCCCAGCCATTGCCGCAGCAGGTCGCCCGACGGGTCGTTCCACGGAATGCCGGTTTCGTGCACGCGCCGCCCCGGTGCCTGGCCGACGATCAGCAGGCGCGCGGTGGGGGAGACGCGCAGGATGGGACGCGGAGGGTACGGCAGGTGTGCGGCGCAGACGGTGCAGGCCTGCACCCGCGCCAACAGGTCGGCGAAGGCGGCGGTCGGATCAGCGGGCGTGGTCGACGATGAACTGCTTGACCGCATTGACGTCGGCATCCATGACGTGCTTTTTCTGCGGCAGCGCTTCGAGGTCGGCGAGCTCGGCCGGGCGCAGCGGCTCGATGCCGAGCGCCTCGCGGATCGCGTCCTCGAACTTGGCGGGCTGCGCGGTTTCCATGCAGATCAGCGGCACGCCGGGCTCGCGGTGCTCCAGCCCCACTTTCAGGCCGTCGGCGGTGTGGGGATCGATCATCGTGCCGTACACCTCGTACACCGTGCGGATGGTGTCGATGCGGTTGGCGTGGTTGCTCGAGCCCGAGGCCATGCCGAACTCAGCGACGCGGCCGAACAGGCCGTCGGCGTTCAGATCGAAGCTGCCGCCGGACTCGACCGCGCCCCACAGGCTGCGGATCTTGGCGGCGTCGCGCCCGGCCAGATCGAACACGAAGCGCTCGAAGTTGGACGCCTTGGAGATGTCCATCGACGGGCTGGAGGTGTGTTTCGTTTCCGGACGCGGGCGGTACACACCGGTCTTGAAGAACTCGTCGAGCACGTCGTTCTCGTTGGTGGCGACGATCAGCTTGGCGATCGGCAGTCCCATCTGGCGCGCGATGTGGCCGGCGCAGACGTTGCCGAAATTGCCCGACGGTACCGAGAACGACACGCTCTGGTCGTTGCTGTGCGTCGCCGCGAAATAGGCCTTGAAGTAGTACACGCTCTGCGCCGCGACGCGCGCCCAGTTGATCGAGTTGACCGCGCCGATGTGGTGGCGCGTCTTGAAATCGAGATCGTTCGACACCGCCTTGACGATGTCCTGGCACTGGTCGAACACGCCGCGAATGACGAGGTTGTGGATGTTGGCGTCCTGCAGCGCGTACATCTGCGCCTGCTGGAAGCGCGTCATGCCGTGTTCGGGCGACAGCATGAAGACGCGGATGCCGCGCTTGCCGCGCATCGCGTACTCGGCGGCGGAACCGGTGTCGCCCGAGGTCGCGCCGAGGATGTTGAGTTCGCCGCCGGTCTTCGCCAGCACAAACTCGAACAGGTTGCCCAGAAGCTGCATCGCCATGTCCTTGAACGCCAGCGTCGGGCCGTTCGACAGCGCCAGCACATGCAGGCCGGGTTCCAGGGTTTTCAGCGGGGTGATGTCCTCCGCGTTCTCGCCCGGATGGGTGTAGCGATAGACGTCGGCGGTATAGGTCTTGGCGATCAGCGCGCGCAGGTCGTCGTGCGGGATGTCGTCGATCAGGCGCGACAGCACTTCGAAAGCCAGTTCGCGGTAATTCATGCCGCGCATCGCCGCCAGCTCGGCTTCGCTGAAGCGCGGATAGCTTTCCGGCACGTAGAGGCCGCCGTCGCTGGCGAGCCCGCCGAGCAGGATTTCGGAGAAGCGGAGTTGCGGCGCCAGGCCGCGCGTGCTGAGGTAGTTCATACTCGTCCTAATTGGGCACCAGGAGAAGGCTTCACTTCGTTGTCGTCATTGCGAGGCGGAGCCGAAGCAATCCAGCCCGCGCAGCCGTACGCTGCTGGATTGCTTCGCTCTGCTCGCAAAGACGGTGGTGAGCGCAACGGTTTCCGGGAATGCCTCTCATGTTTGCTTCACTGTGAATGCGGCCTAGCGTGCCGCCAGCTCTTCGAGGCGGATGCGCATCACCTTGCCCGCCACCGTGTCGAGCGCCTCGATCTTGGCGATCGCCGCGTTGATGTTTTTTTCCACCGTGATATGGGTCAGCAGGATGATGTTGACCTGCTCCTCGCCCTCGGCAGGCTCCTTCTGCACCATGGCGTCGATGGAGATGTTGCTGTCGGCCAGGATGCGGGTGATGTCGGCCAACACACCGGGGCGATCAAATGCGCGCAGGCGCAGGTAGTAGGCGGTGCGCACCTCGTCCATCGGCAGGATCGGGGTGTCGGCCAGTTGGTCCGGCTGGAACGCCAGGTGTGGCACGCGGTGATGCGGGTCGGCGGTGTGGAGCCGCGTGACGTCGACCAGGTCGGCGACCACCGCGGAAGCGGTCGGCTCGGCGCCGGCGCCGGCGCCGTAATACAGCGTATGTCCGACCGCGTCGCCCTTCACCAGCACCGCGTTCATCGCACCGTCGACGTTGGCGATAAGGCGGCGCTCGGGAATCAGCGTCGGATGCACGCGCAGCTCGATGCCGTTCTCGGCGCGCCGTGCAATGCCCAGGAGCTTGATGCGGTAGCCGAGCTCTTCTGCGTACTGCACGTCTTCGCGGGTCAGCTTCGAGATGCCCTCGGTGTAGACGCGGTCGAACTGCATCGGGATGCCGAAGGCGATCGCCGACAGGATGGTGAGCTTGTGCGCGGCATCGATGCCCTCGATGTCGAAGGTCGGGTCGGCTTCGGCGTAGCCCAGACGCTGCGCCTCCTTCAGCACGTCTTCGAAGGCCGCCCCCTTGTCGCGCATTTCGGTGAGGATGAAGTTGCTGGTGCCGTTGATGATGCCGGCCAGCCACTCGATGCGGTTGGCGGTGAGGCCTTCGCGCAGCGCCTTGATGATGGGAATGCCGCCGCCGACCGCCGCCTCGAACGCGACCATCACGCCCTTGGCCTGTGCCGCCGCGAAGATCTCGTTGCCGTATTTGGCGACCAGATGCTTGTTGGCGGTGACCACGTGCTTGCCGTTGGCGATCGCCTGCATCACCAGTTCGCGCGCGGGCTCCAGCCCGCCGATCAGCTCGACCACGATGTCGATGTTGGGGTCATCGACGACGTCGAACGGGTTGGTCGTCAGCGGCAGGTCGCCCGCCAGCGCCTTCGCTTTTTCAAGGTCGCGCACCGCCGCACGAACCACGCGAATTTCGCGTCCGGCACGGCGGGTGATTTCTTCGGCATTTCGGCGCAGCACGGTGAGCGTGCCGCCGCCTACGGTTCCCAGGCCCAGCAGGCCGACGTTGATGGGTTTCATTGAGTGATCTCGTTCAAAAATAATCAGCGGTGTGCGCGCTGGCGGTCGAGGAACCGGCTCATGCGCGAAATCGCCTCGGTCAAATCTTCTTCGTGCGGCAGGAACACCACCCGGATGTGATCGGGATGCGGCCAGTTGAAGCCGCTGCCCTGCACCACCAGCACGCGTTCCTCTTCCAGCAGATTGAGGATGAACTTCTGGTCGTCGTGGATGTGATAGAGCTTGGGGTCGAGCTTCGGGAACAAATACATCGCCGCCTTGGGCTTCACGCAGCTGACGCCGGGAATCAGCGTCAGCAGTTCGTGCGCCAGATCGCGCTGGCGCGTCAGCCGGCCGCTCGGCGCGACCAGGTCGTTGATGCTCTGGTAGCCGCCGAGCGCGGTCTGGATCGCATACTGCCCCGGCACGTTGGAACACAGGCGCATCGACGCCAGCATGTTCAGGCCTTCCAGATAATCCCTGGCGTGGCGCTTGTCGCCCGACACCACCAGCCAGCCCGAGCGGTAGCCGCAGGCGCGGTAGTTCTTCGACAGGCCGTTGAAGGTCACGATCAGCACGTCGTCGGCCAGCGAGCCGATCGAGGTGTGCACCACGCCATCGTACAGCACCTTGTCGTAGATCTCGTCGGCATACACGATCAGCTGGTGCTGGCGCGCGATTTCCAGGATTTCCAGCAGCAGGTCGGTCGGATACAGCGCCCCGGTCGGATTGTTCGGGTTGATGATGACGATGGCGCGCGTGTTGGGGCTGATCTTCGCGCGGATGTCATCCAGATCGGGCAGCCAGCCGGCGCCCTCGTCGCACAGGTAATGACGCGGCTTGCCGCCGCCCAGGCTCACCGCTGCCGTCCACAGGGGATAGTCGGGCGCCGGCACCAGCACCTCGTCGCCGTTGTTCAGCAACGCCTGCATCGCCATCACGATGAGCTCAGACACGCCGTTGCCGATGAAGATATCGTCGATCTGCACCCCCGGGATACCCTTGCGCTGGGTCTCGTGCATGATTGCCTTGCGCGCCGAGAACAGGCCCTTGGAATCGCTGTATCCCGAGGCGTTCGGCAGGTTCAGGATCACGTCCTGCACGATTTCCTCCGGCGCCTCGAAGCCGAACGGCGCCGGATTGCCGATATTCAGCTTGATGATGCGATGCCCCTCTTCCTCCATCTGCCGCGCGCGCGCCATCACCGGGCCGCGGATGTCGTAGCAGACGTTGTCGAGCTTGGACGATTTATGGATGGTGCGTAAGCGGGGCCTGTTGTCAGCCGTCACAATGAATCCTTGTCAATCTGCGTAAAATCAAGACAAAACAAAGCCTTGTAAAAGGCACGATTTTACCGGAGGCGCCCTGCCCCGGCAAACAAAACCGGGCGCCGTGGCGCGGATTCGGGGGTGCTGACTCACTGTCCAAACGGAATCTGCTAAGGTTGAACATCCTAAAAACCGCGGTTGACCGCTCCCCATTTCATGGCGTCTCTCATGAATGCTGGCTTTTTCACTTTCGACCCGCTCGACTGGCAGGCTGGGTCCGCTACGCACCCGCTAGCACGCCTGGCCAAGCGTCGGCCTTTGTCGCTCGTCGTTGCAGGCAACCGCCTGCCGCCTCCTCGCTTCGCGGCCGCCACCCGCCCAGACGCGCTATCAGGCGCGTCCAACCACGGTTTCTAGGATTATGAAACTGCATCTCAACACCGACGCCGGCCAGTTGCTCTTCACCGGCTATGGCGCCGACCACGTCCTCATCAACGGCCATCGCTTCGATGCCGGCCTGCTGCTGAGCGCGCGCGGCGTCGAGGTCGCCCCTTGGGCCGGCCTTGATTTTGCGGCGCTGACCGCGGCCCATTTCGAATGGGTCGCCCACCGCGAACTGGACATCCTGCTGCTCGGCACCGGCACCCGCCTGCGCTTTCCCCACCCCTCGCTCACGCGGGCGCTGGTGGAGGCGCAAATCGGGCTGGAAGTGATGGACATCGGGGCGCTGTGCCGCACCTACAACATTCTTGCGGCGGAGGGGCGGAACGTGGGGGCGGCGGTGTTGATCGAACCTGCCACCACAGTTTGAGCTCCGTCATTGCGAGCAAAGCGAAGCAACCCAGTTTTTTGTCCGGCGCGAAAGCACATCCAAGCAGCTAGCACCTTCATAGGACTGCTGACCGTTGGCCGGGGGTAGCCCGGCCGCTGATCCGCCCGGCAGGGCCGATTCTCGGCGTGGCTGTAAGGGGGAACGTCAAAACCAGGCCGGTGATGACGGGACAGTTTGTGTACTTGGGTGAGCCTCACTGCGAAGCACTCAATCCGGTTCGCGACGGCTGCTCATAGTCAAACTGGTTTTGACTTTCTTCCCCTTACAGACCCGCCGAAGATCAAGTGTGTCGGGTGGATCAGCGGCAAAGGTGTTTGAGCCCCGCCCACAAAAAACAAAATCAAAAACAACAAGGCGGGGCGAGTTCT
>Ga0299912_10000368_pt1 | contig 39527 bp, 71 predicted proteins | sample RVTome_2_FD_207667 | JGI IMG/M metagenome (GOLD analysis project Ga0299912, IMG submission 207667) | Soil microbial communities from uranium-contaminated site in the Upper Colorado River Basin, Wyoming, United States - RVT95D214 (version 2) ... | reverse complement strand
GCTCTGTGCGAAAAAATGTCCGCGATCAAACTACACTACAACACTATGAAAGACAATGATTTATGCCAAACACTGCCAAACCATTAGCGCTGATAGATTTTACGGGTAAATCTCATCACATCACAAAAAAAATCCGAGAGGAGCGGGCTGAAACTGAAATCACAATGGGTGATCATAAATTTTTTGCATCAATGGCTATCAAAAAAAATCCCGATGCACACCTTAAATGGCTTGAGCTTACAGAGTTTTTTGTAGATCACGATATAAAATTCGTAACAACCTCTGATAATGATATTATTGAGATGTTTTGTTTCGCATACTCAGAGTATATTGAACTGCTTGAGCATCGCAGAGCAATAAAAGCGATTGTGCCACCGGCTGAAGAAAAAATATCAGAGATATCAACAGAGCTTGAGCAGTATTTCGGTTCGTCTGAAATAAAAGGCGTTATGTCTAAGATAAATTTTTTACTTACGGTTCAAGGCGATCTTGTTTTAGACAAAGCAATAAACGCAAAAATAGAACTTATGCTTAAACTTTCAGATAGATTATTTTTAAATCCATTATCAAAAATACGATCGATACCAAGTAGGAAAGCAAAAGAGGCAGATCCAAATAAAGAATTATTTGGGGACTAACAGATGCATGTAGTAACAGAGTACGCTACAAAAATCGTTTATGGTGATATATCTGCATGTAAATGTGAGGTACAGGCGTGTAGTCGCCATCTAAATGACTTAAAACGCATTAGCTCACCAGGATTCCCATATGTATTTGATACTGACAAAGCCGATCGAATAGCAAAATGGTTCTCAATTTGCCGTCATGTACGTGGTGAATTTTCTGGACAACCGATTATACTTGATGATTGGCAGATATTTGACATTGGTTGTATATTTGGATGGGTTTGTGCTGATAGTGGTAAACGCAGATTTAAAAATGCATACATTAGGGTAGCTCGCGGGAATACTAAATCGACAGAAATGTCAGGTATAGCAAATTATTTTATGTGCGCCGATGCATATTGGATACCAGGGAATCCAGAGAATGCTATATATGAGGCATCGCCCGAGGTAGTTTGTGTTGCTGTTGACAAGGGACAGGCTAATATTGTTTGGGGTGATGCGCGTGAAATGGCAATAAACAGTCCGGATATATCTAAGCGGCTTGATATTAAAAAGGGATCAATAAGTCACAAAACACGCGGTGGATCTGTTAAAAAACTCAGCAAGGCGACCGATAACAAAGACGGAGGATCGCCGTGTTTGATAATAGTCGACGAATATCAAGATCATCCTACAAGTAAAATAAAAGATAAGGTAAGTAGCGGAAAAGGAAAGCGTGCACAGTGTTTGGAAATTATAATAGCAACGGCAGGTGATGATGCAGAAAATAAACCATGTAAAAAAGAGGATGACTATGTCAGAAAAATATTATCAGGAGAATTGCACTCCGATCGTTATTTTGGAATGATCCGTGAATTAGACGACGATGATGATCCACATGATTCTGCTAAATGGTACAAATCGAGCCCAATATTACGATCAGGAAATCAATATGCCAAAACGTTGTTCGACGAAATTAAAAATGCGCATGATGATGCATATAACAGTAATGATTATTCAAAAATCAGAGAATGGTTGATTAAGCGCGCGAATCGTTGGCAAACGGATTCGGAACATAAATTTATGACTGGCATCATGGATAGATACAAAAAACTCTCGGTATCAAAGGAGGAATTTTTTGCGTTAATAAAGAATAGAAAATGTTGGTGCGGGCAAGATTTGGCAAAAACAACAGACCTTGCTGCTGTTGGTTGGGTTTTTATACTTGACGATTGTAGGTGTGCTATAGATGCGCATGGTTTTATGCCAGAGGAACGGGCGAAGGAGCACGAGCACTCTGATAGGGTTCCGTATCGCGATTGGGCGCATGACGGGTATTGTACATTGACACCAGGATCAGTAACGGACTACTCTTTTATTGAGCAATACATTCACGACACGGAACTAAATGCAGGAATAAAAATCCAGGAATTTTGCTTCGATCCATATAATGCGTCTCATTTTATACAAACTCTCGAAAAAAATGGTGGCTATAGACATGAGCAGATGTGTGAGGTACGACAGGGAGCAAAAACTTTATCTGAACCAACAAAAAAATTTAGAGAATTAGTTTTGCAGGGGAAAATAATACATAACGGAAACCCATTACTTATATGGTGTCTATCAAATGCAATAGAGGTAATAGATGCTGGTGAAAATATTAGATTGTCAAAAAGCTATAAATCAGATACTCAAAGAATTGATTTGGTATCTGCCATTATAAATGCGTTTGCATACGCATTAAAAGAAAAACCTGAATTTGTTTATCAAAGTAGAGGAATGAGGAGTTTATGAAAAAAATATTTTTACTTTTATTCAGTATTTGGTTATTTTTTAAAAAAACTGTACCAAGTCTAATGTCTGAATGTATATTTTTATTGGCGTTTTCATCTGTTTTTTATGGTTTGTGGTGCATATATGAGCCTTGTGCGTTTATTGTTTGTGGGATATTTGTTATGTGGTTTTTGATACCGATTAAGGGTGGAAAATAATGGGTTTTTTTACCAACAAACTTGCGCTTAAAATACAAAACAGTCGACCATCTTTTGTACAGGAATGGTTGTCAGGTGGTGGCGGAGCGCCTTCTGCGTCACAAATAATTGTTTCGAACGAAAATGCACTTAAATATAATGCATTTTGGTCATGCTGCAGAATATTGGCCGAATCATTTGCATCTGTGCCAATAATGGAGTATAAAAAAAATCCTAACGGCGACCGCGAACAGACCGACGACACTGGTATGTATGATATTTTCCAAACTTCACCTAACGCAATAATGGATTCAAATTCTTTTAAGGAGGCTTCTCAGTACCATATAAATATTTCTGGGAATTTTATTTGTAGGCGTGTTCAGAAAAAAACAGGACTTATTACTGGACTACAAATAATAGACTGGAAAAATATATATATTGATTTTGACAAAACTACTAGCATGCCAATATATATAATTAATGGAAATATTGATTACCCATTAAAGCGAAGCGAAATATTTCATGTTCCTGGACCAACTTTTAACGGTGTTGTTGGGATGTCGCCAGTATCTTTTTTGTCAGAATGCATACGACTTGGATTGACGTATGAAAAATATTCAACAAATTTTTATCAAAATGGTGCTCTACCTTCAGGCGTTTTTGAGGCACCAGGCGTTATGGATGATAATAGTTATAAAAGACTCAAAGAAGAGATAAAGGAAAATTGGCAAAATCTAAAAAATGCAGGCAGGCCGATGCTTCTTGAGGGGGGCACTAAATTTACCGGGCACTCAATAAAACCTGTTGACGCACAATTGCTTGAGTGTAGATCGTTTCAGGTTGAGGAAACCTGCCGGGCAATGAGAGTGCCACCACACATGGTTTATGATCTTAGACGCAGCACAAACAATAATATAGAGCATCAAGGTATAGAATACGTAATGTATACCATGCTTCCCAATTGTAAACGATTCGAGTCTGCTATAAATTCTCAACTCCTACTGCCGTCCTTCCGAAAATTAGGATATTATTTTGAGTGCAACTTGTCTGGGTTGCTGCGCGGAGACCAGAAATCTATGGCAGAGGCATTTGCGATAGGTCGCCAATGGGGATGGTTGTGTGTTAATGATATTCTCAGATTATTAAATTTAAATAAAATACCAAACGGTAATATATATTTAGAGCCTATGAATATGGTTGAGGCTGGTAAACAATCAAAAATAATGGGCGAAAATATTAAAAAAGATACAGAAAATATGTCAAAACTAATAGAAATAGCAGCAAAAGGGGAATAAATGTATAATTTTGAGGTAAAAAACAAATCAGATACTGAGTCTGATATTTATATATATGGAGTTTTGACTGATGAAAAATGGAGCGATGACGAAACAACTCCATCAGATATAATAAAAAGAATAAAAACACTAAAGACCAAAAGTGTTATAAATTTATACATAAATTCCCCTGGGGGCAATGTTTTTAGTGGTGTATCGATTTATAATTTACTAAAACGATTGCCAGGGAAAATAATTACCACAGTCGATGGTATAGCCGCGTCCTCAGCGTCTATTGTTGCTATGGCAGGAGCCGAAATTGGGATGTCTGCTGGCTCATTTATAATGATACATAATGCTACGTCTGTTGTTGGTGGTACATCAAGAGACATGAGATCTGCGGCTGACACACTCGATCTTTTGGATAATAGTATAGGAGACATATATGTCGAGCGAACCGGTATCGACAAGAAAAAAGTTTTAGAAATGATGGATGTTGAAACTTTGTTTGACGCAAAATCTGCTGTTGAAAATAAATTTGCAGACAGAATTGTTGGTGGAAAAAAAATAAATGCGCTCTGGGACGGCGCACAATATATTTTAAACAATGTGAAATTTAATCCGAATGATTTTAAGAAATTCCCAGACCTAAAAAAGGTCGATTATTCAGAACATGAAACTATTATAATAAACAACGAAATCCTTAACAATATTATGGGGGTTGTATGAATTATCTCTTGATGGCAAAAGCTCTTATCACAAAACAAAAAGAACTTTTGGCTAAAGCAAAAAATGAAGGCAGAATTTTTACCGCAGAGGAAAAAACTCAATTTAATGCATGGCAGGCTGAACATGATGAATGTATCAAAATGGCAGAGATCGAGCATGCACAGAATCAGGCGTACCAAAACGGGGAAGACGTAAAAAATCCGTTGGCAAATATTAAAAATGTTTCAATTACAAGAGACGAAAAACCATTCAAACATTTTTCGTCTCAACTTGTTGCTGTTAAAAATTTTGCAACAAACGGCGTAGTTGATGAACGGTTGATAAAAGTTAATAACGCTATGGGTGGAAACGAGTCTGTTGGTTCTGATGGTGGCTTTCCTGTGCAAACAGATTTTGCTGGCCTAATGATGGAGACTGCTGTCAATGAATCACCAATTATTGCAAAAACTGATAAATATCCAGTTTCGGGATCATCTAATTCTGTTAAATGGATTGATATCGACGAGGAGAGTATAGAGGATTCTTGTTTTGGTGGAGTAAAAGTTTACTGGGCGGCAGAGGCAACTACTGTGACTGCTACAAAACCAAAACTGGCAGAAAAAGAACTTGTCCTTCAAAAGTTAATGGGGTTGGCGTATACTACATACGAACTCCAGGCAGATTCTGCTTTTACTGACCAACTTTACACAAGAGCATTTAATGCCGCGATTTCACGTGAACTTGAAAAATGTATTATAGCAGGAACTGGTGTTGGTCAACCTTTGGGATTAATAAATTCTCTTTCACTTATTTCGGTCGCGAAAGAATCGGGGCAGGCAGCGGGCACAGTTGTTTGGGATAATATCTCAAAAATGTATCATAGAGCTCTGAATAAATCAGCACCTGGGTATGTATGGATAACACATCCTGACCTGAGTGAGCAATTCGATTTTTTGAATTTCCCGATCGGAACCGGTGGTGTGCCTGTTTATCTACCTGCTGCTATCGCTGGGTCTGTTGATAGCATGAAGAGTAAGCAGATTATTGATTCGGATATGTGTTCAGCCGCTGGTACAGTAGGTGATATTATATATACAGATCTATCTCAATACATGATGGCATACAAGGGCGGGGTTGACAAAGAGACATCTATTCATGTCCAATTCCTAACAGCGGAAAACTGTTTTAGATTTATTTTTCGCGCAAACGGGATGCCTAAACGATCGAAATCTTTAAAAATTAAAAACAGTACAAAGGAACGTTCGACAACTATAACTCTGGCTACCAGAGCATAAATTAAAGAAAGGATTTTTTATGGCATGTGGGATATTTGACAAAAATGTATACATCAATTCTGTTGCGCCTCAGTCTTGCGCTGGGGCAGTATCTGGTAGATATATTTCTCTAAAAAATCAAAAGAAAATTGGTATTTTGATTGCGCTTGGAGCAATAACGACGAGTGTTACCATACAATTGCGACAGGCAACCGCTGTTGCTGGTACAGGCGTGAAGGCGCTCAATTTTGACCATGTATGGCGTACTGGAGGAAAACTTGCGTACACTGTTACGGCTGGCGCTTTACAGGTAGGCGAGGTGATTACAGGTACTACATCCGCAGCAACTGCCAAGATCCACCAAAAATTTAGCACCGGCCTTGTGATCTATAGCATCTCTGGTACATTTCAGAGCGGAGAAACTATAACAGGCACAACGTCTGCTGCTACTGGTGTGTTGACGAGTGCTGTAACAGAATACGGAATGAAATGCCGCGTAGCAATGGCGGCTGCTGCAAACACGATCGCACTTACAATACCCAATGAGACATATTGTATTGATGTTTTACCAGAAACGCTCGATGTTGCCAATGGTTTTGATTGCATAATGGCTGATATCTCGGCAGTTGGTGGAACGTCTTTGGCTGTTGTGAGTTATATCTTAGATCCAAAATACAAAGAAGAACCTCAAAAGTCACCTATTATTGACTAAAAGGAAGGTGTATTTATGCCTATTATGAATATAAAAACTGAATTGCCGAGCGGTAATTTAAGATTTTTTTCGAACGTACCTAATTCTTTGATGCAATTCGGAAAAACAGATTACCCTTTGCAATGTAAATTCCATAACAGACCTGGAATAACAGGATCAACAATTGAGGTTAGGGCAAAACCGTCTTCTGCTACGGCGGAGCATTTTGCAGTTGATAGTACATTGGATTGGGCACCTACATCAGGTACTGTTACGGGTGGTGGTTGTCGTGCATTGCAGGGAGTCTGTAGGCTCGATACCAGCAAATCAATGACGGCAGGTTCTCTTGTTGGTGTTTATGGACAAGTTGCAAATAATGGAACTATTAATGGTAGCGGTATTATGATGGCAGCACTTTACGGACTGGTTGAGGATGGCGGTACATACACAGCGCTGTCTCATCTCGCTATGGCGTGGCTGGATTCGCATCTTACAAAAACAATTTCAGCCGGATCGTCTGAGTTTTTATACATTAGCAATAACGGGTCAACCACATTTGATCAAGCGATATATTGTTACGCAGGTAATAAAATTACAAATTTATTTAATATCAATACCGCGTCAGGAATGGTTGGGACAAATAATGCCGGTGGTGGAACACTAAACTTTACTGATTGGAAAAAAATAAAAATAGTACTCGAAGGGGAAACGCATTATTTGGTTGCTGCAAAAACAATAGCATGAGGCGCGAAATGAAATATACCTTATCTGTATTTGATCGATTGATATTGCTAAATATATTTCCGTCTGAGAGTAATATTATTACTCTCAGAATAGTACGTGAATTGAAAATGTTAATAGGTTTTTCGGAGATTGAACACAGAAAACTTGAAATACATCTTGATCAAGAAAGTGGTAATGTTCATTGGAAAAAAGACGCAGAGAACGATATTGAAATTGAAATAGGAGATGTTGGTAGATCAATAATAGTTGATGCTTTGAAATCACTAAATGAAAAAAATAAACTCAGTGAGCAGCACATTTCTTTGTACGAAAAATTTGTTGAGGGAAAATGAATATCCGGATTGTAACACCACCTGTAATAGAGCCGGTTACTCTTGATTATGTAAAAAAGCATTCTCGTATCAAATATGATATAGAGGATGCTATACTTGCTCTATGGATACGTTCTGCGCGTGAACAGGCGGAAAATATTATGGGACAATCGTTGATAACTCAGACGTGGGAGGTGTCGTATGACATTGGTGTAGAGGACTATCCGTATATGCCTATACCATTACCGCGCTCTCCTGTTCAAATTGTTTCGAGCATAAAAACATACGACACATTAGGTACTGAATCGTCTCTTTTACTTACAGATTTTGACATCGACACCCACTCGATACCTGCTCGTATTGATTTGGGATATTGTAAATCATGGCCTACAACAACTCTTCGAAGCACACGGTCTATAGTAATAAATTATATATGCGGATATGGCAATACTACAGAATCGATACCGGCCGACATACGTGACGCAATTCTACTTTATTGCACTCATCGTAATGAGAATCGTGCCGACGAGTCTGGGATGTGTGCAGGATTCATGAATTTACTTTTTAGGAAACGGTTGTATGTAAGATGAATCCGTATTTTAGGAAAAAAAAGAGTTTTGCTACAGAACTAAATTCTCAATGCTGGATTCAGGCAAAAACTTGTATCGACGATGGTGAAGGAGGTTTTTTAGTATCGTGGCATGATGTTAATTTGGTATTTTGCAAAATTAGATCATTAACAGCAGAGCAAATAGCACAGTATCGTACAATAAATGTTGAGTGTAATATGACAATCGATGTACGAGCTGAAACAGAAATTACTGAACAAAATAGGATTTTATTTAATTGTAGAATTTTTGAGATTTTATCTGTGCAAAATATCGACGAGGCTGGTATTATAAAATCAGTTGTGTGTAAGGAAAAAAGAGAATGAAACAAAATTGGTTTAAATACGATGGTTCGCTATTAAGAAAGATTGAAAAAGAAATAGTCGCTGGTGAAAAAAAACAAAGAACAAAGTCTGCAAAATTAATTAAGGAAAAAATAAAAGAAAAAGCGCTTGCCATGAAAGTTACAGGGAATCTTGCGAGAGGTGTGTATATGATAAATGGTAAAAATAAATCATTTGTTGGAATAAAAGCGCCAGGGTTCCATAATTATTTAATTGAATTTGGTCATTTCGCTGGAAAAAAAGAGAATGGTAAAGATAGAAAATTTGTGCCTGCACATCCAATAGTATACCCGACTTTTGAAGAGCAGGCCGATGCTGTTAAAAAAATAATGTCTGAATCATGGACAAAATAAGAATAACAATACCAAAGGGAGATCGTACCAATATGGCTGTTCTTACTTTACAAGAAAAAGCAAATGTAATAGCTGGCAGACCATTAACAGATCCAGCAACAAATATTGAGCGTATAGCGGCAGCTATAGGAAAACTCGGTGGCGATGTTGCTGGAGAACAATTGACTCCCGCGCATCCAGTGTTTACAAACCATCCGGTTACACAGGCACAATTGGACGAATGGGCGAGTATGGCTGTAAATATGCAGATACATCCGAGAATGACTCATAATATTATCGACAGCCCGACGATAAATTTGGCAGACGATGCCAATATTGTAGTTGAGTCAAGAAAAGTTATTTGGTGCTATGCACATAAGTTGGGATCGGCTTAACATTGATGGCTTCACTCATACCGGGAGCATTTGGATATATAACAATCACAATAAACGGGTCATATGTTTACGAGACGGCAACTAATTATATGTTTGCATTGCCATTGTCTCTAATTACATCGGATATATTTTGGTCTAATATTACTAATAGTAATCATATTGCTGTTTGGGATACTGGCGGAGGAGGCTCGCGACCAAAATATTCGATATTAAATATTGTTGGAAAATCAGGTGTATTATATTGGGACGGTGCTTTAAGTGCCGGCAGAATTTATAGAATTTATTTTGGGAAAAATATATCAGTACTTGACAGTACACTTGCTGCGTCTAATAGTGGATTTACATCTTTCAGTCCATTGTGCGAATCATCAGGAATAGATATTTTTAATTTTGGAGGAACTAACGGAACACTTGTCGCACCTGGATCAATAAACAATACTGGTGTAGTTTACAAAGCATACGCTGGAACCGGTGCCTCCGGGGCTCAATCAGTAACAACGAACGCTGATTTATTTGGAATTGGAGACACTACTATTAGTTGCATTATACGACCATCTGGGTATGGGTATAATGGAGGTGGTCGTATTGTTGATAATGGATATTTTATTCTAAAAGTCATGCTTACCGGGGCAAAATTATATTGCTCATCAGACATTGCGGTAACTAATGCAGTATCTGCTGCAAATTCGATACTGCTTAATGTCACATATCATATAATGGTGACTCGTACATCACTTGGGGTTATAAATTTTTATATTAATGGTGCTCAGAGCGGTACTGCCAATCAGATAAAGGGAATTCCTGTTGCTGGAGCAACTACAACATACTACGGTAACGCATCGTCTAATGTTGTAGCATTTAACGGGACTATAGAGCAATTGGGTAGGACTAACAATATAAAAACTTTACAATATGCGCAGAATCGCAATGCGATGCTAATGGCCCCAAACACTTTTTTCGGCGGGGAATATCCTATAACAAAAATAGGTGGCGACAAACGATTTAGATTTGGTTTTGGATTTGGATTTTAAAAATGTTTGAATCATCGATAGTAAAATTATTGCGTGCAGATAATATGTTGGTATCAAAATTGTCAACATATAATAGCATGCCAACAATTTTTAGTAATCAGGCACCGGAAGGAACGCAGTTTCCGTGTATAGTTTTTTATATCCACAGAACACAGTCAGACGACGCGTGCCTCGACGGTTTTGTTTTGATGGTTGACTATTATAGCTATGGTGTATCGGATGTTAATGCAAATATTGCAGTCGAAAGGATAGAATTTTTATTGGATAGAGCACATCTTGAACATGATAGATACGATACTATTCGGGTATTCTTTTTTTCTGGAACTACTGTACCTGATCCAGATCCGCGCATGTACCATTATAATTTACAATTTAACGCACGCGCAGGTAGAAAAAAATGGATGCAGCAATTATAGTGTTGCATAATTACATGGGATAATGTATTTTATTACATAATGCTGGATTTAATTATGGCCCTATTAACTGTACAACAAATATCAAAAACTGGATTACTACCAACATATGCAGTTGCGTCTGCATCTGACACATTTGTCGGCGACGAGCATACGTATATAGAGGTGATAAATTCCGGAATTGCTGATACTATTGTTACTGTTGACGCAAAACAAAACTGTAGCCAGGGATATGATCATAATTGTGTTGTAACGATACCAGCAGGATATCGTCGTAAAATTGGAATATTTGAATCTTGGTTATTTAACGATTCGTCTGGTATTATAACAATTACTTTTTCTGTAATAACTTCGGTAACTGTTGGTGTTTTTAAAATATAACAAAGGAGATTTTGATGGCTCGGAAACATGGTATTACTACAAACACGTATAAAAAATTTATTATTGACAGCGGAGCGGTGTACAAAAACTATGGCATCAGCACATGGACTGTAACACTCGCATCTGTTATAGCAACAGATGCAGTTGTTATTAATGGCATAACCTACACGTGTGTAGCTGCTGATCCAGCGGCGCTCGAATTTTTGAAAGGTGTGACAGATACAGATACTGCGGTAAATCTTGCAGCAAAATTGACAACTGTTACTGGTTGCGACGCTACATCTACTGGTGCAGTAGTTACTGTTGTTGGTACTACAAAGATAGTAAATATTTTAATGACAACACCAGACACAACAATAACACTTGTCCATAACGGAATGAACTCAACGCTGCTTGGGGCAACGCGTGGTGGTAGTACGTTTACAGAAGAGCAGGAATTGCGCGAAATGATTGTTGATGGTTCCAAGGGTAGGGTTGTTGGCGATATGCGCATAACAAAATCAATACCAAAAATAGTTGCAAATTTTATAGAGATTAATGCGGATCTCATTAACTATGCATTACCTGGATCTAACAAATCAGACTATCCAGCAACAGAGGGTAAAACCCATGACATGATTGTGCGTGCTCTTGATGTTGCTATTACTGATTATTTGACAAATATCGCAATAGTTGGTGAATGCACGTCTTCACCGACAAATTATATTGAATGCATAATCAATAATGCAATCGCAGAGGGAAATTATGAATGTGCATTTACAGACAATGAAGAGTCAGTTCTTAAGTTGACATTTTACGGAAACTTTACAACAGCAGACTTAACAACTGAACCATTCAGTATTTATTATCCTATAATTTCGGCATAGAGGGTATTATGAAAATAAGAGAACTGAAATACGAGGATTGCATAACTCTCGCCCGTTTAATACAAAAACTTGTTGATGCAATTGGTACCGAAAAATTGCTCAATGTAATAAGCGCAGAAAAAAAATCAGAAACAGGTGGATGCAAAACAGAGGAAGAATATTCACAGATTGGTGCTGCTATTTTGCAAAAATTGATACAGTATGTATCTGACGATGTGAATATTTGGTTCGCGGATCTTGTAGGATGCACAACGGCGGAACTTTTAGAGATGAGTTTCGACACTCCGTTTTTGATTATTACTCAAATAATAGAGGCTGCAGATAGTAATGATTTTTTTACTACAGTCTCGCATCTATACAAAACGATTGCCGGGTGCGGGACTCGGTGGAAGAGTCTGTTTCAGAGATAAGATTTTTCGATAGACTTTCGCTCGCCGAATTGCACAATGCTGCATTCGGTGAGATTGTTTTTAGGATTAAAATGCTAATCAAAACAAAATATGAAAATTCTAAAAACGAGCTTATAGCTGCCAGCTTTACTGCATGGCAAATGCTTGCGGCACAGGGATCAGAAATCACTTGGCAGCAATATATAAAAATGCTTGGATTGTCAGATTCAAAATCAATTGACGCTGAGACAAAAAAACAAATTGCAAAAAAATCATACGCTATAGCTGATATGATAGCGCGGTCTGGCGGTAAAAAATGAGTAAAGTTTTTGCGTTATTCGGATCGATTTCAATTGAAGGAATGGAGACTGTAAACAAGGCGTTTAAAGATATACACACTGCATGTAAAAAAACAGAAAATACAATAGGTAAATTTGGGAAAAATGTAGAATTTCTTGGGAAACAGTTGACATTATTAACTGCCCCACTTTTAGGTGCCGGTATTGCGGCTGTTAAATTCGGTATGGATTTTAATCAGGCAATGACAAATTCTTTATCGATTATGGGCGATGTCTCTGTAGCTATGCGCAAAGACATGGAAATGGCAGCCCGTGAGATGGCAAAAAATTCAACATTTTCAGTAAGCCAAATTGCAGATGCTTATTATTTTTTAGCATCCGCTGGTCTATCCGTGAAACAATCAATAGCTGCGTTACCGCTTGTAACAAAATTCGCGCAGGCTGGATTGATGGATTTATCCGCAGCAACTGATTATCTTACGAGTTCGCAATCTGCATTAGGAATAAGGTCTGCTGATGCCACTAAAAATCTTGAGTCAATGTCACGTATAGCAGACGTGTTGGCAGATGCTGGTAATAGATCCCAGGCTACTATTGAGCAATTTTCAAAGGCGCTGACAAATAAAGCAGGATCGGCACTTAAATTATTAAACAAAGACATCGAGGAGGGTGTTGCGATACTTGCAGTATATGCAGACCAAGGGATAAAAGGTGAAGAGGGTGGAGAGGCTCTCAGCATAACTTTGCGCGACTTGCAAAGGGCATATCTCAAAAATAGTGATGTATTTAAAAATGCCGGGATAGAAATTTATGATACTGCTGGCAAAATGAATAAAATGGCCGATATTATTAGAGATTTAGAAAATTTATTCAAGGGGATGAGTGACGAACAAAAAAGATCGACCTTGATAATGCTTGGATTCCAGGATCGTTCTGTTGCGTCAACTATGGCACTTGTTGGTTTTTCTGAAAAAATTCGTGAATACGAAAAATTTCACAGATTGGCTGGTGGAACAATTGAAGAGGTATCAAAAAAACAGCTCGAATCTTTTAAGTCTCAACTCATAATTATTAAAAATAGATTGATTGATGTATCATTGACTTTATGGGAAAAACTATACCCGATACTTAAAGAGAGTGTGATACCAGCAATAGAAAAAACAGTTTCTGTAATTGCAAAATTGGCAGATATGTTTTCTACACTTCCCAATTGGGTGCAAAAAACAATTGTTATTATAGTTGGTCTTGTTGCAGTTCTTGGACCTTTCCTGCTTGTTATGGGTAAAATTATTTTTATAACAAAAGCTTTGACTGCCGCAATGTTTATACTTGACGCCGCCATACTTGCAAATCCGCTGGTTGTAACTATTGTGGCGGCAGTAGCGGCTGCTGTAATGCTTACAATGGTTATACAGGGTATTATAGATAGGGTTAATAAATTAAGGCATGAAGCAAAAAAACCAATATTTGAATCGGCTGAACGCGATGCCGAAAGACTTGCTTTAATACGGTCTCGTATGACTGCTATTCACAAGGAGAATTTAGAAAACGCAAAAAAATCTTCCACAATTGAAGAAGCTGCTGCTTCAAAGAAAAAATTATTGACAGAAGAAGAAAAGAAGCAATTAAAAGAACTCGCTGAAGAGCGCAAGAAAATGGCTCAAGAATATAGTGATAAATTATTTGAGCTACAGGCAACCGAAGAAACAAGTTTCGAGCGTCGGAAAAAAGCTGCAATAGATCATGCAAAAACAATAAAAGCTACACAATCTGAAATTGCTATAATAGAAAAAACATTTGCTGTTGAACGTGAACAATTTGAGACAAAAAAAGCAGAAGAAAACAACCAAAGAATAAAGGACGAACTCGAAGCAAAAAAATCTTTAGAACAGCAATGGTCTGATAATTTATTGCAGCAATCTGATAATAAAATAGCAATATTGGACGCTGCTCGCGAACGCGATCTTGCAAATACAGAACTAACAGAAAAAGCAAAGGCAGATATAATAAAATATTACGAGAATGAAGTAGACAAAGCAAAGGCAGAAGGAGTAGAAAAAGATAGGCTGAGAATAGAATCATCATTATTATCATACGGAACTGCATTTTTAGGATATGTGGATCAGGTAACGAGCGGTCAAAAAACTATCGGCGAAGCAACAAAAGATATGGCTATAAGTATCATATCTATTATACAAAAAGAAGTGCTCGCAAGGGCGATAGCATCTATAGCTATCGCATGGGCTCAGGCTGGCGTGACATTTGGCGCATCCCTTGCGCAACTCGGAATTACCGCCGCAAAAGTTATCCCATCAATCGCGGCGCTCGAAACTGTAAAGGTAGGAATCAGGAGCCTCGCTGGTGGCGGACTTGCAAAATCGCGTAATGGTGGGATTGACGCTACTATCGCGGAAGGTGGACAGGACGAATTTGTTTTGCCTATGCGCACTGGCATAGCAGTACTGGCCAACGCATTGATCGAAAAATTATCGTCAATAAAATTCCCAACATTCCAATCGTCCGGAAATTTGGCAATGGCAGGAGCAGGTAGTAATTATACTACAGACAACAGAGCAAATAATTTTAACCTATATGTAGGTACGCTCGTTGCGGATGATGCTGGGATTAAAAAATTATCAAAAGAAATCAGCAAATTCCAATTAATAGAAAATCAACGCAGGGGAATGTAATGACAGCCAATGGTGATATATATTTAGGCGAAGAGGGAGACGAGGAATTTTTAACACCTCTTGGAAGAACGTTAAAAATTACAGAAAGAGAAATATCAAAACAGGACGACGCTGCATCTGGGATGACCAGAAAAGATATTGTGGCTATAAAAACAACGTTTACTATCGAATATACTGAAATAGATGGAACAAATCTTGAAATGTTGCTTGATCTATATAATAGTTTTACTATATTGTCATTATTATTGTACACTGACGAGGACGAATACGATCAGTATGATGTAATAATGTCGTCAATAGATAGGACGAGGATTACGCATCTCGGCGGTGGTTATTGGTCTGGCGTATCAATAGTATTGGATAGGGTGGACTAATGTTACCTGTATCAGATGAATTTAAAGATGCAATACGTGCAAATATTAGACAAATAAAAGCGCGTGTTGTTATAACATGGGCTGATCCGTCTGTTGATTCATCGTCAATAACAGTTAGCGCAAACGAGAATGCATATATATCATACCGTGACCAGGTGTGCAATTCTATAAATTTACCAACAAAAAAATGGGCGTATCTTGATTCTGATTGTGTAACTGACGGAACTTTTTATTGTTGTCCTAATCCTGTGGAATCATTAACAAATGAAATGGGCTGGTGGGGTAGCAGTATTTCTGGTGTTGGCGGTGTGTTTTCTACTCCATATCCAACATTGACGATAGAATTTTCATCGCGCCCTGTATGGGGAATTTTTATAGCCGGTGAACAAATATACAATCAATATCCTGTAGATTTTGATGTAGAGATTTATAAAGATATAACATTATTATACACAAAAGTTGTCACTAATAATACTGAAAAATTATATAGTGTAAGCATCGCCGAAGAAAATATAACCGATGCAAACAAAATGAAACTTGTCATAAAAAAATGGAGCAAAGCAGGAGATTTTGTAAAAATATTAGAATTTTATTCATCGATTTATGAGACATACGAAGGTGACGACATAGTAAAATTGAGTCTACTTGAGGAATCGGAGGTTCAAGATGGATCATTGCCTATTGGTAATATTAGTTGCAACGAGATAGATCTTGAATTACAAAATATTTGGCAAAATAGATTTGGATCAATAATTTATGACCCGTATTTATTATGGAATGATAATTCCCCATATAGAACACTATTAAAAAAAAATCGCCGAATAGATGCATGGATAGGTGCAAAACTCGCAGACGATAGTATAGAGTATGTACCGATTGGATCATTTTGGACAGGAGACTGGAAGTCGTCAAACAAATCAACTGTAGTATCAGTAACTGCACGCGACAGAATGGAATTGTTGCGCAATGCACAGTTCTCTACTTCTTCTGTTTATGCAAATACTGATCTTTACGATTTGGCAGAAATTGTCCTTAACGATGCAAAAATAAATATTCCAATGCACGATTTGCTATGGAACATTGACGACAGACTGCATGATTATGAGATCGGATACGCATATTTTCCAAAAAAAAATTACATGGAAACACTCAAAGACATTTGCGTGGCGTGTCTTGGAACGTGTTACATTAATCGTAGCGACGAACTGATTATTTTATAATTATAGTATGGGATTAATTATTTTATGACAACATATTATTTGAACCAATTTGGTACTAATACTGCTCCGTACGAAACGGCAGAGAAAGGTGCTATTTCATTATTTACATTATATGATGTGATTGCTGATAACGATCGTATAATTTTTTGCAATGGATCTACTATAAATATCCCTGGAGGAGAGGAATGGTATAGATATTATCTCAGCAATATTTCGTTTGAAATGATTGCATCGGACGAGTATGATATAGATACTCGTCCGATATTTACATTTAGCGATGGTGCCTATTTAGTGTTTGTAGATTCTGCATCTACAGGAGGTGGATATGTCAAATTTACCGGGATACGATTTCATGCATTAGAGGGGTATTACGGCAACGATGGTATTATGTTAATTGCCGAAAATGTCTATACGTTAAATACATTGTTAGTACTTGACAGATGTGAGTTCACCACATTGCACACAATAATTCCGCGTGTAATTTATGCGTATGGATGGGGAGGTAATTTAAAAATAGTATCATGCATATTTAGTAGGACAAGGCATTTCGCAGTAGCATGTGAGTCCTATTCTAATTTGGCAGACTTTATTATTAATAATGTTTTTTATGATTGTGGTGACTATGCCAGTATTGATTGTAATGGAATGTCATTGTCGTATGATTACTCTGCGTACATATGCCAAAATATTATCTATACACCACTTAATATACGTGGAATTTGGGGCTATGCTAATGTGTATAGCGAGTACAATTTAATTTACAATACAGACACACCTCATAGCGGATTTGATGAATATGATTATATAAACGGATGCATATACGACCAAGACCCATTATTCGCCAACAAAGAAACTGGTGACTTTTCTTTGTTGGAGGGGAGTCCGTGTATAGGCGCTGGTATTGTGTATGGAGAAGGCGCCATTATTCCGTATTCAAGTAGCCCGCAATATGACTATATGAATACATTATATACCGCAGGTCTTGTGGTTGATCTTGGTGCAATAATTGCAGCAGAATTTGAATTTACTTTAAGCGATGATTACTATTTTGACATAACGCATAATTCTCAATCCAATAGTATTGTAAATAAAATTACTATAAATACTCAACCATTACTACCAGCATTGGTTGCAACAGAGGTATATAGATCGAGTGATTTTGTTGTTATCGCTGCGAGCTCATCGATTACAGTTGATGCAATATATCCATCGCTACCTGTAATTGAGGCTGTGGCATCGATCGAAGAAACTGGAGGCGCAAGCATTGTTATATCTGCAACGACATATTATGCATTTGGGGCGTCCGTAACACTTGTAAATAATGAGGTAACAGAATCTCAATGCAAAATTGTGGTTGATGGTAAAATATTATCAGTAACAGGCTCAGAGTCTATAGTTGTAAAAGACGACGCGAGCATAAGAGAAAATGGCACGCAGTCATACGTTTTTCCAAATAATCATTTGATACAAAACAGAGATGTTGCAAATGAAATCGCTACAACACTCGTTGCGTCTCTAAAAAATCAGTTAAATGATATTAGCATAAATTGGATTGGAGATCCATCAATTGAATTAAGAGATGAAATAAAAACAACAGAATACCATAGGCATGGATTAAATAAAATAGATATCTATAAATATTACAAGATACAACTTGAATTCGATGGAACTTTACGGTCTGTGATGGACGGAAGGAAAATATAATATGGCATGGATTACACCAAAAGAAGATTGGTCGATAGATCCAGTTGGTAGCGCAGATTTTAATCGCATTGAGGGAAATACTGCGTATTTAAAAGCAGAGGTTGATGATATTACATATATTATATCCTCTACTGTGCAAATGAAATTGGTTAGCGATGGATTTGATTTGATAAATGTAACAAATCCACAATTCGATTTGCAAAAAATATATTCACCAGCGCGTAGGGTTGTAAATATATATATACCAGAATTTGGATTTGAAATAGTAACAGCGCCGGCAACAATAACACTTGAGCCAGACACTACATGGCCAACAGGGATGGAGTTGTGCGCATATTTATATGGATCTGTATCATTTCCATTTTCGTGCTGGGTTGGCTCGGTAGAAAATAGATATAGTGCAATATTGACTCGTATAGATACATATAAATGGCGCATAGGTTTGAACAAACTTGATCTATATAGTGACATAGGTATTCCCGCCGGAGTATATCATACCGCTGGATTTTATCCAACGATAACAGTACCAGGATTGTAAATTTTTTTATAAAATTATTTATGCCAGAACGATCAATTACATTATGTAGACATCCTGGATGCTCAGAACGACTTGCGCTTCCGGGCTATTGCGAGCCGCATCGTAAGCAAAAGCGGGACGAGTCAACAAAACAATTACGGGATCTTGGTGACCGGATACCTGATAAAAATAAAAACTTTTATCATTCGTCGGAATGGACAAAAACATCTATTTTACATAGGATAAAAGAGCCACTATGCAGACCGTGCAGAGAGTTTGGCATTATTGTCGATGGCGATCTTACTCATCACGATCCCGATTTGACGCACCTTTTACAGCACAATCTAAACCCATTTGACGACAAATATTTGGTTACTGTTTGTACTCAGTGCCATCAAAGGGAATTGAGGAAAAAACGTGGATAAAAAAGAAATTGCTATAGAAAAATTGGTAGAAATATTTTTGAATCAAAAGAAATTGGAACCAGATTTTATAAAAATTTTAAATGAAAATTTTTGGGAATTATTGGATTGATACGATTTCTAAAAAATAGATTATATTATAGATAATGGTTGATGTATATTAATTAAAATAGCGGAATAATACAAATTTATTTTGTTAGCTGAATAATCGTACTTCGCATATGCATCAACCATTTTATTCATACAGAGATATATCATAATGGTAATGAAATGGTTTGCTAAACCATCGGAAAAAATCCTTGCAGGTTCGAATACCTGTCTCTCTGCCAAAATTATACAGGAGATACTATGAGATACGGCGATACAGTATATGTTGTAACATCTATCAATAGCATCGAGATAGGAAAGGTTAAAGTTCCACGCCCTGATACGTCTGATCCATGTTGCGAATTTGTTGGTTTGGTAATTGACGGGAGACATCGTTATTTTAGTACTGATATTGTGTTTAGGAGTTTATTGGAGGCTGAAGAGCATGTAAAGAAAATGTTAACCGGAATTGATCCGTATATTGTTTGTCATATTCACGGTATATATAACTGTGATAAATGTATGGGCAGGGAAAGGTATTATAAATGACATTCACATTTTTTTGCTTTCTATGTGCAGGTTCAATTGCATTGGTAGGTGGTATTTTGCTCGGCGGAATAGGTGTCGCAAATTATGTTGATCATAGTTATAAGCCAAAACCAAAAAACCAAGGAATACGACCAAGTGCTACGAAGCCTTCGCCAAGAAATTTTAAACCGTGATGATTTGTGTAATTACAAAAAATGGAGTTGCTATGAATGATAAAAAAGTTTTGCTTTATTCAATTTTGTGCATATTGGTATCGTATCTATGTATTGACGCACAACAAACTGAGATTGATCCAAAATGGATGCCTGTTTGCTATTTGACACAAGCGGAAATCGAAGATGGATATATAATACAAGTTGAGATAGTTAATGAATTTATTATGGTTAGTACCAAATATTGTTATGTAGTATTTGTTTATAACGGAACCTGGATACTTGTACATCCCTTACAAACAGTAGTTGTATCACCTACAAATATTATATCTGTGCAATATGCAAAAATAAAAATCGGCACAAAACATCCATATCAAAAAAATATCTCCGAACAAACAGCAAAATAGTATATATAATAATGTAATATAAAAAAATATTTACAACATATTGGTATTACTATAATTACATTGGATCTGTTGACAATCTCTGGGTTTGGCGGTATGATTATAGAGTAGGAAATGAAACGAACACAAACAATGGGCAAAAAAATGAAACAGGAAAAAATTTGCTCAGTGATTTTGAACAGAAATACAACATTTGGAGGATGTATGGAAAACAAAATTACGATTGCCGAAAATGTTTTGATTGGCAATTTTTGTCAGACCGACGAGGACAATAAAAAACTGGCAGAGGCGTATAAAAAAATAATAGAAAACGAAATGACAGAATATTGTGACGAGGAGTACCCAGGGTACAAAATCGATATCAAAATAACCCTGCAACGAGCCTTGGGATCGTCACGGAAGGTGGAAATTTATGAGTCGAATGAAAACACAGTAATCATCAACGACCTCGAACGTCAATACGAATATATACAGAATAGAATTGATATATACAGAATAGAATTGAGCGATCAGGGGAATTGTTTGGGTAATTGGCCGAAACCGTGTGTCGAATTTGGGAGATCACCATAGTGCAACAATCTCCCACACACGGTCTGTCGGTTATCCGACAGACAAAACAAAGGAGGACACAATGTTGTCAAATATTAAAAAAATTGTATTAAATTCAAAATCCACCAATTTTTGTTGCTATGAATGGTCTGACAGAATAATTAAACGCGGTAAACAATATTTCGCAATTTTTGGTGATATTGCGTATGATGTGACAAAACTTAAATACACAGTAGATAATGCTCCCCGTGGAACTGGACGGATATGCATACCTATAAAGGGGCAATATTTTGCGCAATTACCTGATGAGGGAAGAGGTGGAATTTTAGGAGCATATGTTTTAAAACGAAATGGCAAAACAAAAATCTGCTACAGTTTTATGAATTGCGGATGGTTGTATACCGAGGAACTGAAATTAATAAACAGAGAAATTGAAACTAATTTAGTGATAGATATACTAAATGGTGATAATGTTTTGACCAAAAAACCGACAGGACGGATATAAAATGAGTGCGCCAGGCGAAGTATTCGCAGATGTAAAACAACACGAGATCGACTATTTTATCGGTCTGTGACTGTCAACGATAAATAGAGGTCGAAACCGGGATGTATTGTGGCACAGCGGAACTCTGTTCCTGCCCATCCAGATCTGCCGGATAACCGGCACCGATGAGACCTAAAAAGGAGTTGTGTATGTGTATTGGGGACACGATAGGTATAATTATATTTGTTGTTATTTTGCTTATATTATATCTTAATTTTTTAGACAATGGATATGGAAAGTAGGTTTTTGTGAAAAACGAAAAAAAACTGATGAATCCTTACGCTGGATCGGTTGACACAGAAGCTAGTTGGTTCCGCGACTACCAGAGCCGTGGCGAAGTGTGGCGCGATTTGTCTTGGCCGGAATGGTCGGCCGGTCTTGTTGAGGTAAAGTTAGACAAAAAAACTCATTCTTGGGTTGAGGTGAAGTAAAATTTACTGACGCACAATATATTTTGTAGGTGGTGTATATGCATAAAAAAAATCAAACGTACACAGAATTGGTTCAGGAATATATACGAACTATAAACAAAATTGAAAAAATCTCAAAAAAAACAGCAAAACTATGCGGCAGAAAATACGGTGGTAAATAATGCGAATACGAGGCTATTCACACGAGCAAATCAAAAAAATGATTGACGAAATTCGATTTGAGCAACGAGTTGAAAAATTGGTCGACAACAAGCTGGAATATTTTACAAATCATTCGTACGAATTTTGGAAAAAAGAATTGAGTTTTGATACGATTTGTTAAAAAATTAGTATATTATAGATATGAGCAAATATTTTTATCGTAGATTGCTTGGTGTTATTGTTGATGCATTGATTTTTTGTTTTGTGGCATTAATTTATTTGGGAACAATTTTAATTGTGAGAACAAAATGAGCGCAGCATTGATTTCGCAAATAGGAATTGTGTTTTTGGTTGCTGGTATAATTTTGGTATTTTCGGTTGCGTGTATCGCCGCAGAATCTGATAGGCGTATGGACGAAGCTATGAAAAAAAAACTAAAAGAAATTGATATGGAACAAAATGAAAATATTTGAATCAAAAAATGGATTTCCCGGTGAAAGTATAAATTTTGTAGATAAAAACAATACGGTAAAATAATACACGAGGGAGATTTATGACATGCATGATATGCGGGGTGTGCAACAAATCAATAGAAACAGAAAATACCGTGTGCAGTTGCTGCGCACAGATAATAAATATACAAAAACACAAAACTGAAAGAGCATTTTATGAAACTGAGCAACGCTAAAAAGCGAAGAGATCTGGTGGATATTTTAAAAACTTTATCGTCTGCCTCGTCATGGATTGAGGATATCATGGATGACAAATCGATAAAAAATCGCAGTGATATACAGGATAGGATAGATAATTTTTTTGTAGAAATGGGATTTATTGCAAATTGTGTAATGAAACTAATTGCAGATATGGACAAAAAAATGTTGCCAAAAACACACATACAACCAATAGATTTTGTATACGAGGATGATTGGGCTGGATTGAATTAATGAAATCTGATAAAAAAACAACAAAAATTATCGTGTGTGATTATTGCGGGAAAATATTTGAAACTACAAAAGCCAATAAAAAATCATGCGACAAAATATGTAGAAAAGAAAAACGTAAAAAATATCGTTGTTTATACAATTTAAATAACAAAGAAAAACATAGGCGCAACAACAAAACTTGGCTAATTAATAATCCGTGGTACAAAATTGAACTCAAAAAAAAATTAAAAATATTGCGACAAAATGGAATTAAAATACATAGAAAAGAAAGAAAAGAATACCAAAGATTATATATGAGAAAATATAGACTTAAAATTAAGTCAATGTTATTAATACAAAGGATTACCGGAATATATGGAAAAAATAATTAATGTATACGATGTAGATGAATTTAGGAAATTGTTAAATAATGGATTGAATTCTATTAGATTGGCATGTGAATACTATGTTGACGCAATAACAAAAAAGCCAGAATTGAAAGAGGTTTTTATTCATGAATTCCCAGAATTTAATGCTGTATCATGGTATAGATTTGAACAGATAGGTAGAGGAGTTTTGAGTCCAAAACTTTTACACGCAACGAATACTACAATAAAAATGTTGTCTACATGCTCTTACTCTGACCAGGTAAAATATTTAGAAAAACCTGTAGAATTTCTAACGTCGACCGGCGATGTGCTTTTGTTGGATGTGTCTGCGATGATTTCATCCCAGGTTAGGCAGGTTTTTAATGGCAAATCGGTGCGTACTCTTGCCGAGCAAAAAGTTTATATAGAGATAGAAAAAGAAAAAAGATCTAAAAAAGAAATTAAAAATACAAGAGAATGGTTTGTAAGAAAAGATAAATTATATGTCGGAAAAGTAGTTTTTACAAAAATTGAACTCGTAGAGATTATGGAAGAAATGAATTATTAATGAAATCAAAGACACAAAAAACAAAATACCCAATGTCCAACTGGCGTCGAGCGTCGAAAAATTGGATAGAACCATCGACACAAGAATATAAATCATATATTATACAGGCCGAAAAGCAGTGTGAAATATGTGGTTCATGGTGGAAAATTTTGGTCGATGATAAATATATCTGCAATGTATGTTATAGGCAGAAAATAATTGGTGATCGTGTATCAAAAACGAAGGATAAGCAATGAATACTGTTTGGGTTATAGTTGTAATAATAGCTTCTATGTATATAATTATTAATATATTTGCTAGAATAATTATAGAAGCTATTATTACAACTATAACCCAATTGGATTTTGTAAAAAAAGAAAATCACAAAATGTCAATATATATTATGCGCGAAATATTAAATATCGAAAACAAAAGGAGAATGAAATCGTGAATGCTATATGTATTATTATTGGTGTTATAATTTTATTGATAATATTTGTAAATATTATATGTGGAATATTTGTATATATAGTCAATAAAAAAATTGTAAAATCCACCTATGAAATATTTTCAAATGTTGATCTATCAAAAAAGGATGATGAAAAATGAACCAAAATCTTGAGGAGAAAAAAGCCGAAAAAGATATTATGGTAATGGCCGAAACAAAAATCCAGGAATTGCAGAGCGCTGGTGGAATTGATATACCATCAAATTACAGTCTTGGAAATGCTCTAAAATCTGCAATGCTTGCCATAAGAGAAACGAAAAACACTGCCGGGCAATATGCATTATCTGTATGTACACATGATAGCATCGCGAATGCGTTATTATACATGGCTGTTCAAGCTCTTTCTCCTGCAAAAAAACAGTGCTATTTTGTTATGTATGGTAATCAATTACAATGTCTACGGTCATATCACGGAACGAAGGCATCTGTAAAACGTCTAAAAAATGTCAGAGACGTAGTCGCGAATGTGATATACGAAGGCGATATTTTTGACACAGAGATTATTGATGGTATTAAAAAGGTAGTTAGGCACGAGCAGCCATTTAAAAATATTGTCGCCGAAAAAATGATAGGTGCATATTGTGTAATTTTGATGCACGATGGAAATCATTATTCTGATTGGATGACAATGAATCAAATAAACAAATCCTGGAAAAAATCAAAAACATTTGGAGGAGAAAAACCTACAACACATATAGAATATCCAGATCAAATGGCTATGCGAACAGTTATTAATCGCACATGCAAATCGTTTGTAAATACGAGCGACGATTCCGATATTTTTGTTGGTGCATTTAATCAGACCGATTCACAGATAGTTGATGCAGATGTCGTAGAAACAAAACCAAAACCTACTTTTGTTATGCCTGTACAAAAAGAAAATGATGCTAAATAATGGTATGAATAACTCTGGATTGGGAAAAATGAATAATAAAAAATCGATATTGAATAGCTTGTATTCTGCACTTTTTTTACAGCATGAGATACATGGAACTGGAAAAATATTTGCTTTTGACAATGTTTGGCAACCAAAACGACACGATGAAAGTAAAAAATGTGCATTGAAATCATGCAATAAAATTGCAACCATCGGTAAAGCGTGTTGTTGTTCGGAGCATTACAAGATGTGGAATGCAAAATGAATAGGTACGACCATGAATTGCATAGATATTTCATTGACGATGAACAGGTATTGTCTGTAACGCAAATACTAAATAAAACAGGATTATCACGCGACTATAGTTTTTTAAATGATATAAATTTGCAGGATGCAAATAGCCGAGGCATATCTATCCATAGGCATTGCGAATTATATGAGAATGATGAATTATCAAAATACGAAACTGATCCAAAATCTATGGTGTGCGTTGAGCAATGGAAAGAATTAAGACAAAAAATAATAAAAAAACACGGTGAACCAAATGAGATTTGTGTAGAAAAAAATCTATACAGTATCAAAAAAAGATTTGCTGGAACTTCTGATATTTATTTTTTGTACCGAACAATCAGGCCATTTTTCGTTGTCGTTGATTGGAAAACTGGGGTAGATTCGCAGGCCGGAGAATTACAGCTATGCGGCTACTCTGATTTGATAGCAGAAAACATAGATTTTAAACCGTGCCACATATATAGGTATATAGCATATCTATGGTACGACAAACCTAATGGCAAATTAAAGCAATGCAACGATCAAATGGATTTTGTATATTGGAATTCTGCGTATAATATTTGTCAATATTTAAAGAATAGGGGATGAAAAATGAGTATTGTCGAATTGACACGAGAAGAGGCGCTTGAGCGATTTAATGCTGATTGGATAGCGAGAGATGGTTTTTCAAATAAATATTGGTATATATATTATGGAGACAAACCAAGATTTATTAATGATTGTTATTGGTACAATGACAACTCTATGAGCTATAAAATAGACACTCGTACATTTATAATAATAGGATACGAAGGCAGTGTCGAAAATTCGTTGCTCGGCAGAGATCAAGAATTGGTTATGGCAGATGAAGGGGATGTTGGGAAAGATGTTCTTGTTTCAAATATTCACGCCAATAAAATTAGCGATACGTTTTGCAATGGACACTATGCTCATTTGATTGGTAAACTAAGAGGGGAAGATGGCAAATTTATTGTTTCATATGGGGTACCAAATAGATTTAATTTACATGGATTCAAATATGCCTATAAAATAAATGGAGAAAAAATAAAATGAATAATTTAATACCAGTCGAAATCGAACAAAAAGTACTATCAACAATAGAGTCTATTATAAAAGATGGTGCTATTATCGAGAAGATATCTACATACGAGCAGGCAAATAATGCGTCAATATTTTTGTCGCGTATCAAAAAATATAATAGCGAAATAGAAGACGAAATGGAAGAATTGGTTCGACCATACAATTCTGAGATATGCTGCATCGAAGAGAGGCGAAATGAAATCAAACGATGGTTTGATGGAAAATCGATTATTATAGAAAAGATAGAAAGAAACTTTAAGGCAAAGATTTTCGAGTACCAGAGTGAGCAGAAAAAAATTGCTGAACAAAAACAGCGCGAAGCAGAAGCTATTGCACGTAAGGAACGAGAAAAAAAAGAGACAGAGGCACGAGAACAAAGAGAGAAAGAAAGAATATTATTGGCTGAAGCAGCAAGAATAGCAGAGCTTGCACGCAAAGAACAAGATACAAAAAAACAAGAAGAATTTAGGAAAGAACAAGAAAAAAATATTAGAATGGCAGCAGCAGCAGCAGCAAAAGCAGAAGAGAAAACAATTCTTGCAGAATCAATGGTTGCTCCAATAATTAACGCTGCTCCAACAAAGATTGGCGGATTTTATACAACCACAAAACATTCAGGCGAATGCACTAATATAGTTGCGTTCTCAAAATGGTGTGTAGAAAACAACAAAACGCACATGCTTCAACCGGTTCAGAAAATGCTTGACGCATATATAAAATCATCGTCTGGGCAAGAACAAATACCTGGAATAAAAAACATTATGACACATAGCCAGGTACAGAGGCAACGATAATGTCGCGGTCGAAGAAAGCGCTATAAAAAAATTCGCACTGCATCTAAAAATATGTACATAAAAGAGATTAATAATGCCAAGAACTAGTGATATATACTGTAATTTGGGAGGATTTAATTTTAGAGAGCCGAGGATAACTGCAAAAACTAAAAGTAGTGGAATAGATCGGGAGTCTGCTCTTGTACTTTTTGAAAAATACAAAGACCTTGCATTGTGGACTGTAAGCCATAGATATCCTACAGCCATGTACCCAGGTATTTTGTGTGACGAAATAAAAAATGAGGCATTGACAATACTGTGGAAATTAATATTGTCAATGGGTGAAAAATTGACTACTCACAAAGTTTCGAATAATATTTGGAGTAGGGTAGGATCGAGTATATGCAAGAAAAATTTTTCAATTTTACGCAATGATTATTTAGACAATATTGCAGAATTGCAAAATAATTTATATACAAATAATGATGATGAATATGTAAATAAATTATTAGTATCGTCAGGAATAAAAAGACGAACGATTGTAATAATAAAAATGAATATGAATGGATATAGTTTTGTAGAGATAGCAAAAAAATACCATATCACAAGAACACGCGCATATCAATTATATTGGAAAGGAATAAAAAAAATGAGAAATACCGCACGTTTGATGGAGATTAGATATGGTTGAAATGACATACAACGAAGCTGGTGTACACCATATTCCCGGAGAAGTCAGGCAATTAAAAAAATACTCAGATGAAATCCATGAGCCTGGAGTGTTGTATGTAAACAGGTATGGAGACGACTTGGAGTTTGCGACATTGGACGGCGGTCTATTGGCTCGTTCAGTTTTTTTATCTCATGACTATGGATATAGATTGCAAGTATCATCTGCTATGAGATATCTAAAAATCATAGTAACAAAAAGAGCGAGAGACGGAACTATATGTACGGGGCATCCAACTCTTGAAATTGCAGTGTACGAATGGCGCAAAAGGCACGAAACAAAATGATAAAAAATATAGGTACACTCGACATGCTAAAAAACAAAAAAACAAAATCACAATCTCCGCACAATTCAAAACATGTAGTTTACAATGGTATAACATTAGACTCTAAATTGGAATTAAAATGGTACAAATATTTTGAATTGCAGAAACAAACCGGAAGAATATTGGATTTTGAGTATCATCACAAATTTCATTTTAATGATTTAAAAACAGGTCTAAAACTATTTTCATACGAGAGCGATTTTGTTGTGTATTTGGAAGACGATAATAAATTACAAAGAGACGTGTACGATTGCAAGGGGTATACAGATCATACACATTACGACAAAGCCGGCAAAAAAAGAAAGAAAACAAATCCGGCATATCGCGAATTTTTGAGAACAAAAAAATTAATAGAATCTCAGTACGAATTTAAAATAAAAGTCTTGAAATGAAAACAAAAAAGACTGATATAGGCACCGCTGTTGTAAAATACCTGTTAGACATGAAATGGGATGTTTACCAAGAGGTTGCTATAAAACACTGCGGACGAGCGGATGTAGTTGCAACTCAGGGGAAAAAATTGTGGGTGATTGAGTGCAAAATAAATAGGTCTGTAAATATTTTGGGGCAGGCATACAGATGGATAGGGCATGCCAACTATGTGTCGATAGCGACATGCTCAATGTATGATACGTTTTATGAGGATATTTTGATACATTTTGGTATCGGTGCGTTTAGGTATCAGGATTACGCGTTAAAACCGTCACATTATTTGAGTCAAGACATTAGTCCAAATTTATTTAGGAAACGTTCCGACTTGATTTATAGCTCACTGTGTGATGATCAAAAAACATTTGCAGACGCTGGAAACAATTCTGGAAATTATTGGTCTCCGTTGAAAAGTACATGTAGAAATGTTTCTGAATATGTAAATAGGAATCCAGGGTGCGGATTGAGAGATATGATACGTGGCATAAAAACCCATTACCACAATGATTCTAATGCATATTCTGCGCTATATCATTGGCTGCGTAGTGATATGGTGCCGGGTATAAAAATGATAAAAGAAGGAAAAAGATTAAAACTTTATCAATGCGATGTATTATGACATTTGAATATTACTGCGAAAAATGCAAAGAGAAATTTGACAAATATCTTGTTAATAAAAATGACGAATCAATAAAATGCCCATTGTGTGGAGGTGATACAAAAAAACTTATTTCCGCTCCTGGATTTATATTAAAGGGAAAAGGATTTTATTGCAACGATAAAAAAGGAGAAAAAAATGTGTGATTGCAACAAAAAAATTATCGTAAAAGTAAAACGATTGCCCCACGCAGATGGATTACCACTACCACAAAGGATGAGCTCCGGTGCATCAGGTTTCGATTTATGCGCAGCAGTAATAGGTAATATACGTATAGTATGTAATTATATTGTAAAAATTCCAACAGGATTTTGTTTTGAAATACCAGTTGGATACGAAATGGTTATACGCCCGCGATCTGGATTGTCAACAAAATATGGAATTATAATACCAAACTCACCGGCAACAATAGACTCAGATTATAGAGGGGAGGTTTTTGTGTCTTTAATATCTCTATTGCATCATTACATTGTATCGCCAGGAGAGCGTATTGCCCAGGGTATAATTCAAATAGTTCCAGAAATTGAAATGGTCGAGGTTGACGAATTGCGCGAAACAGTGCGAGGCTCTGGTGGTTTTGGTAGTACTGGAAAATAATTATGTCAAATAATACATATATAAAACGCAATAAACTCGAACAATTTGATGTATCATCTAAATTTACAGTAGCATATTTTTATACCAAAAACGAATGGATAGAGCACAAATGGATCGATAAAATTTATACAGAAATAAAATTTTTTGGCGATAAAATAGGTGCTATAAATTATATAAAAGACCACTATGGGAATAAATATGTCCCAAAATATGATATCGATAAAATTCCAACAGGACAATGGTTGCAGGTATTTTGATACGATTTATAGATTTTGTGTTATATTAATGTTGAGGAGAAAAGTATGAGGCAATTGTATTTTGAATCAGGGAAACTTGATAAATATGGGGCGTTAAAAATATGTAGAAACAACTCAGAAAAATATACAGAAATGGAATGCCCGTATGCATCGTTTGATGCACATTGCTCTATAAATTGCCCGCTTTTTGGTGACCCACGTGAGCTATTCGGCTCTGAAAAAGGATATGAAAAAAAACAGACAATTAGTATTTGTGGAGATACATTGTTAGTATTTGAAAAATTTACAAACGAAATGGATGTAACTAATGGGTAATTTTGTATTTCCTGTAAAACACAAAAACAGTATACTAAAAGAACCGCACAGTTTTGGGTCTAAATTGAAACCATTTGGTTCGGAGGTTGAAATTATTAATGCCGGAATAGACCTGATTACCGATCCAGGATTGGATATTTGTGCAGTAAGAGACGGCATGGTAATATCGGCAAATATTTTCGAAATAGTGATCGATCACGATGATTATTTAATGAGATATTGCGGTGCTAGGAGTATACAATTTAAACAGTATTATTCGTGGTATTATGTTTTACAAGGAGAGAGAATTGGAGAATCTACAAAAATGCTACACATAGAAATGTATAGCAAAAACGCAGACGGAGAATTGTCAGATATAAATAATCAACCATATATGCGTAGGAGCGATCTAATAGATCCTACTCCATATTTCACACAAACAAAGGAATAAAAATGGAAATCAAACAATGCCCGTTCTGTGGTGGTAAAATTGAGATTTATGACAAGACATGCGGCTCTGATTTTTTTGAGTACGAGTGTGAGAATGGATGTTTTAGTGGGTTTGGTGACACAGAACAGGAAATTGTAGACTGCCTAAATAATAGGTGCATGCCTGATATTGTGTCAGATCTGATAAACGATGTTCAAAATTTTATTGAAAATCTAAAAATAGAACACAAAAAAATCAGATTTGATTTTTATGACGCCGAAGAACATGGGTTTTTTGTAAAATCAAATGAACAAATACAAAAAAGAATAAATGATGTTTTTGAATATTTTAAACCCAGGGAGATCAATAATGGGAATAGTTGACAAAATTTTTGACGCAGGGATTGGTACAACGGTAAAAGCTATCGGCGGACTGGCTCGTGACATTAGATCGGCTATAACTGGGAAAGACTCGATAACGTCAGACCAACAGATACGACTCATCGAACTATCGCAGCAGATAGAAAGTGCTACTTTACAGGCAGAGAAAGAATTGTCGCTTGCGAGATCAGAACTCGAAAAAACTGAGATTGAACAACGGTCATTGATTTTGCAGGCTGAAATCAAGGGCGGTTCATGGATGCAGCGGAACTGGCGTCCGTTAACAATGTTGGTTTTTGTATATATCGTTGCCAACAATTACATAATTGTACCGTACGCAAGGTGTTTTTATAGTGATTTTCCTATTATGGATCTTCCACCATATCTATGGGATTTACTAAAAATTGGTCTTGGTGGGTACGTCGTTGGGCGCTCGGCAGAAAAAATATCAAAAAACATTTCAAAAAAATAGGGAGAAAAAATCATGCAAAAAACAAAAATAGATTGGCCGGGGCTTGACTATACCTGGAATCCAGTCACTGGTTGTTTTCGCGGTTGTGAATATTGTGTTGTTAGAAACCGCGTTTGGCCGCGAATAAAACATCTATATGGAGACCACAACTATGATACAATTATTTTCCATCCAGACAAAATATCGATACCAGAATCGATAAAAAAGCCATCTACTTTTTTTGTTGGATTTTATTCAGATATACAATATTGGACTACTGAATGGATTGAATCAATAATTGATAAATGCAAACGTTGCCCACAACACACTTTTATGTTTCTGTCAAAAGGTTTTGGATCATATGATTGGTTTGTTTTACCTCCTAATTGCATTACTGGAATTACTATTGCAGGAATAGAGGGTGATATTACAAATGTAAATACTGCATTTTGTTCAGATGAAATTAATAATTTTATATCATACAATAATAGATGTTTTTTGTCAATCGAGCCGCTTCTCGGATATATACCAAAAATAAATGAACATAAAAATCTTGAGAGAGTAATAGTAGGTGCAATGACGGGGAGTAATGCGATAGTACCTCAAAAAAAATGGATTCAATCGGTGCGCGATAATGTCCCGGAAGAAAAAATTTACTGGAAAAATAATATCAAAAAATATCTATACGTATGATAATGAAAAAGGCAAAATCGATAGTCGCAGGTATCACCCAGTACGACATGTTTAAGGATACATCTCAAATTATTGGAGTAATAGAGGCGTTGACTACCAAAAAATAAAATCATCATTACTGGAAAATGTAAATATTTCCGCCTGTAAAAAAGGGGGCATTTTTGCAGGCTCTATAGGTTTCGATGTTTTTGGAGATCAAATTTTAACCAATACAAATAATTTGAAAACATATACCAATGTCCCAAAAAATGTGTGAATTATGTAATGTTATTGATATCAAATTTGGATTGAGAATGCAGCAAACCAAACAAAAAAAGAAGCAAAATATGAAATTATCACTCGGAATATTAGATGGACTGTACCCAAAACCATTCCGCGATGGGAGAGACTACTATATCTCGATCGGTTGCCCGGATACCGTTGAGGCGACAGCAGAGCGTTGTATCGAGGATCATCAATACGAGTATTGTAATTGGTTGTTAGCGCATATAATTGGCATAGATGTAGTGCTGTATGCTAGATATGCTGCTTCTGCTGCTGCTGATGCTGCTGCTGCTGCTGCTAGATGCGCTGATGATGCTGCTGCTAGATATGCTGCTGATGCTGCTGCTAGATATGCTGCTACTGCTGCTGCTGCTGCTGCTGATGCTTCTGATGCTGCTGATGCTGCTGCTAGATACGCTGATGATGCTGCTGCTAGATATGCTGCTGATGCTGCTGCTAGATATGCTGCTACTGCTGCTGCTGCTGCTGCTGATGCTGCTGATGCTGCTGATGCTGCTGCTAGGTATGCTGCTAGATATGCTGCTACTGCTGCTTCTGATGCTGCTGATGCTGCTGCTGCTGCTGCTGCTGCTGCTGCTAGATATGCTGCTGCTGATATGTGGATCAAAATTTTAACATATGGAATATCGCTAATACCAAAGAGTTAGAGAAGCGGTATTGACAATATTCTGATTTCGTGGTATGATTAGAGTGTAGGATTGATCTAAACCAGGGGGAACCGATGAACGCAATGAGACTTTTTTTAGTAGCAGTAATAATCGTAGTAGCAGCAGAACTATGCATGATAACAATAAAAAACACGGTGCCAGCGATGGAAAAACACAACACACAGATCGATAACATAATCAATGACTTAGAGAAATAGTATTGACAATATTTGGTTTTGGTGGTATGATTATATAGTAGGACATACAGACAAATACAAACAGGAGGATTTATGTGTAGGTACAAATCGGCGATTGTTGCGCGTTGTGGGGATATTCTAACCGGTCCACCGATAGTGACTGGCACACACAAAATGCTGACAGGCAATACGTATATTTTGGTCAATGCCACGGTCGATGAGGTGCAGGATTGTATAATAATTGGCATGGACAATTCCGTGGTCGAGAACATGGAGGACGGCTCAGTGGTCGAGAAAATGTTGGACGGTTCCGTGGTAAAAAATATGTGGACAGGCTCCGTGGTCAATTATATGTTGGCAGGCTCCGTTGTAAAAAAAATGGAGGCAGGCTCCGTTGTCAAAAATATGGAGGACGGCTCCGTTGTCAATTATATGTTGGCAGGCTCCGTGGTAAAAAATATGTGGACAGGCTCCGTGGTCAATTATATGTTGGCAGGCTCCGTGGTCAATTATATGTGGTCAGGTTCCGTGGTCAATTATATGTGGGCAGGTTCCGTTGTAAAAAAAATGGAGGCAGGCTCCGTTGTCAAAAATATGGAGAGAGGCTCCGTTGTCAAAAATATGTTGGCAGGTTCTGTTGTCGAGAAAATGTGTGCAGGCTCCAAAATTATTAATGACTATAGACAAAAATAATACCGGCAAACCTACACACCGTCATTGAGACTACTCGTTTAGTAAATATGGCAAACAAAACAAATAAAAAATGTTGTAATAGACAGGATGCGTAACAAAATTAGAAAGGATCTATTATGAAATATATTATAGTTGAAAATAAATTACCTATATTATTTCCTGATGATATATCACACAAACAAATGGCACGAGGTTTAAACGTAACATCCGCTGGTTTTTCAGTATATGATCCGTGCGACAATGTAATGATATGTTTCGGAGAATCATGCTCTATTGGTGTAAAGAGTCAGCCCAAAGACGATGAAAATATTATAAATAATTTTTTAAGACTTCGCGATTTATAGTATAGTGGAGATTTTTTTCTCCACTAAATTTACATCGGGAAAATGGTAACATCTGCAACAGTAACAGTGGTGTTTGTTGTGCGGATTTTGTCAAAAATAGCACCAGAAGGAACTCCCTTGTCGAGATCGAGTAAATACCAGCGTGAGGCAGCGTCGTCAACAAGATGTACCTCCAAAACACCAACAACTCCGGCTGTAGCTGCTGAAAGTTTTGCGCCTTTGGCGTTAAATCCGAGAGTATAAACACTATCTACAGCAGCTCCCCAGTCTGCCACAACCGAGGTTTTGTGGGGTTGAAAAAACGCGCGAATTGTGTTGCTCAATAAAATGTTGTTCATAAAAACTCCCTGTAATATGTTTTTAATTTTTTGTAGATACGACCATTTTTCGTTTGTATTCATTGCGATGTTCTGGACAATATTTTGGGTAGACATACTGGTTTGGGTAGATTTTTACATCAAACTGATTTCTGCATGATTCAAATGCACAATTAAAAACAATTTTAACAACCTCTGTATAGTTATGTTTAAAAGTCTGGTTGTCTATATTTATGTCGTAATTTATTTTATTTCGTATCCTGAATTTTTCTCCACGGTGGTCAACACATTTTTTTGCAATTTTGATACCAAAAAAAATCTTTCCACAACCTGGATATTGGCACTTTTTTTCAAACTTTTTTTGGCGCCTATATGATTTTGGTAGTTGCATTTTCATTCTAATATTATTTGGGTGCATTATACGTTTTCCCATTATCAAGTGATATTAAAATTCTGTTATTTTTACGTGGTTTCCCACCAAATAATTCTGGCGGGTTTGACACATGTATCCAGTATGTATTATGGTAATTCCGCTCCAAAATAATCTGCCCAAAATAAATACTGCTAAAATTATCAAAAATACTGTAAAATAATAAATTAGTAGGAATGATATTTGTAACAAAATCAACTGCACCAAAACACCCTTTTTTAGCATCATAAAAATGGTCTGATTTTTTTGACGGATTATATCCTCTTTTTATTAAATCATCGTACTCTGCCTGCGTCCTGAGTCCTGATGTTATTTTAATTGGGCAATCTTTTTCGGCCAATAATGACGCAAATATCCGTATGGGTTCTAAAATATTTATACAGATATTTTCAAGCATTTCGTGTTGCGAATCGTCAATTTTATGTATATAATTTTGTGGTACTATTTCGTCGACTGTAAAGTTTGGCGATAGTTTCATTCCAGAATATAATTCCATTAATTTCCTCCTGGTCTATTATTTATTTTACCACTCAAAAATCCTATTGTTTCCTGCTGGTGTAATTGGAGAGATATTATATCCTGTAGCTGTTTTTTTATATCGCGCAGGTCTTCTGAGATTGTGTCGAGTGTTGTTTCGATCGAAGAGTGTTTGCTACATCGTTCTGTTTGTATATGTTTTTTTGGTCTATTTCTCTCTGCCCAAATTTTTACTGATAAACCAATGGTTGTTATAAAAAAAGCTATTGCCGAAATTATTTCCGCTTTATCCCACATCTATAAACTCCTATGATACGCATAATATACATCAAAAATTAGATTTTGTATCAAAAAATAATTTAAACAATACTTTCTTTTTTGGTGTGCAAAATATATATTTATAGGTACACAAATAAAAAAACCAGCAGAAATGCCGGTTTTTTTATTTATTAAACTACCAACAATTTTAATTATTAGGAGGTTTTGTGGTACAATTTAAACCATTTGGATATATGACATACAGGGAGTATCCTGAGATAAAAAAAGAGATAAAGAGCTATGGTATGACTATAAAAAATTTTGCATTTATGATAGGTATGAGTCCTCCGCAGTTAATACAAAAACTCGGAGGTTTTCAGCGCCTACATATGGAGGAATATGATAAAATTAAAAACACTCTAAATGATATGAAAAAATTATTTGAGGAAAAAAAGTAATGAAAAAGGATGCTTATTATTTTAGCCATGATTCTAATGCACAAGATGATCCTAAGTGCATGCTCCTTATAGATCAATTAGGGATGGAGGGATATGGTATTTTTTGGGCATTAATAGAAAAATTACGCTCAGAAAAAGATTACAAATTACCAATAACAATTACGGCTTCATTCGCTCGTAGATGGTGCACAAGCAAAGAAAAAATTGATACAGTTGTTAGGAATTTTAATTTATTTACAGTTGATGAAAATAATTTTTTTAGTGAAAGACTTATTAGGAGCATGTTTGAAAAATCAAATCATGGTAAAATTGCTGCTAATAAAAGATGGAATAATAACCAGTTAATGCACGAGCATCATCGGGCATTGCTCGTAGATGCACGTGGTATGCCCGATGATGCTATTAAAGTAAAGGAAAGTAAAGTAAAAGAAAGTAAAGTAAAAGAAAGTAAAGTAAATAAAAATAAAATAAAAGAAAAGAAAATAAAAAAAGATGTTTATGAAATTTTTGAGTGTTTTCGAAAATTGTATCCAGGAACAAAAAGAGGCTTGGAAACTGAGTTCTGTAATTTTCAAAAAAAACACGGTGACTGGGAAAATATTATACCTGCACTACTCCCGGCATTAGAGTCGCAGATAGCCATAAAAAAACAATCGGCATCGTTAGGAGGTTTTGTGCCGCAGTGGAAAAATCTACAAACTTACATCAACCAGCGTTGTTGGGAGGAAGAGGTAATTGTAATAGTTGGGAAAAATAACAACGAGGAATTTGTTGGTGAAAACGAAATACCATTTTGATTAAAGGGGGCTGTATGTTTATTGAACTAAACGAGGTAGAGCTTTTAGGTAATGATGGAAAAAATAAAAAATTATGGACAACAATCGGTAAAGATGCAAAATTTTATGGTGAGCAAATGAAACTACTTCAATCGTTTTTTGGGAAAATAAAAAATGAAACCAAGCCAATATACTGCGACATGATGAAAAAAATTACTGTGGAACGTTTTGGTACTATGGTGCAATACATAATTCAAAATCATAACCAAACATACAACTCAAAATCTTTTCCATTACCTGCTGTTTTTACCGATGCATACAACCGGACATGTGTACCGCTCGAGCAGCGCCCATATTCGCCAAAAGAATATGACGATGAACAAATGTTAGATGAAGATTTTGCGAAAACTCGTGCTATGTTAAAATCGTTTGAGATTGATTTTATTGCAAAACACGGAGTTGATCCATTAACACCAAGGGAAAGAGAACTTGAAGAAAATAAGGAAGGAAAAAAAATGAGACACGCAAAACGCGATGCAGGGCTCGTATACTCTCACGTAACAAAAACCGATTTACCAAAAGACGAAGCAAAATTACTTGGAACATATTGCGAATATTAAACTAAAGGAGATTTGTATGCATGATAGAAAAATTCAATTTTCAAACGTAGAGATTGGAAAAATTTTTAAAATAGACGGATCATATCGAGAGGTTGTTAGATTTGAACACGGTGTTGCTATGTTGCATTGCAGATATATTCCAGGCGTACCAGTAACATCGATTGATGTTTGTGTGTGTGATTTTGATGCAAAAAAGAATTGGCATTTTTTACCACCAAGTGAATCATGGGGCGAAAAAGGATTTACGTATAACAACCATGATATTGCGGACTCAGTATTTAATTCTTTGGTGCAAGCTCAAAACAAAAATTAAAATGCCGCAAAATGATATCAAAAACAGAGGCTATATTTTATAACGTACTCTAGGTGTGTTTTGTGTGGTTAAAAATGGTGTTAAAATACTGTGCCTAAATTAATAATGATTTGAGCATATATCATACTTTAAAATCGAGAATTATATATATAATGTACGTATAGGTATAGGAGTGTGGTTATGATTAAAAAAATAGTTAAAGCATTTAAAGCACATATAAATTGTATTAAGCACATATCTTTCAAAAACAACAAGAAGCGTGCTGCTTGCCGTCGTTATATGTACGACTTACTTGCTAAATCAATGAGAGAGCAATCGTTGTTGAAGTAGATAACAAACGCGAGCTACTATAGGTAGAGAGATATTAGTTTAATATTAAAGATACAACCATATAAAGAAAGAGTGTATATAATATATATATAAACTATATTGCTAATAGTATTTATCTTAATTAAATAACTGTATATTATTTATAATATTATACTATGTTAATAAAATAGTTCTTATATGTGATGTATAAAAATAAAAAAAACATCTCTTTACTATCAACAAAAATTATATTATATTTATACACACACAGCCTTACAGCGACAAACAAATTGAATAAAATAATAAAAAATGCTTTACAAGTAACACAGAAGGATATGGGGTATAAAATCCTCGCAACTATTTGCACCAAGAC
>Ga0299912_10000367_pt1 | contig 39555 bp, 46 predicted proteins | sample RVTome_2_FD_207667 | JGI IMG/M metagenome (GOLD analysis project Ga0299912, IMG submission 207667) | Soil microbial communities from uranium-contaminated site in the Upper Colorado River Basin, Wyoming, United States - RVT95D214 (version 2) ... | reverse complement strand
TAACGCGAGCTTAAGCCTTGTCGTTATCCGCCACCATTTTGGCGACATCGGCGTCGAGACCGCTTAATTCATGCTGCGTGCGCGCTTGAAACATGGCGGCGAAATCGATGGGCTGCAGCATCAGCGGCATGAACCCGCCCGATTGCGTGGTGTCGGCCAAAATTTGCCGTGCAAAGGGGAACAGGATGCGCGGGCATTCGATTTGTAAAAAGGCCGCCAGATGTTCCTGCGGCACGTTGAGCGTAAATACGCCGGCGTATTTCAATTCGACGATAAAACCGACTTTATCTTCGAGTTTCAGCTCGGCGCGCAGGTCCAGCACCACCTCATACAAATTGGCGGGAACGTTTTCGCCTTCGATCAACGTATTGATGATGTTGACGTTGACGTTGAAGTTCGGCTGATGTTTTTGCAGCTCCGTTAAAATGCCCGGTGAATTGGGCGCCTCAAAGGACAAATCCTTGACGTATTGACCGTTGATCATCAGCGCAGGCTGCTGCGGCTGGTTGGTTGCGCCTTTGTCTGCGCCGTTACCGGGTTTGTCGTTCATGGAGCCGTTCCCTTCATATGATGCCGCTGGTCCTGTCTTTGACGCCCTTCGCTATCATGGAAAACGCCAGCAAACAACCATTAGTCCGTTTGGTCATGGCCCTGGTGTTTATCTTTTGCGGGCGGTTTTTGATCCAATGCGGGCGATGTCGGCGGCGCGGCGTGCGGTTCACCGACTTCTTGCCATTCGCCTTCGATGATATCACCCGCCCCGCCCGGCCTGTCCGCTCCGCCCGGCGTGGGCCGAAAGCCCGCCCTGTGCAGATGGCCATGCACCGACATGCGCCGGGCGATCAGGTGGCGCAAAAAGCGGCGCAGCGGCGGAAAAAACAGCACAAAACCGAGCGTGTCGGTAAAAAAGCCCGGCGTCAGCAGCAAGATGCCCGCCGCCAACAGGCAAAATCCGTCGAAGATCGGCTCCAGCGGCGCTTCGCCCCGCTCCAGGCTGTGTTGCAGACGGGTCAGCGCGCTTAAGCCCTGCTGGCGCAGCAAGAGGGTCCCTGCGATGGCGGTCGCCACCACGATCAACAGCGTCGGCCCCAAACCGATGGCGCCGCCGACCTGAATGAACAGGCCGATTTCGATGATGGGTACGGCGATAAACGCGGCGAGGATGAAAAACCCCATGGTTGCTTTAATGTCCTGCTCTACGGTTCGGTCTTGCCGTTTCGTCCTAATGACGTGCTCTTATGTCTTGCCCTTAGGGTTGGGGCGGCTTATCTAACGGGTAGTAAACGGCGCGGGTTCAGTTACCATGATCTCATGTTGTTTAAACGAGTGCGCCGCCCAGGTCCAGGGTGCGCCCCTTAAAGAATAAGGTGACGGATACCGATATGCAGCTTTTCGACATCATTTTATTTGCCTTGATCGCCATTTTTTTGGTGTTGCGGTTGCGCAGCGTGCTGGGCCGCCGCGACGGACATGATGGCGGTCCGCAAGACAAAAGCAAGGGCAAGCCCGCCGCCCCGTTGCGCCGCGATGCCTTGGGCCGCCCCGTCGGCAACGACGGCGAAGACGATAATGTGATCGAATTGCCGGGCATGCGCCGCGATGAAACATCCGCGCAGCCCGCCGCGCCCGCCGCCGACGAAACCTTCGGTTATGAAGGCTTGCTCGCGGAAGGCATCAAAACGATCCGCAAAACGGACCCCGCCTTTAATCCCAAAGAATTTCTGCACGGCGCGCGCATGGCGTTTGAAATGATCCTGAACGCCTATGCCGCAGGCGATCTGAAAACGCTGAAAAACCTGCTGAGCGCGGAAGTGTATGGCGGCTTCGCCCAGGCGATCGAAGAGCGCGAAGCCAAAGACCACACCTTGCAAGAAACCTTGGTGGGCTTTAAATCGGCGGAATTGATGGAAGCGGATGTGGATGGCCGCGATGTGGCGCTGACGGTCAAGTTTGTGTCCGAACAGATCAGCGCCCTGATGGACGCCAACGGTGCGGTCATCGAAGGCGATCCGGCCAAGGTCGTCACCGCCACCGATTTTTGGACTTTTGCGCGCTCGCTCAAATCGCGCAATCCCAACTGGACGCTGGTCGCCACCGGCGCGCTGGAATAAGGTTTTTTGGCCATGCGCCATGTGCCGATGCTGCTGGTGATGTTGGCGCTGTTAAGCGCGTGCGCGCCGGGCATTTTGAAACCCGCTGCGCCGCCTGAAAAACCCGCCGCCGCCAAACCGGGGCAGACGCAATTGCGTGTAACGCATTTTGCGGCTTTGGCGGGCTGGGCAAACGATCATCACGGCGAAGCATTGCATGCATTTCAAAACTCCTGCGCCTCGATTTTAAAACGGCCCGCCGACCGTCAATTCGGCGGCAACGCCGCCGTGCCCGGCGGCCGTTATGGCGATTGGCGCGCGGTGTGCGGCCAAGCGATGGCGCTCGACGTGGCCGATCATGCGGGCGCGCGGCAGTTTTTTGAAACGCGCTTTACGCCCTATGAAGTCTATGACGCGCTGGCGACGGATGCGCCGCAGACGGGCTTGTTTACCGGTTATTACGTGCCGCAACTGAACGGGACGTGGGTCAAGGGCGGCAACTATCAAACGCCGCTGTTGGCGCGGCCCGACGATTTGGTCAGCGTCAGTTTGGGCGCGTTCGACGACAAGCTCGGCGGCAATACGCTGTGGGGCCGGGTGGTGGATGGCAAGCTTGTGCCCTACCCCGACCGCAAGGCCATCGAAGGCGGAGCCTTAGGCGCTAAAGCCAAGCCGTTGTTGTGGGTGGACAGTCCCGTCGATGCGTTTTTTCTGCACGTGCAGGGTTCGGGTCAGGTGCGCTTGGCCGACGGCACGGTGCGCCATGTCGGCTTCGCGGGCAAAAACGGCCTGACCTATAAATCCATCGGACGCATCTTGATCGACCGCGGCGAGATCGCGGCGGAAAAGCTAAGCATGGATGCGATCCGCGCCTGGATCGACGCCCGGCCCGCCGAAGGCCAAGCCTTGATCGAACAAAATCCAAGTTATGTTTTTTTCCGCCTGCTCGATGGGGAAGGCCCCTTGGGCGCGCAAGGGGTGGCGCTGACGGCGGAACGATCCTTGGCGGTCGATCTGCGGTATATGCCGATGGGCGCGCCGGTGTGGCTGGAAACGATTGAACCCTTGAGCGCCAACCAGCCGCTGCACCGCTTGATGGTGGCCCAAGATACCGGCGGCGCGATTCAAGGCGTGGTGCGCGGCGATGTGTTTTTCGGCGCAGGCGAACGGGCGACCCGGCGGGCGGGCAACATGAAACATCCGGGGCGTTATTTCATCTTGCTGCCGAACGGGGTTAAGCCTTAAGCGCGTTCTTTTAGGGCAACATCATCCGTCGATGAGGTTGCTAAAGCGCTCATCCGTCATTGCGAGCCCCAAAGGGGGCGCGGCAATCCAGAAAGAGAGAGGCTCGGCCCGTCAAAGCGGCCCTGGATTGCTTCGCTTCGCTCGCAAAGACAGGGATTTGGCCAGGTGTTTGCTGGGCGCTTAGCCCCCAGGGATGGTTAGGGATAGGGGCCGGGCTGTTTTTTGCGCTTGGGCGCGGCGGCGAAGTCCGGGGAAATTTAGCGCGCACGCCGCGCGGCGCGGGTCAGGCAGATAAATTCAGGGCAACATCATCCGTCGATGAGGTTGCTAAAGCGCTCATCCGTCATTGCGAGCCCCCAAAGGGGGCGCGGCAATCCAGAAAGAGAGAGGCTCAGCCCGTCAAAAGGGCTCTGGATTGCTTCGCTTCGCTCGCAAAGACAGATGTATGCTGAACATTAAGAATTGATGATTTTGCCCTGGCGGCCTATTCACCATGTCTTGAAAAATCTGCACCAAAGGCGCACGCTGACCGCATGACTCAGACCCCTGTTACTCCGCCCTCCACTTCTGCCTCACCTAGGGTCGGCCTGTTCGTGACCTGCTTGGTGGACCTAATGCGTCCATCGGTGGGTTTTGCCGCGTTGCGCCTGTTGGAGCGCGCGGGCGCGCAAGTCGTGGTGCCTGAAAATCAAACCTGCTGCGGCCAGCCCGCTTATAATTCGGGCGATTTCAAAAGCGCGCGCGCCATCGCCCGCGACGTCATCGAAGCCTTCGGGGCTTTCGATTCTGTGGTCGCCCCTTCGGGTTCCTGCGCGGGCATGATCCGCGTGCATTATCCAAAATTATTTGCCGATGACCCTCAGTGGCGCGCGCGTGCAGAAGATCTGGCCGCCCGCACGCTGGAGCTGACGCAATATCTGGCCAATCATTTAAATTTGAACGACGTCAGCGCCACGCTCAACGCCACCGCGACCTATCACGATAGCTGTTCGTCCAAACGCGAAATGGGCGTGAGCGATGAGCCGCGTAAATTGCTGGCGACGGTGGACGGGCTGGAACTGAAAGAGTTGGCCGATGCGGAAACTTGTTGCGGTTTCGGCGGGCTTTTTTCCATCAAATTTCCCGACGTGTCGGGGGCCATCGCCGATAAAAAAGCAGAGATGATCGAAGACACGCATGCCGAGTTGCTGGTGGGCGCGGATCTGGGCTGCTTGATGAACTTAAGCGGCAAGCTTAAGCGCCGCGGACAAGACGGGCGGCCGGGGGTGCGCGTGTATCACATCGCCGAAGTGCTGGCGGGCATGACCGACGCGCCCGGTGTGGGTGATGGCGAAGGTGAAACGTCATGAGCCAAAAGCCCCCCGCCTGCAACGACTTTCAGTTGGGCGCAAAAAAGGCGCTCGATAACAAACGCCTGCAGGCGCAATTGGCGCGCACGATCAAAGAAGGTTTTCAGTACAAACGCCGCAAAGGCATGTCGCGCCTGCCCGAATACGATGCCCTGCGCGACCGCGCGCGCGACATCAAAAATCACACGCTCGATCATCTCGATGCGTATCTGGAGCGCTTCGAAGACGAAGTTGTGAAAGCGGGCGGCCATGTGCATTGGGCCGAAACCCCACAAGATGCCCGCGACATTATTTTAGACATCTGCATTGCCGCCGACGCCAAGACCGTGACCAAGGGCAAGTCGATGATTTCGGAAGAGATCGCGCTCAACGATCATCTGGCGGCCAACGGCATTCAGCCGATTGAAACCGATTTGGGCGAATACATCATTCAGCTGCGCGACGAGCCGCCCAGCCACATCATCGCGCCCGCGTTTCACATTTCTAAAGAACAGGTGGCCGATACCTTTCGCGAACATCACACCCATTTAAAAGCGGATCGCGACTTGCGCGAGCCTACCGATTTGCTCATTGAGGCGCGCGGTGAATTGCGCCAAAAATTTTTAAACGCCGATGTGGGCATCACCGGGGCAAACATCTTGATCGCCGAAACCGGCACCGCGTTGATCGTCACCAACGAAGGCAACGGCGATCTCACGCAATCGCTGCCGCCGATCCACATCGCGGTGACCAGCATCGAAAAAGTGGTGCCGACGTTGGAAGACGCGACCACGCTTTTGCGCCTGTTGGCGCGCACCGCCACCGGCCAGGAAATGACCGTCTACACCACGTTTTTTACCGGGGCCAAACGGGGCGATGAATTGGATGGTCCGCGTGAATTTCACATCGTGCTGCTCGACAATAAACGCTCAGCCATGCTGGGCGGGCCGTTCCACGATGTGCTGCGCTGCATCCGCTGCGGCGCGTGCATGAACCATTGCCCGGTGTATGCCTGCACCAGCGGCCACGCGTATGGCTGGGTGTATCCGGGGCCGATCGGTTCGGTGCTCAATCCGCAATTGTTGGGTATCGCGCAGGCTCACGTGCTGCCTAATGCGAGCACCCTGTGCGGGCGCTGCGAAGAAGTCTGTCCGGTGCATATTCCCCTGCCCGATCTGTTGCGCACGTGGCGCGCGCGCGCGTTCAATGCGGGCAAGCCCGGCGGCCTGCAGCGATTGGGCTTAAAGATGTGGGCGTGGCTGGCGCGAAGGCCTTTGAGCTATCGCTTGATGGTGCGTTTTAAAATGAGCCTGCTGCGCCTGTTGGTCGGCAAGCGCGGGCGTTTCACTTGGTTTATCGGCGCGGGCGGCTGGACCAAAAGCCGCGACTTGCCCGCCCCCCAGGCCGCCACGAAACACGGCGGCACGTTCATGGACCGTTATCAAAGGGGCGAACGATGAGCGATAGCCGCACGCGCATCATGGGCCGCTTGAAGGCCGCGCTGGATCAGCGCCATAACCCGACGGTGCGGTTTTCCGGCGCGGATCAGCGCATGAAATTCCCGCCCTTGGGGCTGATTCCCAAACGCGGCCAGGCCGAAGGCCCGGCGCGCATTGTCATGTTCGTCGATGAAGCCGAATACGGTCATGCTCAGGTCGTGCGCCTGGGCGACTTAGGCCAAGTGCCCGCCGCCGCCGCAAAAATTTGCCAAGAGGCGGGGGCCGGGTCTTTGAAAATTGCGCCGCACCCCGATTTTCAAGGGCTGGACTGGTCGGGTCGGGACGTGGAGTTCGGCATCGGCCACGGCGACGATACGGCGGGGCTGTCGCGGGCTTTTGCGGGGGTGGCGGAAACCGGCACGCTCGTGCTGCGCTCCGGCGCAGATTCACCGACCACGCTCAATTTCCTGCCCGATGTGCATCTGGTGGTGATTTTCGCGCACGAAATCAAAGCAAGCTATGAAGCGGTGTGGGCGATGTTGCGCGCTCAAGCGCCCGTAGGCGGGCCGGTATTGCCGCGCACGGTCAACTGGATCACCGGGCCGTCGCGCACCGCCGATATCGAACAAACCATTTTGTTGGGCGCGCACGGGCCGCGCAAACTGATGATTTTGCTGATCGATGAAACCGCCTAAAGATAAAATCAAAGTCAAAAAGAAAAAGGGTGCTGCCACGCCGGAGGACGATCACGCCCTGTGGCAGGCCGTGACTAAAACGGTCAGGCCGCTGAAAAAGCGTCCATTGCCGCCCCAAGACACCGGCGCGCAAGCCCAAATCGAGGTCGCGCCCGCTCCGCCCAAGCGCACTGCCGCCCGCTCCGCTCCACCCGCCTTGTCCGCGCCGCCGCCCGTTTTGCCGCCGCCGCTGCCCGAATTGGCGCATGGCTCCCAGCCGGGGCTGGATAAGGCCACCGCCAAACGCTTGCGCCGGGGCCAAGTGCAAATCGAAGCCCGCATCGATCTGCATGGCATGGTGCAAGACGAAGCGCGTCCCGCGCTGGAACGGTTTATCGAAAGCGCGTGGTATGAGGGCAAACGCGAAGTGCTGGTCATTACCGGCAAGGGCACGCGCGCGGACGGCTCCATCGGCGTGCTGCGCCAAGCGGCGCCGCGCTGGTTGAACGCCGCCCCCAACCGCGCGCGCATCACCGCCTTTAGCCATGCCGCCGCCAAAGACGGCGGTGAAGGGGCGCTGTACGTGCGCATCAAGCGCCGCAGTTAAGGTTTGCGCTGTCGTCGCGTGTTTACCTTTGGCCCCCTCTTTACCTTTGGCTAAGGGGCGGCGTGGCACAATGCGGCCATGACCCCCTTCGGACGCAAAATGCGCGCGCTGCGCACCGTCAAAGACGTGACGCAAAAAGACATGGCCCAAGCGCTGGGCGTGTCGGCGGCGTATTTGAGCGCGCTGGAACACGGCAATCGCGGCCGTCCCGGTCCGGGGCTGATCATGCAAATCAGCGAATACTTCGGCCTGATTTGGGATCAGGTGGACGAGTTGAAACGCCTGGCGCACTTGTCCCATCCCCGCGTGACGGTGGATACTTCGGGCTTAAGTCCCACCGCGACGGAACTGGCCAACGAGCTGGCCGCGTCCATAGGCGATCTGGATGAAGCGACGCTGCAATGGATTTTGGATGAAATCCGCGCCCAAAAGGCCAGCGCCAGCAAAGACGGCCGAAGCCGCGGCCCCGCGCACTGAACCCCGCGCACTAAACCCCACGCATGAGCGGCGCGCATGGCGTGTGAGGGCCGCGCCCTGTAGTCCCTTTGTCTTAAATCATCATACCTATTATTATAGCCTGTGTTCGGTGTATACTGCCTGCGGGCGCTCAGACGGTGCTTAACGGTTCAGACTTGGACGGTTGAGGCGGACTGGGAAGGAATGCGGGCATGCTGCTGCAATGGTCCAAGGATTTGGCCGTCGGGCATCCCATTATCGATAGCGATCATCAGATGCTGTTCAACATCGCCAATGATCTGGCGCATGTGTCGCAAAACGGTGCGGATGTAAAAGCCGTGGGCCGGGCATTGGATCGGTTGGCGCAGTACATCGACACCCATTTCAAGCGCGAAGAGGCGCTGTTCATGGACAGCCGCTATCCGAACAAAGACAAACATCAACAAAATCACCGCAACATCGAAAAGCTGCTGCACGATTTTCAGGCGGCGTATGCCGCCGACCCGGCGCGAATCGATATGAATAGCCTGTTGAATTTCTTGAAAGAATGGCTGGTCAAGCACATCGGCAAGATGGATAAGGCCTATATGCCTTACGTTCAGGCGGCGGAAAAACGCCCCGGTCATTATCCTGCGGCGCGCACAGGATTTGTTTAATCTTTAACATTCATCCTATACTCCTGTTTAGAGGGGGGCCTCTTTAGCGGAACGGATGGTGTGGCGAAGGGTTTTCTTTCCAAATTGACGGGTTCGTTGCGCGGCGGCGACGCTGCGGCTAAAGCGATACCCGAACCTGCCGAGAACGTTCAAGCCGCGCCCGCGCCCAACCCTGCCGCCGCGCCGCAAATGCCCTTAGAACAGAAACTGTGGCCCGCCACACGGCTGAACATCGTGGAAAAAGTGTGGGGCGAAGGGTACGTCACCCCCGGCGGCGCGGAGCAGGTGAAAAAACTGCTGCCGCTGTTGGATCTGGACAAGAAAAAAAGCGTGCTGGTGGTGGGCTCCGGTTTGGGCGGCATTCACCAAACCATCGTCGAGCGCACCGGCGCGTGGGTCACCGGGCTGGAACGCGACGCCGAACTGGCGAAGCTGGGCCATGAAAGCATGGCGCGGGCGAATTTGAAGCGCCAAGCCCCCATACACCTCAGCACCTTGGAACATCTGGAACTCAAGCCCAAATCGTTCGACGCCGCCCTGTCGTTTGAAGGCATCGATGCGGTGGTTGATAAAAAAGCGCTGTTTGCGGCGATTGCGGATGCGTTGCGCGTCCACGGCGAGCTGTATTTTTCGATGCTCGCCCTGCCCAACACACAAGCGCCCAACGATGGGGTCAAGGCGTGGATCGCCAGCGAACCGCAAAGCGCCACCCCGCACCCGTGGCCGGTCGAGGCCATTGTGGCGCTGGTGGCGTCGCTGAATATGGAAGTGCGCCCGGTCGAAGACCTAACGGCGGATTACCGCCGCTGGGTGATGGGCGGGTTTATGCATTTTCTCAGTCACCTGAATAAGGCCGAGCTGGTGGCCAGCGCCCAGGATTTGATGAGCGAAGTGGAATACTGGACGACGCGCATCAACGCCATCGATAGCGGCGGGCTCAAGGTGGTGCGTGTCCACGCCATCAAACTGGCGGAAAAACGCAAAGCGGTGGGGCAGTTGAAAGTTTGAATAAAAGGCCAGCGGTTAAACGCCTATGATTTTACGCCAGGGCAAAATCATCTATCGTTGACACCCGGCAAACACTCGCCCAAGCCCCTGTCTTTGCGAGCGAAGCGAAGCAATCCAGACGGGTTTGCTTCTCTCTTGCTGGATTGCCGAGCCCCCTTTGGGGGCTCGCAATGACGCATAAGCGCTTTTCGCTCCGCAAAAAAGCGATGTAAAGTAGAACGGTGATTCGATTCATCAAAATGATCGATAGATGATTTAGCCCTGGCCTGTGCGCCATTGGCGCTGGAACCGGGGCCTTGAACCTGTTACAAGAAATCATCTTTAGCCTAAGGAGACCGCCCCATGCGCCCCGAATCCCGCGTTGGCCGCGTTGAGCGCAAAACCCACGAAACCCAGATCGCCGTCGAATTGAATCTCGACGGCGCCGGGCAGTACGACATTTCCACCGGCATCGGGTTTTTGGACCACATGCTGGAGCAACTGTCGCGTCACTCGCTGATCGACATCAAGATCAAAGCCACGGGCGATCTGCACATCGATTTTCACCACACCACCGAAGATGTCGGCATCGCCTTGGGCGAAGCCTTCACCCAGGCGCTGGGCGACCGCCGCGGCATCAACCGTTACGGTTCGGCCATCGCGCCGATGGATGAAAGTCTGACGCGCGTGGCGCTGGACGCCTCCAACCGCCCCTATCTGGTGTGGCGGGTTGAGTTTGTGCGCGACAAATTGGGCGAAATGGATACCGAGCTATTTAAAGAATGGTTTGGCGCCTTCGCTCAGGCCGCAGGCCTGACCCTGCACGTCGAAACGTTCTATGGCGAAAACAACCACCACATCGCCGAGAGCTGCTTTAAAGCGATGGCGCGCGCGCTGCGCCAGGCGGTCGAGATCGACCCGCGCAAGGCCGATCAAGTGCCGTCCACCAAAGGGGTTTTGGGCGGCTCGCTTTAATTCGTGGCCGGGGGTCAGGCCACCGCGATCTGACCCGCATTTGAAATGAACTCGTGATGAGCATCTACAGCGTTCACCTTCGCGATAACGGCAAAAAATCCGATCTGGCGGTGATCCCGGACGGTTTTTCCTGGGGTGCGGCGGCATTCGGTTTTGCCTGGGCGCTGTATGTCGGCGCGTGGGATGCGGCGCTGATGCTGTTCGGCCTGCAAATGCTCGCAAGCGGGCTTATTCCCCTGCTGTTTTCCGATCCCGGCACTCAAGGCGCGGTGCAGTTGGGGCTGGCGCTGGTGGTTGGCTTCGGCGCCAATGAATTGCGCCGCGAATTGTTGGCGCTGCGCGGGCTGCATGAAGTCGGCGTGGTTATCGGCGCGTCGATCGAAGACGCCGAGCGGCGCTATTTCGACGATCACCCCGATGTCACCGCCCATATGCTGGAAACCGTGCGATGAAAGTGGTCATCATCGATTACGGTTCGGGCAACTTGCGCTCGTGCGCCAAAGCGTTTGAGCGTGCGGCGGGTGAGCTTAATGAAAGCGCCGACATCATCGTCACCGGCGATCCCGCCCAGGTGCTGGCCGCCGACCGCATCGTGCTGCCGGGCGTGGGCGCGTTCGCCGATTGCTGTTCAGGGCTTGAGGCGGTGAACGATCTGCACGAGGCGCTAACGCAAGCGGTGATCAAAAAAGCGCGGCCCTTTTTCGGCATCTGCGTCGGCATGCAGTTGATGGCGACTTGGGGGCGCGAGTTCGGCGACACCCAAGGTCTCGATTGGATCAAGGGCGAAGTGCGTGCGCTCGCGCCCAACGATCCCGATTTGAAGATTCCCCACATGGGGTGGAACGATCTGCGCCTTAAGGGCGAGCACGCGCTGTTCGATGGCGTGAGCGACGGACAGCATGCCTATTTTGTGCATTCGTTTCATTTTGTTCCCGAAGCCAACGATGACGTGTGGGCCGAAGTGGAGTACGGCGGTCCGGTGACGGCGGCGGTGGGCCGCGACAATTTGTTCGGCACGCAGTTTCACCCGGAAAAAAGCCAAGCGCTGGGGCTGCGCATCATCGCCAATTTTTTAAAATGGAAACCGTGAGCCATGATTTTTTTCCCCGCCATCGATTTGAAAGACGGCCAGTGCGTGCGCCTGTTGCGGGGCGAGATGGATCAGGCCACGGTGTTCAACGACGACCCCGGCGCGCAGGCCAAGGCCTTCGCCGACGACGGCTGCGAATGGATTCACGTGGTCGATCTCAACGGCGCATTCGAAGGCAAGCCGGTCAATGCAAACGCGGTGCAAAACATCCTCGATCAGGCGCGTGTGCCGGTGCAATTGGGCGGCGGCATCCGCGATATGCGCACGATTGAATTTTGGCTGAACCGCGGCGTGCGGCGCGTCATCTTGGGCACCATCGCGCTGCGCGATCCCGATTTTGTGATTGCCGCGTGCAAGGCGCACTCTGGGCGCATTGCCGTCGGCGTCGACGCCAAGGATGGCTTCGTCGCGGTCGAAGGCTGGGCCGAAGTGTCGGATATCTCGGCGCTCGATCTGGCCAAAAAATTTGAAGACGCAGGCGTGGCGGCGATCATTTTTACCGACATCGCGCGCGATGGTCTGATGCAAGGCCCCAACGTCGATGCCACCATCGAATTGGCGCGCGCCATTTCCACGCCAGTGATCGCTTCGGGCGGGGTGTCGAACATGGACGATCTGCGCCAATTGAAACAGCGCGGCGGCCGGGTGCTCGAAGGCGTGATTTCGGGCCGCGCGATTTACGATCGCGCCATCAATGTGCGTGATGCGGTGAACCTGCTTAAAGTAAGCGGCATGCATGAGGCGGGCCTATAGACCATGCTCAAGGCGCGCATCATCCCCTGTCTCGACGTCGCGAATGGCCGCGTGGTCAAGGGCGTCAATTTCGTCGATCTGGTCGATGCGGGCGATCCGGTGGAACAGGCGCGCATTTACGATGCGGCAGGCGCGGACGAGCTGACCTTTCTCGACATCACCGCATCTCACGAAAATCGCGACACCATTTACGATGTGGTCAAGCGCACCGCCGAGCAATGTTTCATGCCGTTGACCGTCGGCGGCGGCGTGCGCACCACCGAAGACATTCGCAAACTGTTGCTGGCGGGTGCGGATAAAGCATCGATCAATACCGCCGCCGTGAACAATCCGGAGTTCGTGCGCGAGGCGGCGGAAAAATTCGGCGCGCAGTGCATCGTCGTCGCGGTGGACGCCAAAACCGTCGCACCCGGCAAGTTTGAAATCTTCACCCACGGCGGGCGCAACGCCACCGGCATCGATGCGGTCGAGTGGGCCAAACGCATGGCGTCTTACGGCGCGGGCGAAATCTTGCTCACCTCGATGGATCGTGACGGCACCAAACAAGGCTTCAATCTGGAACTGACCCGCGCCATCGCCGATGCGGTGAGCGTGCCGGTGATCGCATCCGGCGGCGTCGGCACGTTGGAACACCTGGTCGAAGGCGTGCGCGACGGCCATGCGTCGGCGGTGCTTGCGGCCTCGATTTTTCACTTCGGAACGTATACCATTGCCGAAGCCAAACATTATATGGCGGCGCACGGCATCCCGATGCGTCTGGACGGCCTGCCAAACTGAATTTCGGGGAGGACTGAGCATGAGCACCGCAGACGTATTGGATCGTTTGTTCGCGACGATTGAAAGCCGCCGGGGCGCGGACCCCACGACATCGTGGACGGCTAAGCTGTTTCATCAAGGCCGCCAAGCCATCGCGCAAAAGGTCGGCGAGGAAGCGGTCGAGGTAAACATCGCCGCCTTGGTGCAAGGCCCGGCCGAATTGACCTCGGAAAGCGCCGATCTGATTTACCATCTTTTGGTGCTGTGGGCGGATGCGGGCGTCGCGCCATCTGACGTGTGGGCCGAATTGGCCAAACGCGAGGGTCTATCGGGCATCGAAGAAAAACGCGCGCGCGGCGAATTGTAAGCCTTAGATAGCGAGCAATGATGATGAACATGATTTACGATATCAACAACATCTTCGCCAAGATTTTGCGCGGGGAAATCCCTTGCAATAAGGTCTATGAAGACGAATGGGCGCTGGCGTTCAACGATATCGCTCCCGCCGCCCCGGTGCATGTGCTGGTTATCCCTAAAGGACCTTATGCATCGCTGGATGATTTCGCCGCCCATGCCTCGAACGATGAAATCGCCGGGTTTTATCGCGCATTAGGCCGGGTGGCGCGCGAATTGGGGCTGGCCGCGCCGGGGCCGGGTTATCGCACGCTCAGCAATGCCGGCGCACACGGCGGCCAGGAAGTGCCGCATTTTCACGTGCATCTGTTCGGCGGCAGACCCTTAGGCCCGATGTTGCGGTAAAAGGATGGAGCGTTGAAATGGCCATACGCGGCCCCATTGAAGGCGTCGCCCCCGATGGCGCGATTACCCATTCGACGCTGACGTGTCCCGAATGCGGCCATGCGGAAAGCTTGGAAATGCCCCCCAATTCGTGCCAGTTTTATCACGAATGCTCAGGTTGCCACGCGCTGCTCAAGCCCAAAACAGGCGATTGCTGCGTGTTTTGTTCTTATGGCGATGTGCCTTGTCCGCCTCAGCAGTTGGCGGGTAAAAGTTGCTGCGCCCGCGATTAAATCCCTGAAAAAGCGTGTTTTGGGCTGGCAAACCGCGCCTTTAGTCCCCACATCGTGTACAGGCGGCGATTGGGCCGTCGTTCGGTACGGGAGAACTCTCATGCAATGGAAGAATTGGATGTCCGCAGGCTTGGCGGCCGGCCTGATGGTCATGGCCGGCGCGGCGCTTGCCCAGCCGGGTGAAGGTTACGGTTATCACCCGATGTGGGGTGGCGGCTGGGGGTGGGGCGGCATGGTTGCGGGCCCGCTGATGATGATCATCGTGATCGCGGTTATCGTGTTTGTTGTGATCGGCGTGGCGCGCATGGCGGGCTGCACCGGCGGGCGCTGCGGTCATCGTCATGGAAGTTCAAGCGCCTTGGCGGTTTTGGAAGAACGCTTCGCCAAGGGCGAAATCGACAAAGCGGAATTCGAAGAACGCAAAAACGCGCTGAAGTCTTGATAAAATAAGCGTTACGCCCTGCCCCGGAAAGACGCCCCGCGTCCTTCTGGGACAAGCAGGCCGCCCATATCACCCTACGGTTTGCCGCCCCGGCAGGCGGCGGCGGTAACTCAGCGCTTCCGCCACGTGCAGCTTTAAGATAGCGTGCGATCCATCCAGGTCGGCGATGGTCCGGGCGATGCGCTGCACCCGGTGATACCCGCGCGCGCTCAGGCGCAGGCGCGCCGCCGCGTCGGTCAGCAGGGTTTTGGCCCCGCCGTCCAAGTGCGCGATGGATTCCAAAACCTGGCCGTCGGCCTCGGCGTTGGTGCGCGCCGGGCTGCCCAAGGCCTCGAAGCGATCGCGCTGCACGTCGCGGGCCGCGCTCACACGGGCCTTGACGTCGGCGCTGGTCTCACAAGGCGGCGGCAGGCTTAAATCGGCGGCAGGCACCTGCGGCACATCGACGTGTAAATCGATACGGTCCAGCAACGGTCCCGACAGACGGTTTTGATATTCCTCGGCGCATTTGGGCGCACGGGAACAGGCCTGGCCCGCATCTTCCAAATGGCCGCAGCGGCACGGGTTCATCGCCGCCACCAATTGAAATCGTGCCGGAAACGAAACGTGCGCGCTGGCGCGCGCCACCACGGCCTCGCCGCTTTCGATGGGTTGGCGTAACGCTTCTAGCGCGGGGCGCTGAAATTCGGGCAATTCATCCAAAAACAATACGCCCAAATGGGCCAGCGACACCTCGCCGGGTTTGACTTGGCCGCCGCCGCCGACCAGCGCCGCGGTGCTTGCCGAATGGTGCGGGTCGCGAAAGGGCCGGGTGCGCATCAAGCCGCCTTCGGGTAACGTTCCGCTTAGCGAATGAATCATCGACACATCCAGCGCTTCCTGCGGGGTCAGCGGCGGCAAAATGCCGGGCAAGCGCCGCGCCAGCAACGATTTGCCCGATCCGGGCGGGCCGCTCATCAACAGATTATGCCCCCCGGCGGCGGCGATTTCCAACGCGCGTTTGGCGCTTTCCTGGCCTTTGATGTCGGCGAGATCGAGGTGCGGGCCGCTTTGATCGGGTGCGAGTGTGGCCTGCGGCCGGGTCAGAAGCTGTATGCCTTTGAAATGATTGAGCAACTCGATCAAGGACTTCGGCGCTAAAACGCTCAAATTTGCGCCCGCCCACACCGCTTCGCCGCCTTGCGCGGCGGGGCAGATCAGGCTCAACCCCTGGCCGTGGGCGTGGATGGCGGCGGGCAGCACGCCGGATACGGCGGTCAGCGCGCCATCGAGCGCCAATTCGCCCAGCGCCATATGCCCGGCCATTTCGCTTTCGGGCAGCACGTCCATGGCGGTGAGCAGGCCGAGCGCGATGGGCAGATCGAAGTGCGAACCTTCTTTGAGCGTATCGGCGGGCGACAGATTGACGGTGATGCGTTTGGGCGGCAGCGCCAGGCCCAGCGCCGAAAGCGCCGCGCGCACCCGCTCTTTAGCTTCCGATACCGCTTTGTTGGGCAGGCCGACAATGGTGAAACTCGGCAGGCCGCTCGCCATGTGCACCTGCACGTCCACGGGCTGTACGTCGATGCCCTGAAACGCGGCGGTGGTGATGCGTGCGACCATAAAGTGCCTCGGATCGGGTTTTTGCTCGGCTCAGTGTAGGGTACGGGCGCTTGGGCGAAAAGGGGGATTATGCCGGTTGGCTTGCGGCCCGCCGCCGCTCGGTCGAGTTGCCACGGCGGCGCGCCTGGGTTAAAGTCAATATATGGCGATGCATGATCCCGTATTGGACAAATTTCGCGCCGGTCTAGACGCCCTTTATGGGGAGCGGATCGAGCGGGTGGTGCTGTTCGGTTCACGCGCGCGCGGCGATGCGCGGCCGGATTCCGATTATGATGTGGCGGTATTTTTGAAGGTCTTAACCGACCGTTGGCAGGAAACCGACCGTCTTGCCGATTTGGCCACGGATGTTATGGACGAAACGGGCGCGTTCATCCACGCCATGCCCTATGCCGCCGGAGCCTATAAAGATCGCACCCCGCTTATGCATGAAGTCCGGCGCGAGGGGCTCGACCTTTGACGCCCGAAGCCGCGGGATATTTAGACAAAGCGCGCCAGTGTTTGGCTTATGCCCGCACCAATTTAGACGTTAATCTGAGCAACGATGCCGGGCGCAACGCTTATCTTGCCGCGTTCCACGCGGCGCAGGCCTACATTTTCGCCAAAACGCAAACGGTCGCCAAAAGCCACCATGGGGTGCATACGGCGTTTAATAAATTAGCGCAGGATGATCTCCGTATTGGCCGGGAACAGCGACGTTTTTTGTCTCAGGCCTATAACCTGAAGGCCATTGCCGATTATGAGATGGGGCCGGATTCGGTAGTGCCGTTACCGCGCGCTCAGGCGGCCTTGGTCGATGCCGTGCGTTTTGTCGAAGTCATTGCGCAAACGCTTGAGGGCGAAGGGGGTTGAGCGCGATGGGGGCCGCCATGAAACCAATCAGTCACTCATATAGTTACACCATTGACCAGTGTGATGTTGACAATAAGGAACTGTTAGGCAAATTCCGAAAAAAATACGCAGAATGGGTGCTGTGGTTCGATGATGACAAGCACCACAGCATTTGTGAGCAAATTTATACAATGATGTGGAATGACGCGGCCTATCGCGCCTTCAATGAGGCGCGGCGGTTTTCGTCGGAACAAAGCCCAACGGCATCTTGGAACGGAATGCTCGGCGAATTTCTCGACCGAGGATATGTCTCTACACAAATCCTCGACATCTGCAAAATTACCGATAAGTCGTCATCAGAGCCGAAGAAAGGGGTTATTTCTTTGCGGCGGATGGTTGATGACATCGCCACAAATCGCGGGCTGATAACAAGAGAAAATTACGTCTGTTTAGATGGCCTGCCTTATGACTATGAGAAAGTATGGCAGGCTGAAATAAATGCACTCACACCTGAGCAAATAGGTCAGGTGCGCTACGGACACACCAGGGGGCCGCAGGCGTGGGGCATGTCGCGGACGGTTCACGCTGCTTTCGACTGCCTTTCCGGCGTCGATGCACAACAGCGCTCACGCACCGACCTGATAAGCGAGAAAGTATTTGAGACAATAAAGAAGTGGTTCGATGCTCCTGTTCTGGAAATCCTCCGCACGCATCGAAATAAATTCGTCGGTCATGCGGCTGACGCCACCTCGCGGCAGCAGACTCCATTGTGTTTAATGGGGCCGACGCTTGATGAGTTGGCTGAGGCGCAACGTACGGTTATCCGAATCGCGAATGCTGTTGGATCAAATATCCTGTACATGCATAGTGTCGGCGGGCCTGTGCCGACACCTCAATTTGACCAGTTTGAAAATCTACACCTGCCGCTGATACCAGAAGCGCAGATGCAGGAAATGCACAAGTGGTGGGCTGACCATGCATCTGAGCGGGAGGCTTGGGCGCGCGAGCCCGTAGATCTCTTTGCGATAAGTTCAGTTTAATCGGCCCCACGATGGTGAAACTCGGCAGGCCGCTCGCCATGTGCACCTGCACGTCCACGGGCTGCACGTCGATGCCCTGAAACGCGGCGGTGGTGATGCGTGCGACCATGACTTGACAAAACCTTCATGCAATAGACTGCATGAGTGTAGGGCCTTGAGTTAGGCCTGCAAGCAAAATCACCGCAGCACGTGATCCATATAATCGCGGCCATGGCCGCGGGCGATTTTTTTGGTGTTTTTGACCTTATACATGCGGGTGTCGGCCAACTTGAACAGCGCGGTTAGATCGGTGCTGTCGTCGGGCAGGATGGAACTGCCCACGCTCGCGCTGATTTTGACGATGGCGCCGCCCAAATTATACGGCGCCGCGGTGAGCGCCTTTTCGAGTTTGTTGCCGACGCTATAAATATGATCGGTGGATTTCGGTTTGATCAAGATGGCGGCGAATTCGTCGCCGCCGATGCGCGCGACCACATCGCTGGCGCGGGTTTCGGTGACGATGCGTTCGGCGATTTGCTGCAATAACAAATCGCCTGCGGCGTGGCCGTGTTGATCGTTGACGGCCTTAAAACCATCCACATCGATGACCAGCAGGCCCAATATTTCGCCGTCGCGCTCGGCGCGTTTGGCGGCTTGCTCAAGCTGCGCCTTGAACAGTCCCTTGTTGCCGAGCCCGGTCAGGCTGTCGCGCAGGGCCTCCGTTTGCAGCGTCACCTCGCGGCGCTTCAAATACAGCGCATACGAAATGCACTTGGCCAATTCAAAATGGGTAAAGCGCTCTTTGATGAGATAATCCATCGCGCCGAGCATCAGCGCCTCGAACGCCGCCTCTTTGTTGGCGTGGCTGGTGAGCAAAACAAAAGCGGTCAACGACGAACCGCGGTTGTGTTCGCGCAGCAGATCCAAACCGGTGCAGGGCGCATCGAGCGCGTATTCCAAAAAACACACGTCATAAAAATGCGAACCGACCAGCGCGCGTGCTTCATCGCGGCTGTAGGTCACATCGACCTCCACCCCTTGAGGGCAGCAGCCTTCGATCATGGCGCACAGGCGCTCGGCAAAATCTTTGTCTTGTTCGACCAGCAAAAAACGCATGGCAAATCCTTTGTGTTGATTTGAATGCCGACAAGCGCGCTCTGCACACGATGCGTATTTCGCAACACAAAACATATGGCGGCATGCAGACAGGCTCAGCATACGCCAGCGCGGAAGGTTCATCATAATTCGGTTTATACTTAGGGTGCCGGGTAGCCTGTTTAAACGGTGATGAAACCGCAGGAGCAGAAGGGATATGGAGGGGGCGGCATAAATTTTTTGTTGTGTAGCTTAGGCTACAGAACGCGGGCGCGGCGCGCCTTAGTCTTGGGCATCACAAAGAAGTGAATTTCCGATAACCCAGGAGATCGACCCATGCCGCATCCGACAAACAAGATGAAATTTTTCATCGACACCCACGACGCCAAACATCAAACCTTCCCCTCCGGTTTAACGCCCGAACAATTCAAGGGCTTTTTCGCCCAGTATGAAGAAGCCTGCGCCGCCGAAGGCGTGGTCATTGTGCGGGTGCATGTGGGCCTCGCCGATGAGCGCGCGTTCTGCCTCACCATGGCGCCCGACGCCGCTGCCGTGCGCCGCGCCCATGACCGGGTGTTGCTGCCGTATGATTCCATCACCGAAGTGCAGATGGCGACGCTGGGCGACATGTTTTTTACCCGCGCCGCTTAAATCTTAACCCCCAGAATCCATTGCGAATCCATGACGAACCCATTGCGAGGAGACACACCATGAACGCTCTGTTCAAAAACACGTTGAAACTTTATGCGGCGGGCATCGTCGCCGTCGCTGCATTTATGGCGCACGCCCCGGCCCATGCCGGCGGCACGCTCGACGATGAAACGATCTATGCCATTTTCGATCAAGCCAATATGGCCGATATCTCGACCGGGCGGTTGGGCTGGAAAAAAGCCGCAGCCCCCGAAGTCAAGGCGCTGGCGAAAATGGTGGTCACCGATCATACCGCCGTTCAGCAAATGGGCCGTGAGCTGGCGCAGAGCCTAAGCTTCATCGGCACGCCGCCCGATGGCGATAGCTCGCTCGTCGATCAGGCGCAAACCTTGGCCAAACTGGATAGCCTTTCCGGCCCCGAGTTTGACCGCGCCTATCTGCTGCACGAAATCGCCTTTCACCAGGCGGTGATCGATGCGGTGAAAGGCACGCTGCTGCCGTCGATCAAAAACCCCCAGTTTAAAAATCTGGTGGCCAATGTGCTGCCGGGTTTTGAACATCACCTTGCAGCAACCAAGGATGTGGCGCGCAAATTGAACATCGCGCCCTAACGCAAACGCCAAGGTCGCCCTACCCCTTGGCGGCGGCGTTCGGTCCGGGCACAATAATCTTTCCGGGAACTTCCCGGGGAGGGCCTCGGACCGGACGCCGGTTGCGTTTGGCGATGGATTGAAAAAAGGGCGGGTGCGGCGTGAAAGACCTAAACACTTTAAAATTCTATAGCGAACTGTCGAATGACGCCAAGGCGTTGTTAAGGGCGCGCTTGGTGCGCCGTACCTTGCCTCGCGGCAAAAGGGTGATTGAAAAAGGGCTCCCGGTTTCGGGCGCTTATTTTGTGCTGAGCGGGCAGCTCCGGGTTTATACCTTTGGTCCCGGCGGCAAGGAAGCGACGCTGTATTTCATCCGCCCCGGCGAAACCTGCGTGCTGGCGCTGAACAGCTTGTTTAACGATTTGCTCTATCCGGCGTGGGTCGAGGCCGCCGCCGATACGGTGGTCGGCATTGTGCCCGGAGCGGTCTATCGCACCTTGTTCGAGCGCGAACGGAGCGTGCAGGATTTAACCGTGCGGTCATTATCGACGGCGGTGTTTCGGCTGATGGCTGAACTGGAAGAAATCCACACCACGCGCCTGGATCAGCGGCTCGCGGCTTTTTTGCTCACCCATGCTTCAAGCGACGGAGTGGTGCTGGGCACCCAGCAGGAATTGGCCCACCACATCGGCACCACCCGTGAAGTGGTGGCGCGCCAGTTGGGCGAATGGGTGGCAAGCGGGCTGGTGCAAACGGGACGCGGGCGGCTGCGTTTGCTGAAAACCCAGGCGCTGGCGCAGCGCGCAAAGGCGCAATCCGCCTAAACGCATATGAACGTATATGGGCGCTTGTGTGAATGCCCCGTCATCCCTGGCACAACCTTTGCTTCACTCCAAGAGGTAGGGCGATTATGCGGCAAGGTTTGCCGATGCCAATTGTGGAGAAAGACGATGAAGATGGATGCCGTAAATTCGTTTACCAAGTTGATGCCCTCATACGCCCAGCCGGGCGCGGGTGATGGGCCGGGTAGCGCTTCGTTTAGCGACGCCCTCGCTCAAGCGGTGGCGCAAATGGAACAAGCCAAAGCGGCCTCTGCCGCCGGGGTGGAAGAGGAACAGGAAGAACCGTCGTTGATCGAGCGCATTAACGACAAGGGCTTCGTCGCCTTTGCCGAAGAGCTGCAGCAAGAAAAAATCAAGGAACTGCGCGAGCAGATCTTGAAAGCCATGGGTTATTCACAAGAAGACCTTGAGGCCATGTCGCCGGAGCAGCGCGCCGAAATCGAAAAGATCGTGGATAACGAGATCATGAAACGCATGATGGCCAATGCCGCGCTGAAGGAAGAAAATCAGGGCCAGAATCAAAACGTCATCGTGGGCCTCGCGCACAAGGCGGAAATTCACGCAAGCGTGGTCTCCGTGACGATGGAAACGATGCAGTTTCAAAGCAACTTTCTGCAAGGCAAGGTGGGCTTAGGCCCGCTGTTGGTGCATCAGGAGGTTGATGCGGAGCGAGCGGCGTACCCTCAATTTAAAGATCCGGGCCAGGACTTAGCCCAGGACTCAGCTCAGAAACAAGTCGGCAAAAAAGACCGCGAAAAGCTCGTATAGGCGGCAACAATTGCCCATATGATCCTTAAGGCCCGACGCATAAAGCTGCGGGCCAAAGGAAAGGGCGAATGCCGTGCAGGGCTATTTTGAAACATACGCCAGCGCGATTTTGGGAGGCGAAGCGGCAGAAATCGAGCGCCACTTCGCCTACCCGTGCCTGATCGTCAATCAGGCCGGCGCCGATGCGATTTTCGATGCCGACGAGCTTGCCCAGCATCTGGAAGGATTTTTGGCGACCTTGCGCGCGCGCGGCGTGGCGGCGGTCGACGTCAACGTACGCGAGCACCATCAGCCCAGTGTTGATCACGCCACCGCCACCGTCGCCTACGCGCTGAAAGATGCGGACGGCCACACGCTGGAATCTTATGCGTATCTGTATGCCTTGGTAAAAAACCGCGCGGGGGCTTGGACCATCCGCTTGGCGGAATTGCTCGATGCCGGGGGCTGAGGTCAGCGCTTCAGGCGGGCCTCGATGGCGTCCCAAATGTTTTGTTCCAGCGCGGCCCCGGCCCCAGGCCGGAACCGGCAACGGGTGCGGTGCGGCCAACCTCCTAAGCGCCTCCATCACAATTGGCGCAACTTTTGCAAGAAACTCTACCAAAACATGTTTCAAAAAATATTGGAGAGCGGTAATGCAAATCGAAAACAGCGCAACCCATACGCCACTTCCGCGCACGCGAGCGACGTATGCCGCTGAGAATACGGATGGCCAACAGGCATCAACATTGGCGCCGTCTCAAAACACGGAAACAGGCGCCGCTGTCACGGCTAAAGCCGCCGCCGTCACCGGCACTACAGGCAGCAACCTGTCGAAGGAAGTGATGGGGCAACTGATTGCGGCAGCGCAAGAAACCAGTGTATCGAGTACCGACACCAAAGCATACGATGGTCCTTTATCGATAGGGGAGCGGCATCATCTCGAAGAGATTGCTAATAACTCCGGATATGCCGCGAGCCAAGCTAACTTATTTGGGACGGGTCGTGAGCTTGTGTTTGTTGGGAAAACGCTTCCAGGCGTAAACAACGGTTTTTCAGATGCAGATCGCAAAGCATTTTTAACAAAGCAAGCGGGCCAAATGGCGAACGAAAAACAAGTTCAAGGGGAACGCACTGCATATTACGAAAGCCTAATGGGGCAAGGCCTGCCGCCAGCCGAAACCTTCGCCAAGCTACTCGAATTCAACGCCAACCTGCCGGAAAGTCATGACGCTACGCTCGGGTGGTCTGAATCCGGGGTATCTTTGTCTTATTCCGACTACCAGAAAGCCCGACTTGATTATCTACAAAACCTCATCGGCCAAGGTTAAGTCTGCCTCGGTTTTGGCGAAAATTAAAATTCGGGAAAACTCGGGGACAAAATTTTAGAATACACATTAACGCCCGCGCAAATTTTGCAACACGGCGCAATGCGATAAACCCGCACCCAGCAAAACTCGCGAACGCAATTTTGTTGACGGTGAAGTTTGGCGGCAGTTATGGGCGGGCCTTCAGGCGGGCCTCGATGGCGTCCCAGATGTTTTGTTCCAGCGCCACGCCGTCGAAGCGGCGGATTTCCTGCAAGCCGGTGGGCGAAGTGACGTTGATCTCGGTCAAATAACCGCCGATCACGTCGATGCCGGCGAAAATCAGGCCGCGCTGGCGCAAATCCGGGCCGATGGCGGCGCAGATTTCCAGGTCGCGTTTGTTGAGCGTGCAGGGTTCGGGCCTGCCGCCCGCGTGCATGTTGGAACGCGCTTCGCCGTCGGGCGGCACGCGGTTGATCGCGCCCTTAGGTTCGCCGTCGATCAAAATGATGCGTTTGTCGCCCTGGCGCACGGCGGGAATGTACCGTTGCGCCACCAGCGGTTCGCGTGATGCGGCCATATGCATTTCAAGCAATGTATTTAAGTTTTCATCCCCCGGCGCGATGTGAAACACGCCCCAGCCGCCGTTGCCGTATAGCGGCTTGACGATGATGTCGCCGTGTTTTTCGCGAAAGGCGCGGATCGCCGCGCCGTCGCGGCTGACCAGCGTCGGCGGGATCAAATCGGGAAATTGGGCGATATACAGCTTTTCCGGATTGCGCCGCACTTCGGTCGGGTTATTGACCACCAAGGTGGCGGGATGGATGCGGTCCAGCAGATAGGTGGTGGTTAAATACGCCATGTCGAACGGCGGGTCTTGGCGCAGCCACACCACGTCTAAGGTGGAAAGATCGGTCAGCTCGGCCTCGCCCAACGTGTAGTGGTCGCCCAATTCGCGGCGCAACGATAACCGCTGCGCGCGCGCCAGCACCCGGCCGTCTTCCAACATTAATTGGTCGGGGTGGTAATAAAACAGCTCATGCCCACGCGCCTGCGCCTCCAGGCCGATGACGAAGGTCGAATCCGCATCGATGTTGAGCGTTTCGACGGGGTCCATTTGCAGAGCGACTTTGAGGCTCATGACGGTTTTTTATCCTCGCGGTTTTGCAACTGTTGCAGCAACTGAGAAGCGGTATAGCGGTGCGCGTCGCCGCCCGGCAACGCCAAAAACCGCCTTAAGGCCGAAATGGCGTCTCCCACATGATCGAGCCTAGCGTGCAGCAGCCCCGCCTCGCGCCACAGCCGGGCGTGTTCGGGGGCGATCAGCAGCGCCGCTTCCAGCGCCGCCAGCGCCGCTTCGGGCGCGGCGTGCCGCAAATGATGCACCTTGATCTGGTCTTGCAGCGCGACCAGCACATCGCGGCGCTTGAGCGGCGAAAGGCCGAACGGATTAAGCGCGCCGTCGCCGCCCCGGTGGGCGCGATAGAGTTCGCGCAAATCGCGCGCATCGACGAGCCGTGCGTCATGTACGGGATCAAGCACCAAGCGTGCGCCCTGAGCGTCTTCGATGCGCACCAATGGCCGGGCGGGAAAATCGAGAATCTCGACATGCACGCCCAAGTTTTCCAAAACCGTGTGATAGAGCACGCAAAGCGCCATCGCCCCGCCCCGGCGTTTGTCGATGACGCGGGCCAAATTGGCGCCGTCGCCTTGTTCGCCGGGATCGCCGGGCAGGACCATGCCGCCATACCCAAAACGGCGCGGGATGATTTGCCGGGCGGCTTCGGCGCACAGGCGGGCGCTGGCGGCATCGTGGTGCAGGTAGGCGCGGGCGTCGTCTTTAAGACTTTGAAGATGGCGATGGTAGGGGCCTAAATCCAAACCCGGTTCGGCCCACACCGCCAGCGCCAGCGCCGCATCGGCTAAGGCGATGGCCGGATCGGGCTGTGCGCCAATGCGCATAAGGGTTTCGCGAACGGTCATCTTTTACCTTTCAACAGGGGGGGCCTGCGCCAAGCGGCTGGTCCCTTCCTCTGGTCCCTTGCCCTGGCCCTTGCCCTGGCCCCTGGTCCCCGGCCCCAGAAATTACCCGGCCGGCGCGGGTGATTTAAGGCGTACGTGACTGACGATGTGTTGCACATAAGCAATGGCGCGCGCGTGGTTTTTCACCCGCTCGAGCTCTTCTTCGTTTTGCGCCACGCCCAGCAAGTATACCGTGCCGCCCACGGTTTCGATGATGTAATTGATGGCGAGGACTTGTTTGTCGAAGGTCAGCGCCGCCGACAATTGCGTTGAAATCCAGGCGTCGCGGGCGGTGTCGATCAAGCTGGTATCGGGGGAGACGCGGATTTCGTTGATCACGTCGACAACGCCGTCGGCCTGCCACGTCAGGCGCACGGCATCGGCGCGGATCGTTTCGCTTGCGACGATACCGGTCAGCAGCGCGCGCCCTTCATAGACCTCGACGCCGATCGATTTGAGCAGCGTGTGATCAAATCGCGCGAACATGTCCATGATGCGGCTCGATGTGCCGAGATCCCGCGCCACGCCGTCGACGCCGCGCTCTTGATAGGCCGCAAGCCCGGTCACCGCGCCTGCGCCCATCACCGCGCCCACCGGCGTACACGCGCCGATGACGGCCGAGCAAACAAGACTGATCAACGCTAAACGCAAGGGGGTTCGGTTCATGGCGGCGCTCTGTTGTTGTTTTATGATGGTTCTATAAAATAATGGCCTTAAGTTAACAAGCGGTGACGATGCATAAAGCAGGGCAAGACCATTCATCGTTAACGCTCAGCAAATACTTAATCTTAACCCCTGTCATTGCGAGCGAAGCAGAGCCGTTTTGACGGGCTGAACCGCCCTCTTCTGGATTGGCGCGCTCCTTTCAGGGGCTCGCAATGACGCATAAGCGCGGCTCGCTCCGCAAAAAAACGATGTAACTTGGAACGATGATCCGGTTCAGCAAAATGATCGATGGATGATTTTGCCCTAATGCAAAACCAAGCGCATGGTTTGGCTTACGCGCGCCACGCATCGGCCATATAGGAAAGGCTGAAAAATCCGGTGACCAGCGCCACATCGAAACGCACGTCGCAATCGCGCAACGCCGGGTTTTGCTGCAAAAAATGGTGCGCCGCGCGTTGGATGCGCGCCCGTTGATGCGCTTGCACGGCTTCGGCGGCGGTCGCGGCATCCTTGCGCGCTTTGACCTCGATAAAGGAAATCAGCTTTCCCTTGCGCGCGATGATGTCGATTTCGCCCAGCGGCGATTTGAAATTACGGGCGAGAATGCGCCGCCCGGTGGCGCGAAGATAAAGCCGCGTCAATGCTTCCGCCCAAACGCCGCGCCGTTGCGCGTGCTTTTTATGCGATTTGGGCGGTTTTACGTCATCGGATGGTTTACTCACGCCGCGCCTCCCGTTACCCTGTCCGTTCCTGGGCAATGGCCAGGGTAGCAGGTTTTTTTGGAGGCTCCAGCGTCGATGACGCCCATCACCCGCCTTTTGCCGTCGATCCGGCGCGCCGCTGCGCTGCGCCGGGCTATGCCATGCTGGTTTTCGCCACGCTGGGGTATGCCGCGCTGGGGTTCGCTGATCGCCTTAACGGTGGCGGGTAGCGTGCTGGCGGCGTGCGGCCAACTTGGCGTCGGTCTTGGCGGTAGGCCGAAGCCGATCAACGCGCCGAGCACGGCTTCCGCCCCGGGCGGCGCATCCCAGCCGGGCGCGGCCTCGCCTTCCGGGCGCGAAGGTCAGGTCGCGAGTGCGCCGTCCGCCGACCGTCCGCCCCTGTTGCCGTCGCTGGAAGCTTTGCTGGGCAGCATTCCCCGCACCGAAGACGGTCAAATTCTCGAACCGCCCACCGTGCCGCGCGCGCGCGGGCTGCGCGTCGCCGTGTTATTGCCGCTCTCAGGCCCCAATCAGCGCGTGGGCGCGGCCATGCTGAGCGCCGCCGAAATGGCCCTGTTCGATTTTGCCGGGCCGGATTTTGAAATGCTGGTGCAAGACACCAAAGGCACGCCAGAGGGTGCCGCCGAAGCGGCGCGTCTGGCCGTGGGTGACGGCGCGTCGATGATCGTCGGCCCCTTGTTGGCGTCGTCGGTGCGCGCCGTGGCGGATATTGCGCGCGCCGCGAACGTGCCGGTGGTGGCGTTTTCGTCGGATCGCACGGTGGTGGGCGACGGCGTTTACACCATGGGCTTTTTCCCCGGCGACGAAGTGCGCCGCGTCATGGAATACGCCGCCGCCAAGAGGGCGCGGCGCTTCGCCCTATTGGCGCCCAGCGGGCCGTATGGCGACGCGGTGCTGAGCGCCATGCAGGACGCTGCGGGCGCGCTTGGCGGCGAGGTCGTGCAGGCCGAATTTTACGATCCTCAAGCCAGCGATTTTGCCCCTTCGGTTAAACATATAGCCAACTATGATGCTCGGCGGCGGACGCTGGAAGAACAGCGCGCCATCTTGCAGGAAAGCGGCGACGAAGTTTCGCAATTGGCGCTAAAGCGGCTGGAAAATTTGCAAACCATCGGGGATCCGCCGTTCGACGCCTTGCTGGTGGCCGATGGCGGCAAACGTCTGGTGGAGGTGGCGGCGCTGTTGCCGTATTACGACATTGATCCCAAACGGGTGAAAATACTCGGCACCGGGCAATGGGATGAACAAGATTTAGGCGCCGAACCCGCGTTGATCGATGGTTGGTACGCAGCCCCCGACCCCGCCGTGCGCAAGGCGTTCTCCGATGAATACGCCGAAGCTTTCGGTTTGCGTCCGCATCGTCTGGCGACGTTGGCCTATGACGCCGCCGCCCTGGCGGTGGTGTTGGGCAAGCCGGATCAACAAACGGCGAGCCCGTTTAATCACGCCATTTTGGCGCAACCGGGCGGCTTTGCCGGGCGCGACGGTATTTTCCGTTTTCAGTCGGACGGCGCGGCCCAACGCGGCCTTGCGGTGCTGCAGGTCGGACGCCGCGAAACCAAGGTGGTCGATCCCGCGCCTAAGGCGTTTCCCAACTATTAGGGTCCGGACCCCAGGCTTCGGACCCCAGGCTTCGGACCCCAGGCTTCGGACCCCAGGCTTCGGACCCCAGGCTTTGGACCTAAGGGCCGACCCTAAGGCCGATACGGGGAGCAGGATAAAATCTCAATCGTTAACGCTCGGCAAGCCCCCGTCTTTGCGAGCGAAGCGAAGCAATCCAGAGCCGTTTCGACGGGCCTAATTTCCCCTTTTCTGGATTGCCGCGCCCCCTTCAGGGGCGCGCAATGACGGATGAGGGCTTTTTCAGTCAAACCAGCAGGCGCTCCAAGATGGCGTTGAGCGTGAGGCGGCCCTGCGGGGTCACACATAGCGCGCTATCGTTTAGCTCTACGAGGCCCGCCTGTTCAAGCGTTTCAAGACCCTGGGGGTCTAACGCTTGGCGGATGTCGAGGCCCGATTGGGCATGAAACCGTTCCCGCGACACGCCTTGCGGCAGGCGCAGCCCGGTCAGCAGCAATTCGGCGGCGCGCTCCAGGGCGGGCAGGGCGCGCACCTTGGCGGTGCCATCGCCTTGGCGCTGCACTTGCGCCAGCCAGCGCGCCGGGTCGGCGATCTGATGGGTGGCTGAAGTCACCCCATCTTGGCGGATGCGGCCATGCGCGCCGGGGCCGATACCGACATAATCGCCGCCGGTCCAATAGGTTAGGTTGTGGCGGCTTTGTGAGCCCGGACGGGCGTGGTTGGAAACCTCGTACAGGGGCAGCCCGGCGTCCACCGTCATGTCCTGGGTGATGCGGTCGAGCTCAAGGCTCAAGTCTTCGCTGGCTTCAAGAACGCGGCGGCGAAAAAATTCGGTGCCGGGTTCGATCGTCAATTGATACAGCGACAGATGATCGCTGCCCAGCGCCAGCGCTTGGGCAAGCTCGTCCTCCCATTCGCCGGGTCCTTGGCCGGGACGCGCATAAATCAAATCGAACGTGAAACGATCAAAGATCGCGCCCGCGATGTCCACGGCGCGCAAGGCTTGCACGGCGGAATGTTCCCGCCCCAGGGCCTGCAAATCGGCATCGATCAGGGCCTGCACGCCGACCGAGACACGGTTGACGCCGGCCTCGCGAAAGGCGCGGAATTTGGCCGCTTCGATGGAGGTCGGGTTGGCTTCCAAGGTGATTTCACAATCAAAATGAAATCCCCACAGCCGTTCGGCGGTGTCCAAAATATGGGCTGCGGTTTGCGGGCTCATTAAGCTGGGCGTGCCGCCGCCGAAATAAATACTGCTGAGTTTGCGGCCATTCGTTCGTGAAGCGTAATGATTTAGCTCGGCCGTGATGGCGTCGCGGAACTCTTTTTCAGGTATCGCGGCCGGGTTGATGGCGCGTGAATTGAAATCGCAATACGGGCATTTGGACAAACACCACGGCCAATGCACATACAAGGCGAACGGCTCGGCATATGGGGCGGGGGCGAGGGTCATGGCAGTCGTAAACACATATGGCGCGGCAAACCGTCTTGCTAAGGGACAAGCGGGGGGCAAGGGACAGGGGGCATTTTTGTTCAGCGAGATAGCCATATCATGAAACGAAGCGGTTTGGGGAATGTTTGGAAGGGTCGCGCCGTGCGATGGATCGCGCATTGGGCGCGCATCGGTGTTGCCGCGCTGTGGGGATTTATGGCGGCGCCGGGCGTTGCGGCCCAATCCGCGCCGCCGCCCGATCCTGGCGTTTTGATTCAATCGTTTCAGTGTGTGGTGCTGTTGGGCAAAAACCGAACGCCCATACGCGTCCAAGTGATCAGCGATCCGGCGCTCACCATCGTGTCGATGGCCGAGCGGTTGCCAAACAGCACGGATTTGCGCATCAGGCTCAACCCCACCTTGATGAACCGCTATCGCCCCGTGGCCCGCCTGTTTTGGCTGGAACACGAATGCGCCCACCATACTTTGGGCCATACGCTACGCCGGAGCGATGTCGACCCGGCGCAAATGGGCCGTGACGAAGACGACGCCGACTGCACCGCCATTCAAACCATGATCAAGGGCCTGCCCGGCCAAGCGCCGATGATCGATGCGCAGGGGCTTGCCACGATCGAGGCGGATGTCGCAAGCCTGATGCGGGGCGGGGGCTATTACAAACCCGGAACCGAGCGCGCGCAGCAGATCGAAGCCTGCGCGCGCAGGGTCGGGGGTTAGGGGGCTCCGTTAGGCTCAGGCGAAACAGGCCGCGACCAAAAGTTTGAACGCCGCCGCGCGGTGGCTGATCAAATGCTTTTCTTCAGGCTCCATCTCGGCGAAGGCGACATCATGCCCGTCGGGCACAAACACCGGATCGTAACCGAAGCCTTTAGTCCCCCTGGGCGGCCAGATCATCGTGCCGAACACCTGGCCCTCGAAACATTCCACATGGCCGTCGGGCCACGCCAAACACAGCGCACAGGTGAAATGCGCGCTGCGGTCTTGAGCATTTTTGGCGTGCAGCGCGTCTTCGATGCGCCGCATGGCGACGGTAAAGTCTTTATCCGCCCCCGCCCAGCGCGCGCTATACACCCCCGGTTCGTTATTCAAGGCATGAACGCATAGCCCGCTATCGTCAGACAGCGCGGGCAGGTTGGCGGCCTTGGCGGCGGCCAGCGCCTTGATGCGGGCGTTGGCGATGAAGGTCTCGCCGTCTTCGACGGGTTCGGGTAAATTGAGCCCGGCGGCGCTGATGGCGTGTGCGCCGAAGGGCGCCAACAGATCGTGAATTTCGCGCACTTTGCCTGCGTTATGACTGGCGATGACCAGTTGGCCGCCGGTAAATTGCCGGTAAACCTTGGCCGTCATCCGGGTTTATTCCAAGCCCAGCGCTTGGCGCTGCAACTGGATCAGTTCGCCCACGCCCTTTTTGGCCAGCGCCATCAATTCCATGAATTGATCTTCGGAAAACGGATAATCTTCTGCCGTGCCTTGGATTTCGACGATGCCCTTGGCCCCGGTCAGCACGAAGTTGGTATCGGCTTCGGCGGCGGAATCTTCCAGATAATCCAAATCCAGCAGCGGCGTTTCCTTGAATAGGCCGCAGCTTACGGCGGCCACTTGGTCGATCAATGGCACGCTATTGATAATGCCGCGCTCAACCGCGTTTTGAAACGCCTGATGCAGCGCCACATAGGCCCCGGTGATGGAGGCGGTGCGGGTGCCGCCGTCGGCCTGGATCACATCGCAATCCAAGGTCACTTGGATTTCGCCCATGGCTTCCAAATCGGTGACGGCGCGCAAAGAGCGCCCGATCAGGCGCTGGATTTCCTGGGTGCGGCCCGATTGTTTGCCCTTGGCGGCTTCGCGGTTCATGCGCGAACCGGTGGCGCGCGGCAGCATGCCGTATTCCGCCGTCACCCAGCCCTTGCCGGTGCCGCGCATAAAGGGCGGCACGCGCTCTTCCAAGCTGGCGGTGCACAGCACGTGGGTATCGCCGAATTTGATCAGGCACGAGCCTTCGGCATGTTTGGCGAAGCCGGGTTCCAGGGTCACGGTGCGCAGTTCGTCGAAGGCGCGGCCAGAAGGTCTCATGGGATTTCCTAAAGGTTGCATCGGGTTGAGTTGGCGACAAACTACCCGCCCAAAGCCCAGAGGTAAAGCCCAGAGGTAAGACCCAGAGAAAGGTTAAGGCCTTGCGGTAAAGAGCTGAGGGAAAGACCTGTACGGATGGCCTAATGCAAAGCATTGACGCTCAGGAAGCGCATCCATACAGTCTCAAGGCCATGATCACCGATCTCAACGCCCGTTCCCGCGAAATTTTTCGCCGCATCGTCGACGCCTACCTGGAAACGGGTTCGCCGGTGGGTTCGCGCACGCTTTCCAAACAGCCGGGTCTGGGTGTGTCGCCCGCCACCATCCGCAACGTCATGGCCGATTTGGAAGACGCCGGATTGCTGTTCGCGCCGCATACGTCGGCGGGCAGGCTGCCCACCGAAGCGGGTTTAAAGCTGTTTGTCGATGGATTGTTGGAAATCGGCAATTTGACCCGCGCCGAACGGCAAAGCATCGAAGGCGAATGCAAGGCGTCCGGCGCATCGGTCGAAGGCATGTTGGAACGCGCCACCCAGGCGCTGTCGGGGCTGACCCATATGGCCGGGCTGGTGGTCGCGCCCAAAACCCAAGCGCCCTTGAAACACATTGAATTCGTGGCGCTCAATCCGGGCCGCGCCCTGGTGGTGTTGGTCACCGAAAACGGGGTGGTGGAAAACCGCATCATCGATGTGCCGCTGGGCGTGATGCCGTCGGCGCTGGTGGAAGCGACCAATTATCTGTCGGCGCGGCTGGTGGGACGCACGCTCGAAGACGCGCTCGTCGCCATTCAGGTGGAACTGGCGCAGCACAAAGCCGATTTGGATCACTTGACGCAAAAGGTGGTGGAAGAAGGCGTCGCCGTGTGGGCCGGGGGCGGCGGGCGCAGCGTTTCAGGCGGCTCGTTGATCATCAAGGGCCAGTCGCAGTTGCTGAACGATCTCACCGCGCAGGCCGATTTGGAGCACATTCGCGCCCTGTTCGAAGCCCTGGAAACCAAGGAAACCCTAGCGGGCTTGATCGAACGCGCCGATAGCGCCGAGGGCGTGCAGATTTTCATCGGCTCGGAAAACAACCTGTTCGGCCTGTCGGGCTGTTCGATGGTGGTGGGGCCGTACCGCGATAGCCAAGAGCGCATCGTCGGCGCCATCGGCGTGATCGGACCGACGCGCATGAACTACGCGCGCATCATTCCGATGGTTGATTATACCTCAAAGTTGGTGTCGCGCCTGATCGGTTAAGTTTATCGGCTGACTTGATCTGTCGTGAAAATAGGCTAAATACCAGCCCAACTGACCCACATGCTGAACAAACTTGCCACATGTTGAACAAACTTGCCACATGCTGAACAAACTTGAATGGACCAAAGCCCATGAGCGATGAAACCGATAACCCTGCCCAGGCGGATGCCGAACGCGATATGGCCGCAGAACAATCCGCAGAAATGGCCGAATCCGAAGCTGCTGAGGCCGCCGAAGCGGCGGGCGAGGCTGAACCCGACCCGGCGGAAGTCATCAAGGAATTGAACGACAAACTGCTGCGCGCCATGGCCGAAGCCGAAAACACCCGGCGCATCGCGGCGCGGGAAAAAGCCGATGCGGCCAAGTATGCAGTCACCAACTTCGCCCGCGACATCGTGCGCGTGGCCGATAATTTGGGCTTTGCCATGATGAGCGTGTCGCCGGAGGCGCGCCAGGCCGATCAAAACCTGGAAAACCTGTACGTCGGCATCGAAATGACGATGAAGGAATTGCTCAACGTGTTCGAAGCCCAAGGCATCAAACCGGTGCCTGCCGAAGGCCAGCCGTTCGATCACAATATCCACGAAGCCGTCAGCCAGATGGAAGATCCGGGCGTTCCGGTCAACACGGTGATGAAGGTGATCCGCGCGGGTTATACCATCCAAGACCGCCTGTTGCGCCCCGCCCAGGTGATCGTATCCATCGGCGGCGCAAAAGCCGATGCGGCGGGCGAGGCGGGCGAGGCGGGTGAGGTCGGCGAAAACACGGCGGAAGGCGGGCAAAAGGCTTATGAACAGGCCGCTCAGGCGTCCGGCAAAGCGGTGGATCAGGAAATTTAAGGCGAAAGCCGAAAAAGGCCCACTTTTGAGTCTGATTCTTTATCTGACGCATGTTGCGCAACGAAAAAGACAGGCCTATATACCCAGCGGCGCGATGCATTGCGCCAATTTAGAGAAAACCCTGAGGGGACCGAAGCCCAGGCGCTGAAAAGGCCAACAGAGAGGGCGTCAAGGTCCGCCTAAGACGGAGACAAAGACATGAGCAAGGTTATCGGTATCGATTTGGGCACCACGAATTCGTGCGTCGCCATTATGGAAGGTTCGGAAGTCAAGGTTCTGGAAAATTCCGAGGGCGCGCGCACCACGCCGTCGATGGTGGCGTTCACCGAATCCGGCGAGCGGTTGGTGGGGCAATCGGCCAAGCGCCAAGCGGTGACCAACCCTGAAAATACCTTGTTTGCGATCAAGCGTCTGATCGGGCGGCGTTATAACGATCCGCTGACGGAAAAAGACAAGGGCCTCGTGTCTTACAACATCGTCAACGGCGACAATGGCGATGCATGGGTCGCGGCGCACGGCAAGACCTACAGCCCGTCGCAGATCTCCGCCTTCATCTTGCAAAAAATGAAAGAAACCGCCGAAAGCTATCTGGGCACGACGGTGACCCAGGCGGTCATTACCGTTCCGGCGTATTTCAACGACAGCCAGCGCCAAGCCACCAAGGACGCGGGTAAGATCGCCGGCCTGGAAGTGCTGCGCATCATTAATGAGCCCACCGCCGCAGCGCTGGCCTATGGCTTGGATAAAAAAGAAGGCGGCGTGGTCGCGGTTTATGACTTGGGCGGCGGCACCTTCGATATTTCCATTTTGGAAATCGGCGACGGCGTGTTCGAGGTGAAATCCACCAACGGCGACACCTTCTTGGGCGGCGAAGATTTCGACCACACCATCGTCGAATATCTGGCCGACGAGTTTAAAAAAGACCAAGGCATCGACCTGCGCAAGGATCGTCTGGCGCTGCAGCGCCTTAAGGAAGCGGCGGAAAAAGCCAAGATCGAACTTTCGAGCTCGACCCAGACCGACGTCAACCTGCCGTTCATCACCGCCGACGCCACCGGGCCGAAGCACTTGAACGTCAAAATGACGCGCGCCAAGCTGGAAACCTTGGTGGGCGATTTGATCCAGCGCACCGCCGGTCCGTGCAAGGCCGCGATCAAAGACGCGGGCGTCAAACTTTCCGACATCGATGAAGTGATCTTGGTCGGCGGCATGACCCGCATGCCCAAGGTGCAGGAACTGGTCAAAGAAATCTTTGGCCGCGAACCGCATAAGGGCGTGAACCCCGACGAAGTGGTCGCCATCGGCGCGGCCATCCAGGGCGGCGTGTTGAAGGGCGAAGTCAAAGATGTGCTGCTGCTCGACGTGACGCCGCTGTCGCTCGGCATCGAAACGCTGGGCGGCGTGTTCACCCGCCTGATCGATCGCAACACCACCATTCCGACGCGCAAGTCCCAGGTGTTTTCCACCGCCGAAGACAATCAAAACGCCGTCACCATCCGCGTGTTCCAGGGCGAACGCGAAATGGCCGCCGACAACAAGCTGTTGGGCCAGTTCGACCTGATGGGCCTGCCGCCCGCACCGCGCGGCATGCCGCAGATCGAAGTCACCTTCGACATCGACGCCAACGGCATCGTCAACGTGTCGGCGAAAGATAAAGCCACCGGCAAAGAACAGCAGGTTTCCATTCAGGCTTCGGGCGGGTTGGGCGACGCCGATATCGAACGCATGGTCAAGGACGCCGAAGAACACGCCGAAGAAGACAAAAAGCGCCGCGCTTTGGTCGATGCTAAGAACCATGCCGAAAGCCTGATTCACGACACCGAAAAGAACGTCAAGGAATACGGCGACAAGGTTTCGCCCGATGATAAGGCCTCGATCGAAGCCGCCATCGCCGACGCCAAAGCCGTTATGGAAGACGCCAACGCCGACGCCGAAGCCATTAAGACCAAGACCGAGGCGCTGACCCAGGCGGCGATGAAGTTGGGCGAAGCCATGTATAAAGCGAGCCAGGCCGAAAGCGCGGGCGGCGCCGATGCGGGGGCTTCCGGCAATGCTCAAGAAACCCCTAAGGACGACAACGTGGTCGATGCCGACTTCGAAGAAGTCGATCCCGATCAGGGCAAGAAGTAAGGCGGGCTAAGCGGTTAAAGGGTCTGTCTTTTTAACGGTAAAAATAGCCACAGGCGGCATGCCCGGACGGAAGTCCGGGCATCCCCGTCTGTGAGGCGGGGCAGATGGCCGGGCAAACCCGGTCATGACGGAGTTGAAAACGGGCGATGGCAAAGCAGGATTATTACGAGCTGCTTGGAGTCTCGAAGGGTGCGGACGCCGACGCGATTAAAAAGGCGTACCGCAAGCTTGCCATGAAATATCATCCGGACCGCAATCCGGACGACAAGACCGCCGAACAAAAATTCAAAGACGTCAACGAAGCCTATGAAGTTTTAAAAGACGAAGAAAAACGCGCGGCCTATGACCGTTTCGGTCATGCGGCGTTTGAGCAAGGCGGCCCTGGCCGCGGCGGCTTTGAAGGCTTTGCCGGTGGCGGCGGCGGTTTCGCCGATATTTTCGAAGAAATGTTCGGCGGTGGTTTTGGCGGTGGGCGCGGACGCGGCGGCCCGGAACAAACGGGGCGTGGTTCAGACCATCGGTTCAATTTAGACATCACGCTCGAAGAGGCGTTTCACGGTAAAAACACGGAAATCCGCGTCCCCGGCTCGGCGCAGTGCGACGAATGCAAGGGTACGGGCGCGACCAAGGGTTCCGCGCCGGTCAAGTGTTCGACGTGCGGCGGCTCCGGCCGGGTGCGCAGCCAACAGGGCTTTTTCACGGTCGAGCGCACCTGCCCGTCGTGTCACGGCCAGGGCCAGGTGATTAAAGATCCGTGCCGCAAGTGTTCGGGAACGGGCCGCGTCGCCAAAGAAAAAACCCTCAACGTCAACATTCCCGCCGGGGTCGAAACCGGCACGCGCATCCGTTTGGCGGGCGAAGGCGAGGCGGGATTGCGCGGCGCGCCTGCGGGCGATTTGTATATTTTCTTGAACGTGCGCGCGCATCGCATTTTCCAGCGCGACGGCGCCAACATCCATGTGCGCGTGCCGGTGCCGATGACCACGGCGGCGCTCGGCGGCAGCATCGAAGTCCCCACCGTGGACGGTTCGCGCGCTCGCATCACCATTCCCGCAGGCACCCAGTCGGGCCAGCAGTTCCGTCTGCGCGCCAAGGGCATGAGCATGTTGCGCACCAATTCGCGCGGCGACATGTTCGTCGAGCTCAGCGTGGAAACGCCGATGCACCTGACCAAAAAACAAAAGGAATTGATGGAACAGTTCCGCGCCGAAGGCGGCGACGAAAATGCCCACAGCCCCGAATCCGGCGGCTTCTTTTCCAAGGTCAAAGAATTGTGGGAAGACCTGAAGGACTAATGTTCGTTTGCCCTTCAGGCCATCCGGCGAATCAACTTCGTGGGTTGTCGTTGCGCTCCGCAATCAGCGCCAGCGACGCCCAATAGTCTCCGGCGCGGCGTTTGCGAATGCCGCCGCTGATGATGTTGAGACGCACATCGTTGCAACCTTCCCGGCGTTGCCATTTCAGCAAACTTTCACGCAGCATCGCCACCCGGTCGCGGATGACTTTTTTGCCGTGTATACAATCGGCCATGGTGGAAAAAATCACCGCGCCGAATTGCAAGGTGTTGCCTTCGACGCCCCCGTTCAGCAAACCGATGATGCGCCGGGTGTCGGGTTTGAGCGTGCCGAGCGTTTGCACGTCGCGCTTGACCTCGAACGCGACGCGCGGTTCTTTGCTGGCGGCCCAGCACATTAAAATGTCGCACCGCCCCCCGCGCCGCCGTCGGTCTGTGGGTTCCACATCGTGACCGCGCGCGGCCAGCCGCGCTTGGTCCAGTTGAAATTCCAGCCACGTCATATGGTTGGGCGCGGCTTGATGCAGTTTCTCCGCAATGTTGGCGGTCAGCAGGTATTCCGGCGCGCGGGCGAACGGCAACGTATGGCCCGTTTGCTTGGAAAATTTTTGTTCCGCCAATTGCAGGCCGCCAAATGCCGCACGGATAAGCCTCTGCTTGGATACGCGATTCATCGTTTCCCCCGAAAGTTGGTCATGTATGAGCGTCGATACGGGTATGGTTTAAACCAATACGTGTATTTTGTCGCGAGGCTTAATGGGGGGCCTGATTTGGGCAAGGGTGTGGCGTTTGGCGCGGGTTGGTGTTAATCATCGAAACAAGACGACGGTTTAGACAAAAAACGGAAGCCTGTGATGAAAATCGGAATTGTCGGCGCCGCCGGGCGCATGGGGCGCATGTTGATCGGCGCGGTGCTTGCCGCCGAAGGCGCCGAGCTTGCGGGCGGCGTGGAAAAATCCAGCCATCAAGACCAAGGGCGCGATTTGGGCGAACTGGCGGGGTTCGAGCCGTGCGGCGTGAAGCTTTCCTCCGACACCCGCGCTCTGTTTGAAGCCGCCGACGTGATCATCGATTTTACCGCGCCCGCCGCGACCGCGCTGCACGCCGCCCTGGCCGCCGATACGGGCGCGCGGTTGGTGGTCGGCACCACGGGCCTGGACGTGGCGCAGCAACAGACGATTGCTCACGCGGCGCAAAAGACCGCCTTAGTGCAGGCGGCCAATTATTCGGTCGGCGTGAATGTTTTGCTGGGTCTGGTCGAACAGATGGCGCGTATTTTGCCCGAATCGTATGACATCGAAATATTGGAAATGCACCATCATCACAAAGTGGATGCGCCATCCGGAACCGCGCTGGCGCTGGGCCATGCGGCGGCGGCGGGGCGCGGCGTGAAGCTGGACGACGTGGCCGATAAGGTGCGCGACGGCATCACCGGGGCGCGCCGCTTGGGCGACATCGGTTTTGCTACCTTGCGCGGCGGCGATGTGGTGGGCGATCACACGGTGATGTTTGCGGGGGCGGGTGAACGGGTCGAGATTAGCCACAAGGCTTCATCGCGCGAAATCTTCGCTTCGGGCGCGGTGCGCGCCGCTCTGTGGGTGGGGGGGCAAAAGCCGGGGCTGTATTCGATGAAAGACGTGCTGGGATTATAACTTCGTTAGCGCGCGCCCCGCTGATTGTTTCCCTGTCGGGCTACATATAGCCCTCCGCGCCTCTTGTTGTTTCCCTGTCGGGCTACATATAGCCCTCCACGCCTCTTGTTGTTTCCCTGTCGGGCTACATATAGCCCTCCACGCCTCTTGTGCGCGCCGCCCTGTGGGTGGGGGGCAAAAGCCGGGGCTGTATACGATGAAAGACGTGCTGGGGTTTTAGGGCCGGGATTTAGGCTTTAGGGTTCGTTTTGCGCCGACGCGACCCTGAGGCGTTGCAGCACGTCGTTGAGTTTCCATGCCGTGCGGTCCTTTTCAGACGCTGACAAAAAGCGCCCGATTTCAATCGCTTCGCCGTGGCTGCACACTTCCAAAGCGGCGTTTTGCGTCGGCGAACCGGTAAAATCCACATGCGCCCAATAGGCGGGGAAGACCTTGGTTTCTTCGCGGCCCAACTCGCGGCGGTGGATGGTGATCTCATTTGCGGTGATTTCGACCGTTTCCACCACGTCGGTGCGGCGCATGAAGATATGCACCATGGCGGCGATAAAGATGAACTCGCCGCCGAAAAAGCCGATGATGGGCCATCCGCCCATGACGGTGAACAAAATCCCGGCGCTGCACCAAATCACCGCCAACACGCCGCACAACGTATAGGCCACACGCGGATCGGCGCTGCGTCTG
>Ga0299912_10000366_pt1 | contig 39563 bp, 39 predicted proteins | sample RVTome_2_FD_207667 | JGI IMG/M metagenome (GOLD analysis project Ga0299912, IMG submission 207667) | Soil microbial communities from uranium-contaminated site in the Upper Colorado River Basin, Wyoming, United States - RVT95D214 (version 2) ... | reverse complement strand
TTCGCTCGCCAAGCGTATCCGCAACGCCGGATTCGAGGTGCGCGTCGACACGGCGTTTGCCGACGTCATGCGTGCCTGCGCCGAGCCGCGAGAGGATGCGGGCGGCACCTGGATTTCTCCCACCATGGTTGCGGCCTACACGCGCCTGTTCGATGCGGGCTACGCCCATTCGATCGAAACCTGGCGGGATGGCAAACTGGTCGGCGGACTCTACGGCGTGGCGATTGGCCGCATGTTCTATGGCGAGTCGATGTTCAGCCGCGAACCCGACGCCTCCAAGGTGGCGCTGGTGCGGCTGGCGCGGCAGTTGCAGCACTGGGGGTTCGGCCTCATCGACTGTCAGATGGAGACCGCACACCTCGCCAGCCTGGGCGCGCGCACCCTGCCGCGTGCCACTTTCAAGGAAAGACTGGCGGAATTGGTAAAATTGCCCCATCGGCCCGGCCCCTGGACGTTTGACCTCTGATTAATGCATCCGACTGAACCCCCTTTCCAGCGCATCCAGTTCTACCTGACCGCGCATTACGACTGCAGCTACCTGCCGGGGCGGCAGGCGCGCTCGCAGGTCGCCACGCCCACCCACCTGATCGATGGCGATGCCTACAGCGCGCTGATTCGCATGGGGTTTCGCCGCAGCGGCCAGTTCACCTATCGTCCGCACTGCGAGCAATGCCATGCCTGCGTGCCGGTGCGGGTCGAAGCCGCCCATTTTGTGCCCAACCGCACCCAGCGCCGCTGCCTCAAGCGCAACCAGCACCTGTCCGCACGTTTTCTGCCGCTCGATTTCAAGGACGAGCATTACGCGCTGTATCGCAGCTACCTCGGCAGCCGCCATGCCGGCGGCGGCATGGACCGCGACGGTCCCGACCAGTACACGCAGTTTTTGCTGTCGTCCAACGTCGACAGCGTGCTGGTCGAATTCCGCGACGGCGACGAACTCGTCATGGTCTCGGTCATCGACCAGATCGACGACGGAATCTCTGCCGTCTATACCTTCTTCGATGCCGCACGCGACAAGGACAGCCTCGGCGTCTACGGCGTGCTGTGGCAGATCGAACTGGCGAAGCGGCTGGAATTGCCCTATCTCTATCTCGGCTACTGGATCGCCGAGAGCCGCAAGATGGCCTACAAGAAGCAGTACCCGCCGCTGGAAGGGCTGGTCGACGGCCAGTGGCAGGTGTTCGACGCATGAAGCTGTGGGCGCTGATCGCCGTGCTGGCGACGTTGCAGGGCTGCGCGCTGACCGTGAGCCATCCGCGCGCGCTCACGCCGCTCGAAAGCTTTGTCCCGCTGGCGGGCGATACGCGGGTATGGGTCGAGCCGGGCTTTGAAGACTACGGCGCGCGCGTGGCGGCGGCACTGCCGGAGGCCATGGCAAAGGTCGAGGCCGCGCATTACCTGCCGTTTGCCCGCCCGCCGCGCGTGCATGTGTGCGGCAGCGACGCCTGTTTCAAGCGTTATGTGCTGACGCCGAAACTGTCGGCTGCCGTCATCCCCGACAACCGCCTCATCCTGTCGCCCAATCTCGACGGCCGCGAGAAGCACCGCCTGCCCGCCCTGCTGACGCACGAACTCGCGCACCTGCATCTGGGCCAGCGCATCGGCCACTATCACAGCACGCTGCCGGTGTGGTTTCACGAAGGCTGGGCTTCGCTGACGGCCGACGGCGGCGGCGCCGAATACGCGACCGATGCCCAGGCCTACGCGGCCATCCGCGACGGTCGGCGGGTCAATCTCGGCGCGCGCGACACGCCTGACAAGCGTCACCGCGCGGGTTCGTCCGGACTCAGCATCCATGAGTTTTACCGCCAGTCCATGCTGCTGGTCGGCTGGCTGCGTGCACACGACGAAGCGCGTTTTCGCCAGCTGGCGCTCGCCGTGCAGGACAATGCCGACTTCGAGATCGCGTTCTGGGATCTCTACGGCCAGTCGCCCGCGACCCGGCTGGCGGGATTTTTCGACGGCGCACTGAACGAAACGGCTGCATCGAACGATAATCAGGCGGTCCAGGCCGCACCCGAAAAACCCTGAATTCTTTTCCCCATGAAACCCTATCTCGACCTGATGCGCCACGTGCTCGAGCACGGCACCCAAAAAGACGACCGCACCGGCACCGGCACCCTGTCGGTGTTCGGCTGGCAGATGCGCTACAACCTCGCCGAAGGCTTCCCGCTCGTCACCACCAAGAAATGCCACCTGCGTTCCATCCTCCACGAACTGCTGTGGTTCCTGCAGGGCGACACCAACATCAAGTACCTGAAGGAGAACGGCGTTTCGATCTGGGACGAATGGGCCGATGAGAACGGCAACCTCGGCCCGGTGTACGGCCACCAGTGGCGTTCATGGCCGAAGCCGGACGGCGGGACGATTGATCAAATCAGCGAAGTGGTGAAGACCCTCAAGACCAACCCCGATTCGCGCCGCATCATCGTCTCGGCGTGGAACGTGGCGGATCTGGACAAGATGGCACTGGCGCCATGCCACGCCTTCTTCCAGTTCTACGTCGCCGACGGCAAGCTCTCCTGCCAGCTGTACCAGCGCAGCGCCGACATCTTCCTCGGCGTGCCGTTCAACATTGCGTCCTATGCGCTGCTGACGTTGATGATGGCGCAGGTTGCGGGCCTGAAGCCCGGCGACTTCGTCCACACCCTGGGCGACGCCCACCTCTACCTCAACCATCTCGACCAGACGCGCGAGCAGTTGAGCCGCGACCCGCGCCCGTTGCCGACCATGACGCTGAACCCGGATGTTAAGGACATCTTCGCGTTCCGCTTCGAGGACTTCAGCTTGAGCGGCTACGATCCGCACCCGGCAATCAAGGCCCCGGTGGCGGTATGAGCGCCCAGAAGAAACCGCGCGTCAGCGTCATCGCCGCGCTCGCGAAAAACCGCGTCATCGGCATCGAAAACCGCCTGCCCTGGCGGCTTCCGGAAGACCTCGCCCACTTCAAGGCGTTGACGCTCAACCACCCCATCCTGATGGGCCGCAAGACCTTCGAATCGCTCGGCCGCCCGCTGCCCGGCCGCACCAACATCGTCATCACCCGCAATCCCGGCTATTGCAAGGACGGCTGCCTGGTCGCCGCCTCCCTCCCCGCCGCCATCGCCCTGTGCAAGGACGCCGACGAAATCTTCTTCATCGGCGGCGCCGAACTCTACGCCCAGGCCATCCCGCTTGCTGATCGTTTGTACCTGACTGAAGTGGACATCGAAGCCGAGGGCGACGCGTGGTTCCCCGACTACGACAAGCGCGCGTTCAGGGAAGTCTCGCGCGAGTCGCACACGGGCGAGAAGGGCGATGCGCTGGGGTTTGATTTTGTGGTGTACGAACGGGATAAATCGCGCCCATGAGCCCGCGTAGGTTGGGCTGAATGTAATGAAGCCCAACACGCTCTCCGCATGATATGCACTATCGGCGAGCGCTGATTCCGGGCAGCACGTATTTCTTCACTGTTGCGCTTGCGGACCGCAAAAGCGCGTTGCTGATCGAGCAGGTAGATCGGTTGCGTGAAGCCATCCGCGTCGTCAAATTCCGCCACCCGTTCGAGATTGTGGCCATGGTGGTGCTGCCGGATCATCTTCATGCGCTCTGGCGGTTGCCGCCTGGGGACGCGGACTATCCGACGCGCTGGTCGCTGATCAAGGCGGGCTTCTCGCACAGCATTCCAAAGGATGAGCGCATTCGCCCGAGCCGCACCGCGAAACGGGAGCGCGGTATCTGGCAACGCCGCTATTGGGAGCATCTGATACGGGATGATGAGGATTTGCAGGCGCACGTTGATTACATTCATCACAATCCGGTCAAGCATGGTTATGTGACGCAGGCGTCGGCGTGGCCGCATTCGAGTATCCACCGTTATATTCGAATGGGGTGGATGAAGGAAGACTGGGGTGTTGGGATCGAGGTGAGCGGGAGGTATGGCGAGTGAGACGGGAGGCGTTGGGCTTGTCAGCCCAACCTACGATGTCCCATGATGTATGGCTAATTTTTTGAATGGTTAAGGGGAAACAGAGAATGAACGTGAAAGACAGCAACGCAATCGCGCAACGGGGTGCAGCATGAGCGGTTTGCCAAAATGCCCCCAGTGCGGTTCGGAATTCGCTTACGAAGACGGCACGATGTATGTGTGTCCGGAATGTGCGCATGAATGGGCCAAGGATGCGCCAGCGGCAGCTGAGGATGCGAAGGTGGTGCGCGATTCCAACGGCAATGTGCTGCAGGACGGCGACACGGTGACGGTGATCAAGGACCTGAAGGTGAAGGGCTCGTCATCGGTCGTCAAGGTGGGTACCAAGGTCAAGAATATCCGCCTGGTCGAGGGCGATCACGACATCGACTGCAAGATCGATGGCATCGGCGCGATGCAGCTGAAGTCGGAGTTCGTCAGGAAGGCATAGGGCGTTCGGCTTCCGGCTGGATCATCCATTAAACGGGGCCGCGGCCCCGTTTTGCTTGTGTGTGGACTACGCTAATAAGCGAGGCGCAACATGGGTGGGAAGGGATAAGCATGAGCATCGTTTCGGAAAAAGGCGGCGGCAGCTTCCACGGCATCAAGTTGCTGCTGTGCGAGAACCCGCTGCCGCCGATCGACGAGGCGATCGCCGCCGCGCAGGCCGAAGCGGCGCACAGCAACTACTATACCGAGCCCTATTCGGCGCCGCTGCGCCAGTTGATCAGCGAGCAACTCGGCGTGGCCGAAAGGCTCATTCATATCAACGCCGGCTCCGAGTTGATCCTGCGCCAGTTGTTCGACCGTTTCGGTCAGCAGGTGCATCTGCTGACGCCGACCTATGGGCTGTTTCCCGAGATCGCCCGGCGCTACACGGAAACGCGGCTGCCGCCGGACAAGGATTTCGCCTTCGACCTGGGCGAACTGGTGGTTCCGGCAGGCACCACGCTGGTGGTCATCGTCAACCCCAACAATCCCAACGGCGGCATTTTCGACATGGCGCCGCTGCCGGATCTGCTGCGCCGTCATCCGCAGACGCGCTTCCTGGTCGACGAGGCCTTCATCGGCCTGGCGGGGCAGTCGGTGGCGCATCTTGTGCCCGCGCATCCCAACCTGCTGGTGACCCGCACCCTGTCGAAGGCGCACAGCCTGGCGGGCTTCCGCGTCGGCTACGGTATCTTTCCGGAAGCGATCGCCGATGATCTGAACGGCCACAACGACGCCTATCCGCTCGCCCGCCCCAGCCAGGCGGCGGCCATCGCCACGCTGCAGCACGAAGACCAGATCCATGCGCGGGCCGCGCAGCTGCATGGCTGGACCGTGGCGCTCGCGGCAGAACTGCGCGCCCTGGGCGTGCGGACCTTTCCGACCCGGACCTATTTCTTCCTCGCCGACCTGGCGCCGCACAACGCGGCGGAGATCACCGAGCAGCTGCGCCGCTGCGACATCCTGATCAAGCCCTTGAACGATGCGGCGCTCGGCCCTGGATTCATGCGTGTCACCACGGCGCTGCCCGAAGACAACCGGCGCTTTGTCGATGCGCTGCGCACATTGCTGACATAACAGGGAGGAATGCCATGTACTCGAAGATACTGGTGGCGGTGGACGAAAGCGAGACGTCCCGGCATGCGTTGCAACAGGCGATCGATCTGGCCAAAAAGCTGTCGGCCAGCGTGCGCATGGTTCATGTCCTGGACATGAGCTGGCTGCCGATCGGCCCGGAGGTGGCGATCGATACTGAGGCTATGAGTGCGGCACGGCGCGGCGTGGGGGAAAACACAATCGCTGCAGCGCGCGGTACCGCCAAGGCGGCGGGGTTCGAGGCAGAAGCCGTGCTGATCGAAACGGAAACCCCGATGCAGCAGGTTGCAGAGACAATTGTCAAAGAAGCCGCGCGTTGGGGCGCAGACCTGGTGGTGATGGGCACCCATGGCCGCCGCGGCTTCCAACACCTGATGCTCGGCAGCGTGGCGGAACAGACGGTGCGGCGGTCATCCGGGCCGGTTCTGCTGATCCCTTTACCCAAGGCGACCTGAAATGAGCAAACAAAAACGGGGCCGCGGCCCCGTTTTTGTTTGCAGCAGCGAACCCGGTCAGCTCAGCACTTCGGCCCAGATGTTCTTCGCCCACGATGCGTTGTAGGAGAAGTTGAGTTCGTCGCCCTTGGGCGTGGCGCCGCCTTCGGGCTGGTTGACGTATTCCTTCTTGGTCGCATCGAATCGATACACGTTGGCGACATAGCCGGAGGTGGTGCCGGACGTGGCCGAGTAGCAGGTGTTGGCGACGACCGGGATGGCGTCGGGCTGACGGCCGGCCAAGAGTTCGACGATGGCGGCGGCGCAGACCTTGGCCATGTTGGTGGCCATGTGGCCGGATTTCGGCAGGCCGGACTGCACCGAATCGCCGATGACGTGGACGTTCGGCACGGTGACCGACTCGAAGGTGGCGAAATTGACCGAGCACCAGTTGCCCGTCTTGTCGCGCACGCCGGCCAGCGCGCACAGGTTGCCGGAGCGCTGGCGGGGCACCACGTTCAGCACATCGGCCTTGATTTCATCGAATTCGGTGGAGGCGGTCATCTTGTCGCCATTGACGGCCAGCACCGCGTTGCTCGGCCGGTAGTCGATCATGCCGGCGTACTTCGTGGTCCAGGCATCCATGAACAGGGGTTTCTTGGAGACGATGTCGGCGTTGCTGTCGAGCACGATGATCTTGGATTTCGGCTTGGCCTGCGTGAGGTAGTTGGCCACCAGGGAAATGCGCTCGTAGGGGCCGGGCGGGCAGCGGTAGGGGGTGCCCGGGATGGCCATGAGGAAGGTGCCGCCGTCGGGCATGGCTTCGAGCTGCTTGCGCAGCAGCGCGGTCTGCGCGCCGGCCTTCCAGGCGTGGACGACGTTGCCGGCGGCTTCGGCTTCCTGGAAGCCCTTGATGCTGTCGGTCATCACGTCGATGCCGGGGGCAAGGACCAGGCGGTCGTAGCCGATAGTCGAGCCGCCGCGGGTGGTGACGGTGCGCTTGCCAGTGTCGATGGCGACGACGCTGTCCTTCACCATCTTGATGCCGCGCTTGGGCAGGTTGTCGTAGCCGTGGGTGATGTCGCCCATCTGGCGCAAGCCGCCGATCACCCAGTTTGAAATCGGGCAGGAGATGAACTTGTCGTTCGGCTCGATCAGGGTGACGTCGATGTTCGGGCCCCACTGGCGCAGGTACTTGGCGCAGGTGGCGCCGCCGAAGCCGGCGCCGACCACGACGACGTGGGGGCGGCCCTTGGAGGCGGTCTGGGTGGCGCAGCCGGCGAGCGTGAACGCAGCGCCTGCGCCGGAAATTTTGAGGAAGTCGCGACGATTCAGGGTCATGGTATCGGTCTCCTTGGTTGGATTATTTTTTCAGGCTGGCGAAGTACGCGCCCATGGCCTCGAATTCGGCGTCGGTGTAGCCGGATGCGTGGCGCTTCATGATGGACGCCGCGCGGGTGCCGGCCTTGAAGTCCTTCAAGGACTTCACGATGTAATCCTTGTCCAGTCCGGCCAGGCTGGGGATGGTGCCCTGGCTCTTGCCGCCGGGTCCATGGCAGGACATGCAGGTGGATGCGATCGATTGGGTATGGATATCCGCAGCGCCGGCAATGCCGGTGAGGGCGAGGCCGACGAAGCCGGCGAACGCCAGGGTGATTTTCTTGTACATAGACTCCTCCATGGAGTTGAGGGACAGAAACCGGGATCGTGATGCCCCGGAAGCCTTGAAACTGGCCGGTCTTGGAGGCCGACAGTCCAAACGTACCATGCTGGAGTAGTAGGAAAATCTTGTCAACAAGCAGGCGCTTATATAGCGCGGCATTCCAGCGTGCTGAATGGACGCTTTTAAGCCTAGTTTATTTAGCGCTGGGCGCCCAGGTTCAATGCGAGGCGCTTGCTGGTTTGCCGTGCCTGTTCGTCGGCGTCGCGATCCCAGCTTTCGCTGACCCAGCCGCCCAGGTTTTCCAGCGCGATGCGGCCGAGCGCATCGATCCATTGCGGATGTTCATTGAGCGCGGGGATGTAGTGAAACTCCTTGCCACCTGCAGCAAGGAAGCTGGCGCGGCCTTCCATCGCCAGTTCTTCCAGGGTTTCCAGGCAGTCGGCGGTGAAGCCCGGCGCGACCACGTCGACGCGGCCCACGCCTTCGCGGCCCAGCGCTTCCAGCGTCTTGTCGGTGTAGGGCTGCAGCCATTCGGCGCGGCCGAAGCGCGACTGGAAGGTCAGGCGGAACTGCTTGGGCTCCAGCCCGAGCGCTTCGCTCAGCAGACGCCCGGTCTTCTGGCATTCGCAGTGATACGGATCGCCCTTGTCGAGCGTGTAGCGCGGCACGCCGTGAAAGCTCATCAGCAATACATCGGGGCGGCCGTGCATCTGCCAGGTGTCGCGGATGTTGGCGGCCAGCGCGTGGATGTAGGCGGGGTGGTCGTGGTAGTGCTTCACCGTGCGCAGGGCGGGCTGGTTGCGGGTTCTGGCCAGCCAGGCGTAGGCGGCGTCGAACGCGGTGGCGGTGCTGGACGCGGCGTATTGCGGATAGGACGGCAGGATCAGGATGCGGTCGCAGCCGGCGGCCTTCATGCGCGCCATCGTGTCGGCGACCGACGGGTTGCCGTAGCGCATCGCATATTCGACCATCACGGGGCTGGCGACTTTTTCGCCCAGCCAGCCTTTCAGCAGCTTGGCCTGTTTTTCGGTGTGCACCCTTAACGGCGAGCCGTCGGGAGTCCAGATCGCGGCGTATTTCTCGGCGGATTTTTTCGGCCGGGTGTTGAGGATGATGCCGTTGAGGATCAGCCACCACACGGCGCGCGGAATTTCCACCACGCGCGGGTCGGACAGGAATTCCTTCAGATAGGGACGCAGCGACTTGGCGGTGGGCGCCTCGGGGGTGCCGAGGTTGACCAGCAGGATGCCGGTCTTGGATTGCTGACCGTGACTGTATTCGGGTTCTTTGAGATAGCTCATCAGTGATGGGACAGCGCGCTGGAGAGGAGTTTGGCGGTGACGTCGACGATCGGCACCACGCGCTCGTAGGCCATGCGCGTGGGCCCGACCACGCCGAGCGTGCCGACTACCTGGCCATCGACGGAATAGGGCGCGGTGACCATGCTGCACTCGTCGAGCGGCATCATGTCGGATTCGCCGCCGATGAAGATCTGCACCCCGGCGGCACTGCGCGACTGATCGAGCAGTTGCAGCAGGCCGGTTTTCTGTTCGAAGGCGTCGAACAGGCGGCGCAGGCTGCCCATGTTGCTGGAGAGTTCCTGCACATCGAGCAACTTGCGGCTGCCGGACACCACCACGTTTTCCTGGTTGGCGTCGTGCGCCTGGCTGCCGGCATCCACCGCGGCGGCCATCAGGCGGGTGATGTCGTCGCGCATGCGGCCCAGTTCGTCACGCAGCTTCACGCGTATCTGGTCGAAGCGCTGGCCGGCAAAGTGCTGGTTGAAGTAATTGGCGGCCTCGGTCAGCGCGGAGGCGCTGTAGGGCTGATCGGTCAGGATGACGCGGTTTTCGACCTCGCCTTCCATGGTGACGATGATGAGCAGGATGCGCTTGTCCGACAGGCTGATGAATTCGATCTGGCGGAAGGCGGGGCTGCGGCGCGGCGTCATCACCAGCCCGGCAAACTGGCTGAGGTCGGACAGCAGGGTGGAGGCCGCGGTCATCAGCCGCTGCGGGTCGGATGACGTCAGGCTGGATTCGAGCTGGCTGACCGAGGTCTGGTCGAGCGGACGCACCGTCAGCAGCGTGTCGACAAAAAAGCGGTAGCCCAGCGGCGTCGGCACCCGGCCGGCCGAGGTGTGCGGGCTGGTGACGAAGCCCATGTCCTCGAGGTCGGCCATGATATTGCGGATGCTGGCCGGCGACAGATCGAGGCCAGCGTGCTTCGACAGGGTGCGCGAGCCTACGGGTTCCCCCTCGCTGATGTAGCGTTCTACCAGGGTTTTCAGCAGGATGCGGGCGCGGTCGTTGAGCATGGTGCAATTATAAGTCGAGAGCGGAGAGCGGAGAGTCGAGAGCGGAGAGCCCCCTCTCGACTCTCCGCTCTCGACTCTCCGCTCTCCGCATATAATCGCCCCTCATGCAAACCCCTTTCCACACCATCGGCCTCGTCGGCAAATACGATAATCAGGGCGCGGCGGCCTCCGTGCGGGCACTGGGAGAATTCCTGCGCGCGCGCGGCCATGCGGTCCTGCTGGCCATCCAGACTGCCGAACACCTGGGAGTCAAGGATTTCCCCGTCCGTCCCCTGCATGAACTGGCGGCCGAGAGCGATGCCGTCGTGGTGCTGGGCGGCGACGGCACCATGCTGTCGATCGCGCGCGAACTCGCGCCGCACGGCGTGCCGTTGATCGGCATCAACCAGGGACGGCTGGGTTTCCTTACCGACATCACGGTCACCGACATGTTCGACGCCGTGGCCGAAATCCTCAGTGGCCAGTATGTGGCGGAGGAGCGCATCCTGCTGAACGGGCAGGTCCGTCGCAACGGCGAGCGGGTGTTCGAAGCCACGGCATTCAACGACGTGGTCGTGGGCAAGGGCGGATCGGGCCGCCTGATCGATCTGGAAATCTCCATCAACAGCGAGTTCGTCTACAGCCAGCGCGCCGACGGCCTGGTAGTCACCACGCCCACCGGCACCACGGCGTATGCGCTGTCGGCGGGTGGTCCGATCGTGCATCCCACGCTGGAAGCGGTGGCGCTGGTGCCGATCTGTCCGCACACCCTGTCGGCGCGCCCCATCGTGGTGAGCAGCCATTCGCGCATCGAACTGCACCTGACCTATGCCGACGATGCGCGCGTCCACTTCGACGGCCAGCATCATTTCGACCTGCACAGCGGCGACCACGTGTGGATCACCCGCGCCAGCCGCCCGGTCACCCTGCTGCACCCGCATTCCTACAGTTACTACGACACCCTGCGGCAGAAGCTGCACTGGGGCAAGAAGCTCTAGCAGGGGTTTGGAAAAATGAAAACCCTGACCCCAGCCGTCATTCCGGCGAACGCCGGAATCCAGCCAAATCCAGCATCTGGACCCCGGCTTTCGCCGGGGTGACAGCGCGTTTCTCAAAGCTCGGCTAGCTCCTGTGCTGTCGCATCTCTCCATCCGCAACTACCTGCTGGTCGAATCGGTCGATCTCGATTTCGCGCCGGGGCTGACCGTGCTCACCGGCGAGACCGGCGCGGGCAAATCCATCCTGGTCGATGCGCTGGCCTTGGCCCTGGGCGACCGTGCCGAAGGCGGCGTGGTGCGCCAAGGCGCGCCACGCGCCGAAATTTCTGCCGAATTCGTCATCGACGAGCTGCCGCAACTGGCGGCCTGGCTCGACGAAGCCGGCTTCGCGTCGGACGACGGCACGCTGATCCTGCGCCGCGTAATCGACGCCGGCGGCCGCTCGCGCGCCTTCATCAACGGCAGCGCTGCGCCGCTGGTGCAATTGAAGGACGCTGCCGAATTCCTGCTCGACATCCACGGCCAGCATGCGCACCACGCCTTGCTGCGCCCGCAGACCCAGCGCGAGGTGCTCGACGCCTATGCCGGCGCGCAGCAACAAGCCGCCGCCGTGAGCGACGCCTGGCATGCCTGGCAGGCCGCGCGGCAACGGCGTCTGGACGCCGAGTCGCACGGCCAGGCGCGGCAGATCGAACGCGAGGGCCTGACGCTGGCGGTGGAGGAACTGCGCGCGCTGGGCGACGACCTTGCGCGCTGGGACGAGATCCAGACCGAACACGCGCGGCTGGCGCACGTCACCACCCTGCTCGAAGGCAGCCATGCGCTGATCCACGGGCTGGACGAGGACGAGGGCGCGGTATCCGGCCAGCTCGGCGAAATGAGCGCGCGGCTCGACGCCATGCAGGCGGTGGACGACAGCCTGGGCGAGATCGCCACGCTGCTGAATGCGGCCAGCGCCGATGTGGCCGAGGCGGTGCACGCGCTGCGCCGCTATGCCGAGCATCTCAGCCTCGACCCCGAGCGGCTGACCGAGCTCGACCGCCTGCTCGCCGACATGCATCGGCTGGCGCGCAAGCACCGCGTGCAGCCCGACGCGCTGGCCGGTTTGCTCGACCCGTTTCAGACCCGGCTGGCGGAACTGGCCGCCAGCGACGACCTCGACGCGTTGCAGGCAAACGAAGACGCCGCCTGGGCGCGCTACCAGACCGATGCGAAACAGCTCGGTGCATTGCGCCGCAAGGCGGCGGTCGCGCTGTCGAAACAGGTGACGGTGGCGATGCACGAACTGGCACTGGCCGGCGGGCATCTCGACATCGTTCTGCAGCCGACCGGCGAGCCGCGCGCGCACGGGATGGAAGACATCAGCTTTCTCGTCGCCAGCCATCCCGGCCTGCCGCCGGGGCCGCTGGGCAAGGTGGCCTCCGGTGGCGAGCTCTCACGCATCAGTCTGGCGATCCAGACCGCGCTGTCCGGCGTGGCCGGCGTGCCGACGCTGATCTTCGACGAGGTCGATGTCGGCATCGGCGGCAGCGTCGCCGAAGCGGTGGGGCGGCGGCTGGCGAAGCTGGGCGAAACCCGCCAGGTGCTGGTGATCACTCATCTGCCGCAGGTGGCGGCGCGCGGCACGCAGCATCTGCGTGTCGCCAAGCAGGCCAACGGCGGTTTCGTCACCTCCAACATCGAATCGCTGGATGCGGACACGCGGGTGGAGGAAATCGCGCGCATGCTGGGCGGCCTGAAAATCACCGCCACCACGCGGCAGCATGCCGCGGAGATGCTCGCGGGTTGAAAATCCTGCGCGCCCTTCGGACGAGCTTGGCGCTTTGCCTGCTGTTCGCCGGTTCGGCCTGGGCGGACACGATGCAGGGCGTGGTCATCGTCGTGATCGACGGCGACACCGTGCTGTTCAAGCCCGACCACTACCACCCGTCATCGCGCGCGTTCCTCAAGGTGCGCCTGGTCGACATCGATGCCCCGGAATCGAACCAGCCGCACGGCGAAGCGGCGACCCGCGCGCTCAAGGACATGGCGCTCAAGCAGCGTGCGACGCTGGAGATCGTCGCCACCGACCACTATGGCCGCAAGCTGGGGCGTCTCGACGTCGGTGGCGTGGCGGTCAATACGGAACTGGTGCGACGAGGCCATGCATGGTCGGGATCGCGCGACACCGTCGACCCATTGCGCAGCCTGCAGGATGAAGCGCGCCGGACGCGGCGCGGGCTGTGGGCGGAAGCTGCGCCGAGGCCGCCGTGGGTGTGGCGGCGCGAGCAGGCCGCCCGCTGAGCGTCTAACCAGCCTCTTCGCGCGGCGTGCCGTCCGGTAGCGCCACGTTGCATTCATGGAAGACGCGCGCCGTGCAGGTGCGGCAGATCTCGCCATCCAGCCGCGGGTAGATCGCCTGGATGGCGTCGCCCTTGTGGCGGAAAATCTGGTCCTCGCCGACCGTGTCGACCTGGCCGCTGCGGCGCAGCATTTCGCACAGATCCGGTTGCACGCCCACCAGATACAAACCACCGCCCAGCCTGCGCCGTCGCGTGGCCTCCTTGGCCAGCATTTCGGCACCCGACAGATCGATGATGCCGATCGCGCGCGCGGTCAGCAGCAGGTGTTTTTTATCCGGGTCGGATTCGTCGACGTTGCGGAAATGCTTTTGCACATGCTCGACCGCGCCGAAGAAGATCGAGCCCTCGACGCGCAGCAGGGTCAGCTGCGGGCAGCCGGGCGCGTCGTCGGTGCGCGGCACGAACTTGCGGCGCGGGTTGTCGCGCTCGGCGGGATCTGGCACCAGTTCACGGATCGAGGGTTGCGAGGTGCGGTACAGGTAGAACAGCAGCGACACCAGGATGCCGAGAAAAATGCCCTTTTCCAGATCGACCAGGGTGCCGACAAAGGTCAGCGCGAGCACGATGCGCTCGCGCTTGTGGCGCTTGATGATTTCGCCGATGTGGTGGAAGTCGATCAGGCCCCACGCCACGATGAACAGGATCGCCGCCATCGACGGCACCGGCAGGTAGGCGGCGAGTGGCGCGACCAGCAGCACGATCACCAGCAGGAAAACCGCCGACAGCGCCGCGGCGAGCGGGGTCTTCGCGCCTGAAGCGAAGTTCACGCCGCTGCGGTTGAACGAGCCGCTGGCGGCATAGCCGGAGAAGAAACTGCCCGCGATGTTGGACAGGCCCTGGCCGACGAACTCCTGGTTGTTGTCGATGCGCTGGTCGGACTTGGTCGCAACCGAACGCGCAATCGCCACCGCTTCGGTCAGCGCGAGAATTGCGATGATGGTGGCGGGAAACAGGGTCTGCTGGATGGCTGTGAACGAGAAATCTGGCAGCGACAGCGGCGGGAAGGACGCCACCAGCGCGCCGACGGTGCGGATGCCGGTTGCTTCGGCGCCGTATTGCACGTTGAGGATCGCCGCCGCCACGCTGCCCACCACCATGGCGACGATCATGTAGGGCAGTTTATGCAGATAGCGTTTGGCGAGAATGCCCGCGACCAGCGTGACCGCGCCCACCGTCAGCACCCACGGCTGGATGTCGGCGATGTGCGCGCCGAACTGGATCAGCACCTCGTGGAAATGTGCGCCGCGCGGCATGTCCAGCCCGAAGAAATTCTTGATCTGGCTGGCGGCGATGAGAATGGCGGCGCCCGCGGTGAAGCCGATGATGACTGTGTGCGAGATGAAATTGACCAGCGCGCCCAGCCGCGCCAGTCCCATCGCCAGCTGGATCAGGCCGGCGAGGAAAGTGAGCGTGAGCACCAGGCCGATGAACTGCGGGCTGCCGGGTTCGGCCAGCGGGCTGATCGAGGCGAACACCACGATCGAGATCGCCGTCGTCGGCCCCGACACCAGATGCCAGCTCGACCCCCACAGCGCCGCCACGATGGCGGGCACCATCGCCGCATAGAGACCGTATTCGGGCGGCAGTCCGGCGATGGTGGCAAACGCCACTGCCTGCGGCAGCACGATGAGCGCGCCGGTGAACGCGGCGATTGTGTCGGCCTTGAAGGTCTGCTGCGTGACGTTGGGCCACCAGCGCAGGAAAGGCAGCAGGCGATACAGCCAGAGCGGGCAGGCCTTGAGCAGATCGATCACGCAAACTCCAGAAGAATATTAGTGAATAGTACTATATCTCATTGGTATAAAAGGATTTTTAGCCATCAGAGCATTCGTTAAAAGGGGTCCACGGTTTTATAATTGCGTGCAAACCCCGCATCAGACGGGGACCGAATGACAACACAACCAGAGAGAGCGAGGAAGATGAAATACACGACGATGACGCTGTGCGCGTCCTTGCTGATGGCGTTGGCCCTGCCGGCACAGGCAGCGGGCAACCCCAAGGCCGGAAAACTCAAAACCTCAATGTGTGCCGGCTGTCACGGCATTCCCGGCTGGCGCACCTCCTATCCCGCCGTCTACAGCGTTCCCCTGCTGGGCGGACAGCATGCCGAGTACATCGTGGCGGCGCTCAAGGCCTACAAGAGCGGCGAGCGTAAGCATCCGAGCATGATGGGGATTGCGGGCAGCCTGTCCGACCAGGACATGGCCGATCTCGCAGCCTATTACTCATCGTCTTACACTGGCCCTGCCAACTAACCGAGGACAACACCATGAAAAAAACCATGTTTATCCTCGCAGCCGTCGCGCTGGGATTTTCACTGCAGGCTCACGCCAAGGGCAGCGCTGAAGCGGGCAAGGCCAAATCGACCGCCTGCGCAGCCTGTCATGGCGCGGCCGGCGTCAGTGCGATTCCTTCCTTCCCCAAACTGGCCGGGCAGCAGCGCGATTATCTCTATCACGCGTTGAAGGACTACAAGTCGGGCAAGCGCAACAACCCGCTCATGGCCGAACAGGTGAAGAACCTGTCCGATGCCGACATGCTCGATCTGGCGATGTACTACTCCAAGCAGAAAGGGCTGACCCTGAAGTATTGAGCAGGGTGCGGAAAGAAAATGGGCGCGGACGGACAGGCCGCGCCCATTTTTTTGGCTGGTCGGACCTTGGCACTGAAAGCGTCAGGGATTTCGCCAAAGAGCAAAGGCCGGAAACGACCCTGAAGAGACGGTCGGGGCTTGCTCATCGAACGGCCGTTGATACAGTGAAGCGGTCTATTCAAAATCCCATCTACGACTTCCCGTCGATATTTTGGCGTCTTAAACAGGTGCATAATTCATTAGCCACCGGTCTCCTTTTTCATAACGAAATATAGAGACCGGGCACTGTGAATAAATTTAAAAACCATAAAGATAAGCCGCCATGACAGCCGTCTCTATATTAATAAATGTCCGGATCCATGGGTCTCTTGATTAACTGTAGGGCCTTGCCTTTGTGAAACTGACGGTCAAATGACCACGGACATCCAAGTACAGACTTCACTGCGCTTCCCCAGCGCCCCGAAGTCAATTCAGAAGGGAGTTCCGCTTAAGCACCTGCTTGGTCCTGAGGCTGTTGAGTGCTTGGCTCACAATATCGGGACCGTGCTTTCGGGGTTCGATGCGGAGGCGTTTTGTGACGCTGCTCTCGACGGTTTGGAGCCGCTTGGGATTATCGAACGGGGACAGAAACTGGGTAGAACATTGCGGCAATACCTGCCGCAGAATTTCACCTCTGCCACAGAAATTCTTTTGGATTCTTTAACTCCACCGCTGGCCGATACGAATGAACTAGGCTTGGCAGTGTTTTTCTATCTGCCTCATGTTTGCTTCATCGCAGAATATGGACTGGATGCGGCGCACAATGCCGGGCGCGATCCATTTGAGACTTCCATGAAGGCCCAGTACGAGTTAACCAAGCGCTTTAGCGCGGAGTTTTCCATGCGGCCATTTTTGATACGCGAGCAAGAACGCACGCTGGCGAGATTGCTCGAATGGACATCCGATGCAAGCCCTCATGTTCGGCGACTCTGTTCGGAAGGTAGTCGGCCAAGACTGCCCTGGGCCATCCGGATACCGGCCTTCATCGAGAATCCAGCCCCAGTATTGCCAATCCTGGAGGAACTCAAGGACGATGAATACCTCTATGTGCGCCGAAGTGTTGCGAACCATCTTGGAGATATCGCAAAAGATCATCGTGAACTGGTCTATGCCGTATGTGAACGCTGGTTAGTCGACGCTTCAAACGAGCGAAGATGGCTCATCCGTCACGCTCTTCGCCATCCCGCCAAGAAGGGTGACAAGACCGCTCTCGAACTTAGAGCCGCAGCGAAACCCGGAAAATGAACGCCGCATCTACTGTCACCCAAGGCCCAACCCATCATTCCACCGGACCTGCGCAAAAAGCCGCGCAGGCCGGTGAATTCAGACGTTGAGGCTGCTTAGAACCCAGATACCGGACATCTGCATCGAATACTGTGAAGGACTGTTCCTAACCGGTTCCGGCCTGTCGCGTTTACTCAATCTTCACAGACCACTCAGGCCCCTGCTGATCCAGCCCGCAGAGCGCGGTTCATAGCTCCGCCAGTGTCTTGATATGCGCCGCCACGCTGCGCCCCAGGGCGCTGAGGTCGTAGCCGCCTTCGAGCAGCGAGACGATGCGGCCTTCGGCGTGGCGTGCGGCGACGCCCATCACCTGCCCGGTGATCCAGGTGTAATCCGCTTCGACCAGGCCGAACTGCGCCATGTCGTCTTCGCGATGGCCGTCGAAGCCGGCGGAGAAAAACAGCATCTGCGGGCGGTGCGCTTCCAGGCGCGGCATGATCTGTGCGGTGAACGCCTCGCGGTAGACAGGGCCGGTGGTGCCTGCGGGCAGCGGCACGTTGATGATGTGCTCGCTGACGGTGTCCGCACCGCAGTGGGGGTAGTAGGGATGCTGGAAGGTGGAGCAGAGCATCACGCGCGGATCGTCCGTGAAGATGGCCTCGGTGCCGTTGCCGTGGTGGACGTCGAAATCGACGATGGCGACCCGCTCCAGGCCGTGCGCGTCCAGTGCATGCGCGGCGGCGACGGCGACATTGTTGAAGAAGCAGAAGCCCATGGCCTGGTTGCGGGTGGCGTGGTGGCCGGGCGGGCGGCAGGCGACGAAGGCGTTGTTCACTTCGCCGCGTATCACCCGGTCCACCGCCATGACGGCGCCGCCCGCGGCATGCCGGGCGGCGTCCAGGGTATGCGGGTTCATGCTGGTGTCGGGGTCGAGCGCGTGAAAGCCTTCGCGGGGCGAGGCGGCCTCGACGAAGTCGATGTAGGCGGCGTCGTGCACGCGCAGCAACTGGCTGCGCTGCACCGGCTGGGCTTCGAGATGCGTCAGGAAATCGAACAGGTGGGCGGCGTGCAGCCGGTCGTCGATGGCGCGCAGCCGCTCGGGACTCTCCGGATGCCAGCTTCCCATGGTGTGCAGGAGAAAGCTGGGGTGGGTGATGTAGGCGGTATGCATGGCGCGGGGGAGCAAGGGAATAAACAAACTATACGCCCGGCGTGATGGCGCGGTAACAGGGGATGGCCTAGCATAGGTTGTTCACGACCCCATCGATTCAGCGTACGCAGCCCAAAGCAAACCATGCCCCAACACTATCTGCACCCCCTGTTTAACGCCCGCTCGGTGGCGGTCTTCGGCGCCAGCGAACGCGAGGATTCGGTCGCCGGCACCCTGTTCCGCAACCTGCGCCATGCCGGCTACAAAGGCGAGGTTTACCCGGTCAATCCCAAGCACGAGACGGTGTTCGGCGTGCGCTGCTACGCGTCGGCCAGCGAGCTGCCGGCGGTGCCGGAACTGGCGCTGATCGCCACGCCGGCGCCCACGGTGGCGGCGATCATGGAGACGTGCGGACTGCACGGCATCCGCCATGCCATCGTGCTGTCGGCGGGCTTTCGCGAGGTGGGCGAGAAGGGCGCGGCGCTGGAAGACGGCGTGAAGGCGGTGGCCAAAAAACACGGCATCCGCTTCATCGGCCCCAACTGCCTGGGCATCCAGCGGCCGGCCATCGGACTGAACGCCACCTTCAGCCAGGGCGCGACCCTGTCCGGCGATCTCGCGCTGGTGTCGCAGTCCGGCGCGATCTGTACTGCCATGCTCGACTGGGCGGAAACCAACGGCATCGGCTTTTCCAGCGTGATATCCACCGGTGCGTCGGCCGACCTGGATTTCGGCGAGATCCTCGATTACCTCGCTTTTGACACACAGACCAAGGGCGTCCTGCTGTACATCGAGGGCATTCGCGATGCGCGGCGTTTCATGAGCGCGCTGCGTGCGATCTCCCGCTTCAAGCCCGTCGTCATGGTGAAGGTGGGACGCCACGAGGCCGGGTCGAAAGCGGTGCAGTCGCACACCGGCGCGCTGGTCGGCTCGGACGCGGTGTTCGACGCGCTGGTGCGGCGCGCCGGCGTGGTTCGGGTCAACACCATCCTGCAGCTGTTCGCTTCGGCACGGGCGCTGTCCACCCACATCAAGCCCACCGGCAACCGCCTGGCCATCGTCACCAACGGCGGCGGCCCCGGCGTGATGGCGACCGACCTCGCCATCGACATGGGGGTGCGCATGGCCGAGTTGTCGCCGGCGACATTCGCGACGCTCAACGCCGTGCTGCCGGCCAACTGGTCGCAGGCCAATCCGCTCGACATCATCGGCGACGCCACTGCCGAGCGGTATCGCGCGGCGGTGGCCGCCTGCCTCGCCGACGACAACGTCGACGGCGTGCTGGCGATGCTGACGCCGCAGGCGATGACGCGGCCTGCCGAGGCGGCCGAGGCCGTGATCGAGGTGGCGAAGACCTCGAGCAAGCCGGTGCTGACCTGCTGGATGGGCGAGGCGCAGGTGCACGAAGGCCGGCGTCTGTTCAAGCAGGCCGGGATTCCCTACTTCACCACGCCGGAGCCGGCGGTCGAGGTGTTCTCCTTCCTGTCCGCCTTCTACGAAAACCAGCGCCTGCTGATGCAGACGCCGGGGCCGCTGTCGCAGCAGGCCGCGCCGGACGTCGAAGGCGCGCGCCTGATCATCGAGAGCGCCCTGGCGCACGGCCGCCACCTGCTGAACGAGGTGGAATCGAAGGCGCTGCTGGCGGCTTTCCACATCCCGATCGCCCAGACCCTGATCGCGCGCGATCCGATGGAAGCGATGCTGATGGCGCAGCAGATGGGTTTTCCGGTGGCGATGAAAATCAATTCGCCGGACATCACCCACAAGTCCGACGTCAACGGTGTGCGCCTGGGGTTGTCGAGCGGGCAGGCGGTGCGTTCCGCCTTCGGCGAGATGCTCGCCGATGTGAAGCGCCTGCGCCCCGACGCCACCCTAGAAGGCATTGTGGTCGAGCCCATGGCGGCCCGCCCGCACGCGCGCGAGGTGCTGCTGGGGATGACCTCCGACCCGGTGCTGGGGCCGGTGATCGTGTTCGGTGCCGGCGGCGTCGATGTCGAAGCCTTCCGGGATCGCGCGGTGACCCTGCCGCCGCTGAATCGCTATCTGGCGCGCGACCTGATCCAGCGTACCCGCGTCGCGACCCTGTTGGGTCCGTTCCGCAATCGCCCGCCGGTCGACATGGACGCGCTGGAGAACGTGCTGCTGCGCCTGTCGGAAATGGTCTGCGAACTGCCCTGGCTGGAAGAACTGGACATCAACCCGCTCTTGGTGGACGAGCACGGCGCGCTGGCGCTGGATGCGCGCATCGTCATCGCGCCGCGCGTGCCGATGGCCGACCGCTACGGCCACATGGCGATCCATCCCTATCCGGCGCATCTGGTGACGCACTGGCAATTGCCGAGCGGAAACGACGTCGTCATCCGCCCGATCCGCCCCGAGGATGCCGAGCTGACCCAGGGTTTCGTGAAGAGCCTGTCCGCGGAGTCCAAATATTTCCGGTTCATGGATGCAGTGAGCGAACTGTCCCCGGTTGCCCTGGCGCGCCTGACCCAGATCGACTACACGCGCGAAATGGCGCTGCTGGCGCTGACCGAAATCGACGGCCGCGAAGTGGAACTTGGCGTGGCGCGCTATGCCATCAATCCGGATGGGGAGTCCTGCGAATTCGCCCTGGTGGTCAACGACCAGTGGCAGAAGCAGGGGATCGGGCACAAGCTGATGGATGTGCTGATGGACGTGGCGCGCGGCCGGGGGCTGGAAGTGATGGAAGGCGAAGTGCTGAAAACCAACCGCCCCATGCTGAAGCTGGTGGAAGCCCTGGGGTTCCGGATCGAGCCGCATCCCGAGGATGAGACGGTGCGAAAGATTTCACGCGCGCTGTAGCGCGATCAGGCGCCGATCGTGGGGAGGGGCGCCTAGCCGCCGGCTTGCCGGCTGCAGATATGGTTGCGGCCGGCGTTCTTGGCGGCATACAGCGCCTGGTCGGCGAGGCTTACCAGCGCGTCCATGTCGGCGGTTTCGGGTTCGCGCATGGCCACCCCGATGCTGACGGTGATGGCTTTTTCCGTTTGTCCGATGGCGATCTGTTTTGCGCTCAGACTGGCGCGCAGGCGCTCGGCCGAAAGCATGGCGGACTTGAGGTCGGTGTTGGGGCAGATGACCAGGAATTCTTCGCCGCCGATGCGGCAGACGCTGTCTTCGCGTCGCGCTGCTGCGCGCAGGGTCGATGCGGCCTCGCGCAGCACCATGTCGCCGGCGGCGTGGCCGTAGCTGTCGTTGATCGACTTGAAATGATCGATGTCGACCAGCATCACCGCAAGCGGCAGGCTGGAGCGCGAGGCGGCGCTCCAGGCCTGTTCGAGCTGATCCATGGCCGAGCGGCGGTTGGGCAGTCCGGTCAGCAGGTCGGTCAGCGCGACGTTGGCCAACCGCCGGTTGACCACGGCCAGTTCGGCCGCAATCTGGCGCAACTGGGCACGGTCTTTCTCCCAGTCGTTTTGCAATGTTGCCAGACGGTGCGCCCCCTGCAGCCGGGTCAGCAGTCCCTTGGGGCTGATGTTGCCGGGCACATAGCCATCCGCGCCCGCCTCGTAGGCGCGGGTCAGTTGGTCTTCGCCGTTGTCGCTGGCCGTCAGCAGGATATGCATGCGGCGGCCTTCGTCGGTTGCGCGCAGGGCCTGGCAAAGCTCGATGCCGTCGAGCAGCGAGAGATCGTAATGCGCGATGATGACGTGCGGCAGCACTTCCATCGCCAGCGCCAGCGCAGCGTTGCCGTTTTCGGCGGGATACACGAAATGCTCGCTGCCCTCTTCCAGCATCGTCATGATCTTGCGGCGGGTGAAGAGGTTTGAATCCGCCACCACGATGCGCAGCGGCGCTTCTTTTTCTGGGGCTTCTTCTTCGACTTCGAGTTGGCCGTGACAGATATCGGCGAAAGACGGCAGTGCTGTGGCGGGAATATTCAGCAGCTTGCCCCAATCCTGCCAGGTGACGATCACATCGTCGATAAAGCTCCCGGCCTCTTCCTGCGGAATGTCGAGTTCGATGGCCATCCCGATCCATTCCTTCGCCAGTTGCGGGCGACTGTCGGCCTCGGCCAGTCCGAGATCGGCCAGGCGATGCGAAAGACGCAGCATCAGCGTCACACTGTTGGTACGCGAATCGTGGGGGTAACCCGGGTGATCAATATCTTCGTAATGGCTGAGCGGCCCGGTAAAGACCTTGGGCAGCCCCCAGTCGGCCATCATGGCAATGCCCAGTTCGATGTGGTCGGTTTCCAGGCGGGCGCGTTCATGGGCGCTGAGCGCGTGCGCGTGGTCGGCATGATGCGCCATCAGAACCGCCTTGTAATCATCGGGGTAGACGGTTGCCAGGGCCAGCTGGCCCACTTGCGCGAGCAGGCCGCAAACAAACAGCTCGTCCGCTGCCGCCACGTGCACCCGCTCACCCAGGGCCTGCATGCTGAGCGCCATCAGAAGCGAATGCGACCAGTAGCGCTGATAGTCAAACGCCTTGCATGAGCCGCCACGGTATTGATCCAGCAGCGAGAATCCCAGTGCCAGTTGACGCACCGTGTTCATGCCCTGGCGCACCACGGCTTCCTGCACCGATACCACCGGCCGTGCGATGTGGGTTGCGGCGTTGGCCAGCTTGATCAGCCGGCCGGACAGGGCGGGATCGGTCTGCACGACCCGAGCAATTTCAGCGAGCGTCGCATTGTCGCGCCGGGATATCTCGATGATCGCCAGTGCGATTCCGCGAGGCGAGGGCAACTGCCCGCTGAGTTTGAGTTGTTCGAGCTGTTTCATCAATCAATCAGTTTCAATTCGGTTAAGGCGGCCCCGGCAGGAAGGGGGAGGCCCGGGACAGCACGCACCGGGCTGGCACGAAAAGGGTGTCCGGAGACACCCAGGTCATGCTTGCAACAGGAGTATCGGCAGAATTTCGTCAAAATGAAGCGGGGCGCGTCGATCGACGCCGACGCCGGGGGTCAGGCCTTGCCGAGTTTGTGATCCAGGCAATCCAGATAGGCCGCCGAATCGAACGCAGTCTGGTAGCGCTGAACTTGCCAGATCATTTCTCCCAGGCAGTCCATGACGTCATGCTGGGCATCCATCTCGTTGCCGTAGCGCTTGAGCAGTTGCTGGTAGCGTTCACGGATGCCGGGCGGCTGGTCGACCGACAACTGCTCGGTAATCGCCAGGTGCATGGAAAGGTGCAGGAAGGGGTTGGTTTCACCGGCCTCCGGCAGGTAGTCCCGCTCCTTGTGACGGTCCGGCTGATCGAGCAGGGCGTGGTATTCGGGGTGCGCCAGCACGGCATCGAGCGCGGGCTGTTCCGCGCCCGCCAGCGGCTGCCCGGCACGGTATTTCGCCCACACGTCGAAGAAGAACTGGCGCACCTGGTCGCGGCTGGGGTTGAACATCAGTCGGCTCGGGCCTGGCGTTTGCGCTGGCCAGCGCTAGCGGCGGCGGGCGCGGGCCAGGTCTTGCCCTTGAACTCGCACAGGTCCGCAATGATGCACTCGCCGCATTTCGGTTTGCGGGCCTGGCAGACATAGCGCCCGTGCAGGATCAGCCAGTGGTGGGCGTCGATGCGGAACTCGGCGGGGATGGTCTTGAGCAGCTTCTTCTCCACCTCCAGCACCGTCTTGCCGGGGGCCAGACCGATGCGGTTGGCCACGCGGAAGATATGCGTGTCGACCGCCATCGTCGGCTGGCCGAACGCCGTGTTGAGGATGACGTTGGCGGTCTTGCGCCCCACGCCCGGCAGCGCTTCGAGCGCGGCACGGTCGGCCGGCACCTGGCTGCCGTGCAGCTCGATCAGCATGCGGCAGGCGGCGATGAGGTGGCGGGCCTTGCTCTTGTAAAGCCCGATCGTCTTGATGAAATCGGCGAGGCCTTCTTCGCCCAGCGCGTAGATGGCCTCGGGCGTGTTGGCGACCGGGAACAGTCGCCGCGTCGCCAGGTTCACCCCCTTGTCGGTGGACTGCGCCGACAGCACCACCGCCACCAGCAGCTCGAACGGCGTCGTGTATTCGAGTTCGGTGGTGGGATGCGGATTGGCGGCGCGCAGGCGGCTGAAGATTTCGTGGCGCTTGGCGGGATTCATGCCCAATAATCCATTAGCCCGTCATTCCGGCGAAAGCCGGAATCCAGCATAAAAAAACACCCCGCAAAGCGGACAGTGCCGTGATGTCGTCCCGCGTGCGCGGGTTATTCTTAATCCGCTGGATTCCGGCTTTCGCCGGAATGACGTGGTTTTCACGCCCAATGAATAATCTCGGTTCGCCGTCACGGGATTACTGTTCGACGAGGCGCTTCTTCAGGGCCTGCTTCTCGGCCAGGCGCTTGGCGCCGGGCGTCTTTTCGTGCTCGCCGGCCTTGCGCGCAAGCACCAGCGGCACGTAGGGATTGCGCGGCTTCGGCACGCGCCGCTTCAGCGGCGGCTTCATGCGGCGACCAGCACCGCGGCGCGGGCACGCTGGTCGGCGCGCGCCTTGTTCCAGTTGTGCGCGGCGATCAGAAGCCCCAGCGCGATGAAGGCGCCGGGCGGCAGGATGGCGAGCAGGAAGCCCTGGTAATCGGGCAGCACGTGCAGCACGAAGGGTTTGGCCTGTTCGCCGAACACCAGATCGATGCCGGACAGCAGCGTGCCCTGGCCGGCGATTTCGCGCATGCCGCCCAGCACCACCAGCACCATCGTCAGGCCCAGGCCCATCGCCACGGCGTCGACCACGCTGTGCAGCGGACGGTTCTTCGAGGCGAAGGCGTCGGCGCGCGCCAGCACGATGCAGTTGGTGGTGATGAGCGGAATGAAAATCCCCAGCACCAGATACAGCGGATGCACGAAGGCATTCATCAAGAGGTCGATCACCGTGACCAGTGCGGCGATGATGAGGACGAATACCGGGATGCGGATTTCGTTCGGCACGAAATGGCGCACGCTCGACACCGCGCCGCTCGATGCGGCCATCACCAGCATCGTTGCCACCCCCAGCGACATCGCGTTGACGACGTTGTTGCTGATCGCCAGCAGCGGGCACAACCCGAGCAGCTGCACCAGCCCGGTGTTCTGCTTGATGAGTCCGTTGTGAAACAGGCTGCGGAATTCGTCCATCGTCATCATGTGCTGGTCTCCTTGGCGGGCTGGGCTTCCTTGTCCGGCGACGCATAGGCCGCGCGGTGTTGCGCGAAATAATCGAGCGCGCTCTTGACCGCCTTGACCACGGCGCGCGGGGTGATGGTCGCGCCGGCACGGGCGTCGAAGGCACCGCCGTCCTTGACGACTTTCCAGTGTTTGGGCGCCGGATGGGTGAGCGATTTTCCCGCAAACTGGTCGATCCATGCGCTCTTGGCGCGATCGATGTAATCGCCCAGTCCCGGCGTCTCGCGGTGGGCGGTGACGCGCACGCCGGTCACGGTTCCGTCCGCATCGATCCCAATCAACAGGGCAATATCGCCGCTGTAACCGTCGGGCGCGACGGCTTCCAGCACCACGCCGCTGAACTCGCCGCCGCGGCGGGCAATCCACATCGCCGAGGACTGGCGCGTACCCAGCAGTTCGTCCGGCGGCACGGCCCGCTGGCTGGCCAGCAGGTCGTTATCGTAGAGCGTGGCAGGCAGCACCTGGCTCAGGAGCGTGCGCTTTGCGGCTAACTGGCCACGGGTGATGGTCGGCTCGGTGCGGTCATGGGTAAATGCCAGCATGGCGGTGCCGACGACCGCGAAGGCGAACAGGATGACCCCGGTGCGCAGCGCGTTACGCAGAGCGGCTTGAATCGGTGAAGTCATGCCGGCGGCGCCTTGGACTTTTTCGCCTCGCCATAAACACGCGGTTGGGTGAACTGGTCGATCAGCGGCACGCACAGGTTCATCAGCAGGATCGCGAAGGCGACCCCGTCCGGGTAACCGCCCCAGGTGCGGATGATGATGGTGAGCAGGCCCGCGCCGAAGCCGAAAATCAGCTTGCCGCGCGGTGTGGTCGCGCCCGACACCGGGTCGGTGGCGATGAAGAAGGCGCCCAGCATCACCGACGGCGCGAACAGGTGGAACCACGGCGCGCCGAAGCGGCCGGCGTCGAAGAAATGCAGGAAGCCGGCGGCCAGCCAGATGCCGGCAAGGAAGGCCAGCGGCACCTGCCAGCTGATGATGCGCAGCGCCCACAGCGCGAGGCCGCCGAGCAGGAAGGCGCCGGCCAGCCACTCGAAACCGATGCCGCCGTAATGGCCGAAGATCGGCTGCACCAGGATCTCGTCGACCGTGTATTGCTGCAGCAGTCCCGTTCGCAGCGCGTCCAGAGGCGTCGCCATGGTCACCGCGTCGAGCATGGCCTTGGGCACGTCGCCGCCGAAAATCACGCTCGCGCTTTGCGCCAGCGTGAGCGAAGTGTCGGACAGCGAGAGTGGCCCCGCCCACTGCGTCATCTGCACCGGGAACGACACGATCAATACCGCATAGCCGACCATCGCCGGATTGAAGATGTTCTGCCCCAGCCCGCCGTACAGATGCTTGGCCACCACGATGGCGAACAGGGTGCCGGTGACGATCAGCCACCACGGCGCCAGGCTGGGCAAGGACAGCGCCAGCAGCCAGGCGGTGACGATGGCCGAGAGATCGGTCAGGAAGGGCTTGGCCGGATAGCCGCGCGCTTTCAGCATCGCCGCCTCGGCCACGAGCGCCGTCACGGTGGCGAGCGACAGCGTCACCAGGATGCCCGGACCGAACACCCACACGTAGACCGCGATGCCGGGCAGCAGCGCGGCCAGCACCCAGGCCATGACCTGGGTGACGCTGCTGCGATCAAGAATGAACGGGGCGGGCATCAGGGTTTCTTCTCTTCGGGTTCCAGCGGCTGTCGCGCCATTTCGCGGATTTTAGCCCGGCGCGCCTCGATTTCCTCGATCTCGTGCTGCTTGTCGGGCGGCAGGTGGTCGACGTTCCTGGGCGTGACCTCGGTTTTCCTCGCCTGAGCGCGCGCCAGCGCGGCGGCGATCAGCGCCTTCTTGGCGTCGGCGTCCGGAGCACCCGAGGCCGAGGGGTCGGCAGCCAGTTCGGCGCGCTTGGCCTGCGCCTTGGCAGCGAGCTTCTCGGCCTTTTCCTTCTTCTCGCGCTCCAGCCGGAACAGGCGGAATTCGTGGCGTTCGCGCGCCAGGTCCGAGGCGCGCTTCTCCTTCTCGCGCGCCCAGATTTCGCTCTTGGCGTAGCGGTAGAAATCGACCAGCGGGATATGGCTGGGGCAGACGTAGCTGCAGCAGCCGCATTCGATGCAGTCGAACAGGTGGTATTCCTGCGCGCGGCCGAAGTCGTCCGCCTTGGCGAAGCGGAACAGTTCCTGCGGCTGCAGTTCGGCCGGGCAGGCGTCGGCGCAACGGGTGCAGCGGATGCACGGCAGCGCTTTGGGCAGCGGCGGAAACAGTTCCTTCGATTGAACCAGGATGCAGTTGGTGGCCTTGACCACCGGCACGTCCAGATCGGGCATCGGCATGCCCATCATCGGTCCGCCCATCAAGACGCCGGTGGTGCCGTCGCGGTCGCCCGCCAGGTCGATCAGCACCTGCATCGGGGTGCCGATCAGCACTTCGACATTCTGCGGGCGCAGCACATGGCCGGTGACGGTGACCAGCCGCGAAATCAGCGGCTCGCCGTGGTGCACCGCGCGCGCCAGGGCATGGGCAGTGCCGACGTTGAACACCTGGATGCCGATGTCGGTGGAGAGCTTGCCGGAAGGCACCTGCTTGCCGGTCAGCGTCTCGATCATCTGCTTGGCGCCGCCGCCAGGATAGATCGCCGGCAACGCGACGACTTCAACCGCAAAATCCAATTTCTGCGCGGCCGCCTGCATCGCGGCGATGGCTTCGGGTTTGTTGTCCTCGATGCCGATCAGGATTTCCGTGCTGCCGAGCAGATGCCGCATCACCGCAACACCCTGCAGGATATCGCCGGCATGGTGGCGCATCAGCACGTCGTCGCAGGTGATCCACGGTTCGCACTCGCCGCCGTTGACGATAAGCGTGGGGCAATGATGGTGTGCGCCGGGGTCGAGCTTGACTGCGCTGGGGAACACCGCGCCGCCGAGGCCGGCCAGCCCCAGGTCGCGCAGCCGCATGCGCAGGTCGGACGGATCCATCGCGCGGTAGTCGAGCGGCGCGTGGTCTATCCACTCGTCGAGGCCGTCGGTTGTGAGCGTGATGCATTCGTCCGGCAGGCCCGAGATATGCGGCACGGCAGCGAGGCCGATCGCGCTGACGATGCCGGAACTCGATGCATGGACGGCGGCGGAAATATAGCCGTCCGCCTCGCCGATCAGCTGGCCTTTCAGCACCCGTTCGCCCACGCTGACCACCGGCTTGGCCGGGCTGCCCATGTGCTGGCGCATCGGGATGACCAGTTTTTTCGGCAAGGGCGCTGCGTGAACCGGACGCGTGTTCGATTCGGACTTGTGATCGGGCGGATGCACGCCGCCCTTGAAGGTGTGGAGGGTTCGGCTCATGACATTTCTTTGAGCATGATGACCGGATGCTTCCATTTCCAGTGCGGCAGGTCTTCGGCGATCGGCACCATGGTGATGCAGTCGACCGGGCAGGGCGGCAGGCACAGTTCGCAGCCGGTGCATTCGGCCGCGATGATGGTGTGCATCTGCTTGGCCGCGCCCGCAATCGCATCGACCGGGCAGGCCTGGATGCACAGGGTGCAGCCGATGCAGGTCTGCTCGTCGATGAATGCGACCGATTTCGGCTTCGGCGTGCCGTGGGTTTCGTCGAGCGGCTTGGGTTCCACGCCCAGCAGCTCGGCGAGCTTCTTCACGCCTTCCTCACCACCCGGCGGGCACTGGTTGATGTCGGCCTCGCCCTTGGCGATCGCCTCGGCATACGGCCGGCAGCCCGGAAAGCCGCACTGGCCGCATTGCGTCTGCGGCAGGATGGCGTCGATCTTCTCCGCCAGCGGATTGCCTTCCACCTTGAAGCGGATCGCCGACCAGCCCAGCACCAGGCCGGTCACGATCGCGATGGCGACCATCACCCAGATTGCGGTGAGCATTATCCTGGAAACCTCGGTTGGGCGTGCCCGATGATGTGTTCGGGCGTGCGGATGGCGCGAAGCGACAACGCGGCAGGCCGGTGCCTGCAAGGCGGAGCGACAAAGCCAGACGCATGTCCGAACGCGTCAGCGGGTACGTAGCGGTGCTTGACTGGCTGGAGACCACAAACGAAAGCACAGAAGCCTGTCTTCATGCGGGCTTTCTTATCATGATCAAGCGGTCAACCGGGGTTTGCGGGATCACTTGACCAGGCCCGAGAAGCCCATGAAGGCGAGCGACATCAGGCCGGCAGTGATCATCGCGATGCTGGTGCCCTTGAACGGAGACGGCACGTCACAGGTGTCGAGCCGCTCACGGATGCCGGCAAACAGGATCAGCACCAGGGAGAAGCCGATCGCGCCGCCGGCGCCGAAGAACAGCGACTCGACAAAGCCGTGCTGCGCCTGCACGTTGAGCAGCGGAATCCCCAGCACCGCGCAGTTGGTGGTGATGAGCGGCAGATAAATGCCCAGCACCTGGTACAGCACCGGGCTGGTCTTGTGGATGAACATCTCGGTGAACTGCACGATGCCGGCGATCACCACGATGAACGACAGCGTGCGCAGGTAGAACAGCTCGGTGCCGAGCAGGTATTCGTTGATGAGATAGCTCGCGCCGGAGGCCAGCGTCAGCACGAAGGTCGTCGCCAGTCCCATGCTGATCGACGTTTCAAGGCGCTTCGATACCCCCATGAACGGGCACAGGCCGAGTATCTTGGCCATCACGATGTTGTTCACGAACACCGTGGAAATGAGGATGAGGATGTAGGTTTCCAAAATGGGCTGATCCGGCGCAATGCCGCATTATCCGCCGCGGGGGGCGTGTGATTCAAGCTATTGTGGAGAGGGGTATTGTTTCAATTTTGAGTTGTTCTTTCTTTACACTTGTGCAGACGGAACTCTGAACCGGTTCTGCGTCGGGCATGATGCGAGCGCGACCATTCCATCAAGAAATCATTTCTGGAGCACGCTATGGCAGCATTGTTGAAAGAGATTGAAGGCCAAGCCTTGCAGCTTTCCCCGCGAGAGCGTGGTGAGTTGGTACGTATGGGCTGCAGAAATCGCCTATCAGAAGAAATCGTCTTCTCGCTGGTGGCGCACCGCCAATATCGTAACGGTTTCGGCGTCTTCGATTTCGAACAGCGCTACATACCCGAACTGGCCAAATTCGATCAGCATTTCGCGCAGAAAGAGGTGATCGGGCGATGCCTTGCGGCAGGCAAACGGAAAAGCCTCTAAAAAGCCGAAGGCCTTTTCAATCGCCACTCGCGCGCGCTCGGCTGCCTCCAGATCGCGCTCTGCCAAATAATCGAACAAGCGCTGTAAATCGTCCGCCGCGCGGGCTGCAAGACGCAGCCGGTAGCTCATTGCGCCCCGGTTGCCTGCTTGCTGCGTGCACGTGCCAGGCTTGCATCCAGTCGCGTCAACATGTCCTCAGCGCTCACGTAGTCGCCTGTGGTCCGCGCTTCCTCGCGGGCCAGCAGGCCGCGTGCGATGAATTCGCGCTGAGCCTCGCGCCGTTCGATGTTCAGGCGAACGGCTTCGAGCACGAAACCGGACAGGGTCTCGCCCTCGCGCAGGACCGATTCGGCTGCGCTTCGCAGTGCGCTGTCAACGCGCAGGGGGGGCAGGGTGGCGTTTTTCATGGCGGGATCCTTGCGTTGCATTACATATGCGATGCAGTTTAGGAGGCAAATGGGGGATGCGCAAGGCGGGTGACGGGGCAGCCTGCCTGTGCTTTAGACGAGCGACTTGCCGCTGGCCCAGAAGTCGTAGCCCTTGCTGAGGAATTCATCCCACGGCAGGTAGTGCGATCCGTCGCACGAGAAGGTGAGGCCGACCATGCCGTTGAAGATGTTGAGCGAGCCGGCGCGCAGGTAGAAGGTCTCGTCCATGAAGCGCAGCGCGCGCAGGCCGTCGAGCACCGGGCGGATCCTGTCGCGCGGCACCACGGCGTCTTCCGGATAGGGGTGGCAGGGATAGATCAGGCAGGTGTCGGGGTCGGTCAGCGCGTTGATGTCGAGCAGGCGGTAGCGATAGGGATCATTGACCAGCCAGATGGTCGCGCGGCTGCTCGAAAAATGCAGCTTGCCGTGGAAGATGCCGCGGTCGGTCATCAGCTCTTCCATCACCCCCAGCACGGTGTCGAGATTGAGGTCCATCTGGCTGTCGCTGCGGGTCTGGTGGAACACCGCGCCGCGGATCGCCGGGTCGCCCTTGATCTGCCGCCAGTAGGTGGGTTCGTCATACAGCTTGCCGGTGATCGGCAGGTCGCGCAGGTCGAAGTCGGCGCCGACGAAGCCGAGCACCTGGCCGTCGTCGTCGCGCACGATCTGGATCGCGGTGAGCGACGGCCGCTTGGCGCGCAGGCTGATGTAGGCCTGGGTCAGCAGAAAGCCCTGGTTCGGCACCGCTTCGCGCATGTAGGGGCGGTCGGAGCGGTCGCGCCCGTAATCCGTCTCGATCAGGCCCTCGCGGCTGATGTTGTCGGAGAGCTGGATCGCCTGAGTGTCCAGTGCATACAAATATTTGCACGCGGGCATCGTCGTCAGCGCATGCGTCAGCGCGGTGTTGAGTCCGGCGCGGCTCGGCCACGCGCGGCTGCAGGCCTCGGCGGCCAGCGCCAGCGGTTCGCGCAGCAGATTGGCCAGCGCTTCGCGCTGCTTGGTGACGCTTTCGGCAAGGGTGGTGGGTGTGGACATGGGCGATCGATCCGCGGTAGCAGCCTGCATTATCCCAAATAACTCATTCGCCCGTCATTCCGGCCTTCGCCGGAATGACGCCATTTTGTCTAATGGGCAATCCCGGATTATCTGCAATATTAATGACGCAATGAAATCACCGGCCAGCCCTGCGCCTCGGCGTGGGCAAGCAGGGTGGGATCGGGATCGACGGCGACCGGATGGCGCACCTTTTCCAGCAGCGGCAGGTCGTTGTGCGAGTCGCTGTAGAACCAGCTGGTGTCGAGGCGGTCCAGCCGGGTGCCGTGGGCTTCGAGGAAGTGCTCGAGGCGGACGACCTTGCCTTCGCGAAAACACGGCGTGCCGGCGACTTCGCCGGTGAAGCGGCCGTCGATTTCCTCGGGGTCGGTGGCGATCAGGTGGGGAATGCCGAATTCCTGGGCGATCGGGCCGGTGACGAAGCTGTTGGTGGCGGTGATGACGGCAACCAGGTCGGCTTCGTTCAGGTGCTTGTTCACCAGGTCGCGCGCGGCCTGGGGGATCATCGGCTTGATGCGCGTTTCCACGTATTCGGCGCGCCAGGCGTCGAGCTGCGCGCGCGAGTGGGTGGCGAGCGGGCGCAGGGCAAACGCGAGGAAAGCGTAGATGTCGAGTTCGCCCGCCTTGTAGTCCTCGTAGAACGCGCGGTTCTTGGCTTCGTAATGGGGGCCGTCGACCGCGCCCTTGGCGATGAGGAATTGCCCCCATTCGTAGTCGGAGTCGCCGGCGAGCAGGGTGTTGTCAAGATCGAAGAGGACGAGTTTCATTCCAGGGGTCAGGGGGGGCAGGTACGCGCTGATTAATTCGTCATCGCGAGGAGCGAAGCGACGTGGCGATCCAGAAGTGCCCGCTGAATCAAGGCGCTGGATTGCCGTGCTACGCTCGCAATGACGGCCATCTTAAATAAGTGTTTCCTAAGGCGTTAAGGGTTAGTGGCGCGGGGCCTGGCCGCGGTCGAGCCAGAATTCGCGCAGTTCGTAGGCGCCCCAGAGGGCGAGGGCGAAGTGGTCTTCGCGGCGGATGGCGCGCTCGTCCGGCGTGAGCTCGTCCAGTGGCGTGGCCAGCACGTAAAACGGGTCGAGCACTTCGTCGACGAAGGTTTCGTCCTTGCTGTCCGGCGGCAGCGCCCAGTCGTCTTCCCAGTGCTCCACCGCCAGCAGGAAGCCGCCGGCCCACAACTGGGCATAGGGCGGAATGCCGGCGTCCTTCAGGCTTTTGGCCTCGGCCGGCGGCAGTTCGGCCAAGAGGCCGTTCCAGTCCATGACCAGCGGCGACAGCGCCTTGGGGTCGGCCAGGTTTTCGATCGGCGCGGCGAGCGCGCGGGCGATCTCGTTGCGGCGGCGCTCGAACAGCGCCAGAAAACGCGCCTCGTCGGCTGCGTCCTCGAACACTGTAGCAAGGCCGTCTTCGCGGTCGAGCAGCACCGGGAAATATTCCGCGGGCGGGATGGCGCGCGGGCTGCAGACCAGCGCGGTGAGGAAGCCGTCGAGGCCTTCCAGCGAGACCGGCACGTCGGTGCGCTCGTCGATCAGGTCGACCAGGTCGGCCAGTTCGTCGATCTCGTCGTCTCTAAGCGGTGCGTTGGGGGATTTGGGTGCGGACATGGCGTGGGCTCGAAGTAGGGAAGCAGATCGACGCATCGCGTAAAATCCGCCCATGAATTTTACCGCGCCGGGGCTGACTGCATCAGTGTTGCCCGAATCCTTTTATCTGATCGGCTGGCTGGGGCTGGCCTTCCTGGCCTGGCGCTGGCTGATGTCGGGCGACTGGCGCCGCCTGGCCGAACCCTCAAAACTGAACCTGTTTCTCGGCGCCACCGTGGCGGTGCTGGCGCTGTGGCAGATCCGCACCGGCATCAAGCCGGGCCTGAACTTTCATTTCTATGGCATCGCGGCGCTGACGCTGATGTTCGGCTTCTGGCGCGCCAGCTTTGCCGGCGTGCTGATCCTGCTGGCGAACGCGGCCTTCGGGCGCGGCAGCTGGAACGCACTGGGCTTCGATGTGCTGCTGGTGGCGGCGCTGCCGGCAGCGGTGAGTTGGGGCGTGTTCCGCCTGCTGGATCGCCGCCTGCCGAACCATTTCTTCGTGTATGTGCTGGGCAACGGCTTTTTCGGTGCGGCGCTGTCGGTGGCGGCGGTCGGCTTGGCCACTACCGCGCTGATGACCCTCTCCGGCACGTATACGCTCGATTACCTGCTCACGCACTACACGCCGTATGCCACCCTGCTGATCAGCTGGGCCGAAGCCTTCTCCACCGGCATGGCCGTCACCTTGATGGCGGTGTATCGCCCGGCCTGGCTCGAAACCTTCGATGACGCGCGGTATATCCAGAACAAGTAAACCCTTTTTCATCCGCGAAGGACGCGAAGAACCGCGAAGAAAGGCGACTCAGAAACCAGCCCGGTCCGTGACAAAAAATCGTCACCCCGGCGAAAGCCGGGGTCCAGGTGCTTGATTTAACTGGATTCCGGCGTGCGCCGGAATGACGATTGTGTACTTGTTCAGGGCTTCACCTAATAAATGATGGGCTTTTCTTCGTGTTCCTGCGCGTCCTTCGCGGACAATCCGGTTTTTGAATTTTGATCCCCACTTTGCACATCACTTATCCTGACCTGCCGGTTTCCGCCCGCCGCGACGACATCCTCGCGGCGCTCCAGGCCAACCGCGTGCTGATCCTGTGCGGCGAGACCGGCTCGGGCAAGACCACGCAGATTCCCAAGATGTGCATGGAGGCGCGGCTTGGGTCAGAGGCGGTGCGGGCGGGCAAGCTGATCGGCTGCACCCAGCCGCGCCGCATCGCCGCGCGCTCGGTGGCGGCGCGCATCGCGCAGGAACTCGGTGGTGAGCTGGGCGGCATCGTCGGCTACAAGGTGCGCTTCACCGACAAGGTGCGCCACGACACCGCGATCAAGGTGATGACCGACGGCATCCTGCTCGCCGAAAGCCAGGGCGATCCGCTGCTCTCGCGCTACGACACCATCATCATCGACGAGGCGCACGAGCGCAGCCTCAACATCGACTTCCTGCTCGGCTACCTGAAGACGCTGGTGGAAAGGCGCAGCGACCTGCGCGTGGTCATCACCTCCGCCACCATCGATGCCGAGCGCTTCTCGAAACATTTCAACGACGCGCCGGTGATCGAGGTGTCGGGGCGCACCTATCCGGTGGAAATCCGCTGGCGCCCGATCGAGCGCGAGGAGCCGGCCACTCCGGCCAAGAGCGAGCGCGAGAAAAAGGACAAGGACGCACCCGACCAGATCGCGGCCATCCTCGACGCCACCGACGAGCTGGCGCGGCTCGGTTCCGGCGACATCCTGGTGTTCCTGCCGGGCGAGCGCGAGATCCGCGACACCGCCGAGGCGCTCAGAAAGCACCATCCGCCCGGTACCGAAATCCTGCCGCTGTTTTCCCGCCTGTCGGTCGCCGAGCAGGACGCGATCTTCAAGCCGACGAATGCGCTGCGGCGCATCGTGCTCGCCACCAACGTCGCCGAAACCTCGCTCACCGTGCCCGGCATCCGCTACGTGATCGACCCCGGCAGCGCGCGGGTGAAGCGCTATTCGGCGCGCAACAAGGTCGAGCAGCTGCTGATCGAGAAGGTCTCGCAGGCCTCGGCCAACCAGCGCGCCGGGCGCTGCGGCCGGGTGGCCGACGGCGTCTGCATCCGCCTCTACGACGAGGCCGACTTCGCCAACCGTCCACGCTTCACCGACCCCGAACTGCTGCGCTCCTCATTGGCCGGCGTCATCCTGCGCATGAAGTCGCTGGGCCTCGGCGACGTGGTGGGCTTTCCCTTCATCGATCCGCCCAGTTCGCGCCTCGTCACCGACGGCTATCAATTACTGGCCGAACTGCATGCCCTGGACGAAGCCGGGCAGCTCACCGCGATCGGCAAGAAACTGGGCAAGCTGCCGCTCGACCCGCGCATCGCCCGCATGCTGCTGGCGGCCGAGCAGCAGCGCTGCGTGCGCGAAGTGCTCATCATCGCCAGCGCGCTGTCGGTGCAGGACCCGCGCGACCGCCCGATGGAGCGCGCGCAGGCGGCCGACGAAAAGCACAAGCTGTTTGCCGACGAGCGTTCCGACTTCATGGGCTGGCTGAAGCTGTGGCGCTGGTACGAGGAGCAGGTGCAGCACAAGAAAACCAACCGCCAGCTGCAGACGCTGCTGCAGGACCATTTCCTGTCGCCGCGGCGGATGCGCGAATGGCGCGACATCCACGGCCAGCTGCATGCGCAGATGAGCGAACTCGGCCTGAAGGAGAACGAGAAGGAGGCCGGCTACGACACGATCCACCAGGCGCTCTTGACGGGGCTCTTGGGCAACATCGGCTTCAAGTCCGACGACGCGAAGTCGCGCCCCAAGCCGGGCGAGGGCAACTACCAGGGCGCGCGTGGCATCAAGCTGTCGATCCACCCCGGCTCGGCGCTGGCGAAGAAGGGTCCGAAGTGGATCATGGCGGCCGAGCTCACCGACACCGGCCGCCTGCTCGCGCGCACCGTCGCCGAAGTGCGGCCGGAATGGATCGAGGCCGCCGGCCGTCACTTGCTCACACGCATGTTCATCGAGCCGCACTGGGAGCAGGACGGCGCGCGCGTGGTGGCGTTCGAGCGCGTGAGCCTGTACGGCATCACCCTGGTGCCGCGGCGCAAGATCCACTACGGCCCGATCGATTCGGTGCTGTCGCGCGAACTCTTCATCCGCGGCGCGCTGGTGGCCGGGGAATACGACACGAAAGCGCCGTGGTTCTCGCACAACCGCGCGCTGATCAAGGAAATCGAGGACCTCGAACACAAGGCGCGCAAATCCGGTGTGTGGCTGGACGAGGAGCGCATTTATCGCGTGTTTGATGCGCGCATCCCGCAAGCGCTCCACAACGGCGCGGCGTTCGAGACCTGGCGTGAGGAAGCCGAAGCCGCCAACCCGACAATCCTGTTCCTGCAGCGCGAGGACATCCTCGGCGAAGCGCTCGGCGCCGACCAAGCGCTGTTCCCGGAGACGATGGCGGTCGATGGCGTGGCGTGCAAGTTGAAGTACCGCTTCGAGCCCGGCCATCCGCTCGATGGCGTGACGCTGCACCTGCCGCTGTACCTGCTCAACCGCATCGAGCCGGCGCAGGTCGACTGGCTGGTGCCCGGCCTCATCCGCGAAAAGCTCACCCTGCTGCTGAAGTCGCTGCCCAAGGACAAGCGCCGCCCGCTGATTCCGCTGCCCGACACGGTGACGGCGTTTCTCTCGGTGGCGAAGCCGGGCGAGCAGGTGTTGACCGCAGCGCTGGCCGCCTACATCCGCAAGAAGACCGGCACCGACATCCATCCCGACGAGTGGAAGGGCGAACTGCCGGCGCACCTGCACATGAACGTGAGCGTGATCGACGACAGCGGGCAGGAACTCGCCGGCGGCCGCGATCTCGTCACGCTGCGCCAGCAGTTGGGCGGCGCGGCGCGCATCACTTACGGCGGCGGCGCCGAGGACAGCGAGTTCGAGCGCACGGGCCTGACCGAATGGAATTTCGGCGACCTGCCGGAGCAGGTCAAGTTCAAGCGCGGCGGGCGCGAGCTGATGGGGTATCCGGCGCTGGTCGACAACGGCGAGAGCGTCGACCTGCGCCTGCTCGATGCAGCCGACGTGGCGGAAGCCGAAACCCGCCGCGGCGTGGTGCGGCTGCTGCGCATCGCGCTGGTCGCCCAGTTCAGGCAACTCGACAAGGATTTGTCGCGCGAGACCGCGCTGGCGCTGAAATTCCGCGGCTTCGGCAGCGCCGAGCAGCTGCGCGCGGCGCTCATCGATGCCATCGCCACGCGCGCGCTCCTGGGCGACGACGACACGCCGCGCGACGCGAAGACCTTCGGCAAGCAGAAGGAGCGCGCCAAGCCTAGAATTGCCGTGGTGAAGCAGGCGCTGCTGCGCGACGCCGCCGAGATTCTCGACCTGCACGCCCAGGTGGCGGCGCGCCTCAATGCCAAGCCGCAGTTCACCGCTGCGATGCGCGACGAAACTGCGCACCTGGCCGCCTTGGTGCCGGCAGACTTCATCACCGCCACGCCGTGGACGCACCTGAAGGATCTGCCGCGCTATCTGAGGGGCATCCTCAAGCGGCTGGAGAAACTGCCCGCGTCCGAGCAGCGCGACGCACGCGGCATGGCCGGCGTGCTGACGCTGCAGAACAAGGTCCTGGCGCGGCGCGCGCAGGTGAAGGGCGAGGTGCCGGCCGCGCTGGACGATTTCCGCTGGCAGCTGGAGGAGTTGCGCATTTCGCTGTTCGCGCAGGAACTGAAAACCCCCTACCCGGTGTCGGTCAAACGGCTCGACAAGCTGTGGGACGAGCTTGCCAGACAGCCCCTGAATTGAGTAGGGTTGGAACCCGGATAATTCATTAGGGTGCGAGATGATGGCGAGCGGATTTGCGAGGCAGTTTTGTTGCTTGGGAGAAGTCCATGGTGGTTCCATGGACGCCGAGCAAGCGGCGAAAATGACCGCAAAGCCGCCGCCAGCACTCGCACAGGCGCGCAGTGCCGCCTAATGGATTATCCGGGTTCAATATGAGCGAACGCGTCTTCAACCTGCCGAACGTCATCAGCCTGCTGCGGATCGCGGCGGTGCCGGTCGTCGCCTGGCTGATCCTGCAGCAGTGCTGGGAAGCCGCCTGCTGGCTGTTCCTCGCTGCCGCGGTGTCGGACGGCATCGACGGCCTGCTGGCGCGCTGGCTGAATCAGATGACCCAGCTCGGTGCCGCGCTCGATACCGTTGCCGACAAGGCGCTGGGCCTGGTGACGCTGGTGATGCTGACAAAGGTGGGGGCGATTCCGCTGTGGGTGACGCTGGCGATCCTGCTGCGCGACAGCATCATCGTGCTGGGCGCGCTGAGCTACCGCGGTCTGGCCGGCCACCTGGAAATCCACCCCACCTGGCTCGGCAAGACGCACATGTTTGCCGAATTCACGCTACTGGCGCTGGTGCTGGGCGGTCTGGCCGGCCTGCTCGCGCTGGACGACTGGCTGCAGCCCCTGTTCATGACGGTGTTCGTCATCGCCGTGGTGTCCGGCGTGCAGTATGTGTGGATCTGGAGCGCCAAGGCCCGGCGCGAGCGGGCCGTCTCAAGCCGCACGGACGCACTTCACTAAAACGGCAGGGGGTGCTGCTGCGCCGATTCGCAGCCGGATTTGACCCGGTACATGGCAGCGTCGGCTGCGCGAATCAGGGCGTCTTCGTCGGCGCCGTCGTCGGGGTACAGCGCCTGGCCGACGCTCGCATCGATCCTTACGTCGAATCCGTAGAAGCTCGTGTCCCCATTGATCGCCTGCTCGATCTTGTGCGCGGCGGCGAGGCAGTCCTCACGCCCTTGCACTTCTTCCAGCAGCACCACGAACTCGTCGCCGCCCAGACGCGCCGCCGAATCGGAGTCGCGAATGCTGGAGGTGAGCCGTTGCGCCACTTCGGTCAGCACGGCGTCGCCCACATGGTGGCCAAGCCGATCGTTGATCTCCTTGAAGCGGTCCAGGTCCACATACAGAATGCCCACCTTGCCGCCGTAGCGATGGGCGTGGCGGACCGCCT
>Ga0299912_10000365_pt1 | contig 39603 bp, 44 predicted proteins | sample RVTome_2_FD_207667 | JGI IMG/M metagenome (GOLD analysis project Ga0299912, IMG submission 207667) | Soil microbial communities from uranium-contaminated site in the Upper Colorado River Basin, Wyoming, United States - RVT95D214 (version 2) ... | reverse complement strand
CACAAGGGGGGGGGGCGCCCCCCACGCCACCCTCGCGATGCCGTCAGGCGAGCTGCCTTTGACTTTCATCCCCTTTGTCTCGCCGAGTAGCGTAGCTCAAAACGGTTAAGGCCCGCAGGGGGCGCGCCATGGATGGCGCGTCTTTCGCCGTCAGGACAGGGACGTCCTGTCGGCGAAACCCCGTTTTGAGCGAGCAACGCAGGGCACCGCGCTAGCGGCGAGACATCGGGGCGGCCTTTCTTTTCGTTAGTTTTCTTTGGCCGCTCAAAGAAAAGTAACCCGCGCGCGGGGCGGCCCCCCGCATTAAAATCAACATGCGCGATAGCGCACATCAATCCGGCGTAGGGGGACGGAATCCCCCGTCAAAAATCAACTCGCGCGAGAGCGCACGATTAATCTCCCCTCACCCTAGCCCTCTCCCTAGGGGAGAGGGTACCCTCCGACTGACATTCGTGTAGTCGTCCCCACAATGTGGGGAGGGAGTTGAACATCTACTGCGCCACCGGCGCCCCCTCCGCCGTCATGGAAATAACAATCGAAACCCGCCTATTCCTCGCCCTCCCCTCCACCGACTCATTGTCATCCAGCGGCCGGGTATCGGCATAACCGATGGCGCGCAGCTGCGTCGCGGCGACGCCCTGGCTGATCAGGTGCCGCACCACGTTGGTGGCGCGCGTCGCCGACAGCTCCCAGTTGGAGGGAAACACCTCGTTGGCGATGGGCACGTTATCGGTATGTCCCTCCACCGCGATGGCATGGCCGTCCTGGCGCAGCAGCGACACCAGCGGGTCGAGCACGGCGCGGCCTTCCGGGCGCAGCTCGGCCTGGGCGGTGGCGAAGAGTATGCTTTCCTTGAGACGCAGCTCGATGCTGCCCGCCTGGGTCAGCACCTCGACGTTTTCGCCCAGGCCCTGCTGGGCGATAGTTTGGCTCAGCTGTTCCGCCAGCGCCTGCTCCTCGCTGACCGGCGCCGCCTCGGGCTGCACCACCTTGCCCATTTCACGCGACACTGCCTCGGACAGTTCGCGGTATTCTTCGGCGTCGGTCTTGGCGTAGGACAGCATCACCACGAACATGGTCAACATCAGGGTGAGCATGTCGATGTAGGTGAAGACCCAGGCGTTGTCGTCTTCGTAGGTGGAATCGGGCCGGGGATCGTGGGTCTGCGCCCAGGGCAGCGGCGTGCGCCGCGCCTCTTCCAGTTCGACGCGCAGGCGATCGTTGTCGAGCTTGTATTCGTCCTCGGGCGGCACCTCGGCGGCGCCGTTGCCGTTGGTTTTCTTGTCGCTGCCGGGTTCTTCCGCCATGGTCCTGGCTCCGCTACTGGCGGATTTCGTCCTCGTAACGCGCCATGAAGGACTTGAGGGTTTCGCGGATGTAGGCGGGCGAGCGTCCCTTGCTCATCAGGGTGATGCCTTCCAGCACCATGTTCATCAGCATCACGCGCTGCTCGATGCGCCGCTCCATCTTGATGGCGATGGGTTTGAACACCAGGTTGGCGAGGATGATGCCGTAGAAGGTGGTGATCAGGGCGATGCCGAGATTGACGCCGATGCTTTCGAAATCGGAACCTTCCATGCCGAACAGCATGTTGATCAGGCCCACCAGGGTGCCGAGCATGCCGAAGGCCGGGGCGTACATGGCCATGGTGCGGAACACCTGCGCCTCGGCGGACTCCTTGGCGCGCAGGCGGGTCATGCGCCATTGCAGCAGGGTGAGGATGTCGTCCAGCGGCGTGTCGTCGATGACCAGCTGGATGCCCATGCGCAGATAGGGATTCTGGATTTCGTTGAGGCGGTTTTCGATGGCGGCGAGATTGCCCTTGAACCACTGGCGCGACACCGCGACGATTTCCTCCATGTCTTCCTTGGCGTAGTAGCGCTCGCTGCGCAGCACGATGATGAAGACGCGGAATACCCGCAGCACTTCATGCAGCGGATAGCTCACCAGGGTGGCGGCGACGGTGCCGCCGAGCACGATGCCGAGTCCGGGCAGGTTCCAGAAGACGCTGTAGTCCCTGGCGGTGAGTGCGACGGTCACGGTGAGCAATATGATGCCGCCGATCATGCCGAGTACGGTTGCCGGATTCATGAATGATTCATCCTTATCGTTCCCCCAGCTTCATGGTAGCGCCTATTCTCACTCCCGCGCCATGCGCGCGCCCTGCGCCAGGTCCACCCGGCTGAGGAACCAGGCGCCGAGGCCGAACAGCACCAGCAGCGACAACAGCGACAGGCGCGGGCTGCCGCTGGCCACGCTGACCCAGCCCACCAGGATCGGGCCGAGCACCGCCGCGAACTTGCCCAGCATGTTGTAGAAGCCGAAGAACTCGGCGCTCTTGTCCGGCGGAATGAGGCGCGCATACACCGAACGGCTGAGGGACTGGATGCCGCCCTGCACCAGGCCGATCACCACCGCCAGGGCATAGAACTCCGCCTCGTGCTGCATGCGCGTGGCCCACAGCACCACCAGGGAATACACGGCGATGGCGAGATAGATACCGGTGCGGGCGCCGAAGCGCTCGCCCAGGCGGCCGAACACCACGGCGGCGGGAAAGCCGACGAACTGGGTGATGAGCAGGGCCACGATCAGGCTCTCCGCCTGGAAGCCGATGGCCAGGCCGTAGTCCACCGCCATGCGGATGATGGTGTCGACGGCGTCGATGTAGCACCAGTAGGCGAGGAGGAACAGGCCGACGTGACGCAGGCGGCGCACCTCGCGAAAGGTGTCGCGCAGCTGGCGCAGGCCGCCCGTCACCGCGGCGAAACCGCCGCGGCCGCTGCCCGCCGGTTCCGGCACCCACAGGGCCAGCGGCAGGGTGAACAGCAGCCACCACACCGCCACGGTGAGGAAAGAAAGGCGCACCGCCGCCGCTGCGTCGGCCAGGCCGAACCAGTGCGGCTTGAGGGTCATCGCCACGTTGAGCGCGAACAGCACGCCGCCGCCCAGATAGCCGAGGGCGAAGCCCAGGGCGGAGACGCGGTCGTAGCGCTCCGGCGGCGCGATGGCCACGATCAGCGCATCGTAAAAAATGAGGCTGGCGAAAAAGCCGATGGAGGCGCCCACGTAGAGCAGCGCGGCGGGCAGCCATGCGCCCTGGGCGACGAAGTACAGGCCGCCGGTCATGCCGGCGCCGAACAGGGTGAAGGCGTAGAGAAACTTCTTGCGCGCGCGGCCCTGGTCGGCGATGGCGCCCAGGGCCGGGGCGATGAAGATGATCAGCAGGCTGGCCAGGGAATTGGCCACGCCGAGCTGGAAGGTGCTCTCGGTGACGTCGCTGCCGGCGCTCCAGTACTGCTTGAAGAACAGCGGGAAGAATCCCGCCATCACCGTGGTGGCAAAGGCGGAATTGGCCCAGTCGTACAGGGCCCAGGCGTAAACGGGTTTCTTGCTGTCGGTGTGCCGTTCCATCGACACACCTTAGCAGAAGTGATTTACAGCGCGAACCGCAGCGCCACGCCCACGCCCCAGTCCGGGCTGGCGTCGCCAAAGCCCTTCAGCACATGGCCGGTCAGGCGGGTCTTGCCGTCCAGGGCCCGGCCCAGGTAGAGGACCAGTTCGCGCTTGCCGTCGAGCCCGTCCACCGCCGCCTGTTCGGCATACATTTCCACGCCGCCGTCGGCCCGCCCGGCAAAGAAATTGAAACCGGCGGTGCCGTACCAGACGTCGTTGTAGCTCACCCCGGCCGGATCGCCCAGGACCTTGTAGCCCACATGGCCGTAGAGCGCCTCCTTGGCCAGCTCCAGTTGCAGCGCATAGTCGTTTTCGCCGGTACCGAGGCGGCGGGTCTCGTCGGCGGTGCCGAATTTGACCTTGGCGGTGAGCGCCGCCCACGGCCGGCGCGCGCTTTCCTCCCACAGGCGCAGGGTGCCGCTGGCGGTGACGTCGCCCAGGCCGCTGTCGGTGCGCGTGGCGGTGCTGCTGCGCGTCGGGCTGAAGCGGCCGGGGCCGCTGCTGCTCACCACCACGTCGCCCGGACCCTGCACCCACAGATAGGGCACCGACACCGACCAGGCGTAGCGCGGCTCGGCGTATTGCAGGGTGAACGGCACGGTGATCAGGCTGACGTCGCTGCCCGTGCCGTAGTCGCCGCGGGTGTATTCGCCGCCCACGCCGAGGCTGTAGCCGGTGGCGGCCTGCGCCGCCGGTGCCGCGGCCAGAACCGCCGCCAATGCCCACCATTTTTTCACTGTTCTCGCTCCTTGTTGTTTCATCTATGCGCCGCGGCCTCAGCGCCGCCCGCCCATGCCGCCGCCGAAATCGCGCCGTTGTTCCATGCGATCCCGCGACATGCGTTCGCGCCGTTCCGGCATGGCTTCTTCGCTGCGCTGCTGCGCCCGCTCGCGCACCTCGCTGCGTTGTTCCGGCGTCATCTCCTCCCAGCGCTTGCGCAGCTCCTCGCGCCGCTCCGGCGATTGCTCGCGGAACCACTGGGCGCGCTGGCGGATGCGTTCCTGCTCTTCCGGCGACAGCTGGCGGAACTGCTCGTAGCGATCGCGGATCTGCGTCTGCTGCTCCGGCGACAGCTCGCGCCAGTGCTGGAAGCGCTCCTGCGCCTGGCTGCGCTGCTCCGGCGTCATCGCCTGCCAACGCTGCGCGCCCTTTTGCAGCCGCTCGCGCTGTTCCGGCGTCAGGCTGTCCCAGCGCTCCGCGTAGGGCGCGAGCACCTTCTGTTCATCGGCACCCAGCTCGCTCCACGCCGGGGCGGCCCCGGCCTGCGTCACGGCCAGCAGCAGGGCCGCGGCCAGCATGTACAACCATCGTCTGTTCATCATTCCTCCTGCCCTCCACGCTCCGCCGCCTCGTTCTCCGGCGGCGGCATCACTTCCAGCTCGGTCGGGTCCAGCCACTGGCCCTCGGCCGTTTCGAAACTGCCGAGAAAATCCAGCAGTTCGAGGCTCGGCACCTCGTCCTCCGCCGCCACCGGGGCGGCCAGCAGCAGCGCTGCCAGCGCCAGCGGTTTAACCCGCATGCACGTCTTCCTCTTCCAGCCAGCGATAGAAATCCAGTTCCTGATACAGCTCCAGGCCGTCGTTCGATGTCAGCAGTTCGAGATCGGCCACGCCGTTGAATCCGTTGCCGGGCAGCGGCGCCGGCTGCCCCAGCCACAGCACCGCCGCCAGCACCGAAGCGAACACTGCGCCGCCCGCCGGCAGCCACAGGCGCCAATGACTGTGCCGCGGCTCCAGGGCGCGGGCCCGCGCCTGGGCCAGGCGCGAACGGGTCGCCCCGTCCAGGTTTGCCGCCCCTTCGTCCAGGGCGGAGCGGATCCGGCCGATCAACGGGTCGTCGTCGTCATTCATGGTGCTGCTCCTCGAGCCGTTCGCGCAGTGCCTGCACCGCGCGGGAGTAGTGAGTCTTCACGCTGCCGGCCGATATGCCCATGGCCGCGGCGGTCTGCGCCGTGTCCAGCCCTTCCCAGGCCCGCAGCAGGAAGGCCTGCTGCTGCCGCAGCGGCAGGGCGCGCACGGCGCTGTCGATGGCGCTCAGGGTTTGCGCGCTCTCCATTTGCCGCTCCGGCCCGCCGGCCGGGTCGGCCGGTACCTGTTCCAGCGGGTCTTCGTCATCCGGCTCGCCGCGGCCGAACCAGCCGCGCAGGCGCGAGCGCACCTTCTCGCGCCGGTACCAATCGCGGATCCGGCTTTGCAGGATGGTGTGGAACAGCGCCGGCCACTGCCCGGCGTCGCGCCCGCCATAGCGGTGCACCAGCCCGATCATCGCCTCCTGCACCAGTTCCAGGGCATCGTCCCGGTTGCCGGTGGCATACCAGGCGATGCGAAAGGCGCGACCCTCGATTTCCGCCAGAAACCGGTTCATCTCCGTGGTGGATTCCAGGACGCCCTCCTTCCCCTCGCCGGCCGGCGGCGCGTCGACGCCGCCGGCCTTCGCTTATGGCTTAGCGGCTGTTGCCGCCGCCCATGCCGCCGCCGGAACCACCCATGCGGCCGCCGCCCATGCCGCCACCCATGCCTTTGCCGCCGCCCTGGCCCATGCCCTGGCCCTTGCCGCTACCGGAACCGCCCTCATTGAGACGCTGTTCCAGGCGGCGCTGGTTTTCCGCGCGCTGCGCCTGCTCCTTGTCGGCCTGGTTCACCCGGTCCTGGGTGCGGGTACGGGTCTGGTCCTGGCTGCCGCTCTGGTCACGAACCTGGTCCTGGGTGCGCAACTGGTCCTGGGTACGCAGTTGGTCCTGCGTGCGCAGTTGGTCCTGCGTGCGCAGTTGGTCCTGGGTGCGCAGCTGGTCCTGCGTGCGCAGCTGATCCTGCGTGCGCAGCTGATCCTGCGTGCGGGTCTGATCCTGGAGCGGCGTCACAGTGTCCTCGGCCCAGGCGGGAACGGACAGCAGGGCGGACACCAGGCCGGCGGCCAGCAGGGAACGGTTGAAGTTTTTCATTATCGTAGTCCTCGAGACGTGGGAAATAGTTGCCTTACAGTGACTAGTAACGCAGCACCCACCCAACGGTTGACAGGACGGCAGAATATTTCACAGACGCAGCACGGCGCGGGCGTTGCGGGTGGTCGCGGCAGCCAGCGCGGCGGCGGACTCGCCCCTGACCCCGGCCAGCGCCGCCAGCACCTCGGGCAGGTATTCCGGGCTGTTGCGCTCGCCGCGGTGGGCGGCGGTGACGATGTCGGGGGCGTCGGTCTCCAGCACGATGGCCTCCAGCGGCAGTTCCCGCGCCAGGGCGCGGATGCGGCTGGAGCGCTCGTAGGTGAGGGTACCGCCGAAGCCCAGCCTGAAACCGAGATCCAGGTATTGCTGCGCCTGCTGGGCGCTGCCGGAATAGGCATGGGCGATGCCGCCCTGGCTGAAACGGAGCCGGCGCAGGGTGGCCAGCACCTGGTCGTGGGCCTTGCGCACGTGCAGCAAGACCGGCAGCCCGGCCTCCTGCGCCAGCCCCAGCTGGGCCTCGAACAGCGCCTGCTGGGCATCGCGGTCCAGTCCCTCCACGTAGTAGTCCAGCCCGATCTCCCCCACCGCCACCGGCCGCTCCCGCGCCAGCAGCCCGCGCAGCTCCTCCATATGCTCCGGCCGGTGCACGTCCAGATAGATGGGATGCATGCCCAGGGTGGGGTAGAGATCGGGCTCCCGACGGCACAGCTCCAGCAGGGCGGCCCAGCCGGGCTGGTGGATGGCGGCCACCACCTGGCCCACCACCCCGGCGGCGCGGCTGCGCGCCAGCACCGCGCCGCGATCGGCGGCAAATTCCGCAACGTCTATGTGGCAATGGGTGTCGATCAGTTCCATGGGACTTGCGGCCGGTGTTTGTGGGGCCAGCCCGACGGTGGCATAGTACGCCGTACTGTCGGTCCGAGTCGGTCTACACTGTATCCCATGAGCGGCAACCTGTCTGATTACAAAGCATTATCCATAGCCGAGCGTATCCAGTTGGTCGAGGATATCTGGGACAGCATTGCCCAGGACTCGCCCGGTTCCTTCGCCCTCACCGAAGCCCAGCGGGTGGAGCTGCAACGGCGCCTGGATGCGCATCGCCAAGACCCTTCCACCGCCATTCCTTGGGCAGAGGTGCGTGACCAGTTGTTGCAACGCCGCGGCTGATGCGCATCCTGCTCCGACCGGAAGCCGCGGCCGAGCTGTTCGAGGCGCAGGCTTGGTATGAAGCCCGCTCGCCAGGTTTGGGTCTTGAATTCGTCCGCGCCGTGGAATCCGCTTTTGCCGGTGCCGCCCGGTTTCCGGAAAAGTACCCCTGCGTCGAAGGGGAGCTGCGCCGGGTGATTCTGCGCCGCTTCCCCTACGCCGTGTTCTACCGCAACGATGGCGACGAACTTCTCATCGTCGCCTGCTACCATCACCGACGCGACCCCAGCACGCGGCAAAACCGCAATTAAGCAGGATCGGGCGCGCGGCGCGGCTCTCGCGCCGTGTGGTCCTTGTATACTTACGGGCTCGTCCTTACCTACTTTAATCTTCACTAGCCGCTACGCAGGAACCGCATGAACCAGCCGACCACCCATTCCGCCTTCGAGTGGCTGCGCAGCAGCCGTATTCCCTCCCTCAACGTCGAGGTGCAGGAATACCGCCACAAGGTGACCGGCGCGCCGCACATCCATCTGGACGCCGACGACGACCAGAATGCCTTTCTGGTCGGGTTCCGCACCGTGCCGCAGGACTCCACCGGCGTCGCCCACATCCTGGAACACACCACCCTGTGCGGCAGCCGCCGCTACCCGGTGCGCGACCCGTTCTTCATGATGACGCGGCGTTCGCTCAACACCTTCATGAACGCCTTCACCTCCAGCGACTGGACCGCCTACCCCTTCGCCAGCTGCAACCGCAAGGATTTCTACAACCTGCTGCAGGTCTACCTGGACGCGGTGTTCTTCCCCACTCTGGATGCGCTGGACTTCGCCCAGGAGGGCCACCGCGTCGAATTCGCCGAGCCCGGCAACCCGGACAGCCCGCTGGTGTTCAAGGGTGTGGTGTTCAACGAGATGAAGGGCGCCATGAGCGCGCCCTCCTCGGCGCTGTACCAGTACCTGACCAAGCACCTGTTCCCCACCATCACCTACCACCACAACTCAGGCGGCGATCCGGAACGCATCCCGGACCTCACCTACGAACAGCTCAAGGGCTTCCACGCCCGCCACTATCATCCGTCCAACGCGCTGCTGATGACCTACGGCGACATCCCGGCGCACGAACACCAACTCTATTTCGAGGAATACGCGCTCAAGCAGTTCCAGCGCCTCGACGTGAACATCGCCGTGCCCGACGAGCAGCGCTACGCCGCCCCGCTCGTCGCCGAGGAGCGCTACGCCCTCGACGGCGAGGAGGACACCGCGGGCAAGAGCCACATCGTGCTGGGCTGGCTGCTCGGCAACGGCACCGATCCCGAGACCCTGCTCACCGCGCACCTGGTGTCCGACGTGCTGCTCGACAACAGCTCCTCGCCGCTGCGCCAGGTGCTGGAAACCTCGGAATTGGGCAGCGCGCCCTCGCCCATGTGCGGCCTGTCCGACTCCAGCCGCGAGATATTCTTCGCCGCCGGGCTGGAAGGCAGCGATCCGCAGCAGGCCGAGGCGGTCGAGCAGCTGGTGCTGGACACCCTGCGCCAGGTGGCCGAACAGGGCGTGCCGCAGGAACAGGTGGAGGCCATGCTGCACCAGCTGGAGCTGTCGCAGCGCGAGATCAGCGGCGACGGCTTCCCCTACGGCCTGCAACTGATGGTGCACGCCCTGTCGCCCGCGCTGCACGGCGCCGACCCGGCGGCGGTGCTGGACATCGACACCATCCTCAACCGGCTGCGCGAGCACATCGCCGATCCCGAATTCATCAAGGGCGAAGTACGCAAGCTCATCGCCAACCCGCACCGGGTGCGCCTGACCATGCGCCCGGATACCGGCCTCTCCGCCGAGCGTGCCGCACGCGAAGCGGACCGTCTCGCCGCCATGAAGGCGACTCTCGACGCCGACGACAGGCAACGCATCGTGGCGCAGGCGGCCGAACTGGCCGCGCGCCAGGCCAAGCAGGACGATCCGGAAGTGCTGCCCAAGGTCAGCCTGGGCGACGTGCCGGAGGATCTCCACGTCCCGCCCAGCGAGGCCACCACCATCGCCGCGATGCCCGCCACCTGGTATGCGCGCGGCACCAACGGCCTGGTGTACCAGGAACTGGTGGTGAACCTGCCGGCCCTGGAGCCCGACCTGGCCAACCTGCTGCCCATGTTCTGCAACCTCCTCACCGAGGTGGGCAGCGGCGGCCGCGACTATCTCGCCACCCAGGAATTGCAGGCCGCCGTCACCGGCGGCCTGTCGGCGCGCAGCACCGTGCGCGGCTCCATCGATGATGCCGACAGCGGCCTCGGCGTGTTCGTCCTCGCCGGCAAGGCCCTGACGCGCAATCATGCGGCATTGACCGACCTGCTGCGCGAGACCTTCGAGAGCGCGCGCTTCGATGAACTGGATCGGCTGCGCGAACTGGTCACCCAGGAACGCCTGCACCAGGAACAGAGCGTCACCGGCAGCGGCCACGGCCTGGCCATGACCGCCGCCGCCGCCGGCCTCTCCGCCACCGCCGCCCTCAACCACCGCTGGTACGGCCTGGCCGGCATCAAGGCGCTGAAGCACCTGGACGATGCGCTGGAAGACGACGTCGCCTGCCAGGCCTTCGCCGATCGCCTGCAACGCCTGCGCGCCGCCCTGCTTGCTGCGCCGCGCCAGCTGCTGCTCATCGGCGAGGAGGAACAGCGCAGCGGCTACACCAGCGCCCTCGCCGTGCGCTGGGCCGATGCCGCCGCGGCACAGGACACCGCCCCTTTCACCCTGCCCGCCAGCGCCGAGCCGCGGAACCAGGGCTGGACCACCTCCACCCAGGTCAATTTCTGCGCCCGCGCCTATCCGGCGGTGCCCATCGAGCACCCCGATGCGGCGGCGCTGATGGTGCTGGGCGGCTTCCTGCGCAACAACTACCTGCACCGCGCCATCCGCGAACAGGGCGGCGCCTACGGCGGCGGCGCCGGCTACGATCCGGACAGCGCAGCCTTCCGCTTCTATTCCTACCGCGACCCGCGCCTGGCCGAAACCCTGGCCGACTTCGACGGCTCGATCCGCTGGCTGCTGGACGGCACGCACGAGTGGCGCCTGGTGGAGGAAGCCATCCTCGGCGTGATCTCCTCCATCGACAAACCCGGCTCACCCGCCGGCGAGGCGAAGAAGACCTTCCACGCCGCCCTGCACGGCCGCACGCCGGAACAGCGCCGCCGCTTCCGCGCCCGTGTGCTGGAGGTGCGGCTGGATGACTTGCAGCGCGTCGCCGCCGCCTACCTCAAGCCGGAGGCATCCAGTACCGCCGTGATCAGCAACCCCGCGACGCTCAAGCAGGCCGACCTGGGACTGGAAATCATTGCCCTGTAACTTCAACCCACTGTCGCAGAGACGCAGAGACGCAGAGATGTATCGAGCGAATACTTCGTTGGACTTTCTCTGCGTCTCCGCGTCTGGGAAATATGTTCCAGACATTTCCAACCGATTACATCCATGTAATCGTCCGCGACAAATTGTTTTCCCATGACCCACGCACTGGAAATCAGCGGTCTGCGCAAGACCTACCGCAGCGGCCACGAAGCGCTGAAAGGAATCGACCTGCACGTCGAGCAGGGCGACTTCTTCGCCCTGCTCGGTCCCAACGGCGCCGGCAAGTCCACCACCATCGGCATCGTCACCGCGCTGGTGAACAAGAGCGGCGGCACGGTCAAGGTATTCGGCCACGACATCGACCGCGAACCGATGGCGGCGCGGCGCTGCATCGGGCTGGTGCCGCAGGAGTTCAACTTCAACCAGTTCGAACCGGTGATCGAAATCGTGATCAACCAGGCCGGCTACTACGGCGTGCCCAAGGCCCAGGCCCTGCAACGGGCGGAAATCTATCTCAAGCAGCTCGGCCTGTGGGACAAACGGCGCACCCTGGCGCGCCATCTCTCCGGCGGCATGAAGCGGCGCCTGATGATCGCCCGCGCCCTGGCCCACGAACCACGTCTGCTGATCCTCGACGAACCCACCGCCGGCGTCGACATCGAGCTGCGCCGCTCCATGTGGAAGTTCCTGCGCGAGGTGAACGCCAGCGGCACCACCATCATCCTCACCACCCACTACCTGGAAGAAGCGGAGAATCTGTGCCGCAACGTGGCCATCATCGATGAAGGGCAGATCGTCGCCCACACCGCCATCAAGACCCTGCTCAACCAGCTCAACAGTGAAACCATGGTCCTGGACCTGAAACAGCCGCTGCCGCATGCGCCGCACCTGGACGGCTACGGCAGCTGCCTCACTGACCCCTGCACCCTGGAAGTGGACATCCCCCGCGCCGAGGGCATCAACCGCCTGTTCCAGGCGCTCTCCGCCCAGGGCATCGAAGTGGTCAGCATGCGCAACAAGTCCAACCGGCTGGAGGAACTGTTCCTGCGCCTGGTGGAAAACGGCGGACAACAACCATGAACGGCGCCGTCGCCTTCCGCACCATCCTGGTCAAGGAGATCCGCCGCTACCTGCGCATCTGGCTGCAGACCATCCTGCCGCCGATGATCACCACCGCGCTGTACTTCATCATCTTCGGCCAGCTCATCGGCAGCCAGATCGGCGCCATCGCCGGCCACAGCTACATGGACTACATCGTCCCCGGCCTGATCCTGATGGCGGTGATCACCAACTCCTATGCCAACGTGGTGTCGTCGTTCTACGGCGCGAAATTTTCCCACTACGTCGAAGAGCTGCTCATCGCGCCGATCCCCAACAGCCTGATCCTGCTCGGCTACGTCGCCGGCGGCGTGGCGCGCGGCATTACCGTGGGCGCGGCGGTGACCCTGGTCGCCATGTTCTTCACCACCTTCCAGATCCACAACCTGGCGGTGGTGCTGGCGGTGGTGCTGCTCACCTCGGTACTGTTTTCCCTCGGCGGCTTCATCAATGCGGTCTACGCGAAGAGCTTCGACGACATCTCCATCATCCCCACCTTCGTGCTGACACCGCTGACCTATCTGGGCGGCATCTTCTACTCCATCGACATGCTGCCGCCCTTCTGGCGCGACGTATCCCTGCTCAACCCGATCCTGTACATGATCAACGCCTTCCGCTACGGCCTGCTGGGCGTCACCGACATCGCGCTGACCACCGCCTTCGGCGTCACCGCGCTATTCATCGCCCTGCTGTTCGCCTACGCCCTGCTGTTGCTGCGCCGGGGCGTCGGGCTGAAACACTGACGGCAGGCCTGCCCACAAGCGCGGCCGAAAAACGCTATTCTTTAACCGGACAACAGTCCCAAAGGCATCCGCCATGAGCTTCGAACCCGTGCAGTGGAATCCCAGTTTCGAAATCGGCCTGCAGGTGGTCGACAAGGAACACGAAGGGCTGCTGGTCCGGCTCAACGCCCTCATCGAACTGCTGGCCGCCAACGCGCCGCCGGCCGACTGGCTGCCCGAACTGGATCGCCTCATCACCGAGGTGGCCGATCATTTCGCCCATGAAGAACAGATCATGGACAACATCGCCTATCCCGGTTACATGGCGCACCGCCAGCAGCACCAGTACCTGTTGCAGGAAGTGGCACAGTTCCGCGACAAGATCGCCGCGGAGAGCGCACTGGAAGATACGCTGTCCACCGTGCGCTTCCTGAAGTTCTGGGTGCTCAAGCACATGGTGCAGGAAGACAGCAAGATCGGGCAGCACATCAAGCGCGGCCTGCCGGCCGACGCGCGGTGATCCGGTGCAGGCAATAACATCTGGCACAAGGAGGCAGTAATGGATATCCATACGTTACGCTGGCTGGTTCTGTTCACGGCAATGTGCGGCGGCCAGCAGGTGGCCGCGGCCGGTGCGCAGTTCGCGGCGGACATGGTGCAGAAGGCCGGGGGCCGAACCCACACGATGCGCTACTACCATGGCGACCAGAAGATGCGCACGGAGATGAAGACGGAGGACGGCCAGCAGGCGATCAGCATCATCGACCTCAAGGCGAGGAAAATGCTGCAGCTGATGCCCGACAACAGGATGTACATGGAAATCCCGCTGGGCGGCGACACCGCGGCATGGGCGGCCGACGACCAGACCCGACAGGAATATTACGAAATGAAACATGCCGGCACCGAAAAGGTGAACGGCTATGTGTGCGACAAGTACATCCTGATCCCGAAAAAGCCGGAGCTGGAAAAATCCACCACCTGGATAGCCCAGAAGCTGGGCTATCCCATCAAGAGCGTCGGCCAGAGCTACTCCATGGAACTGACCAATATCAAGGAAGGCACCCAGGCGGCGTCGTTGTTCACCGTGCCCAAGGACTACCAGAAAATGCCCGGCATGGAAGACTACTATCGCGGCATGATGCAGCAGGGCGGCGGCACGTCTGCGCCGCCGCCGGACGCCGCCGGCAAGGGCGACGACGGCGATGTGTCCGAGGCCATCGGCAAGGGCCTGCGCGGACTGTTCGGCAAGTAATCGATCGTACCCGCGCCTCGCCTCCTCCCCTGGTGCGGGAGGAGGGCTGAATACTTCCATCCGGAGCGGCCTGCGCGCTGACATCCCTATGGGGAACCGGTATGCTGGCCGCCATTGCGCATACGCTTTCGGTACCGGCAGCCGTGGATCTCCTGGACGTCATACATAACATCGCCCTGCTGGTGGCCCTGGCCGCCGTGTATCAGGTCGTCATCTCGCGCGTGCTGTTGCGCACCAAGGGCGGACAGGTGGTGTTCGGCCTGCTGTTCGGCCTGGTCGCGGTGCTGGGCATGATGGCACCGGTCAGTTTCACCCCCGGCATCATCTTCGACGGCCGTTCGATCATTCTCGCCGTCTCCGGCCTCATCGGCGGTCCGCTGGTCGCCCTGGCCAGCACCCTGGTGGCAGGTGCCTACCGCCTCTGGCTGGGCGGGGTGGGCGCTCCGGTGGGCGTCGCCGTCATCGCCGCCTCCTCAGCCCTGGGCGTCGCCTTCCATTACCATCGCCGGCGCAGCGGCGGCCATCTCGGCGCGCTCCAGTTGCTGGGCTTCGGCCTGCTGGTGCACTTGATCATGCTGGGGCTGTTCCTGCTGCTGCCCGACGACGCCGGGCGGCGAGTGCTCGGCGAAATGGGCCTGACCATCGTGCTGGTGTATCCGCTGGCCACCATGCTGATCTGCATGCTGTTCCAGGACTATGAAGTACAGGAAAACACCAAGGCCCATCTGCATGACCTGGCTTACTACGACAGCCTGACCGCCCTGCCCAACCGGGCGCTGCTGATTGAGCGCCTCGAACAGATGCTGGCCGCCGAGCAGCCGCAGCCGGGCGACGCCGCGCTGATGTTCTTCAACCTGGACCGCTTCAAGACCCTCAACGATGCCCGCGGCCACGCCACCGGCGACGTCGTGCTGTGCGCCATCGGCGGTCGCCTGCGCCCGCTGTTGCAGGAGGGCGATACCCTGGCGCGCGTGGGCGCCGATGAATTCGCCCTGCTGCTGCACCGCCCCGGCGAATATGCCACCACGTTCCGGCTCAGCATCACGGGACTGGCCGCGCGCCTGCACGAGGCCATCCGCCTGCCGCTGCACATCGGTTCCGACGAGGTGTCGGTCACTCTCAGTCTGGGCATTACCCTGTTCGCGCCGGACGGCAACGACAGCGCGGGCGACATCATGCGCCGCGCCGACACGGCGCTGCACCAGGCCAAGCAGCGCGGCGGCAATCAAAGCGTGTTCTTCGAGCAGACCATGACCAAGACGGTGGAACACCGCTTCCGCACCGAACGCGAGTTGCGCCGCGCGGTACAGGCCGGGGAACTGCGCCTGTTTCTGCAATCCCAGGTGAATGCGGCGGGCACCGTCGTCGGCGCCGAGTCGCTGGTGCGCTGGCAGCATCCCGAGCGCGGCCTGCTCACCCCGGCCGCCTTCATTCCTCTCGCCGAGGAGACCGATCTCATCATCGACGTCGGCGTGTGGGTGTTCAATGAAGCCTGCGCACTGCTGACGCGGCCGGAACTGGCGGGACAGCCCATCCGCCTGTCGGTCAACATCAGCCCGCGCCACTTCCGCCAGCCCAGCTTCGTCAGCTGGATCAAGGATACCCTGCAGGCGAGCGGCGCCGCTCCCAACCAGCTCACCCTGGAAATCACCGAGGGTCTGCTCATCCACAACCTCAACGACGTCATCGCCAAGATGACCGAGCTCACCGCCATCGGCGTGCGTTTTTCCGTCGACGATTTCGGTACCGGCTACTCGTCGCTAACCTACCTCAAGCGCCTGCCCATACACGAAATCAAGATCGACAAGTCCTTCGTGCAGGACGCGCCCACCGACGCCAACGACGCCACACTGGTGGACACCATCCTCGCGGTCGCGGAGCGCATGCAGCTCGACGTGGTCGCCGAGGGCGTGGAGACGCGTGAACAGGCGGCGTTCCTCAATGCCCGCGGCAAGGTGCTCCATCAGGGCTACCTGTACAGCAAACCGGAACCGGCGGAAGACTGGCTGCAACGCCTGCGCGGGTGAGCGACCACCCGGTGCGCTTGCCCCGGCCGCCTGCGGTCGTGCATACTCCCCCCCTTCCCGCAAGCCATTGAATCGTTCCCCATGTCCACTATTCCCGCCTGCCCCCTGTGTTCCCTCGAAAACACCTATCCCGACGGCGACAACTACGTCTGCGCCGACTGTGGTCACGAATGGCCGATGGTGGAAGCCGCGAGCGGCGATGATCAGGCCGAGGCCGTGATCAAGGATGCCAACGGCAACGTGCTCGCCGACGGCGACTCCGTGGTGCTGATCAAGGATTTGAAGGTCAAGGGTTCGTCCATCACCCTCAAGGTGGGGACCAAGGTGAAGAGCATCCGCCTGGTGGGCGGAGATCACGAGGTGGATTGCCGCATGGATGCCGGCAACTTCATGCTCAAGGCCTGTTACCTGAAGAAAGTCTGATCCCGGCGTCCCCGCGGACGCCGCACGCTCACTCCGCCCAGCGCTCCAGCGCCACGGCCTCCGGCCACAGGCGCGCCAGCACCGGCGCCACCCGCTCCGGATCACCGGAGGTGAGGAAGCGCACCTCCCCCGCCCCTTCCGTTGCCAGCCTGGCCGCCGCGGCCAGGCGCCGTCCCAGCTCCGCCGCCACGGCAGGACCGGTTTCCAGCACCTCGATGCCGGGCCCGGCGATCTCCTCGATGAGTCCGCGCAGAAAGGGATAGTGGGTGCAGCCCAGCACCAGCTGATCGGCACCGGCACTGAGCAGCGGGGTTACGTAGTCGCGCAGCAGGCGGCGGGTGGCCTCACAGTCCCAGTGGCCCTGTTCCACGCGTTCCACCAGCCCGGGACAGGCCTGCGCCACCACGCGGGCGCGATCGCCGTAGCGGGCGAGCAGCGCGGCGTAGCGCGGGCTGGCGAGGGTGGCGCTGGTGGCGAGCACGCCGACGGTGCCGGAAGCGGTGCGGTGTACCGCCGGCTTGACCGCCGGCTCGATGGCGACGATGGGCAGGGAGTAGAGCGTGCGCAGATGTTCGACGGCGATGGCGGTGGCGGTGTTGCAGGCCACGACGACCGCCTTGGCCCCGTGCTCCACCAGGTGACGGGTAATGCGTTCGGAGCGGTCGCGGATACGCTCAGGAGTCAGGTCGCCGTAGGGGGCATGGGCGGAGTCGGCGATGTAGAGCAGGTTTTCCGCCGGCAGCGCCGCGCGGATGGAGCGCAGGACCGAGAGACCGCCCACGCCGGAATCGAACACGCCGATGAAGTTCCTTTTGGAAAACATCAGGAATAAAACCGGCATGTCGCCGAGACGCGGAGACGCAGAGATATTGAGTTGCGCATGCAGCCCATTACGTATGGTGCAACATTTATGGACAAGTCAATTGACAAACTCTGCGCCTCTGCGTCTCCGCGACAATAGTGTTTACTTCTCCCGCGTATCGAAGAAGCGCACCTCGGGCCAGCGTTCCTGGGTCAGGTTCAGGTTGACGCGGGTGGGCGCCAGATAGGTGAGCAGGCCGGAGCCGTCGACGGCGAGGTTGTCATGCGCCTTGACCTTGAACTCCTCCAGCTTCTTCGCATCATCGCATTCGACCCAGCGCGCGGTGTTCACGGTCACCGGCTCGAAGATGCAGTCGACGTTGTATTCGTCCTTCAGGCGGTAGGCCACCACATCGAACTGCAGTACGCCGACGGCGCCGAGGATCAGGTCGTTGTTGCGCACCGGGCGGAACAGCTGGGTGGCGCCCTCCTCCGACAGCTGCTCCAGCCCCTTTTGCAGGGCCTTCATGCGCAGCGGGTCCTTGAGCACGGCGCGGCGGAACAGTTCCGGCGCGAAGTGCGGAATGCCGGTGAACTTGAGGTCTTCGCCTTCGGTGAAGGTATCGCCGATCTGGATGGTGCCGTGATTGTGCAGGCCGATGATGTCGCCCGACCAGGCATCCTCCACCGCCTCACGTTCCTGCGCCATGAAGGTGATGGCGTTGGCGATCTTCACGTCACGGCCGAGGCGCACGTGCTTCACCTTCATGCCCTGGCTGTAATGCCCGGAGCAGACGCGCAGGAAGGCGACGCGGTCGCGGTGGGCCGGGTCCATATTGGCCTGGATCTTGAACACGAAGCCGCTGAACTTCTCTTCCGTGGGCTGCACCGTGCGCGTGGTGGTGGCGCGCGGCAGCGGAGTGGGCGCGTAATCCACCAGGGCGTCGAGCACCTCGCGCACGCCGAAGTTGTTGATACCGGAGCCGAAGAACACCGGGGTCAGCTCGCCGCGGCGGAAGGCCTCCAAATCGAACTCGTGGCTGGCGCCGCGCACCAGTTCGATTTCGTCACGCAGCTCCTGCGCCACGTTGCCGAACAGCTGGTCCAGGCGCGGGTTGTCCAGGCCCTGGATGATCTCTGCCTCGGCGATCTTGCCGCCGTGCTGGGGCGAGAACAGGTGGATGGCGTTGTTGTACAGATGGAACACGCCCTTGAAGCCCTTGCCCATGCCGATGGGCCAGGTCATGGGCGCGCAATTGATCTTGAGCACCTGCTCCACTTCGTCCAGCAGGTCGATGGGCGGGCGGCTCTCGCGGTCCATCTTGTTGACGAAGGTGATGATGGGCGTGTCGCGCAGGCGGCACACGTCCATCAGCTTGATGGTGCGCGACTCGACGCCCTTGGCGCCGTCGATGACCATCAAGGCCGAGTCCACCGCGGTCAGGGTACGGTAGGTGTCCTCGGAGAAGTCTTCATGGCCCGGCGTGTCGAGCAGGTTGATGACGTGCTCGCGATAGGGAAACTGCATCACCGACGAGGTGACGGAGATGCCGCGTTGCTTTTCCAGCTCCATCCAGTCGGAGGTGGCGTGGCGCGCGGCCTTGCGGCCCTTGACCGTACCGGCGAGCTGGATCGCCCCGCCGAACAGCAGCAGCTTTTCGGTCAGCGTGGTCTTGCCGGCATCCGGATGGGAGATGATGGCGAAGGTGCGGCGGCGCGCCGCTTCTTTCTCGATGATGCTCATGGGAATCGTGACAGGCGGAAAAGGGCGCCATTTTACCCCATCCGGCGCGGCTGTGGGGATTGCGCTCAGAGCGCCAGCGCCATGATCAGGGCATCCTCGCGGCCGCGGGCGGCGGGATAGTAGTCGCGGCGCAGTCCCGCCTGATTGAAGCCGATGGATTCATACAGCTGCACCGCCACGCGATTGGACGGGCGCACCTCGAGAAACGCGGTGTCGGCGCCGTGGTCGCGGGCCCGGCCCAGCAGGTGGACCATCAGCTCGCGGCCCAGCCCGCGTCCCTGGTATTCGGGGTGGATCGAGATGTTGAGGATATGGGCCTCGCCGGCGCCCACCGACAGGACGCCGTAGCCGGCGATGCAATCGTCCGCTTCGTATACCCAGCAGCTGTAGCCGACGCGGATGCAGTCGCGCAGGATGCCTTCGGTCCAGGGGAAGGGGTAGTTGAGCAGCTCCACCACCATGACCGCCTGCACGTCCTCCTCGCGCATGGGCCGCAGGCGCGGCAGCACGTTTTGCAGCTGGGCGCTCATGTGCCGCTGCCCTGTTGCAGGGTGTTCGCCGCCAGGCGCAGATCGTCCCAGGCCTTGCGTTTCTCGCCGGGCGAGCGCAGCAGGTAGGCCGGGTGATAGGTGACCACCAGCGGGACGTCGCCGTAGCGGTGCACCTGGCCGCGCAACTTGCCGATGGGCGTGTCGGTCTTGAGCAGGTTCTGTGCCGCGATGCGTCCCACCGCCAGGATCATGCGCGGCTGGAGCAGGGCGATCTGGCGCCGCAGGTAGGGCTCGCAGTTGGCCGCCTCCTCCGTCTTCGGGTCGCGGTTGCCCGGCGGGCGGCACTTGAGCACGTTGGCGATGAAAACCTGTTCGCGCTTGAGGCCGATGGCCAGCAGCATGGCATTGAGCAGCTGCCCGGCGCGGCCGACGAAGGGTTCGCCCTGGGCATCCTCGTCGGCACCCGGCGCCTCGCCGATGACCAGCCACTGCGCCTGGTGGTCGCCGACGCCGAACACCGTCTGGGTGCGCGTGGCGGCCAGTTCCTCGCACAGGGTGCAGGCCTGCACCCGTTGTTGCAGCGCGGGCCAGTCGAGGGCGGCGATGTCGCCCGCCACCGGTTGCGAGTTGCGGGTTTCGGGTTTCGGTTCTTCCGGCGCCTGCCGTTCTTCGTCTGGCGTCCCGCGTACCTCGTCCGGCGCCGGAGCGGCGTTGCGCCGCTCCCAGGCCTGGATGCCCATGGCGTCGAGATATTGCAGGCGCCGCGCGTCCATCACGCTAAACCGTCGGCACCTGGGGATGGGCGCGCTCGGAGGGGGCCATGATCTTGTTCAGAGCGTTGAGATATGCCTTGGCCGAGGCGATGACGATGTCGGTATCGGCGCCCTGGCCGTTGACGATGCGGCCGCCCTTTTCCAGGCGCACGGTGACCTCGCCCTGGGCGTCGGTGCCGCTGGTGATGTTGTTGACCGAATACAGTTGCAGGGTGGTACCGCTGTCGATGACGCTCTCGATGGCCTTGAAGGTGGCGTCCACCGGGCCGCCGCCCTGGGCACACAGCTTCTGTTCCTCGCCGCCGTCCACCGCCAGGGTGACGCAGGCCTCCGGCGTCTCGCCGGTTTCGCAGCACACGTGCAGGTACACCAGCTTGATGCGCTCGTTGACGTCGCTCTCGGTGGCGGTCTCGGTCACCAGGGCCTGCAAATCCTCGTCGAAGATTTCGTGCTTCTTGTCGGCCAGATCCTTGAAGCGGGCGAAGGCGGCGTTGAGCGCCTCGTCCGATTCCAGCTCGATGCCCAACTCGCTAAGACGGCTCTTGAAGGCGTTGCGGCCGGAATGCTTGCCCAGCACCATGCGGTTGGCGCTCCAGCCCACATCCTCGGCGCGCATGATTTCGTAGGTTTCGCGGTGCTTGAGCACGCCGTCCTGGTGGATGCCCGATTCGTGGGCAAAGGCGTTGGCACCGACGATGGCCTTGTTGGGCTGCACGGCGAAGCCGGTGATGCTGGCCACCAGGCGCGAGGTGGGCACGATCTGGGTGGTGTCGATGTGTTCCACCTGGCAGGGAAACACGTCCTGGCGGGTGCGCACCGCCATCACCACCTCTTCCAGTGATGCATTGCCGGCGCGCTCGCCCAGGCCGTTGATGGTGCACTCCACCTGGCGGGCGCCGTTCATCACCGAGGCCAGGGAATTGGCGACGGCAAGGCCGAGGTCGTTGTGGCAGTGCACCGAGAATATCGCCTGGTCGGCATTGGGCGTGCCCTCCATGGCCTTGCGCACCAGCTCGCCGAACTGGTGCGGGACGTTGTAGCCCACGGTGTCGGGAATGTTGATGGTGCGCGCGCCGGCCTTGATCACCGCCTCGAAGATGCGGCACAGAAAGGCGATGTCGGAGCGGCCGGCGTCCTCGGCGGAAAACTCCACGTCGTCGGTGAACTGGCGCGCACGCTTGACCGCGTGCACCGCCTGCTCCACCACCTGGTCCGGCGTCATGCGCAGCTTGCGTTCCATGTGGATGGGCGAGGTGGCGATGAAGGTGTGGATGCGGCCGGAGGCGGCCTCCTTCAGCGCCTCGCCGGCGCGATCGATGTCCTTGTCCAGGGCGCGCGCCAGGGAGCACACCGTGCTGTCCTTGACCGCACGCGCCACCGCCTGCACCGACTCGAAATCGCCCTGGCTGGCGATGGCGAAACCGGCCTCGATGACGTTGACGCCCATGCGCTCCAGCGCCTTGGCGATGCGCACCTTCTCGTCGCGGGTCATGGAGGCGCCGGGGCTCTGCTCGCCGTCACGCAGGGTGGTGTCGAAAATGATCAGGGAGTCTTTCATGGTTTCAAATCCGGAAGTCAGATGTCGGCGGGCGGCGTGCCGGAGCTTTCCTGCTGGCGCACCCGGCGCTTGCGCTGCAGCAGGTACACGGTCAGCACCGGACCCGACAGGGCGTAGAGCAGGAAGCCGAAGAACAGCACCTTGGGCGGATCGATGGTGATGGTGACGTAGACCAGCACCACCACCAGGATGGCGACGAAGGGCACCTTGCCGCGCAGATCCAGCCCCTTGAAGCTGTGATAGCGAATGTTGCTCACCATCAGCAGGCCGGCGATCAGGGTCAGCACGAAGGCCGCCCAGCGCATGGTTGCCCCCTCCAGGCCCAGGTCGTGGCAGACCCACACCAGGCCGGCGACGATGGCCGCCGCCGACGGGCTGGCCAGTCCCTGGAAGAAACGCTTGTCGGCACCATCGACCTGGGTGTTGAAGCGTGCCAGACGCAGGGCAGCAGCGGCAGCGTAGATGAAGGCGGCCAACCAGCCCAGCTTGCCCAGGTTCTCCAGCGACCAGGCATAGACCACCAGGGCCGGGGCCAGGCCGAAGGACACCATGTCGGACAGGCTGTCGTATTCGGCGCCGAAGGCGCTCTGGGTGTTGGTCATGCGCGCCACGCGGCCGTCGAGGCCGTCGAGCACCATGGCGATGAAGATGGCCACCGGTGCAGCCACGTATTGCCCGTTCATCGCCGCCACGATGGCGTAGAAACCGGCAAACAGGGCGGCGGTGGTGAACAGGTTGGGCAGCAGGTAGATGCCGCGGGCACGTTTGGGCTTGATTTGGTCGGTCATGATCTTCCTCTTGAACAACCGTAGGGTGCGCATCGCGCACCGTGCTCCCCTCGACGGCAAGAACGGTGCGCGATGCGCACCCTACGATGCTGACAGTTTAACCCAAAAAAACATGTCGCCGCAGACACGCCACAGCGGTCTGTCGTATGTGCCCGCGCCCCAACAAAAACGGCCGGTCCCTTGTGGAGACCGGCCGTTCGTCACAACGGGGTGGCCAGAACCTTAGTTCTTGGACTTATCCACCAGCTTGTTGGCGGTGATCCAGGGCATCATGGAACGCAGTTTCTCGCCCACCACCTCGATCTGGTGCGCAGCGTTGTTGCGGCGCCAGGCGGTCATTTCGGGATAGTTGCTCATGCCTTCCAGGATGAAGCGCTTGGCGTAGTTGCCGTTCTGGATGTTTTCCAGCGCTTCGCGCATGGCCCAGCGGGATTCTTCGTTGATGACCTTCGGACCGGTGACGTACTCGCCATACTCCGCGTTGTTGGAGATGGAGTAGTTCATGTTGGCGATGCCGCCTTCGTACATCAGGTCGACGATCAGCTTCAGCTCGTGCAGGCACTCGAAGTAGGCCATCTCCGGCGCATAGCCGCCTTCCACCAGGGTCTCGAAACCGGCCTTGACCAGCTCCACGGCGCCGCCGCACAGCACGGCCTGCTCGCCGAACAGGTCGGTCTCGGTCTCGTCCTTGAAGGTGGTCTCGATGATGCCGGTACGGCCGCCGCCGACGCCGGCAGCGTAGGACAGCGCGGTCTGCTTGGCCTTGCCGGATGCGTCCTGGAACACGGCGATCAGGTCAGGAATGCCGCCGCCCTTGACGAACTCGGAGCGCACGGTGTGGCCCGGCGCCTTGGGGGCGATCATGATCACGTCCAGGTCGGCACGCGGCACCACCTGGTTGTAATGGATGGAGAAGCCGTGGGCGAAGGCCAGGGTGGCGCCCTGCTTCAGGTTGGGCTCCACTTCGTCCTTGTACAGCTTGGACTGGAACTCGTCCGGGGTGAGGATCATAACCAGATCGGCGCTGGCCACCGCTTCCGGCACGCTCTTCACGGTGAGGCCGGCGGCCTCGGCCTTCTTGGCGGAGGAGGAACCCGGGCGCAGCGCCACGGTGACGGTGACGCCGGAATCCTTCAGGTTGTTGGCGTGGGCGTGGCCCTGTGAACCGTAACCGACGATGGTTACCTTCATGCCGCGGATGATGGAGAGATCACAGTCTTTGTCGTAATAGATGTTCACAGCATGGTTCCTTTCGATAGTTGCAAGTTACAAGTTTCAAGTTGCAAGTAATAAGGCTCTCTTGTTACTTGTCACTTGCCACTTGGGACTGGTTTTTTAAATCCTCAACGCCTTCTCGCCGCGCGAAATACCCATCACGCCGGAGCGCACGGTTTCCAGGATCAGACTCTTGTCCAGCGCCTGGATGAAGGCATCCAGCTTGATGCTGTCGCCGGTTACTTCGATGGTATAGGTGGTGTCGGTGACGTCGATGATGCGGCCGCGGAAGATGTCGGCCATGCGCTTCACCTCGTCGCGCTGGTCGCCGCCCACGGCGCGCAGCTTGATCAGCATCATCTCGCGCTCGATGTGCGGCCCTTCGGTCAGGTCCATCAGCTTGACCACGTCGATCAGCTTGTTCAGCTGCTTGGTGATCTGCTCGATGATCTCGTCGGAACCGCGCGTCACCAGGGTCATGCGCGACAGCGAGGCATCCTCGGTCGGCGCCACGGTCAAGGACTCGATATTGTAGCCGCGCGCGGAGAACAGCCCCGCCACCCGCGACAGCGCACCGGCCTCGTTTTCAATCAGGATCGATATGATGTGCCGCATCGCTTACACCAGGATCATTTCGTCCAGGCCGGCGCCGGCCGGAACCATGGGATAGACGTTTTCCGTCTGGTCGGTGAGGAAGTTCATGAACACCAGACGGTTCTTGTGCTTGGTGAAGGCCTCTTTCAACGCCGCTTCCACGTCCGCCGGCTTGTCGATCTGCATGCCGACGTGGCCGTAGGCCTCGGCCAGCTTCACGAAGTCGGGCAGCGACTCCATATAGGAGTGCGAGTAGCGCTTGTCGTAGAAGAACTCCTGCCACTGCCGCACCATGCCGAGGAAGCGGTTGTTGAGACAGATGATCTTGATGGGCAGGCCGTACTGCAGGCAGGTGGACAGCTCCTGGATGTTCATCTGGATGGAACCTTCGCCGGTGACGCACACCACGCTGGCCTTGGGATGGGCGAACTGCACGCCCATGGCCGCCGGCAGGCCGAAGCCCATGGTGCCGAGGCCGCCGGAGTTGATCCAGCGGCGCGGCTTGTCGAAGCGGTAGAACTGCGCGGTCCACATCTGGTGCTGGCCCACGTCGGAGCAGACGAAGGCATCGCCCTTGGTGATCTTGTGCAGCGTCTCCAGCACGTACTGCGGCTTGATCAGCTCGGAGCTCTTGTCGTACTTGAGGCACTCCTTGGCGCGCCACTCGTCGATCTGCGTCCACCATTTGGCCAGCGCCTCGCCGTCCGGCACCTCACCCGAGTCCTTGATCAGCTTGAGCATGTCCTTGAGCACGTGCTCCACGCTGCCGACGATGGGCACGTCCACCTTCACGTTCTTGGAGATGGAGGACGGGTCGATATCGATGTGGATGATCTTGGCGTGGGGGCAGAACTTCTGCACGTTGCCGGTGACGCGGTCGTCGAAGCGGGCACCGATGGCCACCAGCACGTCGCAGTGCGACATGGCCATGTTGGCTTCATAGGTGCCGTGCATGCCCAGCATGCCGACGAACTGCTTGTCGCTGGCGGGATAGCCGCCCAGGCCCATGGAGGTGTTGGTCACCGGGTAACCCAGCAGGCGGGCGAATTCGACCAACTGCCTGGAGGCGTCGTTGAGCACCACGCCGCCGCCGGTATAGAGCATCGGCCGCTTGGCGCCCAGGATCATGCCCACGGCGCGCTTGATCTGGCCGGTGTGGCCCTTCACCACCGGATTGTAGGAGCGCATGGTCACCGTCTTGGGGAAGACGTATTTGGTGCGATTGGCCGTAACATCCTTGGGGATATCAACCACCACCGGGCCGGGGCGGCCGGTCTGGGCGATGTAAAAGGCCTTTTTCAGGGTGATGGCCAGATCCTTGACGTCCTTCACCAGGAAGTTGTGCTTGACGCAGGGGCGGGTGATGCCCACCGCGTCCACTTCCTGGAAGGCGTCATTGCCGATCAGGCTGGTCGGCACCTGGCCGGTGAGCACCACCATGGGGATGGAGTCCATATAGGCAGTGGCGATGCCGGTCACGGCATTGGTGGCGCCGGGGCCGGAGGTCACCAGCACCACGCCGGGCTTGCCGGTGGAACGGGCATAACCGTCGGCGGCGTGGGTCGCCGCCTGCTCGTGGCGTACCAGGATGTGCTTGACCTTGTCCTGCCGGTACAGGGCATCGTAAATATGCAGGACAGCACCACCCGGGTAGCCAAACAGATGTTCGACGCCCTCGTCATGCAGGAATCGGACGACGATTTCGGCACCGGTCAGCTCCACCTCAGGAATCCCCCAGAAAAAAAGCCCGCGAAAACGGGCATGTTGCGAATTGGTTGCAGTCAGAAGGTGGGAAGCTACTGAGAATCGCCGCCGAGGTCAAGAGCGACGGGCACTTGGCGGCGCCTCCCCCTTGTCCGCGCCGCGGAAAAACCCATAATAGCTGGCATGGCGCCGTCCCGGCGTCCTCGGACAGGACTCATCGCGATGAATAAGGGAACCTCACTCTGGTCCGCCATGCTGCTTGGTGCCGGCCTGCTGGTCGCCTCTGCCAACGGTCTGGCGGCGGCCATGTACAAATGGACAGACAGCGAAGGCAACGTCCAGTACACCCAGGATCCTCCACCGCAGGGCGGCTTCCAGACCATGGCGCCCCCTCCTCCGGCCCCCGCCGCCGCCGAGCCGGAAGCGGAAGCTCCCAAGGCCTCGACCGGGCAACCCGCCGGGGCAACCGACAAGGCCGCCGCCAAGGAAGAGGCGGAGCGCAAGGAACTGGCGGCAACCATCGCCAGGAAGAATTGTGAAACCGCGCGCAAGAACCTGGAGATTTACACCACCTTCCGCCGGGTCATGAACGAACAGGGCGAAATCGTCACCATGGGCGATGACGAACGGGCGGCGAAGCTCAAGGAGGCCAACGATATGATCAAGAAGTTCTGCCAGTAATGCCCTACCTGCTGATCAAAACCAATGTCACCCCGGCTGACGGGGCCCTCGCGCCGCTGCTGCGCAAGGCCTCGCAGCTGGCGGCACAGGCCCTGGGCAAGCCGGAGGACTACGTCATGGTGGCCCTGGAACACGGCTGCCCGATGCTGTTCGCCGGCAGTGACGCCCCCCTCGCCTACGTGGAACTGAAAAGCATCGGCCTGCCGAAGGCGCGCACCGCCGAGCTGTCGGCCCTGCTCTCACGCCTGCTGCACGAGGAACTGGGCATCACCGCCGACCGGGTCTATATCGAGTTTGCCTCCGCGACGGGCGATCTGTGGGGCTGGAACGGCGCGACGTTCTAGCCGAAAACCACGCTTACTCTCGTCAAGACGCCAAGCCCACCGAGAAAAACGCCGTCTTGGGTCAGTAAGCCCGCGCACCGGCCGGCGAGGTGGTGCACGTCCTTCGTCTTGTTTTCTCGGCGCGCCTGGCGCCTTGGCGAGAGCGCAAACGAATTTTTCAGGTTTAACCTTTTAATCACGTCTCGATTATCATAGGCAGCCCGGCGCCGTGGTCACGGCGCGTACTGCATTGTCATCAACGGAGAACAAGCTTCCCATGCGCGCATCCCGCACCCTGATCGCCACCGTCAAGGAAACACCGGCGGACGCCGAAGTCATCAGCCACCAGCTCATGCTGCGCGCCGGCCTGATCCGCAAGCTGGCGGCCGGCCTCTATACCTGGCTGCCGCTGGGCCTGCGCGTGCTGCGCAAGGTCGAGGCCATCGTGCGCGAAGAGATGGACCGTGCCGGCGCACAGGAGGTGCTGATGCCGGCGGTGCAGCCGGCTGAGCTGTGGCAGGAATCAGGCCGCTGGGACCAAATGGGCGAGGAAATGCTGCGCCTGAAGGATCGCCACCAGCGCGACTTCTGCTTCGGCCCGACCCACGAGGAGATCATCACCGATCTGTGCCGCAGCGAGCTGCGCTCCTACAAACAGCTGCCGGCCAACTTCTACCAAATCCAGACCAAGTTCCGCGACGAACGCCGACCGCGCTTCGGCGTGATGCGCGCGCGCGAATTCCTGATGAAGGATGCCTACTCCTTCCATATCAGCGACGAGTCGCTGCAGCAAACCTACCAGGTGATGCACGACGCCTACTGCCGCATCTTCGACCGCCTCGGCCTGCAATACCGCCCGGTACTGGCCGACACCGGCGCCATCGGCGGCACCGGCTCGCACGAGTTCCACGTCCTGGCCGATTCCGGCGAGGACGCCATCGCCTTCTCCGACGGCAGCGACTACGCCGCCAACGTGGAGATGGCCGAGGCCCTGGCGCCGGCCGGCGAACGCCCGGCCCCGCAGGAGGAGCTGTGCCTGGTGGACACCCCCAAGGCCAGGACCATCGCCGAGCTGGTGGACCAGTTCAACCAGCCCATCGAGCGCACGGTTAAAACCCTGCTGGTGCACGGTCGCGAAGGCGGCCTGGTGGCGTTGCTGGTGCGCGGCGACCACGAACTCAACGCCATCAAGGCGGCCAAGCTGCCCAAGGTGGCCAGCCCACTGCTGATGGCCTCCGAAGGCGACATCCGCACTGCCATCGGCGCCGGCCCCGGCTCCCTCGGCCCGGTCAAGCTGCCGCTGCCCATCATCGCCGACCGCGCCGTGGCGCAGCTGGCCGACTTCTCCGCCGGCGCCAACGTCGACGGCAAGCATTGGTTCGGCATCAACTGGGAGCGCGACCTGCCGCTGCCCGAGGTGGCCGACATCCGCAACGTGGTGGAAGGCGACCCCAGCCCCGACGGCAAGGGCACCCTGCACATCAAGCGCGGCATCGAGGTGGGCCACATCTTCCAGCTGGGCAGGAAATACTCCGAGGCCATGAAGGCCGCCGTGCTGGACGAGGGCGGCAAGGCCGTCACCCTGACCATGGGCTGCTACGGCATCGGCGTCTCCCGCGTGGTGGCCGCCGCCATTGAACAGAATCACGACGAGCGCGGCATCATCTGGCCCGACGCCATCGCCCCCTTCCACCTGGCCCTGGTGCCCATCGGCATGCACAAGTCGGAGCGCCTGGCGGCGGCGGCGGAACAGCTGTACCAGGACTTGCAGGCCGCGGGCTTCGCGGTGCTGTTCGACGATCGCAAGGAGCGGCCGGGCGTCATCTTTGCCGACCTCGACCTGCTCGGCATCCCGCACCGCCTGGTGTTGTCCGAGCGCGGCCTTGACGCCGGCAGCATCGAGTACAAGGGCCGCCGTGATGCGGAAGCGCAGGACGTGGCCCTGGCCCAGCTCAGCGAATTCCTGCGCGGGAAGATCGCACCGCAATGATCGGCCTGCGCGGCATCGGACTGTCCCTGCTGCTGCTCGCGGCAGTGACAGTCCATGGCGCGCCGCAACAGCTCGACCAGGATCTGCGTCTGCGCCTGGCCCTGGCCATGGCCGACGAAGGCAGTGCCCAGGATCGCTTCGAGGCCGAGGTGTGGCTTACCGACATGTCGCTGCGACTGAGCAAGCGGGTACCGGACCAGCACGAACGACTGCAGCTGCTGCGTCAGGTCTACCTGGAGGCACGGCGCGCCGACCTGCCGCCGGAACTGGTGCTGGCGGTGATCCAGGTGGAGAGCAACTTCGATCGTTTCGCCATCTCCTCAGCCGGCGCCCAGGGCCTGATGCAAATCATGCCCTTCTGGCTCGACGAAATCGGCCGCCCCGACGACAACCTGTTCCATGTCCATACCAGCCTGCGCATGGGCTGCACCATCCTGCGCTACTACCTGGACATGGAACGCGGCGATCTCACCCGCGCCCTGGCCCGCTACAACGGCAGCCTGGGCAGCGCCAAGTATCCGCAACGCATCTACACCGCATTGCGCACGCGCTGGTACAAATGAACATCCATGCCGCAGAGACGCAGAGGCACGGAGAAACCCCTTAATTTCTCTGCGTCTCCGCGTCTCTGCGGCAAAAGGGTTTGATAAGCATTAATAGGATTGGAAGCCTTCCGGCGCCGCGTCAGCGGCCGGGGTGCATTGCACGTCGGTCACTTCGGCCGCCGGCGGTCCCTGCCACAGCCAGTCCTGCAACTGCCGCAGTGCGTCTTCATCGCCGCAGGCCAGGACCTCGACGCGGCCATCGGGAAGATTGCGCGCATAGCCGCTCAGGCCCAGGGCCAGCGCCTGCCGCTGGGTCGAGGCACGATACCAGACGCCCTGCACCGTACCGGCAACGAGGCAGCGGCGGCAGGACATCAGGGCAGCACGACGACGACGCTCTGCCCGGCGCGCAGGCGCTCCGCACGCGGATACTCGAACAGCACGTCGATTTCGTATTTGGCGATGCCGCCGGCCGCAATCACCGGCTCCATGCCCAGACGCTGCACCTTGCCGCTGAAACTCCTGCTGCCTACCCGCACCGGTAGCTCCATCCCCTTGCGCAACTGCTCCAGTTCCAATTCGCCCACTTCGATACGGGCCAGCATGCGGCCGGTCTCCGCCAGGGTCAGCAGCGGCACGCTCTGCAGCCGCGTCACCACGGTCTGGCCCACTTCCGCGCTGCGCTGCAGCACCACGCCGTCAAAGGGCGCGCTCACCCGACTGTACTCCAGCTCCAGCCGTGCCTGGGTACGCTCCGCTTCGGCCGTTTGCAGCTCCGCGGCAGCGTTGCTGAAAGCGATCTTCGCCAGCTGCAACTCGTGATCGGACAACAGCGTGCGCTCGTACATCTCCGTCGTACGTTCCAGCTCGCGCTTCGCCTCCTCATGGGCTTCCCTGGCGGTCAGCACCTGCGCCTCGGCCTTCTTTACCTGGGCGTTGAAACCGCGCGCATCCAGATTGAGCAGCAACTGCCCCTTCTGCACCTCGTCGCCGCTGTCCGCCGCGACATGAGCAATCGGACCCGACACCGGGGTGCTCAACTCAACCCGCCGCACCCATTGCAGGCTACCGGTCAGCTCCGCCGCCGCCAGCTGGCCGGCCGAGCCCAACAACGCCAGCAATACCCATCCACGCATCGTCTTCATCGTCGTTAGCAACCCTGATTTACTGTTGTGCCGTTTCCGCCGGCGGCAACGGACCGCCGGTCAGGACGTCCATCCGTTCCCAGGCCAGCGCCGTGGCAAAGCGGACATTGGCCTCGTCCAGTTGTGCCTCACTGAGACGTACCATGGCGTCGCCCAGATCGGCCTGGACTTCCATCTCGTAGGCCGCGCGGCTGCGATCCAGGTACAGGTCGCGGTAGTTGCGCTGCACCACGGTACGCTCGCGCTCGATGCGCAGATTGTTGAGTTCGGTCCACTGCTCCAGCACCGCCTGTCGCAGCGAGCGCTCCGCCTCGGTCAGCTGCGCCTGGCTGCGGTACAGCTCGGCCTGTTGCCGTGCCACGGCGGAGTTGGTCGTACCACCGTCATACAGTGGCACTTCCAGGTACACGCCGGCGCGCAGCTTGTCATTGGAACCGAGATCGCGTGAATAGTTGGACGCCTCCAGCTCGCCGCTCAGGCGCGGACGCCGCCCGGCATAGGCACCGTCGAGCCGCTGCTGCGCCGCCTCGACGCGCTTGCGCAACGCCAGCAGGCGCGGGTTTTCAGCCAGCGCCTTGTTGAGCAGCATTTCGTAATCGGGCAGAACGCGCGCCAGCTGCGGCAGCTCCGGGCGGACCAGGTTGGCCGGCAGCATGCCGGGACGGTTGAGAACGATGGCCAGCTGCGCCCGCGCCACCCGCATCCGCGCCTCGCTGGCGAAACGGTTCTGCCGCGACTGCTGGTATTCGCTCTCCATGGTCAGAATATCCAGATCGGACACCTGCCCCAGTTCGCGGCGGCTGCGCAGACGATCCAGGGTGACATAGGCCACGGCCATCGCCTCGTCGTCGCGGGCGAATTCCAGATCGGCGCGCAGTACATCGAAGTAGCGTTGCATGACCTCCAGCCGGCGCTGCTGCCCGCCGTCGAGATAGAGCTGTTCCCGTCCCGCCAGTTCCGCCGCAGCGGCCGCCTGCTGCGCGCTGCTGCGGCCGAAATCGTACAGGCTCTTGCGGGCGAACAGGCTGAGCTTGTGATCGTCGTTGGACTGATCGGGGCTGCTGTCGGCGGGTTCGATCCAGCGCGCCCGTCCCTCGATCCAGACGTTGACCCCGTCCCGCGCCTCCGCTTCCATCACCCCGGCGCGGGCCAGGTCCATGTCGGCCTGCACCTGCTGCAGACGGGGATCGGCCTCCGCCGCCAGGGTCAGGGCATGCTCCAGGGTCAGGGGATCCGGCAGCGGCTCCGCTGCCGCATGGCCGGCCGAAACCGCGCACAGCAGGCACAGACACAACGCCGCGCCGTTTGCGGCGCTACGGTCAAACTTGGGCATAAGTTGGGTTCTTGTTATTTGAGATGTTCGCGCTTGTAGTTGGTGAACTTCTGGCTCCGATACAGGCCTTCGGCAATGAACCTGCCCATCAGCATGAACTCGTCCACGCCGGAGGTACGGCCGGTGTGGCGGAACACTTCCTTGCCGTCCAGATCATAAAACGCGATCACCGGCGTGGCGCGCACCCGCGCCACCTTGGCAAAGTCCTTCTGCGTGGTCTGCTTGCCGGCGAAGTCGGCGATCTCGATGTCACCGCCGATATCCACCGCGAAATTGAGGAAGTGCTCGCGATAATACTCCTGCACCACCGGCTGGCTCAGCACGTTCTGCTTCATGAAGTGGCAGAAGGGGCACTCATCCATTTCGTAAAACACCAGGATGCCTTTCTTGCCCTGCTCGCGCGCCTGGACCAGTTCCTCCGCATAGTTGCCGAAGGTTTCATTGAAGAAGTGGGTCAGGGGATCCCGGCCGGCGACGGCGGACGCGGTGGCCGGCAACAGCAGCGTCAGGCACAACATCAGGAACAGGCTTCGCATCTCAATCTCCTCCACTGCCTATGATTTAGGCTATTTACTGTTATTCATGAACGTTTCTATCCCCGCCGCGGTTACACCGCCGACCTGGCGCGCCACCAAACGGCCGTCGGGCGCCACCAGGTAGGTGGTCGGCAAGCCTCGCACCGGTCCCACGGTGTCCATGTTGGGCGAGCCGGGCAGCACCGGGTAGCTCACAAAGTTCTCGTCGACGAACTGGCGCAGTTTTTCCACCGCGACCTTCTCCATGCTCACGCCCAGCACCACGGCGTCGCTGTCCTTGTGCTTGTCGTGAAACGCCACCAGCTCGGGAATTTCCTCCAGGCAGGGCGGGCACCACGTGGCCCAGTAGTTGATCACCACCCACTTGCCGCGGTAATCGGCCAGGCGGTGCTCCCTGCCATCCAGATCGACCAGCGCAAAATCCGGGTTGGCCGCAGCCATCCCCGCCCATGCAAGCAAACCCAGCATCAGACCTGTGCGTAACACGCAATACACCTCTCACATTAAGGTTGCGCCGACCAGCGTACTTATTCCAGCCCGACGCCGCTTCGTGGCGACAATGTAGACCGCCAAACGTCATGGCCGTTCCACCCCGGCCGGCTCCTGCCTTATGTCATTTTCCGCTTCCACAAAAACAAAGAGCCCCTTGCGGGGCTCTCTGCTTCGGCACTGGGTGCTGAGATTACTGGGCGAGGTAGGCCGTATCGGAATCCTCGGTGACGCCCAGGGACCAGGCGCCGCGGGTCTTGGCGTGGTTCACGGCGGCATCGATGTCGGCACTGGAGGCGGCGCGGTCGATGGCGAACACCTGGCCCGGGTAAATCAGGTCGGCGTCCTTGATCTTGTCGCGGTTGGCCTTGTAAATCAGCGGCCACTGGTAGGGGTTGCCGTAGACTTCACTCTTGCCGGAGATGCCCCACAGGCTATCGCCGCGCATGACTTCGTAGCTATCGGCACCGCCCATGGAGGCGCCCATCTTGGCCATTTCCGCTTCGTGCTGGGCCAGGGCGGCTTCCGCCTGGGCGCGCGCTTCATTGGCCAGGGCAGTGGCCTTGGCATAGTCACCGGCCTGCATGGCGGCTTCGGCCTGCTCCATCAGCTTGTCGGTGTCGCGCCAGGCGACGCCGGCAGCCGTGGCCTTCTCGATGGCCAGCTTGGCTTCGTTGATGGCATTCTGCGCTTCCATGCTGGCCGCGCTTTCCTGCATGACGGGCTCGGCAGCAGCCTCTTCCTTCGGGGTGCTGGCGCAACCGACGGCAACCGTCAGCACCAGTGCGGCAAGTCCGGAGTACTTCAGCATGTTCTTAATTTTCATATCCGTGGCTCCATGCATAATAAATGTATCTTTTCCCCAGACGGGAAAAGGCGGCAAACTTGCCCACAAGCTAACACCCTGGCGAAAACTGTGTCAAGCAACAGGTGCTGCATTATCAGTCACTTCTGAGGCAATGTTGTGTTAGTCCGTTCACATTATCCCCATGCCGCAGTGTGCCATGGCCGCCTGCGACGACACCCGCTAGAATGCCAGCACCTCCAAACCATCGGCACAGGCTCCCATGACGGTAACCATTTACCACAACCCGCGCTGTTCCAAGTCGCGCCAAACCCTTGAGCTGCTCACCGGGCAGGGCGTGCATCCAGAGGTGATCAACTACCTGGACACCCCGCCGACCGCGGCCGAACTGGAACGCATACTGCAAATGCTCGGCCTGGAGCCGCGCGAGCTGATGCGACGGAAGGAAGCGGAATACGCGGAACTGGGCCTGGACGACCCGGCGCTCAGCCGCGGCGCGCTGATCGAGGCCATGGTACAGCATCCGCGCCTCATCGAGCGCCCCATTGTGATCTGCGGCAAGCGCGCCGCCATCGGCCGCCCGCCCGAGAAAATTCTGGAGATCCTCCAGCCATGACCGAGATCCTGGTGCTCTATTACAGCGGCCACGGCGCCGTGGCGGACATGGCCCGGCACATCGCCCGCGGCATCGAGGAAGTCGCCGGCATGGCTGCACGCCTGCGCACCGTGCCGGCCGTGTCGGCGGTATGCGAGGCGATGGCGGGCGACATCCCGGCGGAAGGCCCGCCCTATGCGGAATTGCACGACCTGGAGGAGTGCGTCGGCCTGGCCCTGGGCAGTCCGACCCATTTCGGCAACATGGCCGCACCGCTCAAATACTTCATCGACCGCACCAGCCCGCTGTGGCTGTCCGGCGCGCTGATCGGCAAACCGGCCGCCGTGTTCACCTCCACCGCCAGCCTGCACGGCGGCCAGGAGACCACCCTGCTGTCGATGATGCTGCCGCTGCTGCATCACGGCATGCTGCTGTGCGGCCTGCCCTACAGCGAAACCGATCTGCTGCATACCCGCGGCGGCGGCACGCCCTACGGTCCCACCCACCATGCCGGGGCCGACGGCAGCCTGGCGCTGAGCGACGAGGAAAAGCGCCTGTGCCAGGCCCTGGGCCGGCGCCTCGCCGCCACCGCCAAGGCGCAGCTGGCGGGCGGCAACATTCCCGCGGCGGCGCAATGAACCGCCTGCTGCTGGCGCGCACCGCCACGCTCACCGGCTACTTCGGGCTGCTGCTCCTGCTGCTGCTCTGGCAGGCCTGGCTGTCGCCGTCGACCCTGCCGCTCGGGCTGGTGCTGACCGTGCTGCTCGGTCCCCTGCTGCTGCCGCTGTACGGCATCGTGCGGGGACGGCCCAAGAGTCACTTCTGGGCCAGCGTGCTGGCGCTGTTCTATATCCTGCACGGGGCCGGCGAGCTCATCGCCACGCCGCAGGATCGGACATTGGCGATGATGGAGATCCTGCTGGCGGGCTGCCTCTTCATCGGCGCGCTGGCCTATGTGCGCCTGACGGGCGGCGTCATTCCGCGCCGGCAGCGGGACGCCGATTAACTGATCAGGTCGCGCACGAAGGGGATGGTGAGGCGGCGCTGGGCCGCCAGGGAGGCCTGGTCCAGCCGCTCCAGCAGCTCGAACAGGGCGTGCATGTCGCGCGGGCAGCGTCGCAGCAGGTAAGCGCCCACCTCCTCGCCCAGCTCCATGCCGCGGGCCTGGGCCCGCAGCTGCAAGGCCGCCAGGCGACCGGCGTCGTCGAGGGATTGCAGCTGGAATACCGGCCCCCAGGCCAGGCGGGAGCGCAGGTCGGGCAGCGCCACGGGCAGGGCCGCCGGGCTCGCATCCGCCGCGGCGAGCAGGCGCCCGCCGGCGTCGCGCACCCGGTTGTAGAGGTGAAACAACGCCTCCTCCCACATCCCGTCGCCGGCCACCGCCTGCAGGTCATCGAGGCAGACCAGGGACATCTGCTCCAATCCCTCCAGCAACTCGACGCCGCCCGGCGGCAGCTCGGCAAAGGGCAGGTAGGCCGGCGCACCGCCGCGGGCCGCCTCGGCGTGGCAAGCCGCCTGCAACAGGTGGCTGCGGCCACTGCCCGGGCCGCCCCACAGGTAGACGAAGGGCTCCGTCCCCTGCTGCAACAGGTGCAGCGGCGCGGCATTGTCGCCGGGGAAGAAATTGGCGAAGGTGGCGCTGTCGCGCAGGCCGATGCGCAGTGTCAGCTGCTGCTCCACGTCAGCCCCGGTTGGCGGCCGAATACAGGCGGCTGTCGAGGTAGCGCTGGTGGGCGTGGCGCAGCAGCACCAGCACCACCGCCGCCACCGGCAGGGCCAGCATGACACCGAAGAAACCGAACAGCTGACCGCCGACCAGCACGGCGAAGATCACCGCCACCGGGTGCAGACCGATACGGTCGCCCAGCAGCAGCGGGGTCAGCAGCATCCCCTCCAGCAGCTGCGCCACGCCGAACACCAGCAGGACGTACAGCAGCGGCATGAATTCGTGGAACTGCAGCAGGGCGGCGACACCCGCGGCGAGCACGCCGACGATGAGACCCAGGTAGGGCACGAAGCTGACCAGGCCCGCCAGCATGCCGATGAGCAGGGCCAGGTCCAGCCCCACCAGCCACAGGCCGATGGTGTAGATCACACCCAGGGCCAGCATCACCAGCAGCTGGCCGCGGAAAAAGGCGCCCAGCACCTCATCCACCGCGCGCACCTGCTTCACCACTTCGGCCTCGCTGCGCCGCGGCAGCAGCTCGTGCAGCCGCGCCAGCAGCGACTGCCAGTCGCGCATCAGGTAGAAGGTCACCACCGGCACCAGCAGCAGGTTGGCCAGCCAACCCAGCAGCGCCAGGCCGGAACGCGACACCGACGCCAGCAGCTGGGCGGCAATGCCCCCGGCCGACTGCCACTGGCCCGCGGCGTAGCTCTTGAGGGTGCCCAGATCGGGCACCTCGGCCAGGCCGAGACGGGCCTGCGCCCAGGGCAGCGCCGTGGTTTGCAGCCAGTCGAGCAGCGCCGGCACCTTGGCGGCCAGCAGCGCCACCTGCCGCTCCAGCATCGGCACCAACACCAGCAGCAGCCAGACCAGCAGCAGGGTCAGCACCAGGAACACCACGGCCACCGCCAGGGTGCGCGACAGGCGCCAGCGCGTCAGACGCTCCACCAGCGGGTTGCCGATATAGGCCAGGATGGCCGCCGCCGCGAAGGGCGACAGCACCGGCTCCAGCAGATACAGCAGCGTTCCGCCCAGGGCCAGCGCCACCAGCCACAGCCACGTCCGTGATTCCGTCATGTACGCCTACTCCCTTTCCCGGCACGCGCGCGCCGGCTCCAAATCCAGACATAGGCCGTGCCGCTGGCCAGGGTGGTCAGCGCCACCAGGGCGATCAGCAGGGGCACCAGCCCCTCCGCCAGGCCTCCGCGCCACAGGCCGAGCAGCACCACCGTAACCAACGCAATCTGGCACACGGTATTGAGCTTGCTCGCCGGCAGCGGCTCCATTTCATAGGCGCCGAACAGCCGGTGATAGGCCAGGGCGCCGGCCACGATCACCGCGTCGCGCAACAATACCAGCGCCACCAGCCACCAGGGCAGCGCCCCCAGCCAGCCCAGGCCGAGATAGGCGCACAGCATCATCAGCTTGTCCGCCAGCGGATCGAGAATGGCGCCGAGGCGGCTGCGCCAGCCGTAGCGCCTGGCGAGAAAACCGTCGACGCCGTCGGAGGCGCCGGCCAGCACGAACAGGACGAAGGCCGGGCCGTAGCCCTCTTGCAACAGGAACCACAGGAACGGCGGGATGAACAGTATGCGCAGGCCGGTGATGGTGTTGGGCAGGAAGCGCAGCATCCGGCGGCCCGTAGCGGTATCCCTAGGGCAGCAGCCGGTAATGCAGCTCCAGCGGCAACTCGCCCGGCGGCAGCGGCGCACTGCCCGCGACGGCGGCCAGCGTGGAGCCGAGACCGATGGTGCGGGCCACTGCCCCGGCACCCATTTCCAGGGTCAGGCGGCAGGTCACCGTCTGCGGCTCCACCTCGGCCACCTGCACCGCGGTAACACCGCTGAGAGCATCCAGGTAGGACAGTAGCCGGGCATAGTCGGCCAGCGTCCTGACGTCGTCCACCCGCAGGGACAGCACGCTGCCGCGCTCGGGATCGACGATTTGGGAAAAGCGCATGGCGAGGGCGTCGGCGCTGCCCTCCACACCCAGCGCCAGCACCGCATCGGGGGTGGTGCCGCCGCTGTCCCAGTTCATGGCCTCGTCACCGACGCGCAGGGTCCAGCGGCCGTGCCAGCCGCCCTGTCTGTCGTGATACAGGCGGCCGATGAGGACGGCCTGCGGCTGGTAGCGGGCGGAAGCGGCCATGACCGGCTCGGCAAAACCGCCCCACACATCGGCGGCAGTGACCCGCGCCTGGTCCTCCAGATCGAGCAGCGGCAGGCGCAGCGGCACGCCGCGGCGGCGGGCCGTCAGCTCCAGCGCCTGGTGGCTGGCGCTTTCGGCCGCGGCAACCAGACGCCGCTCGCTGCCGCTTTCCACCGCCAGCCACACCAGCAGCAGGGGGCGGGCGCTGCCCCACACCGGCTGGCTGCGGCTACGCAGCGCCTGGTTGATGGTGTTGGCGTCGAAGGACATCCACAGGGCCAGGGTGGGCGGCGGCGGCGCGGCTGGATCGGTCACCGGCGCAGGCGTCAGGGCGCGGTAGCGGTACTGCTGGACATAGCGGGAGGCATTGTCGAGCAGGTCGGCCAGGGCCGGATCCTGCGCCACGGCGATGTAGCCGGTCACCCGCACCAGCACCTCGGCCAGCCCGGCACGCATGGCCTCCTGCCGGGCATCGCCCTGCTGATCGGCCACCGGCACCTCGGCCTCGTAAAGATCGCGCACCTCGGCCGCCATGGCGGAACCGGCGAACAGGAGAACCAGCAACAGGGTATATAAGGGGAATCGCTTCATGCCCGCGCACGCTATGTCACCGCCTGCCGCAAGTCAAGCCGCGGGCAGACGGAGTGCACAGTTCCGGGTACAATAGCGCCCTTTTCGCGCGCCGGGTCTGTGACCCCCGTCGCGCACCACCAGCCTCTGCGGGGACTACACGTGAGCAACGACAAGCAGCACAGCGGCGCCGGCCTGAGCTACCGCGACGCCGGGGTCGACATCGACGCGGGCGACGCCCTGGTCGAACGCATCAAGCCCTATGCCAAGCGCACCACGCGCCCCGAGGTGATGGGTGGCCTGGGCGGTTTCGGCGCCCTGTTCCAGGTGCCGCTGGACCGCTACAAGGAGCCGGTGCTGGTGTCCGGCACCGACGGCGTCGGCACCAAGCTCAAGCTGGCCATGCAACTGCACAAGCACGACACCATCGGCATCGATCTGGTGGCCATGTGCGTCAACGACCTTGTGGTGCAGGGCGCCGAGCCGCTGTTCTTCCTCGACTACTTCGCCACCGGCCACCTGGAAGTGGACACCGCCGCCGACGTCATCAAGGGCATCGCCGCGGGCTGCGAACAGGCCGGCTGCGCCCTCATCGGCGGCGAGACCGCCGAGATGCCGGGCATGTATCACGGCGGCGACTACGACCTGGCCGGCTTCGCCGTCGGCGTGGTGGAAAAGAGCAAAATCATCGACGGCAGCAAGGTCCGGCCGG
>Ga0299912_10000364_pt1 | contig 39674 bp, 43 predicted proteins | sample RVTome_2_FD_207667 | JGI IMG/M metagenome (GOLD analysis project Ga0299912, IMG submission 207667) | Soil microbial communities from uranium-contaminated site in the Upper Colorado River Basin, Wyoming, United States - RVT95D214 (version 2) ... | reverse complement strand
ACGCATCGTCCAGTTCTTCCACCGCTGGATCAACGTCGCCGGGAACGCCCGCATCGACGATAAACATAGGCCTTGATCGCCGGGCTTTGATGGCGGCGGCGACCATCGGTTTTTCCAACTGGAAATGACGCGAACCCAGCGCAGCTAAAACGATATCGGTTTCGTTGAGCACCGATTGCAACTCTTCGAACGGCGCTTCATGCGCATTCAATTCTCGCGCCAAATACCCCGCTCGCCCAGGACGGGGATGAACCACGGTGAGACCATCCAAGCCGATCGCCTGCATATCGCGCGCAATCAATTCCCCCATATCGCCGGTACCCAGCAACAAGACGCGACAGCGGTCCAAATCGCCGAATAGGTCGCGGGCAATCTGCACCGCGCTGGCGGCCATGCTGACCGGGCCTTCGCCGATACGCGTTTCGGTGCGCACCCGCTTGGCGGCAGAATAGGCCGCCTGCATACAGGTTTCCAACTCGGCCTTCACAAAGCCCGCCTCGCGCGCGATGCGGTGCGCAGCTTTCATCTGACCGACAATCTGCGGCTCACCCACCATGAGACTGTCGAGCGATGCGGTAACGGCGAATACATGCTCCACCGCTGCGGCATCGCTCAGCGTATAGGTCTGCACCTTCAATTCTTCAACCGGGCATTCTCCTTCGGCGGCCAGAATCTCCAGCACGGCGGCGGAGAAAGCGGCGGCATCATCCGTGATGCCGATGGCTTCCACCCGATCGCAGGTGGCGAGCAAAATCACCTGACGCACGCCTCTGTCACCCAGTTGCGCCAATAATGCCGGAATGCGGGTTTCTTCAACAAAGATGCGATCGCGCATGGCCATGGACGAAGAGCGATGGTTAGCCCCAACCACGATGGGCCGGGCCGCATCGCCACATTTGATACCGCTTTCGCTGATGACCGCGTCCGCCATATCAGGCCGCATCCTTCGACGCATAATGACCGGCGACGTAATCTTCGATCATGGCCTTGAACTGCCCCGCCAGATCGTTTCCTTTCAGCGTCGCTACTTTTTCACCATCTTGAAATACCGGCGCAGAAGGGGTTTCGCCGGTGCCGGGCAAGGAAATGCCGATGTCGCAGAACTTGCTTTCCCCAGGACCGTTGACGATACAGCCCATCACCGCGAGCTTCATATCCTCAACGCCAACATAGCGTTCGCGCCACACCGGCATGCGGTCGCGCACATAGATTTCAACATCGCGCGCCAGTTCCTGGAACAGCGTCGACGTGGTGCGCCCGCACCCCGGACAGGCGGTAACCTGAGGCGCAAAACTGCGCAGATGTAGGCTTTGCAAGATATCCTGGGCGACGCGCACTTCGCGTTCGCGTAATCCCCCCGGTTCCGGGGTCAGCGACACCCGGATGGTATCGCCGATGCCTTCATTCAACAGCACGGCCAGCGCGGCGGTCGATCCCACGATACCCCTATCGCCCATGCCCGCTTCGGTCAGCCCCAAATGCAAGGCATAGTCGGACCGTTTTGCCAAATCGCGATATACCGCAATCAACGCCGGAGCTTCGGATACCTTGCATGAAATGATGATACGGTCTTTGCTTAAGCCCAATTCCACCGCACGCGCGGCGCTATCGAGCGCGCTTCGCACCAGCGCCTCGCGGGTGATCGCATCCGGCGGCAGCGGCGTGGCGCGCCGGGCATTTTCATCCATCAGACTTTGCGCCAATTCCTGGTCCAAACTGCCCCAATTGACCCCAATGCGCACCGCCTTGCCCAGCTTGGCGGCAAGTTCCACCATCGAAGAAAACTGCGCGTCTTTTTTCTCGCGAAATCCGACGTTGCCCGGATTGATGCGAAACTTAGCCAACGCCTCGGCGCAAGCGGGATGGTCGGCCAGCAGCTTATGCCCAACGTAGTGAAAATCGCCCACCAAAGGCACATCAATGCCTTGAGCCAGCAACTTGTCGCGAATAAGCGGCACCGCACGTGCGGATTCATCTCTGTCCACGGTCACGCGCACCAACTCCGAGCCCGCACGGGCCAAAGTGGCCACCTGGGCCGCAGTGGCTTCGACGTCGGCGGTATCGGTGTTGGTCATGGACTGCACCACGATGGGATGGCCGCCGCCAACCCAAACGCCCGCGACATTCACGGCAAGGGTCTTATGACGCTTAACCTCAAGAATGGGGACCTGATCGGTGTTGTCGCTCATATCATGGATTCCTGAAAACGGCATATCGAGGAAGCTCTATAATGCTGCCCAAGCGGTTCTCAAAGCCATAGATAAGCGGCCCGGCGCAAAGGCAGCGCGTAGCCCTATTCGGTGACGGCGGTCCCGGCTTTCAGCTTTTCCGGGTCCAATTCCACATTGCGGCGCACTTCGCCGATTTGACCGATAGCGGGAATGACCGTGCCGTCCACCACCAGTTCCAATGCCCCGGCATTGCCCGTCATCAAGCTCAGTCCTGCGCGGTTGGGCACCTCGTAGAGATCGCCTTCGCGCAACAGCCGCGTGAACAGCAACCGGTCAAGGGCTTCGTCGCGAATTTGAATCCAGCTATTGGCTGTAGCGCGCACGGTGATGCGGCTCAGGCCATCTTCACCGCTCACCGTCGGCACGGATGCTGGCGACGACGACGACGCTGGTTCGACGGCGGCAGCCACAGGCTCTGCACTGGCGGCGGGCTCGGCAGCAGTCTCTGCAACGGGCTCCGCAACGGCCTCAGCGGTCGGCTCAGGTTCAGTCGTCGCGGCCTCGGCAGGCTCCGTTTCCGGCTGCTCGGTCACGGGCTGCTCAGTTGCGCTCGCATCCTCTGCGGGCGGTTCAACGACCACGGGCGCAACGCCGACGGCTTGCGTCGCCGACGGCGTCACGGCGTCCGATGCCGTTTGCGCGTCAACGGTCGCCTCGTTGGCTTGCTCGACAGCAGGTTCCATCGCGGGCGCGCCGGCCGCAGCCGTTGCCGGAACGGCCTGTGCTTCGGATGCACTGTCTTGTGATGCTGCAGGCGCCGTATTTTCAGCAGGCGCGGCAATTTGCTCCGGAACCGGCTCGACCCTCACGATGGTGACGTCGTCGGCATTGGAATTCCAATACCACACCCCATACGCCACGGCGGCAACGATAACGCCAAGCCCCAGCACCGCAGCGCCGGGCACGCCGCTATCGGGAATAGGTTTGGGGAAAATTAGGGCGCTCTTGACGCCATTGCCCTGAGCTTCAGCCTTAAAACGACGAACGATTTCTTCGCCATCCAACTTCAGATATTCGGAATAACTGCGCACAAAGCCGATGGCATAGGTGGAGCCGGGCAGTTCCGCGTTGCGCCCGTCTTCCAACGCCTCAAGATAGCGCTGACTGATCCGCAGCACCCGCGCAACCTCGGCGATTTCGAGCCCCGCTTTTATACGCGTTTCGCGCAAAAGCAGGCCTACCCCCTGCTGCGCCTGGGCGGCGGCGGTTTCATCAATCGTGGATGTGGTATCGGTATCGGTCACGGTCACTCCTGTCGCCAGGTTGGACACCCGGTCTGTTGCAGGCGGCTATTCTGCCCTAAGTATTGGAAGAAGCGCAAGAAATTCCAAGGACTTAAAACGCTTAAATTTCAATGTCATGATCCTTGGCAAAGTCGCGCAGGCGCTGGCGGATGCTGACTCGCGGCATTTCCAGCAACGAATGGACAAAACTGGCCACCGGGCGCACGGACATGGAACGGATCATTTCCTTCACCGGGCCGATTGCGGGCGGCGGCATGGACAAACGCCGAAAACCGATAGCAATCAAGGCCATGGCTTCGAGTGGACGCCCCGCAGCTTCGCCACAGACACTCACCGGCACGCCCGCCTGATCGCAACGATCCCGCACGTTTTTCAAAAATCCCAAGGCAAACGGCGACAAGATGTCATATCGGTCCGACACATGCGGATTGCCGCGATCCGTGGCATAAAGAAACTGCATCAAATCGTTGGAACCGATGGAAATGAAATCCACGCGGGGCATTAATTTGTCGAGCTGCAATGCCAATGCCGGCACTTCCAGCATCACCCCGGTATGAACCTTTTCCGGCAAAATGCCGCCGCGCTCGCGCTCGCGGTCCAACTCGCGCTGCAACAGTTTTTTCGCTGCGTCGAACTCCTCAACCTCGGCGACCATGGGGAACATGACGTGAATATTGCGCCCTTTTGCGGCGCGCACCAACGCCCGCAACTGCTGACGCAAAATGGCAGGACGATCCAGCGAAATGCGGATTGCGCGCCATCCCATCGCGGGGTTTTCTTCATCAATTTGATCCCAATAGGGCAGCACCTTGTCTCCACCGACGTCGATGGTGCGAAACACCACCGGCTTACCGTTCGCGCGATCCAACACCTTTTCATAAAGGGTGCGTTGCGCCTCGACGTCGGGAAATTCGGCGCGCACCATGAACGGCACCTCGGTGCGGTACAGCCCCACGCCGTCCGCGCCCACGGCTTCGATTTGATCGAAATCGAACAACAGACCGGCATTGATATTGAGGCTGACCTCTACCCCGTCGCGCGTCTTGGCGGGCAAATCCTTCAACTGCGCGTACTGGGCTTTAATCAGCGCCTTGTGCTTGCGCGTTTCGTGAAAGGTCTGCTGAATGTCTTCGCTGGGGCGGATAAACACCTGGGAATTGTCGCCATCGGCGATGATCGCCTCGCCATTGGCGATTTTGGACAGAATATCCCGCACCTGACCCACCACGGGGATATCCAACGCGCGCGCGACGATGGAGACATGCGACGACGCGGAGCCTTCCTCCAACACCAGCGCGCGCAGGCGCGTATGATCATATTCAAGAAATTCCGCCGGACCCATGTTGCGCGCCACCAGCACGACATGTTCGGGCAGTTCGAATTGGGCCTGCCCCACTTGCCCCGTCAACTGGCGCAATAGCTGATTGCCCAAATCTTCCAGATCGTGAACGCGTTCGCGCAGGTAAGGGTCCGCCGCCGAGCCCAAGCGCGCGCGCATTTCGTTTTTCACCTTAAGCACCGCCGCCTCGGCGGTAAGGCCCGAAAGCACCGCTTCCTCGGTGCGCCGTAACCAGCCTGCGTCTTCGGCCACGAGGCGGAATGCTTCCAAAACGTCTTCATGCTCGCCGCCATCACCGTTTGAAAGCGGGCCGATATCTAAGATGCGCTCCAATTGGCCATGCATGGCGGTAAACGCCGTGCGCAGACGTTCCAGTTCGGCGTCGGGGTCTTCGGCGACAATTTTTTCGACCGTGAACCGCGGTTCGTGCAACACCGCCTGACCGATGCCGAGGCCTGCGTTAAAGCGCGTTCCTTCAAGGCGCAGCGGTTTCAGCGCGATGCCGTCGATCGGCGCCAATTCGTCGCGGCCAACCAACTGACCGCTCGCCACCATTTCCGCCAATACCATGGCGACGGTCTGCAGCGTTTCGGTTTCTTCCTCGGTGTATTTGCGCGGCGTGACATTCTGCACCGACAGCACGCCCACCACGCGCCCGGCACGCAGAATCGGCACACCCAAAAAAGAATGAAAAGACTCTTCGCCCGTTTCGGGGCGAAAGGCGAAATTGGGGTGGTTTTGCGCATTGGATAGGGCCAATGGATTGGCGTGGGCGGCAATGTCGCCCACCAGACCTTCGCCGATGCGCAGGCGCGTGACGTGTACGGCGTCGGCGCTCAAGCCCCGGGTGGCGAACAGTTCCAACACATCGCCCGCACGACGCACATAAATAGAACACACCTCCGCCACCATGTCGGCGGCGATGATGGCGGTAACCCGATTGAGACGATCCTGCGCGGCCTCGGTGCCCGCCATTACGTCGCGCAAGCGGGCAAGCAGCCGCCGAGGCGCCGTGGTGGGGGAGGTCGTGCTGCTGGCCGCGTTCATCTAACCCAGCCCTCTTGAGGTTTTAAGGGTTCTGCTGATCCGGATGGGCGCGGATGGCATCCATCGCCTGTTCCAGAAGTTCGGCAAAAATTTCAGCCATCGGCTGTTCGGACTTCACTAAGCCGACGATCTGTCCGGCCATCAGCGATCCGCCTTCGACATCGCCATCGATGACGGCGCGGCGCAACGCACCGGCCCAGAAATGCTCGATTTCCAACTGCGCTGCGGCCTGTTCCAGCTCGCCTGAATCAACCTTAGCAATCATGCGGCGCTGGGTCGCCATAAATTCTTCGGTGCCTTTGTTGACGATGGCGCGCACCGGAATAACGGGAAAGCGCGGATCAATCTGCACCGTAGGAATCGCATCACGGGCCGAGGCGCGAATAAAGGCTTTTTTGAAATTGTCATGCGCGATGCATTCCGTTGCGCACACCAGACGCGTGCCCAACTGCACCCCCGCCGCCCCCATTTCCAGGTAACTGACGATGCTTTCGCCGCGCCCGATGCCGCCTGCTACGAACACCGGCACTTCGGTGACATGAGGCAAAATTTCCTGCGCCAGAACCGAGGTCGAAACCGGACCGATGTGCCCGCCCGCTTCGTGGCCTTCGATCACCAGCGCGTCCACGCCGCTGCGCACCAAACGCTTGGCCAGCACCAGCGCCGGGGCGAAACAAATGACCTTAATGCCCGCATCTTTCAGCTTGGCGATGGCCTTGCCGGAAGGCAGCCCGCCCGCCAGCACCACGTGCGTCACTTTTTCCTCGATGCAAACATCCATCAGCGCATCGAGCTGGGGATGCATGGTGATCAGGTTCACGCCGAACGGTTTGTCGGTCATGGTTTTGGTCGCTTGGATTTCCGCGCGCAGCAAATCCGGCCCCATGGCGCCGCCCGCGATCACGCCGAAGCCGCCCGCGTTGGAAATCGCGCTCACCAGATGGCGTTCGGAAATCCACGACATGGCCCCGCCCAAAATGGCGTACTGAACGCCGAGAAATTCCCGGCCCCTGGCCCACAAGTCGCTTAACCGCTGTTCGGGTGAAATCCGCATGCGCACTTAATCTTCCGCATCCAGGCCGTAGGCCGTGTGCAAGGAACGCAGCGCCAGTTCGGTGTATTCTTCGGCGATCAGCACCGAAACCTTGATTTCCGAGGTTGAAATCACCTGAATGTTGATGCTCTTGTCGGCCAGAGCCTGGAACATACGCTGCGCGATGCCCGCGTGAGAACGCATGCCGACGCCGATGACCGAGACCTTTGCCACGTTGGAGTCCGACTTCAGTTCCCGATAGCCGAGCTCGGCCATGTGTTTTTTCACCGTTTCAACGGCGCGCACCAGATCGGCCTTGGTCACGGTGAAGGTCAAGTCCGTGGACTTGCCGTCCTCGGACACGTTTTGCACAATCATATCCACGTTAATGGAGGCATCCGCCAGGGGGCCAAAAATCTTGGCCGCAATACCCGGATGATCGGCCACGCCGATTAAGGTGATTTTGGCCTCGTCCCGGCTATAGGCGATGCCGCTGATGAGTTCTTGTTCCACGATCTCGTCCTCGTCTACGACTAAGGTGCCCGGCTCATCCGAAAAGGATGAGCGCACTTGCAGGCGAACACCATGTTTCATTGCCACTTCGACGGAGCGGGTCTGCAAGACCTTGGCTCCCAGCGACGCCAATTCGAGCATCTCCTCAAAAGTGATCTTGTTGAGTTTCCTCGCTTTGGAAACAATCCGCGGGTCGGTGGTGTAAACACCGTCCACATCCGTATAAATATCGCACCGATCCGCATGCAGCGCGGCGGCTAAAGCGACGGCGGACGTATCCGAACCGCCGCGTCCCAACGTGGTCACGCGACCATCCGAGCCCACGCCCTGAAAGCCCGGCACCACGGCGACTTCGCCCTTGGCCATTCGTGCAAGAATTTCTTCGCCTTCGATGCCGACGATGCGAGCCTTGCCGTGCGCGCTGTCGGTATTGACCGGCAACTGCCAGCCCTGCCACGAACGCGCCGAAACGCCCAACGTCTGCAACGCCAGCGCCAACAGCCCGGACGTCACCTGCTCGCCCGAAGACACCACCACGTCATACTCGCGGGTGTCGTAAAGCGGCGCGATGGACGTGACATAATCCACCAATTGGTTGGTCACGCCCGACATGGCGGAAACCACCACGGCAACCTGGTTGCCCGCGTCGAATTCTGCTTTAACACGCTTGGCGACATTCTGGATGCGCTCAACGTCGCCCACGGAAGTGCCGCCGAATTTCATTACGATCAAGGCCATGATCTATCGCTTAATCTGATCCATAAAAAAGCCGCCAAAGGACGCTAAAAGTTGGAAAAGCACTGGAACCGTATCCAGATTAGGCTTAAACCAACAGCTTCGCGGCCCGGCAGGCGCGTATACATACTCGTTATGGCCCCGCCTAGCAAGGGTATGGCCGCCCGGATTGTGCAAATTTTGCCCCACTCCGGACCCTTAAGTTTAGGCCGGAATTTAGGTATAAAATCGTTACAATTTTTAAGAGGCAGTCCCCAATGGCCAACGCAGCGACCCAGGCTCCCCCCCAGGCTCCCCCCCAGGCTCCCGATGACCGCGCCCCAAACCATACCCCCAATCGTGCGGGCGGCAGCGCCAACCCGGAAGAAATCGCGCGTTTCACGGCGATGGCTGAGGAATGGTGGTCCGCCACCGGAAAATTCCGCCCGTTGCACCAGATCAACCCGGTACGCATCCAGTTCATTAAAGACAACGTGTGCCGCCATTTCGGCCTGGATGCGGGCGCGGATCGGCCTTTTGCAGGGCTTAACGTGCTGGACGTGGGCTGCGGCGGCGGACTGCTGAGCGAACCCATGGCGCGTTTAGGCGCCGCCATGACCAGCATCGATGCGGGCGAAAAAAACATCGCCATCGCCAAGCTTCACGCCGAGCAAAGCGGTCTCGACATCGAATATTTGAATGCCCTGCCCGAAGAATTGGCCGAACAAGGGCGCAAATTCGATTTGGTGCTCAACATGGAAGTGATCGAGCATGTGGCCGATCCGGAACTGTTCATGGCCGCCTGTGCCTCGGTTTTAAACGATCGGGGCTGCATGGTGCTATCGACCATGAACCGCAATTTCAAATCGCTGCTGCTCGGCAAGTTTGCTGCGGAATACGTACTGCACTGGCTGCCGGCCGGGACTCATGATTGGAAAAAGTTCTTAAAACCCAGCGAATTGGCCCGTCTGGTGCGCCCCCACGGCCTCGAATTCACCGCCCTCAAAGGCATGGTTTACAACCCGCTGAAAGACACCTGGTCGCTCTCGGATACGGACCTCGACGTGAATTATCTGGCGTTTGCAGAGCGCGCCTGAGCGCAGGCCCTGGCCGCATGTTTTGTTGACAAATGCCCACTTTGCCTCATAATATACCCCATTAATGGGCAAAAAATTGAGGCGCGCAATGCAAGCTGACCTACTTCAAACCATCATCGACCGAACGGGCCGCGTGCAAGTGGACCGCATGGCGGAAATGTTTCACATCACCAAGGCTGAACTGGCGAATGCGACGGGGCTATCGCGCGATGCCGTGAGCAAGACCGCGCGTCTTGATGCCCGCGCCACGCAATCGCGCCTGCTCGACACCGTGCAAATCGTCAACCGCGTGTTGCCTTGGTGCGGATCGGTCATGCAGGCCTACGCTTGGTATCGCTCCCAACCGCTGCCCTCGTTCGGGGATAAGACGGCGGAAGATCTGGTGAAAGAAGGCCGGGCCGAAGCCGTCAAACAATACCTAAGCCGCATCGCCGAGGGGGGCTATGCTTGAAGTTTGAAACAATCCGCTACCAAGGCATCGTTTACCGCGCACACCATCCGCAGTGGGCCTATCCGCCGACATCCGGCGAAGGTGCGGCGCGCCACGGCGGACGCTTTAACCCCAGGGGCGTCAAAGCGCTTTATACTTCAGAAGATTTCAACACCGCCGTATTGGAAGCCCAACAAGGCTTCGTGCTCAAATTCCAACCGTTGACCATTTGCGCCTACGACATCGACTGCACCGACGTCGTGGACCTCACCACAACGTCCGTTCCTTATGATCTTGGCTGCGCCTGGGAAGAACTCACGGATTTGGGGCAGCGCCCGCCAACCTGGGCGTTATATGATGAACTACGCGCCCAAAATGTCAGCGCCGTGCGGGTGCGCAGTTTTGCGGCCAACAGCGCGCCGACCGATATCAATGTGGTTTTTTGGGATTGGGCGGAAACGCTCCCCCACAAAATGATCGCCATCGACGACGAAGGGCGGTTAGGCAAACCCGCTGGATGAAGTCTTAACCGTTGCGGCGCGGGGTTCCCGGCAGGCGCACAAACTCGACGCCTTCTTTTTCCAATTCGCGGGCTTCATCTTCCGAAGCGCGGCCATAGATGCCGCGTTCTTCCGCCTCGCCATGATGGATTTTAAGCGCTTCTTCGGCGAATTCGTCACCGACATTTTCCAGATTTTTTTCAGCGTAGTCGCGGATATTGCCCACCGCGTCGAGAATTTTTTGCGCGACTTCCTGGGCGCGGTTTTGATCCATCTTGGTGATGTCCCATTCATTGTCGCCGGACGCCGTTTCGCTGGAACGGTCCGACAGGCTGGACACAATACGCGGCGCCATCGGGGCCTTGGCCACCTTGGTGGAACCGCAATACGGACATTCCACATGGCCGTTTTTCGCCTGTACGTCATACGCGCCGCTATCGCGGAACCAGGCTTCGAACGTGTGTTCGTCCTCGCAACTCAGCTGATACAATATCATGAACCGATTTCCGTTATTCTTCCCAGGGCCCAACCATTATAGTCTTTTTACCGCAAAACCGAAGGCCTTGCGCAAGCTTTAAGCCCCAAGCATACCCAGCAAGGGTTAACAAATGTCCAATAGGGTCTTGGATTCAATGAGTTTTACCTCTGATTCGCAAAAAGCCTTAAAACACCTAAGCATCACGCGCCCCAGCCCCTGGGTGGAGCGCTGGGCGCATCTGGTAAAGCCTAAAGGCCACGTTTTGGACTTGGCGGCGGGCGGCGGGCGGCACGGGCGCCTGTTTGTAGGCCACGGTCACGCCGTCACCTTCGTCGATAAAAATATTCAACCCTTAGCCGATCTGCGGGGACAACCTGGCACAACGGTAATCGAGGCCGATCTGGAAGATGGCGGCCCGTGGCCGTTGATCGGCCAGACGTTCGACGCGGTGATCGTGGTGAATTATCTGCACCGTGCGTTGTTTGAGCATCTCATCGCCGCCTTGGCCCCCGGCGGGGTGCTGATTTATGAAACCTTCGCCTGCGGCAACGAAGCCTTTTCCCGCCCGCGCAACCCCGACCATCTGCTCAAATCGGGTGAGTTGCTGGAGCTGGCGCGGGGGCGCTTGCAGATCGTCGCTTATGAGCACGGCGTGGCGCAAGCGGGCGACATCCCCGGCGTCAAACAACGCCTATGCGCGGCCAACGATTTGAGCCTGAGCGAGCGCGAAGACGGTGAGCCATCGCCGCATGCCATTCCCTCCCGTTAACGTTCCGAAAAAAACAACCGCAACCCTAAAAATCCAAAGGTGCAGGCAAACGACCGACGGAGCCATAACAACACCGTCGGTCGGGACATGACGTAATCCCTCGCCACAGAAGCACATGCCCCATATCCAATAAAAACAACAAACGTTAGGAGCATAAAAGTTAGGGCAAGCAGCACCAACGCCATCGTGGTATTGGCCGCGTCAACGGGGGAGAATTGAGGAAAAAACGCCATAAAGAACAACGACAATTTTGGATTCAAAATGTTCAGCAACGTGCCATTCAACACTATGTCCCTCGATGCGGTTTCAGTCGCGTCGGCTGAAACGTTAAGCGCACCATCTTCCCGCAAAATGTTCCAGGCCATATAAAGTAGATAGGCCACGCCGAGATATTTAAGCCCTTCGAAAGCCAGCGCACTGGCATGTAGGACGGCGGCCAAACCCGCAACACTCGCAAGAGCGGCCGGCACGATGCCCAATGTACAACCCAATGCGGCGAGAATGCTCGGCTTAAACCCCTTACCCATCCCGATGGCGAGCGTATAAAGCACACCCGTTCCGGGCAACAGAATGACCACGAGCGAGGTCAAAATATACTCGATGCTCATCGTTGGCCTGCCTTTCAAAATTCGCGATCACGCTAAACGGCTTGGAATACTTTGTTTGCGCGACAAACAAATAAGCGCTCACAAAATGTCGCGGGTGTGATTGAGCGACGGGATCATCGCGCGCGCTTCATCGACTTTGGCCGGATCGACGTCGGCGATCACGAAGCCGGGCTCTTCGCCCGCGTCGCTCAACACCTCACCCCACGGATCGATGATCAGGGCGTGGCCATAGGTTTGCCGTCCGCCCGCGTGGGTGCCCGTCTGGGTCGGCGCAAACACGTAACAGCCGTTTTCGATGGCGCGCGCGCGCAATAACACTTCCCAGTGCGCCCGCCCGGTCGGCACGGTAAACGCGGCGGGCACGGCCAGATACTTCGCCCCCGCATTGGCCAAGGCGCGATACAAATAAGGGAAACGCACATCGTAACAGGTGCTGAGCCCCAGCCCGCCCCACGGCAAATCCACCAGCACCTTTTCGGCGCCGGGAGAAAAGGTTTCAGACTCGCGATAACTTTCGCCGGCGCTCAGATCGACGTCGAACATATGGATTTTGTCGTACCACGCGGCGATGGAGCCATCGGGGGCGAAAACAAATGCGCGGTTGGCGATTTTGTCGCCGACGGTGATCGCCAACGTGCCGCCGTGCAGCCAGATGTCGAGTTCTTGAGCCAAAGCCGCAAAGGCAGGAATGGCGGGATGATCGGCCTGGGTGCAGGCATTGGCGCGAATGCGCTCCGCGCCGAACGTCATCATGGCCACATTTTCGGGAAACAGAACCAGTTCGGCACCCAGCAGCGCCGCATCGCGCGCCATCTGCGCCGCCGCCTCGATATTGGCCGCCATGTCATCGGAGGCGTTGACCTGCACGCAGGCCGCCTTAAACCGGGGCATCGCCGGGTTCATGAAAGGCCCAATATTTCATTCAGTTCGCCGTCGAATTCCAAGGCGTATAAATCGTCGCAACCGCCGATGGCCTCGCCGTCGATGAAAATCTGCGGCACCGTATGTCCCCCGGAACGCTGTTGCATTTCCTTGCGTTTGTCGGGATTCGTCATCACATTCACTTCTTTATAGACGACACCCTTTTTATCCAGCAGCGCCTTGGCGCGAATGCAGTATGGGCAAATCGGGGTGGTGTAAATTTCAACTTCAGGCACGTCTAAACTCCAACTGCTACGCCTAACATCGCTTATATAACCTTAGCCCCCTCTCGAACAATAGTCCTCCCAATCCCCCTTCATGACCTTTGACCACCCGCGCCAACGTCACCACATCGACGCTGGCGGCGCCTCCCCGCAGCAAGGCCTTGGCCGCCGCCCGCACCGTCGCCCCGGTGGTGTAGACGTCATCGACCAATACCACCCGTTTTCCCCTGATCTGGGGATTCCGCGCCGTCGCCATGCGAAACGCGCCTTGCACGTTGCGCGCCCTGGCCTTAACGCCCAAGCGCCCCTGGCTGGGTGTCTTTTTGTGCCGCACCAAGGCGTCCACCATGACCGCCTTACCCGACAGCCTGCCCAAAGCCTGAGCCAGCAGGGCGGCCTGATTGAAGCGCCTCGAAAACAACCGCGTCCAGTGCAGCGGCACCGGAACCAGCACGTCGGCGCCGCCCAATATTTCCGCCCCCGCCTGCACCAGCCACTTGGCCAATAAATGGACCGTATCGGTGCGGTCGGCGTGTTTCAGCCGTAAAATAAAGGCCTTGGACGCATCGTCATAGAGCAGCGCCGCACGGGCGCGGGCAAAAGGCGGGCGGTCACGCATGCACGCGCCGCACAGTGTGAGGCCGGGAACTTCGTATTCAAACGGATGACCGCACGCATCGCAACACGGACGACTGATAAACGTCAACGCCCCCCAGCACTCCAAACACAGGGTATGGGCGTCTTCCACCACTTCGCCGCAGCCCGCACAGGTGGGCGGCAACAATAAATCCAAAATCCCCCGCGCAATCGGCGGCACGTTTAACGATTTCACGGCAAGCCTCATTCAATCATAAGGCAAACACTTTATCAGCTTCCGCCAGTGTGGCATATAGGGGCATGGCGACACCCGAACACATGCAGCTTTTCGAACGCGAGGCCGTGCGCAAACACCGCGAACGCGCCGCTCCCGGCATTTTCGAACACGACTTCCTGTTTACGGAAGTGGCGGACCGCCTGACCGAGCGCTTAGAGGACGTCAAACGCAGCTTCCCGCTGGCGCTGGATTTGGGCTGCCACGGCGGCGAAGTGGCGCGCACGCTCAAAGGGCGGGGCGGCATTGAAACCTTAGTACAGTGCGACCCTTCGCCCAAAATGACCGCCCAGGCAGCCCGCCGCACGGGCGGCATTTGTTTCGCCGCCGACGAAGAATTTTTGCCGATCAAAAGCGGCTCGCTCGATCTGGTGATCTCGAACCTGTCGCTGCACTGGGCCAACGATTTGCCCGGCGCGCTGATCCAAATCCGCCGGGCCTTAAAGCCCGATGGCCTGTTTTTGGCCGCCATGTTCGGCGAACGCACGTTATTCGAGCTGCGTGAAAGCCTGATGGCCGCCGAGCTGGAAGTCGAAATGGGCATGAGCCCGCGCGTGTCGCCCTTCACCACGGTGCAGGACGCGGGCGCATTGTTGCAACGCGCGGGTTTCGCCCTGCCGGTGGTCGATACCGACAGCATTCAGGTTTCCTACCCCGACATGTTCAAGCTGATGGCCGATCTGCGCGGCATGGGCGAAAACGGGGCCGTTTCCGGGCGGCGCAAGGCTTTTACCCGCAAGGATACGATGCTGCGCGCGGCCGCTTATTATATGGAAAAATTCGCAGGCCAAGGCGACAAGGAACTGGGCGAGGTGGGCGAAGGCCGCATCCCCGCCACCTTCGACATTATCTATCTGACCGCCTGGGCCCCGCACCCGGACCAGCAAAAGCCGCTTAAACCCGGCAGCGCCGAGGCAAACCTGGCGGATTTTTTAATTGAACCCAACCCCGCCGATGACTAGGTTTCGGGCATGAAGTTCGATTTGCCCCTAATCCCCGGCACGCTGGTGAAACGCTACAAACGCTTCTTGACCGATGTCGAGTTGGCGGGCGGCGACGTGGTGGTGGCGCATTGCGCCAATTCCGGCTCCATGCTGTCGGTCAATGAACCAGGCGCGCGGGTATGGTTAAGCCCCGCGAACGATCCCAGCCGCAAACTCAAATACACGTGGGAGCTGATCGAAATCGGCACGGCCTTAGTCGGCATCAACACCCAGCACCCCAACCGCTTGGTGGCCGAAGCCATCGAAGCCGGGCGTGTGCCGGAACTCGCGGGTTATGCGACGCTTAGGCGCGAAGTGAAATACGGCAAAAACTCACGCATCGACATCTTGCTCGAAGACGAGAGCAAGCCGCGTTGTTACGTGGAGGTCAAAAATACCACCATGCGCCGCGATCTTTCCCCCGGCGCGCCCGCCGAGTTCCCCGATGCCGTCACCGAACGCGGGGCCAAACATTTAGTGGAGCTTGCCGATATGGTGCGCGAAGGCCACCGCGCGATTATGTTTTATTTGGTGCAGCGCGACGACGCCAACGCCTTCACCGTAGCCGCCGACATCGACCCGACGTATGCCAAGGGCTTGGCGACGGCGATGCAAGCGGGCGTCGAGGTGCTGGCCTATACCTGCCGCATTAGCCCACAGGAAATCGTCGTCACCGATCCGGTCGCCATAAGGCTGTGATTTTTTTTCGCCCTCGCCATAACCCGTGCCATAATCGCTCAATCGCAAGAACACGTTGGATCTCATGAGTCATTCAAACCACATCAAAATTCACGGCCCCGAAGATTTCGCCGGTATGCGCAAGGCGGGCAAATTGGCCGCCGAAACCCTCGACATGATCGTGCCGCACGTGATCCCGGGCATCACCACCGATGCGCTGGATAAACTGTGCCACGATTTCATCGTTTCCCACGGGGCGCAGTGCGCGCCCTTGAACTATCGAGGTTTTCCCAAATCCATCTGCACCTCGGTCAACCACGTGGTGTGCCACGGCATCCCCGGCGACAAGGTGCTGGCCGACGGCGACATCGTCAACATCGACGTCACCACCATCTTGGACGGCTGGTACGGCGATACCTCGCGCATGTTTTATGTCGGCGATCATGTCCCGGTCAAAGCCAAGCGCCTGATCGACGTAACGTTCGAAGCCATGTGGCGCGGCATCCGCGTCGTCAAACCGGGCGCCACGGTCGGCGATATCGGCCACGCCATTCAAAGTTACGCTGAAAATGAACGCTGCTCGGTGGTGCGCGATTTTTGCGGCCACGGTTTGGGCCAGGTGTTCCACGACGCGCCCAACATCATGCACTTCGGCGCACCCGGCAAAGGCCCGGTGTTGCAGGAAGGCATGTTTTTCACCATCGAGCCGATGATCAACTTAGGCGGCTTCGACGTGAAGATTCTGGCCGACGGCTGGACCGCCGTGACCAAGGATCGTTCACTTTCGGCGCAGTTTGAACACTCGCTGGCCGTCACCGCCGACGGCTTTGAGGTGTTCACCGCGTCACCCAAAGGTTTTGACAGACCCCCATACGTTTAGGCATTGTAGGCATTGCACACGTTTTGAGCGTGACCGTTTTAAACGTAACTGAGCAACCCTAGCCGGAACAACTCTGCAATGCCGACCGCCACGCCCGCACCGCCCCTTGCCGCCAATGCGCCCGCCGCCGAAGCGGAACCCGACTACGCCGGGCACCGCGCGCGACTGCGCGAACGGTTTTTGAAATCCCGCGGCGACTTGGCGGATTATGAGCTGATCGAATTGCTGCTGTTCGCCGCCATGCCTAGGCGCGACGTCAAACCCATCGCCAAGGCCTTGATCAAACGCTTCGGCTCGTTTGCGGCTGTGCTCAATGCGGACCTCGCCGCGTTGACGCAAGTCTCCGGCATCGGCGAAACGGCGGCGGTGAGTTTGCTGGCGGTGCGCGCCGCCGCCGTGCGCCTGTTGCAAGACGACGTGATGAACCAGCCGGTATTGAGCAATTGGCAAAGCCTGATGGATTACGTGCGCGCGGCCATGGGCCATGCCAAAAACGAACAGTTCCGCATTTTGTTTCTCAACCGCAAAAACGTGCTGATCGCCGACGAACTGCAACAGGAAGGCACGGTGGATCACACCCCCGTTTATCCGCGCGAGGTTATCAAACGCGCGTTGGATTTGGGCGCCAGCGCGCTGATTTTGGTGCATAACCACCCGTCGGGCGATTCCACGCCAAGCCAAGCCGACATTGCCATGACCAAAGACCTGCGTGACGCGGGCGACAAACTCGGCATCCAACTGCACGACCACATCGTGGTGAGCAAAAGCGGCCATACGTCGTTTAAGGCGTTGGGGTTGTTGTGATATGGCCACGGCATTCGACAAAATTATGGCTGGCCTGAAAGACGCCCTCGCCCATGCAAAAGGGGGAAAAGGTGCGACATCGAGCGTCACCGAGACCAAGGCCGACCGCCCAAAACCGCCGGCAACGACCAAACCCTCCCAGCCCTGACGGGCTATAGGCCTTCCCCTCCCGCCGAAACGCCCCCCCCCGCATAAGGTGTTGTCGCCCGCCCCGGCACGCGGGTATGATCGGCGCAGCCTTTAAGCCTTAGCGTCCGCAATCGGAGACCGTTCATGATTCCGCGTTATTCGCGCCCCGAAATGACCCAAATCTGGGATCCCGCCAACAAATTTAAGATTTGGTTCGAGATCGAGGCCCATGCCTGCGACGCACTGGCCGAATTGGGCGTGATCCCCAAAGCCGCCGCCCAGGCGGTGTGGGCAAAGGGCGACAAACCCTACACGCCGGAGCGCATCGCCCGCATCGACGCCATCGAAGAAGAAACCAAACACGACGTGATCGCGTTTTTGACCGAGCTGGCCGAACACGTGGGCGATGAAGCGCGCTTCGTGCACCAGGGCATGACCAGCTCGGACGTGCTCGATACCTGCTTGGCCGTACAGATGACCCAGGCCGCCGACATTTTGTTGGGCAATCTAGATGAACTGCTGGAAACCTTAAAAAAGCGCGCCCAGGAAACCAAGCACATGGCGTGCATCGGGCGCAGCCACGGCATCCACGCCGAACCCACCACCATGGGCCTGAAATTCGCGCGCTTTTACGCCGAGTTTGCGCGTGGGCGTGAGCGCTTGGTCGCGGCGCGCAAGGACATCGCCACCTGCGCCATTTCCGGCGCGGTGGGCACGTTCGCCAACATCGACCCGCGGGTCGAAGAATACGTGGCGAAAAAGCTGGGCTTAACGCCCGAACCGGTTTCGACCCAGGTGATCCCGCGCGATCGCCATGCCTATTATTTCGCCACGCTGGGCGTGATCGCCAGTTCGATGGAAAACATCGCCACCGAAATCCGCCACCTGCAACGCACCGAAGTGCGCGAGGCCCAGGAATACTTCGCACCGGGGCAAAAGGGCAGCTCGGCGATGCCGCACAAACGCAACCCGATCCTGACCGAAAACCTGACCGGCATGGCGCGCATCGTGCGCATGGCGGTGGTTCCGGCGCTGGAAAACGTCACCTTGTGGCACGAACGCGACATTTCGCATTCGTCCGTCGAGCGCATGATCGCCCCCGATGCCACGGTGACGCTGAACTTCGCGCTCAAGCGCCTGATCGGCACGGTGGCCAAGCTGGTGGTTTATCCCGACAACATGATGGATCAGCTCAACAACTTCGGCGGCATCCACGACGCCCAGCGCGTACTTTTGTTTTTGACGCAAAACAACGTATCGCGCGAGGCGGCGTATAAAATCGTGCAGCGCAACGCCATGCTGGTGTGGAAAAGTTTCGGCATCGACCCGGACAACCCCGCCAGTACGCCCGAACTCAACTCCATCGAACAAGGCGCCACCGCCCACGCCAACCGGCTGTTTTATTTCCTGTCGCACGACGAGGATTTAAAACAAGCGCTCGACGTGGCCGATTTAAAACGCCTGCTCGATGAAGATTCCATCCATTATCACACCAAACGTGTGGACGACATCTTCAAGCGGGTGTTTGGAAAGTAAATTTCACCACAGAAGACACAGAGTTCACAGAGATCATTTCTAAACTCTGTGTTCTCGGTGATCTCTGTGGTTAAACACCCTTAACCTTCCTGGATTCCCGCTTGCGCGGGAATGACGGGGGAAAATGCGTGGACGACATTTTCAAGCGAGTGTTTGGAAAGTAAGTGCACCACAGAGGGCACAGAGTTCACAGAGGCCATTTCTAAACTCTGTGTCCTCGGTGATCTCTGTGGTTAAAGGCTTTTAACCGTGGATGTTTAGTTGTGCCGGACTTTAGTTGTGATCGTCGCCCAGCGGATCAAAGGTTTCTTTAACCTGTTCAATGGCCACGATCATCTGGCGTTCCATTTCGGCGCGCAGTTCGTCTTCGCCCACCGGGGTGCCGCGCTCAACAAAATCGGCCATGATCTTGCGGATCACGTCATCGATGCCGGGTTCGTCCATATCGACCACCACGACGGATTTGGCGTAAGCATCGGCGTCCGCGCCTTCGATGCCCATCTTGGCCGCAGCCCACAGACCGACCAGCTTGTCGCGACGAGCTTCGGCCCGAAATTGCAATTCACCTTCTAGCTTGTGCTTCGCTTCAAAGCTTTTTTCGCGATTATGGAAGCTGTCAGACATATTAACCGTGTTCCCTTAAACCCATAGGGGAGGCTTTTCCCCTGTGATCACCGGAGAGAAGCGCCAAAACGCCACTCGATCCGTTTAATTGCGCGCGCAATTTGCCATCTCAAAGCGGAAAGGGAAAGGCTTTTCTGGGCAAAAAATATACATAAGATGGTTCTCATGTGCACCGTCATCCTGCTCCGCCGCCCGAATGCCCCCTGGCCCTTGTTGTTCGCCGCCAATCGTGACGAACTTGAAGGCCGCCCGTGGCTGCCGCCCGCCCGCCATTGGCAGGACGAAACGGGAGAAAACCGCGAAACCGTCACCGCCGGATTGGATCAATTGGCGGGCGGAACGTGGCTCGGCGTCAATGACCGGGGCATGGTGGCGGGCGTGCTCAACCGCCCCGGCACCTTAGGGCCAGCGCCCGACAAACGCTCACGCGGCGAATTACCGCTGGAAGCGCTGGAATACGAAAGCGCCGAAGCGGCGGCGGAGGCGCTGAAACACTTGGACCCCGCCGCCTACCGCCCCTTCAACTTAGTGGTCGCGGATGCGGCCAACGCCTATTGGCTGTGCGCACGCGAAGGCGAAACCCGTATCCATTGCAATGCCATCGGCGCAGGGCTGTCCATGCTCACCGCCCACGATTTAAACGACGCCACCCACTCGGCGCGCATTCGCCATTATCGCCCTTTGTTCCAAGCCGCCGCCGTTCCCGACCCCGATTCGCGCCAAAACGACACTTGGGCTGCCTGGGAAGACCTGCTCGCCAGCACCCAAACCGCCCCCAATGCCGGGCCGGAAGAAGCGATGAACATTTGTTTAAAAAGCGGATTCGGCACCCGTTCCAGCTCGATCATCGCCCTGCCCCGCCCCCAATACCCGCCGCGCCAGCCCATTTGGCGCTTTTGCCACGGCTCTCCCGACACCCGGCGGTGGACCGAAATCGAGTTTTAACCCCCGCTTTTCCCTGCCGTAGCCGTTGTTTTGAGACACCGGGGGTGCTATATCAGCCCTTCCATTTTCACGCGCACGCGGGGATCGATTCTTAAGATCCTCCACCCCCACTGGGAAGCAAACACATGGCCAAACGCAGGCAAATATACGAAGGCAAGGCAAAGGTAATTTTCGAAGGCCCCGAGCCCGGCACCGTGGTTCAGTACTTCAAGGATGACGCCACCGCTTTTAACAACAAAAAGAAAGGCACCATCACCGGCAAGGGCGTGCTGAACAACCGCATTTCCGAATACCTGATGCTGCGCTTGGCCGACATCGGCATCCCCACCCATTTTGTGCGCCGCCTGAACATGCGCGAACAATTGGTGCGCGAAGTCGAAATCGTTCCGGTCGAAGTGGTGATCCGCAACATCGTCGCGGGCTCGCTGGCCAAACGCTTCGATATGCCCGAAGGCACGCCGCTGCCGCGCTCCATCGTCGAGTATTATTATAAGTCCGACGCGCTGGACGATCCGATGATCTCGGAAGAACACATCACCGCATTCGGTTGGGCCAGCCCTCAAGATATGGACGAAATCATGTCCATGTCGCTGCGCATCAACGATTTCTTGACCGGCCTGTTCCTCGGCATCGGCATCCGCTTGGTGGATTTCAAGCTGGAATTTGGCCGTTTGTGGGAAGAAGACCAGATGCGCATCGTGCTGGCCGATGAAATCAGCCCCGACAACTGCCGCCTGTGGGATGTCCACACCAACGAAAAGATGGATAAGGACCGCTTCCGCCGCGACCTCGGCAACATCGAAGAAGCCTATCAGGAAGTCGCGCGGCGCTTAGGCATTCTGCCCGAAAGCGGCATGCCCGGCGACATGCAGGGGCCCGACACGCTGCAATAATGGTGCGGGCCGGGCGGCAACGTCCGGCCCAACTGTTTAAGACAAATCTTAAAACCCGATACCCATCATGAAAGTCCCATCATGAAAGTTAAAGTCCACGTTACCTTGAAAAACGGCGTTCTGGACCCCCAGGGCAAGGCCATTGAAAACACGCTCGGATCATTAGGCTTTAAGGGCGTGAACAACGTCCGCCAGGGCAAGTTCATCGAACTCACCTTAAGCGAGACCGACGCCGACAAAGCCCGCGCCCAAGTGGACGAGATGTGCAAAAAGCTGCTCGCCAATACGGTGATCGAAAACTATCACATCGACATCGAAGGCTGAGGCCGTATCCCTCATTAATTTTGTTGCGCTAATGAACATCTACCATTTATTGTACTCCAACCTGTGGAGAACAATAAGGTGTGGATATGAGCGGACACGTTTTTCATTTATTCAGAATTCAAATTTTTCAACCACAACCAAATCTATATGAAGCATTTCCACGCCCTGAACAGGGCATAGTGGAAATTCTAGGCTCATCGCCTCAAAGAAAACTAAAAACTAGATCGTATTATCTTAAGGAAGTTGAGAAGGCGACTGCTGATACATTCATCTTTTATTTTGTTAGAACAAAAAGCTTAAAATACAGGGACGATGATCTCAACGAACAACAACTTGAGGATCATCCGTATGTACACGTACTTATCAATTACAAAATTGGTCTATGCGCCATTGAAGTTAAAACAGATTTTGCAAAATCGACATCCACGTCTGCTATTTTATTAGAAAAACTTTTCTACAATTCTCCATTTGCTGAAAAGCATCAAGCCTCTATCAACATATCAGCGATTAGAGACCCTGAAGATCTTATTTCACATATAAGACGGGCATCTTATGTTAGGCACTTCTTTTTTGAAGTTCGGCGGCCAAATGCATCTGACGCCGCTGATTTCTCCCAATCCTTAAAAAAGATTACCCTTCAATCAAACTCCCAGAAGGCCAAAACATCATTCAATGGAGTGGACATTGATAAAAAAGTTTCAGAAGAACTTGTTAGAAGTTCTGCCTCTACAGGAGATGACGCTGGAGCAACCCTTAAAATGCCCCACTCAAAACGCCTGGTACGTAAGTCGCTCGGAAAAAACTACATACATCTAGAATGGGCAGGTGATATCAAAAAACTAAAGAAGCAACTCTCAGACAGAATCAAAGAAATTTACCATGCATTACGACAAGACCAATAAAACTATTGAAGAACCGTGGCATTCCTTTTGGAAATGGCTCTTAAAAGGTAGCGGGGCCAAACCCGGCTATTCACGACTAATATCTAAATGGCTTATATTAGATGCAGGAGTTGCCATTCTATTCGCAGTTCTTACAAAAACAGCAGCCTCAACAATTTCTACTGGCATCCTAATTCCCTTATCCGGTGTTTTTATTGCAATGATAACGGCATCAATGGCCAACACCAACCAACACATAACATCCCCAGAGTTTGAAAAATTATATAAAAACAATGATGGCGGAATTGATGAATACGTATACCCATACGTACTTTCTGCGTTATGTTTTCTAACTTCTATAATAATTTGGGGAATTTCTGCTACAGGAATATTTGACAGCATTGGCTTTATACTTATTCTTACTGGAACATTTGCTAGCAGCCTCTCCGTCAGGGTTTCATGGAAAAGTCTGCTTGGAAGCGCATACGCAATCTTTGCCATTCATGAAATTAGGGAGCATGAATGCTCGCAAAGTAATAGCGATGAAAACTAATCGACAACCCCGGTTACACTAGCTTTTAGAGGGAAATCATACTAAACAGGCTTCACAAAGATTCATTATTTTGGGACTACAGCCGTGAAAGCCTGCGTCATCGTTTTTCCCGCTTCCAACTGCGACCGCGATATGAAGGTTGCGCTGGAAGCCTCCATCGGCTCCCCCGTCGATATGGTCTGGCACAAGGACACCCACCTGGCCAAGTATGACCTGGTCGCCATTCCGGGCGGTTTTTCCTACGGCGATTATCTGCGCTGCGGCGCGATGGCGGCGCGTTCGCCGATCATGGCCGAGATCAAAAAACACGCCGAGCGCGGCGGCCACGTGTTGGGCGTGTGCAACGGCTTTCAGGTGTTGTGCGAAGCGGGCTTGCTGCCCGGCGTATTGATGCGCAACGCGCACCTGAAATTCATCTGCAAAGATGTGAGCTTGAAGGTGGAGCGCAGCGATACCGCCTTTACCGGCGGTTACAAAACAGGCCAAACCGTCACCTATCCGGTGGCCCACCATGACGGCAACTATTTCGCCGACGCCGAGACGTTGAAGCGCATTGAGGGCGAAGGCCAGGTGGCGTTTCGTTACGTCGACAACCCCAACGGCTCGCTGGGCGATATCGCGGGCGTTTACAACGCGGGCGGCACCGTGCTGGGCCTGATGCCGCACCCCGAACGCTTGGTCGATCCGCTGTTGGGCGGCATCGACGGCAAACCCCTGTTCGACCATCTGGTCAAGACCCTGGCCGCGTGAGGGCAAAAAACACCATGAGCACCACCACCCCAAAAATCACGCCCGAAATCGTCGCCGAACATGGCCTGAGCGCCGATGAGTACCAAAGGGTGCTTGCGATCATGGGTCGCGAGCCGAACATCAACGAACTGGGCATCTTTTCCGTCATGTGGTCGGAGCATTGTTCGTATAAGTCGTCGAAAAAATGGCTCAAGACTCTGCCGACCCAGGCGCCGTGGGTCATCTGCGGCCCCGGCGAAAACGCCGGCATCATCGACATCGGCGACAACGACGCCGTGATCTTCAAGATGGAAAGCCACAACCACCCGAGCTACATCGAACCCTATCAGGGTGCGGCGACCGGCGTGGGCGGCATCATGCGCGACGTGTTCACCATGGGCGCGCGGCCCATCGCCAACGTCAACGCGCTGCGCTTCGGTTCACCCGATCATCCCAAAACCCGCCATCTGATGCATGGCGTGGTCGAAGGCATCGGCGGTTACGGCAACTGCATGGGCGTGCCCACGGTCGCGGGCGAGGTGGAGTTCCACAAAAGCTACGACGGCAACATCTTGGTCAACGCCATGTGCGTCGGCCTGGCGCAGGCCGACAACATTTTCTATTCCGCCGCTGCGGGCGTGGGCAAACCGGTGGTCTATGTCGGTTCCAAAACCGGGCGCGACGGCATCCACGGCGCGACCATGGCGTCGGCGGAGTTCACCGAAGATTCGGAAGAAAAACGCCCCACCGTGCAGGTCGGCGACCCGTTCACCGAAAAACTGCTGCTCGAAGCCTGCCTGGAACTGATGGCCACCGACGCCATCGTCGCCATCCAAGACATGGGGGCGGCGGGCTTGACGTCTTCATCGTTTGAAATGGCGTCTAAGGGCGGTGTCGGCATCGATATGAACCTAGACAACGTGCCGCAACGCGAAGAAAACATGACGCCCTATGAGATGATGCTCTCGGAATCCCAAGAACGCATGTTGATGGTGCTGCATCCGGGTAAAGAAGACCTGGCGCGCAAAATCTTTGAAAAGTGGGAACTGGATTTCGCCATCATCGGCGAATTGACCGACACCGGGCGCATGCGCCTGTTCCACAAAGGCGAACAGGTCGCCGACCTGCCCATCGATCCGCTGGCCGAAGCTTCGCCGGAATACGACCGTCCGTGGAAACCGACGCCCAAACGTGCGCCGCTATCCGCCGCCGACGTACCCGCCCCCGCCGACGCCATAACCGCCCTGCTGACCTTGGTGTCCAGCCCCAACGGCTGCTCCAAGCGCTGGGTGTGGGAACAATACGATCACATGGTGATGGGCGATACCACCGGCTTGGGCCGCCCCGGCGGCGACGCCGCGATGGTGCGCATCCACGGCAAGAAAAAAGCGCTCGCCATCACTTCCGACGTCACGCCGCGTTATGTGTTCGCCGACCCGGTCGAAGGCGGCAAACAGGCGGTCGCGGAAACCTATCGCAACATCACCGCCACCGGCGCCAAGCCGCTGGCCATCACCGACAACATGAACTTCGGCAACCCGCAGCGCCCGGAAATCATGGGGCAATTCGTCGGCGCGGTGCAAGGCATCGGCGAAGCATGCATCGCGCTCGATTACCCGGTCATTTCCGGCAACGTGTCGCTTTACAATGAAACCAACGGCCAGGGCATCCTGCCCACCCCCACCATCGGCGGCGTCGGGCTCATCGACGATGTTGCCCAGGCGGTCGGTATGGGCTTTGTGGCCGCAGACGAAACGATCATGCTGATCGGTACCACGACCGGGCATCTCGGCTGTTCGCAATACTTGGCCGATGTACTGGGCCGCGAAGACGGCCCCGCGCCGAGCGTCGATTTAAGCCTGGAACGCAAACACGGCGACTTCGTGCGCGGGCAAATTCTTTCTGGCGCCGTCACTGCCTGTCACGACCTGTCCGACGGCGGTCTGGCCGTAGCCGTGGCCGAAATGGCCATGAAATCAGGCTTAGGCGCTGTAATCGAAGATTTAAGCGCCAACGTGCCCCTGCACGGCTGGCTGTTCGGCGAAGATCAAGCGCGCTACCTGCTCACCACCCAAAACGCCGACGCCTTGCTCAGCGCCGCCAAGGCCGCCGGGGTGGTCGCCGCCAAACTGGGCGTCGTGCAAGGTTCGGACTTGACCATCCACGGTGTCGGCACCATATCCGTGGCCAAGCTCAAAGCCGCCCATGAAGGCTGGATGCCCGACTATATGGCGCACCCGGACTTTGAAGACTAAAGACGCCCACCCACCCAGGAGAAATGCCCCATGGCCATGCCCGCCGCCGAAATTGAACGCTTGATCAAGGAAGGCCTGCCCGACGCCGAAGTCCATATCGAAGACTTGCGCGGCGACGGCGATCATTATTCGGCGCGCGTCATTTCCAAGGCGTTTATCGGCAAAAGCCGGGTGCAACAGCATCAGATGGTCTACGCTGCGCTGAAAGGCTCGATGGACCAACAACTTCACGCTCTAGGCCTGCAAACCTCGCCGCCCGAAGACGCTTGAGCCCCCAAAATCTCTAAATTCAAGGAACCGCACCATGAGTGACAACCCCGTATTCGACCGCATCCAAAACGAAATCGACGGCAACGACGTCGTTTTGTTCATGAAGGGCAACCCGATGTTCCCACAGTGCGGTTTTTCCGCCGCCGTGGTGGGCGCGCTGAGCAACATGAAGGTGAAGTTCAAGGGCATCGACGTGCTTCAAGACATGGAAATCCGCGAAGGCGTGAAAGCGTTTTCCAACTGGCCGACCATCCCGCAGCTTTATGTGAAGGGCGAATTCATCGGCGGTTGCGACATCGTAAAGGAAATGTACGCTGCGGGCGAGCTGCAAAAGCTGTTCACCGACAAGGGCATTCCGTTCGAAGCGGCTTAATCGCTCGCCTCCTGCACGCCCGAATGAAAGGGCCGCTCCCTTCACTGGGGCGGCCTTTTTTATTTGCCAAAACTCGTAAATACCAAAGTGCTATTTTGACAGCCTAATCTCAGGGCTAAAGTTTCTAAAAATCGTCACCTCATGCAACAGCTGGCAAATCTCGCTTATTCCGAGTAGCATTGGCGACAACGGTTATTACCAAGCTGCTCTCTCTATTTTTTTTACTATCGTTAACTATAAGCGAAATTTCAATATGGTGAAGACACCTCACATCCCCGACACCCTTCCTCTTCCTATTGCACAACTCGACTGGCAGCGCTTGGCCCCTTTTATCAGCAAGGCTACATTGGCCATTGCCCGTTATGACGGCACGTTGGATGGCATGATTAATGCTGCAGTTCTACTGTCACCAATTACCAGCCAAGAAGCAGTCCTTTCTTCTCGCATAGAAGGAACCCAAGCATCTCTAACCGAAGTGCTAAAACATGAGGCTGGCGAGCAATATAACGATGCTAAACGAGGCGATATCAAGGAGGTTATGAACTACCGAAAAGCCTTACTGACGGCGGAAACGGCATTGGAAGAAAGGCCTGTAACCCTCCAGTTAATCCGTGAACTCCACTCCATGTTAACCTCAGGTGTACGCGGTGGTGACCAGACCCCAGGGGCCTTCCGCACAACTCAGAACTGGATAGGAAAAAAAGGATCTCCTATTGAAGCAGCTCGATATGTGCCCCCTTCTCCCATAATGATGCGCGATGCCCTGGAAAACCTTGAAACCTATATTGCCGCCGAGGACACCGACCCCTTGGTGCAAATGGCCATCGTTCACGCACAGTTCGAGATCATCCATCCATTCAATGACGGCAACGGCCGTCTAGGGCGTATGTTAATTCCGTTGCTGCTATATCAAAAGAATGTCTTACAAAGGCCAATGTTTTATCTGAGTGAATTCCTGGAGGAATTTGATCAAGATTATCGCGATCTGCTTTTAAACATCACCGATAATGGCAACTGGCAAGGCTGGGTAGAATTTTTTCTTGTTGCAATTCACAAGCAAGCTTTACGCAACACTGAGAAAGCCAAACAGATACACCAACTATACGAAGAAATGAAAAAACGCTTTCAAGGGGCCACTCATTCTCAGTTTTCTGTAGCTGCGTTGGATGCCCTTTTCACGCGACCTATCATTAATAGCAACGATTTTATTGATCTCAGCGGCATTCGCAACCGTGGCACCGCCAACACCATACTGCGTACTTTAGTATACCATAAGTTAATTACCGTAGTACGTGAGGGTGCTGGACGCAGCCCCACCATTTATGCATTTCCTCCGCTGGTTAACATCGCAGAAGGAACCGAGGTCTTCGTTAAAAATGCCTAATTCGATGCATGTGTTTTGCGTACAATCCAATAGCACCAAACATGTTTGTGTACGCCATATTGTATTTTACCGTACAGTATAATCTTTGCATATCCGGCAGCGTACACAAGTTTTACTAAAACTTAGCTTGCAACTTAACGCCCCCCGTTACGACATCATCAATGAAAAAAAGGCCGCCCCAATCTGGAGCGGCCTTTTGTATTCTTGGTCCAGTTTCAGCGCTGAATTAACGCGAATAGAATTCGATAACCAGGTTCGGTTCCATCTGCACCGGATACGGCACGTCTTCCAGCTTGGGCGTGCGCACGAACGTGCCTTTGCCCTTGGAGGTATCCACATCCATGTATTCCGGCAGGTCGCGCTCGGCGGACGACAAGGCTTCGATAACCATCGGAATGTTGCGGGACTTTTCCGCGATCTCGATGACATCGCCTTCTTTGACCATATAAGACGCGATATTGACCTTTTTGCCGTTGACGCGCACATGGCCGTGGTTCACGAACTGGCGCGCGGCGAACACGGTCGGCACGAACTTCATGCGGTACACCACGGCATCCAGGCGGCATTCCAACAAACCGATGAGGTTTTCGGACGTATCGCCCTTACGACGCGAAGCTTCGGCATAGTACTTGCGGAACTGCTTTTCAGAGATGTTGCCGTAGTAGCCCTTGAGCTTTTGTTTCGCCATCAACTGGGTGCCGTAATCGGTCGGCTTGGTGCGGCGGGTTTTGCCGTGCTGGCCCGGAGCGTACTCACGGGTATTGAACGGGGACTTCGGACGGCCCCACAAGTTGCAGCCCAGGCGGCGGTTAATCTTGTATTTCGAGCGAATACGCTTCGACATGATAAATCTACCTTATTTTTCAGTACGTTGTTTGTTGTCCCGGTAGTTCCGAACCGCCACGGAACCCCGTGAGGCCGGACGGGAAGAACGCCAACAAAGGGCGCCATCCACATTCCCGGAAGGCTTTAGAGCGCGCACTATACGCAAAAAACGGCCCAACGCAAGGGGTTTAGAGCTCCAACTCGCTATCCCAATAGAGATAATCGAGCCAAGTGTGGTGCACGCTGGCGGGGGTCACGCGCCGGGCCACCTGATTGAGGCGACGGATCGAGGGTTCCTGCGCCTCTTGGATCAGCGGCATCCCGGCTTCTTCGGGGGTGCGGTTGGCCTTTAACATGTTGCACGGCGCACACGCCGCCACCACGTTGGTCCATTCCGTCAGCCCGCCGCGCGAACGCGGCATGACGTGATCGAAGGTCAGCTCGGAGGTGGGGAAACGGTCCCCGCAATATTGGCATTTAAAGCCGTCACGCAAATAGATGTTGTAGCGGGTGAACGCGGGCCGCCCGTTAAAGGTGACATAACGTTTGAGCGCCACCACGGACGGCACGTACAGCTCGGTGCTGGGCGAATGCACCACCCGGTCGTAATGCTCGACCAGATTGACGCGCCCCAGCAACAGCGCCGTCACGGCATCTTTCCACGACCACAGCGACAGCGGATGATAACTGAGCGGCCGGTAATCGGCGTTGAGCACCAAGGTCTGCAAACCGCTCATGCCCGGCCCCCCGCGCACGATTGCCTTGCGCACATAAAAAATCCCGCCACTGGGCGGGGGGCAAAAAAGGCGGCAAAATGCGAACGAGTCCTCGTCGAGCGCAGGCTAAGCATGCACCGGCTGTTGGACCATTGGGCGCTGAATGCAATGGATTTAGATGCTTTGGGCGTCCTGGGCGTCTTCGCAGACATACCGATCCTCCGCTTCAATCGTGCAGAGAATACTATATCTTGTGACGATTACACAATCATTACGGATCGCCCCGCGCATAAATCTGCCGCCCGCGCTCATCCCCCGTCGGCGTCGCTGGCGCCATCCGAATCTCCGGATTTGCGGATCGGCACTTGGTCTTCCTTCAAAACATTCTGCAAAATCAAGGGGTAAATGGAGCGCGGCGGAATCATATGCATTAACGTCGCCACCCCCACCAGCACCAGCGATCCGGTGAAAATCGGCACCAGCAAAAATCCCCAGCCCGGATCGGAGAGAAAAATCACCACCGGATCTGCGCCCGCAGGCGGATGGGTGATGCGCAACGCCGCCATCACCGTGATCGCCGCGCCCACGGCCAGCGCAATGGCCCACCATTCGTTCGGCAACACCATGCGCAGCAACAGCGCCAGGGCGCTTGCCGCCACATGCCCGGCGATGACATTGACGGGTTGGGCCAAGGGGCTCGAAGGCGCTGCAAACAACAGCACGCACGACGCACCGAACGGCGCAATCAACAGCGGTTCGTGACTGATCTCGCCGATCCAGCCGATTATGCCCATAGCCAACGCCGCACCGACGCCGGATTTGACCCAGCCCACCCCGTTATCGCCCGGCAAATGCCGATGAATAAATCGCCTTACCATGCTCCACGTCTCATCTGTTTCCCGTCTTCTGCTTAAGTTGCGCATCTGCAAAAGGCAAGGCGCTTGCCAGAATATGCATTTGCTTCCATCTTTCCCGCCATGACCGAAATCAAGTCCGCTCCGCAAAACCATGGCGTCGTCACCCGCTTTGCGCCAAGCCCCACCGGGCTGCTGCACCTGGGCCACGCCCATGCCGCGCTGTTTGCCGAAGCCCAAGCCCGCGCCGCGAACGGACGCTTTTTGCTGCGCATCGAAGACATCGACCGCGGGCGCTGCCGCGCCGAATTTGAAGACGCCATCTATGAAGACTTGGACTGGCTGGGCTTAAAATGGGAAAGCCCGGTGCGCCGCCAGTCCGAATGCATGGCCGATTATGAGGCCGCGTTAAAGCGGCTCACCCAATTGGGTGTCTTGTACCCGTGTTTTTGCACCCGCGCCGAAATCAAGGCTGAGATCGAAGCCGCCCAGGGCGCACCGCATTTGGCGCAAAACAAAGGACCGTTTGGGCCAAAATACGGGCCGGATGGGCCGCTTTATCCCGGTACCTGCCGGGGGTTTTCGCCGTTTGAGCGCGAATCGAAACAAAAATCGGGCCTGCCGTTTGCGTTACGCCTCGACATGAACCGCGCGCTAAGGCTTGCCCATGACATCGCCGGAGAAATCACCTGGCGCGATTTGGACAAAGGCGAAATCAAAGCCACCCCGGAAATTTTCGGCGACGTCATTTTGGCGCGCAAAGATACCCCCGCCAGTTACCATCTATCGGTAACCGTAGACGATCACATTCAGGGCGTAAGTTTGGTGACACGCGGCGAAGATTTGTTCCCGGCAACCCATATTCACCGCCTGTTGCAGGCCCTATTGGGGCTGAACGTACCGGTCTGGCGGCATCACGGCTTGCTGATGAACGCCGACGGCAAACGCTTGGCCAAACGCGATCAGGCCGAAACGCTGCGAAATCTTCGCCAAACCGGATACACCCCCGCCCAAGTGCGCCAAATGGCCGGTTTCGCTTAAGATCATTTGTAGGATGTTATTTTTAACAATTTTACGAAATTTGCAGATTCGGCTTGCGTGCGCGGGGCGATTGCCTTTTATTGAACGCGGGGCGCAAGCAAAACGATGATGTAATAACTTTTTTAAGTGTGCGGTTTACGAGGAAATTCCCCTCGCTGCTGCATGTGTAAGCTGGAACACCTGGAGAGAAGACCCTAAGACAATGAAAACCTGCCTCATTGTTGACGATTCCAAAGTTATTCGGATGGTCGCCCGCAAGATTTTGCTGGAGCTCGAATTCGAAACCGTGGAAGCCGCCGACGGCCAAGAAGCGCTAAACGCCTGCACCGCAAAAATGCCGGACGCAATCCTTTTGGATTGGAACATGCCGGTCATGGACGGCATCACCTTCCTGCGCGAATTGCGCAAGGCGCCGGGTGGCGACAAGCCGATTGTGGTGTTTTGCACGACGGAAAATGACCTCGACCATATCCAAGAGGCCATGACTGCCGGCGCGAACGAATACATCATGAAGCCGTTCGATTCCGACATCATCCAGGCAAAGTTCCAGCAAGTGGGGCTGATCTAACTCCCCAACCGCCACGGAGAATTCAGACGTGAGCCCCCAAGATTTTGAATTCATCAGCACGCTGATCAAAAGCCGTTCCGGCTTGGTGCTGACACCCGACAAATCGTACCTGCTGGAAAGCCGGCTGATGCCGGTCGCCCGCAAGCACGGGCTGAAGGGCCTCGACGAGCTGATCGGCGCGATGCGCGCGCGCAAAGACGAAGCGCTGATCGTCGAAGTCACGGAAGCCATGACGACCAATGAGTCGTTCTTCTTTCGCGACATTAAGCCGTTCGATCTGCTGCGCGACGAAGTGTTGCCTCCGCTCCTTGAAAAACGCGCCACAAAAAAACACATGCGTATTTGGTGCGCCGCCGCCTCTAGCGGTCAGGAACCCTATTCCATCGCCATCGTGCTAAAGGAATTGGGCGCCAAAATTGCCGGGTGGAATGTCGATATCATCGGCACCGACATTTCGAAAGATATTTTAAAGAAAGCCGAAGCTGCCCAATATTCCCAATTTGAAGTGCAGCGCGGCATGCCCATCACCTTGCTGCTCAAGTACTTCGAAAAGAAGGAAGACACTTGGCAAGTCAAGGAAGATATCCGCAAAATGGTCCAATACAAGTATTGGAACCTTCTTGACGACCTGAAAGGGTTGGGCGGATTCGATATCGTTTTTTGCCGCAACGTCTTGATTTATTTCGACGCCGAGACAAAAGGCCGCGTTTTGGAAAGCATCTCGAAATTGATGCCCGAAGACGGCATGTTGTTTTTAGGCGGCGCCGAAACCGTTCTTGGCGTTACCGATCGTTTCAAGCCAGTACCCGGCCAAAGGGGAGTCTACTCCAGGGCCTAATGCCTTGGCGTTGAACGTAGAGATTGAGTGCTATGTCCAAAGACAAAAAATACCGCCTCGTAACCCGCGCCGACTTTGATGGCGTTGTTGCCGGCGGCCTATTGATCGAACTGGGTCTGGTTGAAGATGTCCTGTTCGCCGAACCGAAAGCCATGCAAGACGGCTTGGTCGAGATTACCGGCAACGACATCACCACCAATCTGCCTTACGTCGACGGCGTTTACCTGTGTTTCGATCACCACGTCAGCGAAACCGAACGCGTTGGCCCGCACGACAACCACATCATCGATCCCAACGCACCGTCGGCGGCGCGTGTGGTGTTCAATCATTTCGGCGGCAAAGAAAAATTCCCATCCATCCCCGACGATCTGATGGCGGCGGTGGACAAGGCCGATAGCGCGCAATACACCGATGAAGACATCCTCGCGCCCGAACCGTGGACGTTGCTGAACTTTATCTTGGATCCGCGCACCGGCCTGTCGCGCTTTGAAAACTTTGAAATCAGCCACGAGCAGTTGATGAAAGACATGATGGTGTACGTGCGCCACCATCCCGTGGAAGAAATTATCGCCATCCCCGATGTGGAAGAACGCGTCCATCTGTATATGGAACATGAAGAAAAGTTCGAGCTGCAACTGCGCAACTGCTCTAAGGTGCATGACCATGTGGTGGTCGTCGACCTGTGCGACCAAGAGACGATCTACGCCGGCAACCGCTTCACCATCTATGCCGTTTATCCGGCCTGCAACGTCTCCATTCAATTGACCCGCACGGCGGACGGCAAAAAGATCATCATGGCGGTGGGCAAGTCGATCTTGAACCGCACCAACACGGCCAACATCGGCTCCATCATGCTCGAATACGGCGGCGGCGGCCATGCCAACGCGGGCACCTGCCAGATTGAAAACGACCGCGCCGAAACGGTCTTAAACGACCTGATCAAACGCTTGAATGCCGCAAGCTGAGCGGCAAACGCCAATAAACGAAAAGCGGGACCATTTTAGGTCCCGTTTTTTTGTCGCCATGCTTGTCAACGCGCCACGGCTATGACAACGTTATCGTTTACGTATCGAGACGAGGATCGCTTGGCCTCACCATGAAAATCAGCGTCAAAAAAGCCCAAAACGGCGTATTCGCCGTTACCGTCGATGATTGCGTCCATACGCTCCACACCCAGGACCTAAAGCGCCTGTTGATGGAAGCCGTGCGCGCGCTGACGCCAGGCGCGCTGCCCACGCTCAGCCCGATCGAAGAAGCGCTTGAATTGGGAAACCGGCTGAAATCCGCCAACGATGCGGGACTGCAAAAACTGATCGTTTCGGCCGGCGACGAGGACATGGTGATTTTCCTCAAAAGCACCGAAGACGATCCGGTCTTGCACGAAAAACTGTTCGCCAACATGAGCGAACGCAAACACAAGATGCTTTCCGAAGACCTGCAATTTCGCTTTCCCGAAGGAGTCGGCGACGACGACCTAGGCGAAGCCGTGGTGCGGCTGATCGATCTGTGCAACCACCTGCACAATGACGGCACGCTGGAATACGGCGATCAAGACCAGCCCCACGGGCAATAAAAAACTGGGGCCTCTGAAGCCGACCGGAAAACCGATCCACCCCAAAGGCCCCATTTTCCGCTTTGCCGCCGAAGCCGCCAAGCGTCAGGAGAAACCGCGCCCAGATCCAACTCGATCACGCGGCCTCAAATCCTTTTTTCCTCTTTTTGTCTTTCGACACCTTCACGTAGGCGCGTGCGCAGTGCGCCTCGCAGTACGGCTTTTCGGCAACCGACGGCTGCCCGCAAAAATGAAAGGTCTCGGTGCCCGGCTCGCCTTCCGGCCAGCAGCACATGGAAGAGGTCAATTCTTCCAAGCGCACCATTTCGCCCAACGGAATGGGCGTCGCATTGACCACGGCATGCGCCAAGGCATCGGCCTGCGGCGCGTTGGCGGCGGCGGGTTTGACCTTTTTGGGCTGAATGCCGGTGGTCGATGATTGGCGAATGGGCGATTGGCGCTGTTTGAGGCCCAAACGATGCACCTTGCCGACCACGGCGTTTTTGGTGACGCCCATGCGGCGACCGATTTCACTGGTGGGAAGCCCCTCTTCCCATAGGGCGATCAAGACTTTGATGCGATCCGGCGTCCATTCTTCGGCGCTCATTGGTATTCTCCGCTCTATAGTGTGCTGTGTCCTTAGCCGCGCGCCCCGGAAACCCCCAAAAGGCAAGAAACGACCCTAGCCCTAATATTCATCGCTTTGGCGCATCGCCGCCGCAAAACGGAATATAACAACAAATAGCGCCAATGGAAACGCTGAAACACAATATCTTGTGGATAAGTGACCGCGTCCGGACCTTATGTAGGGCTTTCGCAGCTGCAAAAAGAGGTGCGCAGGGGCAAAAGCCTTGGTTATACTCAGGCTCAACGTCACTAGGGCGAATCAGGAACGCCAGGGCAGAAACGGTGGGGCAGGAACGGTGGGGCATGAGCGGCGATAAAAAATCGAAACCCACCCTCGACGCTTGGGCGGAATTGGCGGCGCGCGAATTGAAAACCCGCACCGCTGCGGACCTGATCTGGAACACGCCCGAAGGCATCGCCGTCAAGCCGCTGTACACCGCCCACGACTTGGAAGGCCTAGAACACGTCCACACCCTGCCGGGGCTGGAACCGTTCGTGCGCGGGCCGCGCGCCACCTTATACGCCGGTCAGCCGTGGACGGTGCGTCAATACGCGGGTTTTTCCACTGCCGAAGAATCCAACGCCTTTTACAAAGCCAACTTGAGGGCCGGACAAAAGGGCCTGTCGGTGGCGTTCGATCTGGCCACCCATCGCGGTTACGATTCCGATCATGCCCGCGTGGTGGGCGACGTCGGCAAAGCGGGCGTCGCCATCGATAGCGTCGAAGACATGAAAATCCTGTTCGACGGCATCCCGCTCGATACCATGAGCGTTTCGATGACCATGAACGGCGCGGTGCTGCCGGTGCTGGCGGGTTACATCGTCGCCGCCGAGGAACAAGGCGTCGCGCCCGAAAAACTCACCGGCACCATCCAAAACGACATCTTGAAAGAATTCATGGTGCGCAACACCTACATCTATCCGCCCGAACCTTCCATGCGCATCGTCGCCGACATCATCGCTTATACCTCTCAGCACATGCCCAAGTTCAACTCCATCTCGATTTCCGGTTATCACATGCTCGAAGCGGGTGCGACGGCGGTGCAGGAACTGGCCTATACCCTGGCCGACGGCATTGAATATGTGCGCACCGCGATCAAAACGGGCCAGGATGTGGACGCCTTCGCCCCGCGCCTGAGTTTCTTTTTCGGCATCGGCATGAATTTTTTTATGGAGATCGCCAAGCTGCGCGCCGCGCGCCTGTTGTGGTCTCAGTTAATGGAGCAATTTTCGCCCCATGACCCCCGCTCAAAAATTCTACGCACCCATTGCCAGACGTCGGGCGTGTCGCTGGCCGCCAAAGATCCTTACAACAACGTGATCCGCACCACCATCGAAGCGATGGCGGCGGTGCTCGGCGGCACACAAAGCCTGCACACCAATTCGCTGGATGAAGCGCTGGCCCTGCCCACGCCGTTTTCGGCGCGCATCGCGCGCAACACGCAACTGGTGTTGCAAGAAGAAACCGGCATCACCCGCGTGGTGGACCCGCTGGCGGGCAGTTTTTATGTGGAAAGCTTGACCGCCTCGGTGGCCGCCGAAGCGCTGAAATTGATCCAAGAAGTCGAAGCCTTGGGCGGCATGACCCAAGCGGTGCAATCGGGTCTGCCCAAACAGCGCATCGAAGAATCCGCCGCGCGCAAACAGGCGCGCATCGATTCAGGCGAGGACGTCATCGTCGGCGTCAATAAATACGTGCGTGACGATGAAGACGAAGTTGAGTTGCTGGAAGTCGATAACGCCGAAGTGCGCGCCTCACAAATCAAACGGCTGCAAACCATCAAATCGAGCCGCGATGCCAACGCCGTCGCCGCGAGCCTAAACGCGCTACGCGACGCCGCGCGCTCAGAGGATGGCAACCTGTTGGACTTGGCCATCCGGGCGACGCGCGCGCGCGCCACGGTGGGGGAAATTTCCGAAGCCTTAGCCGATATCTTCACCCGCCACCACGCCAAGACGCGCACCATTTCCGGCGTGTATGGCAAGGCGTTGGCCAACGACCCGGCCTTTCAAAAAACCAAAAACGAGGTCGCCGCGTTCACCCACGCCAACGGCGAGCGCGCGCCGCGACTGTTGATCGTCAAAATGGGCCAAGACGGCCACGATCGTGGGGCCAAGGTGATCGCCACCGCGTTCACCGATTTGGGCTTCGACGTCACCGTGGGCGAACTGTTCCAAAGCCCCGCCGAAGCGGCGCAAGAAGCGATCCATTGTGGCGCGCAGGCAATCGGCGTGTCCACCCTGGCGGGCGGGCATAAAACCTTGGTGCCGCAATTGATCGAGGAATTAAAAGCGCGGGGCGCGGGTGACGTGGCCGTCATCGTCGGCGGCGTGATGCCCGCATCCGACCATCAAGTGTTGCTCGACGCCGGCGTCGCCCAAATCTACGGCCCCGGCGCCAACATCCCCGCCGCCGCAAGCGACGTGCTGAGATTCATCAAAGCCCAGCCGCCGTCAAAATGGCCGGCGAACGCTTAAAAGTGGCACGGCCATGAACGACACGCCGCAGCCTTTCGATATCCCCATCGAAATCGGCCCGCACGAGGGGCGGGAGTTGGAGCTGCTGCTTGCCGGAAAAAAGCCGCTGGCGATGTTTTCCGACGTGGTGCCGCCCTCGTTCGAGTGGGGCGAAGAAACGTTTCAGCCGCATGTTGAAACGGGGCGGATCGTCAAATACGAAGAAATCATCCCCCATGCCCATCCCGCTCTATACCCCGGCAGGTATGTATATTTTGCCCTGCCGGGCGAAGAATGGCGCATCGACAGACTCTCGGCCATCCTTCACCTGCTGTTTGTGGAAAGACAGAAAACCACGCCCGCCATCGAAACGGAAATCGGCCGCCTGCTGGGCTACGCCGAACATGAAATCGCCGTGTATGTGGAACGGTTTTTCGTGGCGCGGCCCTGGGAAGAATAACCCGCCGTTCACTCGACGATCACTTGCTAAAACAGTCCGCGCACAGTGCATCATCAACTGGAGCAAGGCACTTTGTTTATGTCTATTAGCTTGCAGCAATAAACTCAAGGTGGCAAACAAGCTCATGCATCAGCGTAGTGGGATTTCCATGATGTTTTTGATCCCCTCTATGATCACTTGCGCTCAAAATACGAGCCGCATTTTGTTTAGCCTCAGGAAGTCTATCTAAAAGAAGGGTGAAATAGTCCGCCCCTCCCTTTGCATAATTAGCAAACCCGGGCTTTGCTTTTAATCGTGATATCAAATTATCACAGGGGGATCTTCTGCCCGTTGCATCACAAGGCCTCTCGTGTTGCTCAAAATGCAAGAGAAACCAAATCTCAAAACAAGGCACGGAGGTTATGGCCGCAACTACCTTTTCCTTGAATTCTGTTTGGTTCTGCAATGCCGTGATTTGACTAATTGCTTTGTCATAAACGCCATTTAGATAATATGAGTCCCGATCAAATACAAAGAAAACAAACTCAAAATCGGAATCAGCATCGAGCTTCTCCTTGCCAAATTTGACGACACTGGTGGGAGCGGAGCCACATTCACCGCAAACCTCAACCTCAGCAGTCGTCAATCCTAAGTATGAACTTAACGCCCTCAAATAACTTGGCTCTGTTTTACTCCCCTCACAAACGATCAACGCCCTCTGGCGCTCATGACGAGTAGCCATTGATCGAGACAAATCTTTCTGTCTATTTGCCTTTCGTTTTTGAAAAATCTTATCGCTACGACTGGACATCCAAAAACTCCCTCAGTCTTGGAACAGCCCCATAGCGGCCATCCAGATATGCTTTCTGAAAAGCAGAAACGTTCCGAACCTTAAAGTCTGAGAGAGGAACGAGTTTTGAACTTCCTTTGTCGTCCTTTTCAACAAGCCATACTTGATCCTGATGCATAAGACCTTTTGCCATCACAGATGTTTCATGGCTTGTAAAAATCAGTTGTGCATTAGTGGTATTGATATCGGGATCAAGAAATAACTTTACTAAAAATCTCAGTGCATGAGGATGAAGACTATTATGAAGTTCATCGATAACCAACGTATATCCATTCTTGAGCACATCCAACCAAGGCCCCGCAATACTAAAGATGACCTGAGTTCCATCTGACTCTTCCCCAAGCTCAAGTGGAACTAGTTCCCCATTCGCACCTTCATGAGAAAAATAAACATGAGAGACCTTTCCTCCCATCATTTTTTTCTTAAATTCATCACGAATTGGCCCAGGCAAGTCCTTGGGTAAATCACTATGGGAAAAATCCCTTACATCGATATTTAGGTCTTTAACCCGAATATCAGCAGCTTGAAGAAAACTAAGAATTTCATCTTTCCATCCCATTTCTTCATCACATTGGCGAATTGAAAAAGAAGGGAGGAGACGTTCTGGTGAATCAACAACCCTCAGGTGATTTTGTATCCAATCAAAC